>VYLE01000062.1_pt1 | contig 99031 bp, 90 predicted proteins | sample 5114391 | NCBI WGS metagenome assembly VYLE01 (sample SAMN12291771, study PRJNA351875) | freshwater metagenome | isolation source: freshwater lake | place: USA: Michigan, Kent Lake | collected 2013-08-15 | reverse complement strand
CCCGCTTGCGCCGGTACGCCCGCGCCGCGTCGCATCGTCCGGGCTGGCCATGCAGGCGGCAGAGGCCTTCGACGAAGAGGATGACGAGGCCGAAGAGGGCGATAACGTCTTCGGCGACAGCCGCGGCTTTGCCGAATTCGTGGACAAGGTCGGGGCGCAGAGCCTTGAGCAGATCCTCGAGGCGGCGGCGGCCTATCTGTCGGGCGTCGAAGGTCGGGATCATTTCAGCCGCCCGGCGCTGATGCAGAAAGCGGTGGCAGTGGTACCCACGGGCAGCGTGCAGCGCGAAGACGGGCTGCGCAGCTTTGGTGCGCTGCTGCGGAAGGGCCGGATCGCCAAGATCCGCCGCGGGAGGTTTACCCTGACCGAGGAGTCGGCCTATCTGGCCGAGGCGCGCAAGGTCGCGGGCTAGGCCGGACACTGCCAAGGAATCGTGGGCCGGGCGCTGCCAACCGGGCCCCAAGGGAGAGGCGGACCTGTGCGGGGTCCGCCTTTTTCCGTTGCAAGGCTCAGTCGCGCTTGTCTTGCCCCGGGGCGTCGGGGTCGTCCTGCCCCACCCCCTTGAACACCGCCTTGAAGGGCAGCGCCCAGAGGATGCCGAGCACCACGTAGACGATGAGTTCCACGAGGATCGACGGGCGTTCGAACAGGCTGATCACATAGAGGGCTGCCGCGATGTAAAGCGGAAGCCCGATCAGAAGGATCAGGAGGGAGAGGCGGCGTCGGGTCTTGTAGGGCAGCGCCATGCGGGGCCTTTCGTCAATCGGCGAAGGGGTCCGTCACGAGGATGGTGTCATCGCGTTCCGGCGACGTGGAAAGTAGGGCGACCGGGCATTGGATCAATTCCTCGATGCGGCGCACGTATTTTATCGCCGCCCCCGGCAGGTCAGCCCAAGATCGGGCGCCTGCGGTGGATTGGGTCCAGCCCTCCATTTCCTCGTAGATCGGGGTGACGCGGGCCTGAAGATTGGCGGCGGTGGGCAGGTAGTCGAGCTTTTCGCCATCCAGATCATAGCCGGTGCAGATGCGCAGCGTCTTGAAGCCGTCAAGCACGTCAAGCTTCGTCAGCGCGATCCCCGACACGCCGGAGGTGGCGCAGGTCTGGCGCACCAGCACCGCGTCGAACCAACCGCAGCGGCGCTTGCGCCCGGTGACGGTGCCGAATTCATGCCCGCGTTCGCCAAGGCGTTCGCCATCCGCGTCAAAAAGCTCGGTCGGGAAGGGGCCTTCGCCCACGCGGGTGGTGTAAGCCTTGACGATGCCAAGGACGAAATCCACCGCCGTTGGGCCAAGCCCCGTGCCCGTCGCCGCCATGCCCGCCAGCGTGTTGGAGGAGGTGACATAGGGATAGGTCCCGAAATCGACGTCGAGGAGCGAGCCCTGCGCCCCTTCGAAGAGGATGCGCTTGCCCGCGCGGCGGGCCTCGGTCAGCACCTTCCAGACAGGTTTGGCATAGGGCAGGATCTTCGGCGCGACCTCCAGAAGCTGCGCCTTGAGCCCGGCGGGGTCGATCGGATCAAGGCCGAGGCCCGCGCGCAACGCGTTGTGATGGGTCAGCAGGCGGCCGATCCGCAGATCCAGCGTCGCCTCATCGGCGAGGTCCGCCACGCGGACAGTGCGGCGGCCCACCTTGTCTTCATAGGCAGGCCCGATGCCGCGCCCGGTGGTGCCGATCTTGGCGACCGAGTTCTGGTTTTCGCGCGCGCGGTCAAGTTCACCGTGAACGGGCAGGATGAGGGGCGTGTTCTCGGCGATCAGCAGGTTGTCGGGGTTTACCTCGACCCCCTGCCCGCGCAGCTTTTCGATTTCCGACAGCAGCGCCCAAGGGTCCAGCACCACACCATTGCCGATGACCGACAGCTTGCCGCCGCGCACGATGCCCGAGGGCAGTAGCGAGAGCTTGTAGACATTGCCGTCGATGACAAGTGTATGGCCCGCATTATGCCCGCCTTGGAAGCGGGCAACGATATCGGCGCGTTCGGACAGCCAGTCGACGATCTTGCCTTTGCCTTCGTCGCCCCATTGGGCGCCCACGACCACAACATTTGCCATCGGGACTGTCCTTTTCCGGTCCGGTGAAACCGTGCGTCCTATAGCGGGGTGCAGGGGGGATGGAAACGGGGAAATGGTCGCGCTGCCCGCAGAGCGGGCCAAATTCGTTCGAACGAATTTGCAAATTTCTTCGAAGAAATTTGTGCCTTGCGGCGGGGCCTCTGGGGCGGCAGGGTTGTGGAATGTTCCTTTACATCACGCTTGGCACGAATGATCTGGCGCGCGCGACGCGCTTTTACGACCCGGTGATGGCCGCACTGGGCCTTGTCCGGGCGCGCACGCTCGATGACGAGATCGGCTATGCCGCGCCGGGCGACACGCGCTGCCGCCTGTGGGTGACGCGGCCTTTCGACGGGCGGCCCGCCACAGTGGGCAACGGGTCGATGCCTGCGCTCGTGGCGGCCAGCCGGGATGCGGTCGATGCCTTCCATCGCGCGGCACTGGATCATGGCGGCAGCGACGAGGGCGCGCCGGGGTTGCGGCCCTTTGGCCCGTCCTTCTATGCCTGCTATGTGCGTGACCCCGACGGCAACAAGCTGTCGGCTGTCTGCGAAGGCGTGGCCGAGGGGTGACGCGCCCACTTGCGCGCCTGCCCCCTTGCGCCTAGATAGGCGCGTCAGTTCGCGGAAAGCCTGCCTTATGGAAAATGTCGTCCTCACCATCCACCTGATCCTTGCGCTGCTGCTGGTCGGCGTCGTGCTGCTGCAGCGGTCGGAGGGTGGCGGTCTGGGGATGGGCAGCAGCAATTCCGTGATGACAGGGCGCGGGACGACAAGCGCGCTGCAGAAACTGACCTGGCTTTTCGCGGTGTGTTTCATCATCACCTCGCTGGTGCTGACCTATTTCGCGGCGCAGGGCGCAGGCGGTGGGTCGGTGATCGACCAGATCGGCGCGGATGCCCCGGCCCCCGACGCGGGTGAGGCGCCGCTGGGTTCCGACCTGCTGCCGCCTGCGCCTGCGGATGCACCGCTGACGCCGCCTGCGGCGGATGCTCCGGCAACCCCGCCTGCGGCCAACGAGTAACCACCACGTATTGACGAAAAAGCCACGGGATGGCCTGCATCTTGCGGTCCGGTTGCAAGCCGGGCCGAGGTCGGGTAAGGCTTGACTCCCGTGATGGTGCGATTCCCCGGCGGGTTTCACATCGCCCCTTCTGACCTGACATCACGGGAGATCCGACCTTGGCGCGCTATATCTTCATCACCGGCGGCGTGGTGTCCTCATTGGGCAAGGGGTTGGCTTCGGCGGCCCTTGGCGCGCTGTTGCAGGCGCGGGGCTACACGGTGCGGCTGCGCAAGCTGGACCCCTATCTGAACGTCGATCCCGGCACGATGTCGCCCTTTGAACATGGCGAGGTGTTCGTGACCGATGACGGGGCGGAGACGGATCTTGACCTTGGTCATTACGAACGCTTCACCGGGGTGCATGCGCGGCAGAGCGACAGCATTTCCTCGGGCCGTATCTATTCCAACGTGCTGGAGAAGGAGCGGCGGGGGGATTACCTCGGCAAGACGATTCAGGTCATTCCGCACGTCACGAACGAGATCAAGAATTTCCTGCGCATCGGGGATGAGGAAGTCGATTTCATGCTGTGCGAGATCGGCGGCACGGTGGGCGACATTGAAGGGCTGCCCTTCTTCGAGGCGATCCGCCAGTTCATCCATGAACGCCCGCGCGGCCAGTCGATCCTGATGCATCTGACGCTGCTGCCCTATCTGGCGGCGAGCGGGGAGTTGAAGACCAAGCCCACCCAGCACTCGGTAAAGGAATTGCAGTCGATCGGGCTTGCCCCCGATGTGCTGGTCTGCCGGTCGGAGCATCCGATCCCCGAGAAGGAGCGCGAGAAGATCGCGCTGTTCTGCAACGTGCGGAAGGAGGCGGTGATCCCCGCCTATGACCTGAAGACGATCTACGAGGCGCCCTTGGCCTATCACCGGGCGGGGCTGGATCAGGCGGTTCTGGATGCCTTTGGCATCACGCCCGCGCCCAAGCCCAACCTTGCGCGCTGGGAGGATGTGATGGACCGCATCACCCATCCCGAGGGCGAGGTGCGGGTGGCCATCGTGGGCAAGTACACGCAGTTGGAAGACGCCTACAAGTCGATCGCCGAGGCGCTGACCCATGGCGGGATGGCGAACCGGACGAAGGTGCGGGCGGAATGGATCGATGCCGAGATCTTTGAACGGGAAGACCCTGCGCCGTGGCTGGAGAATTTCCATGCGATCCTCGTGCCCGGGGGCTTTGGCGAGCGGGGCACGGAAGGCAAGATCAAGGCCGCGCAATTCGCGCGCGAGAAGAAGATCCCCTATCTGGGCATTTGCCTTGGCATGCAGATGGCGGTGATCGAGGCGGCGCGCAACCTTGTGGGGCTGGCCAATGCTGGGTCGGAGGAGTTTGACCACGAAGCGGGGGCGAAGCGGTTCACCCCGGTTGTCTATCACCTGAAGGAATGGGTGCAGGGCAACCATGTCGTCGCGCGCAAGGTGACGGATGACAAGGGCGGCACGATGCGACTGGGGGCCTATACCGCGCATCTGAAGGATGGCTCGCGCGTGGCGCAGGTCTATGGCGAGGCGGTGATCGAGGAACGCCACCGCCACCGCTATGAGGTGGACATCCAGTATCGCGACCAGTTGGAGAAATGCGGGCTGATCTTTTCGGGGATGTCACCCGATGGGCGGTTGCCCGAGATCGTGGAGGTCAAGGATCATCCGTGGTTCATCGGCGTGCAGTTCCACCCGGAACTGAAATCGAAGCCCTTCGCGCCGCATCCATTGTTCGCCGATTTCGTGCGGGCCGCGGTGGAAGTGAGCCGGTTGGTCTAAGGCGGTCAGTGGGCAGGACGGCCCATCCGAAACGAGTGTTGCGCGGGGCGCGGCTTCCGGGTTAGGCGGGGGGATGCTTTCCTATCAGCACAGCTATCACGCGGGAAATCTGGCCGATGTGCAGAAGCACGCGCTTCTGGCTTGGACGCTGGAGTATCTGACGCGCAAGGACAAGCCGCTGTCCTATATCGAAACGCATTCCGGGCGCGGGCTTTACGATCTTTCCGGCGCAGAGGCGGAAAAGACGGGCGAGGCGGCGCAGGGCATCGCGCGGGTGGAGGGGGCCTTTCCGGCCGATCACCCCTATCGCCGGTCGCTGGCCGGGGTGCGGGCGATGCACGGGGCGCAGGCCTATCCGGGGTCGCCCCTTCTGGCGGCGATGGCGCTGCGCGAGCATGACGTGATGCATCTGGCGGAGTTGCATCCGCAGGAACATGCGGCGCTGGCGGCGCTACTGTCCCCGTGGGGCGCGCATGTGCATAAGCGCGACGGGTTCGAGATGGCCTTGGCGATCACGCCGCCCACGCCGCGGCGGGGGATGCTGCTGATTGATCCGTCCTATGAGGTGAAAGCGGATTACCAGACCCTCCCGAAGTTCATCGGGCAGGTGGCGCGGAAGTGGAATGTGGGGATCATCGCGCTGTGGTACCCGATCCTGACCGATGGCCTGCATGAGGGGATGCTGCGCGCCCTGATGGCCGCGCATCCCGAGGCGCTGCGGCACGAGCTGCGGTTTCCGCCGGTGCGCGATGGGCACAGGATGGTGGGATCGGGGATATGGATGCTGAACCCGCCCTTCGGAATCGAGGCGGAATGCGCGCGGCTGGAGGCGATCTTTGCGGGGCTGGGCCATGCTTGAGTTCCGCACGCTGGATGTTTTCACGACACGGGCCTTCACCGGCAATCCGCTGGCGGTGGTGCTGGGGGCGGATGGGCTGAGCACGGCGCAGATGCAGACCGTCGCGCGGGAATTCAACCTGTCGGAGACGATCTTCGTGATGGCGCCGCGCGATGCGGCCCACCGGGCGCGGGTGCGTATCTTCTTTCCGACGGCGGAGATTCCCTTTGCGGGCCATCCCACCATCGGCTGCGCGGTCCTGCTGGCCACCATGGATGCGGGCGCGGGGGATTTTGAGGCGCATCTGGTGCTGGAGGAGGAGGCGGGTTTGGTGCCCGTCACTGTCTGGCGCAAGGGCGATGTGACGGAGGCAGAGTTCACCGCGCCCGTCGTCCCGCACGGGACGGAGGGGCGGGTGCATGCGGCCTTGGCCGATGCGCTGGGGCTGAAGGCGGGCGAGATCGGCTTTGGCGCGCATCGGCCGGGGGTTTGGCAGGGCGGGCCACGGTTCCTTTATGTGCCCGTGGCCTCGCTGGACGTGCTGGCACGGGCGCGGGCGATGCAGCCGCATTGGGATGCGGTGATGCAGGCGGCGGGGGTGGACAGCGCCTATCTGTATACGCCCGGCGAAGGCTGCGATTTCCGGGCACGGATGTTCTCGCCCACCGCAGGGATACCGGAGGACCCGGCGACGGGATCGGCGACGGCGATTCTTGCGGCGCAGTTGATGGCCAGCGGGGTGCTGGCCGAGGGGGTGACGCGGTTCCATCTGCGGCAGGGGGTAGAGATGGGGCGCGCGTCGGACCTGTTCATGACGGTGGAGGTGGCGAAGGGGGCCATCGCCGCCGTGCGAATCCGGGGTGCGGCAGTGCCGATCTCGGAAGGGCGGATCGCCCTCCCCAAAGCGTGACGCAGGCCCCGTCTTGCCGCAGGCGCGGCGGATGCTAAAGTCCCGCCCATGCTGCAAGCCATCCTGCGCGCGCTGAGCGCCCCCGAACCCGCCCGCCTGCCCGAACCCGATGCGCGCCTTGCCTTGGCCGCGCTGCTGGTGCGGGTGGCAAAGACCGACGGTCTTTATTCTGCCGAAGAGGTGGAACAGTTGGACCGCGTGCTGATGGCCCATCACGGCATTGGCCCCTTCGAAGTGGCCAAGCTGCGGGCCGAGGCCGAGGAGTTGGAGGCCGTGGCCCCCGACACCGTGCGCTTCACCCGCGCGCTGAAGGCGGCGACGGCGCTGGAAGATCGCGCGGCGCTGATGGAGGCGCTGTGGCGCGTGGCGCTTGCGGATGGCGTGCGCGATGCGGAAGAGGACCGGCTGCTGCGCATGGTGGCGTCGCTTTTGGGGCTAACGGATGTGGAATCCGGGCTGGCGCGGCGGCGGGCGGAACGGGGATGAGCGTGTCGTTGCCGATGTATGACCGCCCGGAACTGCGGGCGGAGACGGATCGCTATTGGGCGCTGATCCGCGAGGAGTTGGCGGCGCGGGGCATTGATGCGCCGGCAAACCTGCGCCGGGGCGATCAGCAATTGATGCCGCTGTGGGAGGACCCGGACCTGATCCTGTCGCAGACCTGCGGCTTTCCCTATCGGGCGCGGCTGCATGGGCGGGTGGAGTTGGTCGGCACACCGGATTTCGGGAATGAGGGCTGTCCGCCGGGATACTACCGATCCATCCTGATCGCACGGGCCGATGACCCGCGCGGGGACTTCGCGGCGTTTGACGGGGCGCGGATCGCCTATAACGAGGGGCTGTCCCAATCGGGCTGGGCCGCGCCGATCAACCATGCGGCGGCCCGGGGCATCCGCCTGCGGCCGGGGCTGGAGACAGGGTCGCATCGCGCCTCGTTTCATGCGGTGGCCGAGGGGCGGGCGGAACTGGCCGCCATCGACGCGCTGACTTGGGCGTTGATTTCCGAGTTCGAGGATGTGTCGGGGGTGAAAGTGGTGGGGGCAACCGATCCCACCCCTGCCCTGCCCTATATCACCGCACAGGGTCGGGATGCGGTGGCCATCTTCGCCGCCGTGGGGGCCGCCATCGCGCGCCTTGATGCGGCGGATCGGGACCGGCTGCACCTGCGCGGGGTCGTGGCTATTCCAGCCTCAACCTATCTTGCGGTGCCCATTCCGCCCTCGCCTGACCAGATCGCGCAGCAAAATTGATCAAATCGGCGGCGCAGGGCCGTCTACCATACGGAAAGGGCGTTGCATTGCCCCGGTTGATCAGTCTTACTCCGGCCCCACATAAGACCCCATAACAACAAGCCTGCTGCCAACAGTGACCTCGCCAAGCCCCGACACGCCCGTCATCCGCATCCGCAACCTGCACAAGAGCTATGGCTCTTTGGAGGTGCTGAAGGGTGTCGACCTGACCGCCCGCAAGGGGCATGTCGTGTCGTTGATCGGATCGTCTGGATCGGGGAAGTCCACGCTTTTGCGCTGCTGCAACCTGCTGGAAGACAGTCAGGACGGCGAGATCGAATTCGAAGGCGAGGCGGTGCGCTGGAAGGGCACTGGCCTGAACCGCCACCCCGCCGACAAGGCACAGGTGATGCGGATGCGCACCAACCTGTCGATGGTGTTCCAGCAGTTCAACCTGTGGTCCCACATGACCATCCTGCAGAACGTGATGGAGGCGCCGGTGACGGTGCTGCGTCGCGATCCCAAGGAAGTGGAGGAAAAGGCGCGCGGCTATCTGGCCAAGGTGGGCATCGTCGAGAAATGCGAGGCGTGGCCCGCACAGCTTTCGGGCGGGCAGCAGCAGCGGGCTGCGATTGCGCGGGCGCTGTGCATGGAACCGCGCGCGCTGTTGTTCGATGAGCCGACCTCGGCGCTGGACCCGGAGTTGGAGCAAGAGGTGGTGAAGGTCATCAAGGCGCTGGCCGAAGAGGGGCGCACGATGATCCTTGTCACCCATGACATGAAGCTTGCCGCCGATGTGTCGGACCATGTGATCTTCCTGCACAAAGGGAAGATCGAGGAAGAGGGTCCGCCCGATCAGCTTTTTGGAAACCCGCAGACCGAACGGCTGCGCGGCTTCCTGTCCGCCACGGCCTGATGGCCGGGGCATCCCCAAAACCGCATCAAACCCTAGGGAGATACCAATGAAGAAGATGATGCTTGCCACCGCGCTGCTGGCGCTGACTGCGGGCGCCTCGCTGGCGCAGGACGTCGTGCGGATCGGCACCGAAGGCGCCTATGAGCCCTATAACTATATCGATCAGGCCACGGGCGAGTTGACCGGGTTCGAAATCGAACTGGGCAACGAGCTGTGCAAGCGCGCGACGCTGAACTGCGAGTTTGTGCAGAACGCGTGGGATTCGATCATCCCGAACCTGCAGTCGGGCAACTACGACCTGATCATGGCGGGCATGTCGATCACCGACGAGCGCGAAGAGGTGATCGACTTCTCGCAGAACTACATCCCTCCGGCCTCGTCAGCCTATCTGGCGCTGACGGCGGATGTGGCCATCGGCGAGGGCGCGGTGATCGCGGCGCAGACCGGCACGATTCAGGCGGGCTATGTGGCGGAGTCGGGCGCGACCCTGCTGGAGTTTGCGACGCCGGATGAAACCGTGGCCGCCGTGCGCAATGGCGAGGCGGATGCCGTCTTTGCCGACAAGGACTATCTGGCCCCGATCGCGGCGGATTCGAATGGCGAGCTGGTCCTGCTGGCCGAGGAAGTGCAGCTGGGCGGCGGCGTGGGCATCGGCCTGCGCGAGACCGACACCGAGCTGAAGGACAAGCTGAACGCCGCCATCCAGACGATGAAGGATGACGGGTCGCTGAACGCGATGATCACCAAGTGGTTCGGCCCCGAAGCCGTGACGTTCTGATCCAAGGGGGGCGGCCTTAGGGCCGCCCCGTTCCTTTCCCATGTTCGAATTCTGCGCCGATCCAAGCCAACTGTCCGGCCTGACCTGGCTGAGTTGCTACCTGACCACAGGGACGCATTTCAATTTCTACTGGTCCTTCCTGACGGTGCTGATGCTGCTGGCCGTGACCGCCCCGGTCGCGCTCGCCTTCGGCTTTGGCGGCGCGATGGCGGCGCGGTCGCCGCTTCTGCCCGTGTCGTGGATCGGCAAGGGCTATATCGCCGCCGTGCGCGGCGTGCCCGACATCGTCTATTTCCTGTTCTTCGTGATCGCGCTGGATCAGGGGATCGAATGGACGAAGCATCTTTTCGTCTGCGAGGACCTGTCGCAGCCTGTCTGGAACGGGACGGAATTCCGCGTCTGCCCCGAAGCGAAGGTGCCGCTGGCGGCGTCCTCGGCCATTTGGCATTCGGCCTATGCCTTTGCGACGGCGGTCTTCACCTTCGCCTTGGTTTTCGGGGCCTTTGCGGCCAACGTGCTTTACGGTGCGATGCAGGCGGTGCCGCGCGCGCAGCTTGAGACGGCCGAGGCCTATGGCATGACGCCCCGGCAGGTGTTTCGCCGCGTGCTGGTGCCGCAGATGTGGGTCTTTGCGCTGCCGGGGCTGTCAAACCTGTGGCTGATCCTGATCAAGGCGACGCCCCTGCTGTTTCTGTTGGGCATTCAGGACATCGTCTATTGGGCGCGCGAATTGGGCAGTGCCAAGACAAGCGGGAACAACCCCTATCCGCATGGGGATTGGCGGGTGTTCTACTTCCTTGCGCTGCTGGTCTTCTACCTTGCCTTCACGCGGGTGTCGGAGGTGTTTCTCGCCCGGCTGACGCGGCGGCTGTCGCATGGGCAGGCCACGCTGGGCGGCGAGCAATTGCGCAAGGCAGGGGCCTGAGATGGAGCCGATGACCTGCCTTGAAACCATTCAGGCCTACGGCCTGCGGTCGCTCGGGATCGGCGAGCGGCTCTTGCCTCGTTCGGACTTTACCCTGTGCCAGCATTTCACGCTGATCGGGTCGGGGCTGATCTGGAACATCTATTTCGGCGTGCTGGCGCTGTTCTTTGGGTTCTTCCTTGCCAATGCTTTGGCGCTGGCCAAGGCGGCGCAGTCGCCATGGCTGCGCAAGCCCGCCGAGTGGTTCATCTTCGTCTTCCGGGGATCGCCCCTCTTCATCCAGTTCTTTCTGGCCTACGAGCTTTTGGTGCTGCTGCCCAAGGCCGGGATCAACGTGCTGGGCATCACGATTGAAACGTCTTGGACAACGCGGGCCTGGGCCGGGGCGCTGTTCGTGCTGTTCCTGAATACGGCGGCCTATTCGGCCGAGATCTTCCACGGCGCGCTGAAATCGGTGCCCAAGGGGGATGTGGAAGCGGCGGATGCCTATGGCATCACCGGCTGGTCGCGGTTCCGTCGGGTGCTGTGGCCAACCATGCTGCGGCTGGGCTGGCCCGCCTATACCAACGAGGCGATCTTCCTGTTTCACGCGACGACGCTGGTTTTCTTTTCGGGCTTTCCGGCCTTTCAGCAGAAGGGCGACGCGCTCTATTACGCGAACTATTTCGCTGACAAGACCTTCAACCCTTTCATCCCCTACCCCATCGTGGGCTTTTACTTCATCTGCCTAACGCTTCTCTTGATCTGGGTCTTCGGCCTGATCAACCGCCGCCTGAACCGGCATCTTCCGTCAAACATGCGCGGTAGAATCCGCTTGCGTCCGCAGGTGATCCGATAGTAGCCTACATTTGATCAAATTCCCCGGGCACCGATCGCCCGGGTCCGCCGAAGATGCGGCACCGGACATGGGGTCTGGATGGAAGGGGATCGAACACAGGGGAAAGACCGGGGCCGGGCCTATGCCCCCCCGTCTGGAAAAACGATGATGAAGGATTGGCTGAGGAAGCATCCGGACGTACGGACCATCCGCGTGGCCGCGGTTGACCTGAACGGACAGGCGCGCGGCAAGCGCATTCCGGCGCGTTTCGCGGAGAATGTGGTGAAGAACGGGACGCGGTTCCCGTTCTCGGTCCTGAACCTCGACATCTGGGGCGAGGATATCGACGAAAGCCCGCTGGTGTTCGAACAGGGCGATCAGGACGGGGTCCTGAAGCCGACCGAGCGGGGCTTTATGCCCATGCCGTGGCTGGAGGCGCCGACGGCGCTACTGCCGATCTGGATGTTCCGCGAGAACGGCACGCCCTATGAGGGCGACCCCCGCCACGCCCTGCGCGCTGTGGTGGAGAAGTTCAAGGAGCGCGGCCTGACGCCCGTCGTGGCGATGGAGCTGGAATTCTTCCTGATCGACGACAGCGGCAAGACGCTGCAGGTGCCGCCCTCGCCCCGGTCGGGCAAGCGGCGGAAGGCGGCAGAGACGCTGTCGATCCGGGCGCTGGATGCCTTCGACAGCTTTTTCACCGATCTTTATGACGCCTGCGAGGCGATGGACATTCCCGCCGACACGACCACGTCGGAAACGGGCCTTGGCCAGTTCGAAGTGAACCTGATGCATTGCGACGATCCGCTGCGCGCGGCGGATGATGCATGGCTGTTCAAGATGCTGGTGAAGGGTCTGGCGCGGCGGCACGGCTTTGCGGCGTCCTTCATGGCGAAACCCTATCCGGAGTATTCCGGGTCTGGCCTTCACACGCATTTTTCCCTGATCGACGAGGATGGGCGGAACGTCTTTGATTCCGGCGGTCCGAAGGGCACGGCGACGCTGCGGTCGGCTGTGGCGGGCTGCCTGAATGCGATGCATGACAGCACGCTGATCTTCGCGCCGCATCAGAACAGCTATGAACGGCTGGTGCCGGGCAAACATGCCCCCACGGCGATCTGCTGGGGGTACGAGAACCGCACCGGCGCGATCCGCATTCCGGCGGGCAACCCGTCGGCGCGGCGGATCGAGCATCGCGTGGCGGGCGGCGACGTGAACCCCTATCTGATGCTGGCCGCGATCCTTGGGGCGGCGCTGGACGGGATCACGCAGGCGATGGAACCGCCGCCGCCGATCACCGGGAATGCCTATGCGATGGAGGATCTGCCGCAGATCCCGGCGACGTGGGACGGGGCGATCGAGGCGCTGGAACACAGCCCCATCGTGTCGCGCTTCATCCATCCCGAGCTGATCAAGAACCTGATCCAGACCAAGCGGCAGGAATTGCATTACATCGGCGAGTTGAGCGAGAGCGAGCGGGTGGAACTGTACCTCGACACGGTCTGAGCGGGGGCGAAGAATTTTCGGACGAAAATTCTTCGCGTCACGCCCGCGGCGTGACCCTTGCCAGAGGGCGGGGCGCGCGCCTAGCTTGAACGAAACGGTGGATGGAACCAGATGCGGATCGGCATTCTGCAAACCGGCCTCGCGCCCGAGGCGCTTGCCCCCGAAATGGGGGATTATCCCGACATGTTCGCCCGCCTGCTGGACGGGCATGGCTTCACCTTCCGCACATGGAAGGTGGTTGAGGGGGAGTTTCCCGCCTCGGTCCGTGACGCCGATGGCTGGCTGATCACCGGGTCGCGGCACGGGGTCTATGAGGATCATCCGTGGATCCCGCCGCTGGAGCAGTTCATCCGCGATGCCTTTGCCCTGCGGGTGCCGGTGGTGGGCATCTGCTTTGGCCATCAGATCGTGGCGCAGGCGATGGGCGGCAAGGTGGAGCGTTATGCAGGCGGCTGGGCCGTCGGCGCGACGGACTACGATTTCGGGGGCGAGACGTTGCGCCTGAACGCCTGGCATCGCGATCAGGTGGTGCAGGCCCCGGCCGGGGCAACGGTGATTGCTACGAACGATTTCTGCGCCAATGCGGCGCTTTTGTACGATGACCGCGCCTTGACGGTGCAGGCCCATCCCGAATTCCGCCCCGAATTCGTCGATGGGTTGATGCGCACGCGGGGCAAGGGTCTGGTGCCCGATGAGGTGATGGCCGAGGCCGCCGCCAAGCTGGACCTGCCGATTCAAGACAAGACCATGGCGGGACGCATTGCCGCCTTCTTCAAGGAACCGCGCGCCTGATCCCGGGCGGCGCGGGCAACCACAAAACGATAGTGTGACACATGTCCAAATGGACCGAGAAACTGCCCGAAGCAGCGCGCGACTGGATTGCAGGCCGCCGCGTCGATGAAGTGGAATGCATCATCGGCGATATTGCCGGGGTGGCGCGGGGCAAGGCGATGCCCGCCTCGAAATTCGCCAAGCAGACCAGCTATTTCCTGCCCAACTCCATCTTCCTGCAGACGATCACGGGGGAATGGGCGGACAATCCAACCGGGTCCTTCACAGAACCCGACATGATCCTCGTGCCCGATTTCGCCACGGCCACCGCCGCGCCTTGGACGGCGGATGTCACGCTGCAGGTGATCCACGATGCGCAGGATCAGGCGGGCAATCCCGTGCCCACCGCACCGCGCAACGTGCTGAAGCGGATCGTGCAGCTTTACAACGCCGAAGGCTGGCAGCCCATCGTCGCGCCCGAGATGGAGTTCTTCCTCGTCGCGCGCAACATCGACCCGAACATGCCGATCATCCCGCCAATGGGCCGGTCGGGCCGCCGCGCGGCGGGCAAGCAGGCCTATTCGATGAGCGCGGTCGATGAATATGGCAAGGTCATCGACGACATCTACGATTTCGCCGAGGCGCAGGGCTTCGAGATCGACGGCATCCTGCAGGAAGGCGGGGCGGGGCAGATTGAGATCAACCTTGCCCATGGCGATCCGGTCGCTCTGGCCGACGAGATCTTCTTCTTCAAGCGGCTGATCCGCGAGGCGGCGTTGCGGCATGATTGCTTTGCCACCTTCATGGCAAAGCCGATCGAGGGTGAACCGGGCAGCGCCATGCATATCCACCATTCGGTGGTGGATATGAAAACGGGCAAGAACATCTTCTCCGATAAGAAGGGCGGCGAGACGCCGGAATTCCTGCATTTCGTCGCGGGGATGCAGACGCACCTGCCCGCCGCCGTGGCCTTGCTGGCGCCTTATGTGAACAGCTATCGCCGCTATGTCCCCGACTTCGCCGCGCCGATCAACCTCGAATGGGGACGCGACAACCGCACCACCGGGCTGCGCGTGCCGATCTCGGGGCCCGAGGCGCGGCGGTTGGAAAACCGCCTCGCCGGGATGGACTGCAACCCCTATCTGGGGATCGCGGCGAGCCTTGCCTGCGGTTACCTTGGCCTGAAGGCGGGCAAGATGCCGCGCGCCGAATGCACCGAAGATGCTTACAATATGGAATCCGACCTGCCCTACAACCTTGGCGACGCCCTCGACCTGCTGGAAGAGGATGCCGCCTTACGCGAGGCGCTGGGGGTGGAGTTCTGCAACGTCTATGACAGCGTGAAGCGGAACGAATACAAAGAGTTCCTGCAGGTCATCAGCCCGTGGGAGCGGGAGCATCTGCTGCTGAACGTCTGATGCCGATGAATCTTCTGCATGCCAATGACCGGGCGGGGGAATATCCCCCGTCCTATTATGCCGCGACGCGGGCCGAATTCGCCCCCCTGCCCGCCTTGCAGGGTGCCTTGCGCGCAGATGTCTGCATCGTGGGGGGCGGGTACACGGGCCTTTCCGCCGCGCTGCATCTGGCCCAGCGGGGCATGAAGGTCGTCGTGCTGGAGGCACATCGCGTGGGCTTCGGCGCATCGGGCCGCAATGGCGGGCAAGTGGGCAGCGGACAGCGGCTGGATCAGGACGCGCTGGAGGCGGCTGTCGGGCTGGCGGATGCGAAGAAGCTGTGGGATTTCGCGCAAGAGGCGAAGGACATGGTGCGCGGGCTGATCGCCGCGCATGACATGCCCGTGCGGTTTCATCCCGGCATCGCCCATGCCTGCTGGTCGGAGGGCGAGGTGCGGGGCGCTCAGGCCTATGCCGACAAGCTGCGCCGGGATTACGGCTATGATGAGGTGGAGCCGCTGTCGCGCGAGGCCATCGGGCGGCTGATCCCGTCGGGTGTCTTTGCGGGCGGTGAGATGGACCGTGGCGCGGGGCATGTGCATCCGCTGAACTATGCCATCGGTCTAGCCCGGGCTGCACAGGCGGCAGGGGCGGTGATCCATGAACAGTCCGAAGTGACGGCGATCACGCAGGGCGCGACGCCCGTGGTGACGACGGCAGGGGGCCAAGTGACCTGCGATCACCTGATCCTTGCCTGCAACGGCTATCTGGGCGGGTTGGAGCCGCAGGTGGCCGCCCGAGTGATGCCGATCAACAATTTCATCGTCGCGACAGAACCCTTGGGCGACCGCGCGGCCGAGGTTCTGGCCGAACCCGTGGCGGTGGCGGATACCAAATTCGTGGTGAACTATTGGCGGCTGTCGGAGGATGGGCGACTTCTGTTCGGGGGCGGAGAAAGCTATGGCTACCGCTTCCCTGACATCGTGAAGACCGTGCGCAAGCCGATGCTGGAGGTCTATCCCGCACTCCGCGACGTGAGGATCGACCACGCTTGGGGCGGAACGCTGGCCATCACCATGACGCGCAACCCTTGCTTCCTGCGGGTCGCGCCGAATGTGCTGTCGGCCTCGGGCTATTCGGGGCATGGCGTGGCACTGGCCACGCTGGCCGGACGCATCCTTGCCGAGGCCGTGGCCGGACAGGCGGAACGCTTCGACCTGATGGCGCGCCTGCCCACGCCGCGCTTTCCCGGCGGGGTGGCGCTGCGCTGGCCGCTGCTAGTGCTTGCGATGACGTGGTACTCTATGCGCGACAGGTTGGGGCTGTAGCCCTGGCCTTCGGCGGTTTCCCGCCCCGTTACAGTGGGAAAAACCCTCTGTCGTGAACTTGTCACTGGAAATGTGACGCCTGTCCCTTTACAGAAAACAGAAAGAAGAGTTTCAGAAAAGGTGCAGGGATGGCTCCGGACGGACAGACGATCGCCCCCAATGTCTATGATTCCGAACCGATCCCCGAAGCCGCACGGGCCGAGATCGACCGGCTGATCGCGACAGGCGACCTGTTCCGCTATACGGCCCCGGAGAATGCCCCTGTGGCCCTGCTGGAGGCGGAATTCGCGGCGCTGATGGGGGCGCGTTACGCGCTGGCCGTCTCGTCCTGTTCCGCGGCGCTGTTCCTGTCGCTCAAGGCGCTGGACCTGCCGCGGGGCGCGAAGGTCCTCATCCCGGCCTTCACCTTTGCCGCCGTTCCCTCCTCGATCGTGCATGCCGATTGCGTGCCGGTTCTGGTGGAAGTGGGCGAGAATTACCGCGTCGACATGGCCGATTTCGAAGCCAAGCTGGACGATGCAGCGGCGGTGATGATCAGCCACATGCGCGGCCATACCTCGGACATGGATGCGATCATGGCGCTCTGCGAAGCGCGCGGAATCCCGGTGGTGGAGGATGCGGCGCATTCGCTGGGCACGCTGTGGAACGGGCGCAAGATCGGGACCATCGGCAAGGTCGGCTGCTTCAGCTTTCAGTCCTACAAGCTGGTGAATGCGGGTGAGGGCGGTATCCTTGTGACGGATGATCCGGAACTTGCGGCCCGCGCCATCATCATGTCAGGCGCCTATGAGGAGAACTGGAAGAAGCATCCGGGCCTGTCGAACAGCTGTGCGCATTGGCAGAACAAGCTGCCTCTCTATAACCTGCGGATGCAGAACCTGTCGGCGGCGGTGATCCGGCCGCAACTGCCCGAAGTGGCCCGCCGCGTGGCGCAGGGCCGCGCGAACCATGACTGGGTGGCGGCGCGGCTGAATGCCTGCGGGCTCTTGGACGTGCCCCCTGCCCTGCCGCAGGAAGAGCGCGCACCGGATTCCATCCAGTTCAACCTAAAGGGCGACTGGTCGGATGACGCGGCGCGGGCCTTCCAGAAGGCCGCCAAGCGGCGCGGCGTGTCGGTGCAAGTCTTCGGCCTGTCCGAGGGCAATGCGCGGGCCTATTGGAACTGGCAGTTTCTGGGCGAGCTGCCCGATCTGCCGCGCACGCGGGCCATGCTGATGCGCGCATGCGACGTGCGCCTGCCCGCCCGCCTGACGGAAGCAGAGCTGGACTACATCGCCAGCGCCCTGACCGAGGCAGCGCGCGAAGTGAAGGGCTGAGGGCGAAGAATTTTCATCCGAAAATTCTTCTGGGGGCGATCTTCCTTCGGAAGATCGCGAAAATTCTTCGGAGAAGAATTTTCGGGGGGTGAAGATTTTTCGGATGAAAAATCTTCGCGCTCACAGGGTCCGCAGCGTGTCGCCCAGCCACGGCCAAAGCGCGCGGGTCGGCTGCACCACCTGACGGTCGAGCAGCCGCCGCAGGCGCACCGCCACATCCCCCGGCATGTCGCGCAGCACGCCTGCCCGCGCTTGCAGCGACAGCGTGCGCCCTAGCGGTTCAAAGGGCAGTGGCTGCAGGTCCACCGCCTCGCGGAACCGCGCGGCATGGTGGAGCGCAAGCGGCGTGAGGATCGTCCAGCCCGCCCCGGCCGCGACCATGGCGAGGATGGGGGTATAGCTGTCCAGTTCGAACCGTGCGCCGATGCGCAGGTTCTGCCGGGCGAGATGGGCGGCGATCTGGCGTCCCATCAGATGCCGGGTCGTATACTGGATCAGGGGCAAGCTGGCCGGATCGCCGCCCTTTGGTGCGACAGCAAGGAAGGGTTCGGCGAGCAGCGGATGCACCTCGCGCCCCCCTTCCGGCACTTCCAGCGGCGCATCGGCAGCGACGACCATGTCCAACGCGCGGTTGGACAACTGTTCTTGCAGGTGATGGCTTGCCCCCGTCTCTAAGAGGAAGCGGCAGCCCTTCAGCTCTGTCGCCAATTCCGTCAGCAGTTGCGGCGTCACCTCGGCATCCAGATCCTCGATCATGCCCAACCGCAGCGTGGTCAGACCTGACAGGTCGGAGAGGGCGAGTTCAGCCCGCGCCTCGGCCTCGGCATTCAGGATGACCTGAGCGTGGCGGCGGAACATCGTCCCTGCCGGGGTCATCCGCAGCGGCCTTGCGCTGCGGTCCATCAGAACCGTGCCCAGCGCCGCCTCAAGCGAGGACAGTTGCTGGCTGACCGCCGACGGGCTGACCCCCAGACGCCGCGCGGCGGCGGAGATCGCGCCTTCCTCGGCAGCGGCGAGAAAGACCTCGATCCCCCAGAGGGTGACGCGCCCCTGGCCTTCGGTCATGGGACGCCCCCTTTCGTCGGGTCAGAGCTTGGACAGCTTCTTCTGCAGTTCGGCCAGCTGCCGCTTGATCTGGGCGAGTTCGTCGTCCTTGGACGCGGACTCGCCGCCGGCCGCCTCGTCCTTGGCGGGGCCCGATCCGCCCCATCCGGGAAGGCCACCCATGAAGGCCTGCATGAAGACTTCCTGCTGCTTGCGCATCGCCTCGAAGCCCGGCATCGCCGCCATCGGGTTGGGGAAGGCCGACAGGTTCTCCATCATCTTGGACTGGCCTTCGCGCAGCATCTCGAAGGAGGCGGCGAGGAATTGCGGCACGACCGACTGCATCTCGGTCGTGTAGGAGCGGACAAGATCGGTCAGCACATTGATGGGAAGGACATTCTCGCCCTTCGCCTCATGCTCGGCCACGATCTGCAGAAGGTATTGGCGGGTCAGGTCATCACCGGATTTCAGATCGACGATCTGCACTTCGCGGCCTGCCCGGATGAAGCCTGCGATATCCTCGAGCGTGACGTAATCCGAGGTTTCGGTGTTGTACAGCCGGCGGCTGGCATAGCGCTTGATCAGAAGCGGCTTGTCGGTGTCGGCCATCGGCCACCCTCCCCATTCGTTGTGCAGGTGCAATGGCTGCACTGCAGAGAAGCTTAGGGCAGGGATTTTCAAAAAGAAAGGGCGGGCACGAGGCCCGCCCGAAGCGCGTCCATCCGACAGGGAGGAGGATACGGGGACGCGATAGGCTAACTTACTTCGCAGCCGCAGCGGCCTTCTTGGCCACCGAGGTGACTTCGGCGGTCGCCTTCTTCACGGCGGCGGTCGCGTCTTCCGAGAAGTCCTTGCCGGCGGCGAGCATCAGTTCGACCGTTTCCATCTGGACCTTCTTCGCCACTTCAGCGAAGGCGGCCATGTTTTCGGCGGCCATTTCGGCATAGGCCGAGGCGAAATCGGTCACCGACTTGGTGTATTCGGTCGGCTCGGTCTTGGCCTTGGACACGTCGCTCAGCTTCGCCAGCGTGTCCTTGGTCCACTTGGCGGTGATCTCGGTCGACTTTTCAGCGGCTTCCAGAGCCACTTTCGACAGCTTTTCGCCCATCGCGGCCTGCGTCTTGAACGCGTTCTGCATGGCCGAAGCGTCGACCGGGAAGGAAGCCATCATGTCCTGCATGACTTTGGTGAAATCGGTGGTCTTGGTCATTTGTCTAACTCCTGGCGTGCCGGTGTGACGGGCGGGTGTGCGGGTGTTTCCTGATGACCAATACATACATGCTGCAGCGCAGCATTTCAAGCTTTTTTCTGCATTGCAGCATTGCGTCCGCGGAATGTGTCCGGCAACCTGGAATTGCAGGCAGGTTCAGGGACTTGGCGTCGCCGTCACATAGGTGCCCGGCGCCGGGGCCAGAACCTCGGCCCCCGAATCGCCGGGGATACGCGCCTTGATCTTCTTGCCAGACCGCGCTGCCAGCCAGTCGCCCCAGCGCGGCCACCAGCTGCCCGGGGTGTAGGTCGCAGCGGCCTTCCAGTCTTCCGGCGCGCCGGCCACCGGGCCGTCATTGGTGTAATGGCCGTATTTGCCTTTGGCGGGCGGGTTGATGATCCCTGCGATATGGCCGCTTTCGGACAGGATGAAGGTCTTGTCCTTGGACCCCATCTGCTTCACCCCGTTGAAGCTGCCGCGCCAATGGGCGATGTGGTCCGTCTCGCAGGCGATGGCGCAGAGTGGCAGCTTCACATCGGCCAGCGTGACGGGCTTGCCGAAGACGGGAAAACCGGTCGTGGCGAACTGGTCGCGCTGGCAGAGGCCGCGCAGATATTCCACCGCCATCTTGCAGGGCAGGTTGGTGCCGTCGCCGTTCCAGTAGAGCAGGTCGAAGGCGGGCGGGGCCTCGCCCATCATGTAGCTTTTGATCGCGGGCTGATAGATCAGGTCGTTCGATCGCAGGAAGCTGAAGGTCCGGCTCATGAAGAACTTGGACAGGATGCCATCCTGTGCCGATTGCCGTTCGATGCCATCGACGAAATCGTCGTTGAGGAAGACCCCCACCTCGCCCGGATCGGAGAAATCCGTGAGCGTGGTGAAAAGCGTAGCGGATTTGACCGAGCTATCCCCCGCCTTTTCCAGATGGGCGAGGGTGAGCGACAGCGTCGTCCCCGCGATGCAATAGCCCACGCAGTTGATCTGCTTTTCGCCGGTGATGCGGCGCGTTTCGGCCATCGCGCGGAGATATCCGTCGCGGATGTAGTCATCGAGGCCGATGTCGCGATAGCTGCTATCCGGGTTGACCCAAGACACGACAAAGACAGTAAAGCCCTGATCCACAACCCATTTGATCAGGCTGTTGGCGGGTTTCATGTCGAGGATGTAGAACTTGTTGATCCATGGCGGGAAGATCAGAAGGGGCGTGGCATGCACCTTCTCGGTCGTGGGCTTGTACTGGATCAGTTCGAACATCTTGTTGCGATAGACCACCGCGCCGGGGGTGGTGGCGAGGTTCTGGCCCACATGAAAGGCCTCGCGGTCGGCCAGCGTGACGACCAAATCGCCGGAATTCGCCTCGATATCGGCGACGAGGTTCTCCAGCCCCTTCACGAGGCTTTCGCCATCGGTTTCCACCGCACGTTCCAGCGCATCGGGGTTCGTGCCGAGAAAGTTGGTGGGCGAGAACATGTCGACGATCTGGCGGGTGAAGTATTCCACGCGCCGCTTGTCGGCGGGATCAAGGGTGGACATGTCATCGACCGCCGAAGAGATCGCTTCGGCGTTCATCAGATATTGCTGTTTGAGGTAGTTGAAGAAGGGATGCGTTTCCCACAGCGGATTGGCAAAGCGGCGGTCCTTGGGGGTGGCGTCCGGGGGGGCCTTCAACTCGCCCTTGGCCAGGGTCTGCTGCGCCTCGACATAGTGCTTCAGGCTTTTGCCCCAGTAGTTGATCTGATGTTCCAGGATCTTGGCCGGGTTGTGCATCATCTCGGCCAGATAGGCGGCGGCGGCCTTCATGTAGACATCGGGGGCGGGGCCGTGCAGGGAATTGTCGACAGCCCGGCGTCTGCCAAGCGCGGCGACAAGGCGTTGCGACAACGCTTCGACCTTGGCGAGATTCTCGTTCAATCTAACGAGTCGTTCGCCTGCGTCGTTGTCTTCCGTTGTCATGCGAATATTTCCCCCCTATCCTCGCCGCTGTGCAGCATACCGCCACCGGTCCGGAGGGGAAAGCTGTGAATGCCGGTGATGGCCCACCCGGACAAGGAGACGCAGGTTGCGGTATATGTTCACCTACGACATGATGGAAACGGCACGCAACACGAATGAGTGGCTTGGTGCCACCGCGCGCGCCATGGCCTCATATCCCGCCTTCGCGATGTCGATGAACCCGGTCCTGCCCTTGATGGCCGCGTGGGGTGAGGTGACGGAACGCACCTTCGGCCGCATGGTGGCCAAGCCCGACTGGGGCATCCGGTCCATCGTGGGGCCCGATGGCACCGACCATCTGGTTGATGTGAAGACGGTGGTGGAGCGGCCCTTCGGCAACCTCGTGCAGTTCTTCGTCCGCCGCCGCCCGCCGATGGCGCGCAAGATCATGCTGGTGGCGCCGATGTCGGGGCATTACGCGACGCTGCTGCGGTCCACCGTCGCCTCGCTGTTGCCCGATGCGGATGTCTATGTCACCGACTGGCACAATGCGCGGGACATCCCTGTGTCGGCGGGCAAGTTCGATGTGGAGGATTACACCCTCTACCTTGTGGACTTCATGCGGGCGCTGGGACCGGACACCCATATCATCGCCGTCTGCCAGCCCGCCCCCCTGACGCTGGCCGCCACCGCCTATCTGGCGGGCGAGGATCCGGAGGCGCAGCCGCGCTCGCTCACACTGATCGGCGGGCCGATCGACCCGGATGCCGCCGCGACGGATGTGACGGATTTCGGTCGCCGTGTGACGATGGGCCAGCTGGAGCAGACGGTGATCCAGCGCGTGGGGTTCAAGTACAAGGGTGCCGGGCGGCTGGTCTATCCCGGCCTGATGCAGCTGCAAAGCTTCATGTCGATGAACGCGGAACGTCATTCCAAGGCTTTTGCGGAACAGATCATGCGCGTGGCGCGCGGCGAGGCATCGGATCACGATGCGCATAACCGCTTTTACGACGAATACCTTGCGGTCATGGACATGACGGCGGAATTCTATCTGTCCACCGTGGAACGCATCTTCAAGAACCGCGAGATTGCGACGAACGAATTCACCGTGGCGGGCAAGCGGGTGGATATCGGCGCGATCACGCAGGTGGCCGTGAAGACAGTGGAAGGCGCGAATGACGACATTTCCGCCCCCGGCCAATGCGTGGCGGCGCTGAAACTGCTGACCGGGCTGCCGGAGGAGAAGAAGGCCTCCCATCTGGAACCCGGCGCGGGCCATTATGGCATCTTCGCAGGCAAGAGCTGGCGTCTGAACATCCGCCCGCTGGTGTTGAACTTCATCGATGCCAATTCGGGCGAGCCGAAGTCGAAGAAGGCGAAGATCAGCCTCGCGGCTTCGCAGTAGGGCGCAGCATCATCGGGCCGTTTAGAAAGGCCGTGATCCGGTCGGTGACGGCTTCCGGCTGTTCCAGCATGGGCAGGTGGCCCGCGCCTTCGATCACCGCAAGTTGGGCATGGGGCGCCAGTTGGGCCGCGAAATCCTGACGGCGGACGGGGACCAGCGGGTCCTCTGCACCGGCGATCATCAGCAGGGGCAGGTTGGCGCGGCGCAGCGTCTTTTGCTGATCCGGGCGGCGCTGCAGGGCGCGGGTCTGGCGGAGGAAAACCCCCTCGCCAAGGGTCAGGCCCATGTCGCGCATCAACGCCATGATCTCGGCCCGCCATTCAGAGGGGGCGAAGGCGGTTTCGGGGTATTCCTGCGCCACCACCTCTTTCAGGCGCCCGGCCTTGGCCGCGACGATGCGCGCCTCGCGGGCCGCTGCGGTGGCAGGCGGTTCGGCCAGCGGGTCGGTTGAGATCAGGATGGCGCGGCTGGCCCGGCCATTGTCGCGCCGCAGGATATCCAGCGCGACGTCTCCACCCAGCCCGTGACCCATCAGGATGAACTTCGGCGGGGCCGTGGCAAGGATGGCCTCGGACATCTGTTCGACCGTCTCACCCTGCAGGGGCAGCGCGATGTGCAGCGGATGCCGGAACCCCAGATGCACGATCTGGGGCAGAAAGACGCGCGCATCACAAAGCAGGCCGGGGATCAGGAGGATGGGTTCGGTCACAATCCGCGCGCCCAGTCGGTGATGATCTGGATGACGGGTTCCGTCTGGCCGGGCGACAGGATGTCGCCGGCGATCACGTGGGCATAGGGATCGTCGTCCCCCTGCATCTCGCGCTGTTCGACCTGCGTCTGGCCGCCCCAAGCGGCGATGACGGGCGGGATCAGGCTGGGGTCGACCACCTGATCGGCAGGGGCGTAAAGGAAAAGCGCGGGCGTCCGGGCCTGCGACCAGTCGGTCGCGCGCGCCGCGCGGATCAGGCGGGCCATGGGATAAAGCGCCTCGGTCGGGTATTCGGTTGTCCAGTGCCGCCCCTGTTCGGGATTGAGCGGCGTGAAGGACCGCGTCTCACCCGCGACGAGCGTTCCCCAGTGTTCAATGAAGGGCGCGTCCAGCAGCCATTGCGCGGGCGGGTGGATGCCGAAATTGGGCGAGATCAGCACCGTCCCTGCCAGCCCCGCATTCAACTGCGGGTCGGTCGCGGCCAAGGATGCCAGCGTGCCGCCGGTCGAGGTCCCCATGACGATGACACGATCGCCCAGACGGCGACCCATTGCCATCGCCTCGGCCATGTCGAGTAGCCAGTCTTCGGCGCTGGCCCCGGCCATCGCCGCGCCGTCGCGGCCATGCCCGGCAAGACGGGTGAAGAAGAGGTTCGCGCCCAAGGCGCGGGCCACCTCTTCCGGCACGGGGCGGATCTCGGCGGGGCCTGCGGAAAAGCCGTGGATGTAGACGATGGCAAGCGCCGTCTTCGCCCCTTTTGCCCCGGCCCAGAGGATGCGCTTTTCATCTCCCGCGCGAATGTCTGAAAATGCCTGCTCGCGCTGGTTGATATAGACTTCCACATCGGCAGGGATGTTCGTTTCGGAAAAGGCGATCTGGCGGTCCACACCACTGCGCGGCGCAAGGAACCACAAGGCAAGGCCCACGATGACCAGAGCCGCCAGCAGACGACCGAGTGCTTTTCCGACTGCACGCATCACGCACTCACCTCAATCACCGCGCTGGCGATCATGGCAAGGCATTCGGGCGTTGAAAAGCGGTGATCGGCCCCTTTCACGAGAGTCAGCCGCAAGTCCGGGCTTTCGGCGTGGTCCATCAGCCGCAGGGCGACGGAGACGGGCACATCCGTATCCGCCGTACCCTGCAGGATGCGCACCGGGAAAGGCAGGTGAAGGGGAGCGCGCAGGACAAGGCGCTGGCGGCCATCCTCGATCAGGCGGCGGGTGATGGGATAGCCAGCCTCGGAATAGTCCGACGGGATCACGATGCGCCCCGTCTCCATCAGTTCCGCCCGCTGCGCCGCCGAGAAGCCCGCCCACATGCTGTCTTCGGTGAAATCGGGCGCGGGCGCGATGCCGACCAGCGCCTTCACCCGGTCCGGCATCGCCCGCGCGATCTGCAGGGCGATCCAACCGCCCATCGAGGAGCCGACCAGAACCTGCGGCCCCGTCGTCAGCGCCGCAATCGCCGCCATCGCGTCCTCGGCCCAGTCGCCGATGCAGCCTTCTTCGAAGGTACCAGAGGATTGGCCGTGGCCGGAATAATCGAACCGCAGGAAGGCCCGCCCCTCCCGTTCGGCCCAATCCTGCAGGAACAGCGCCTTGCTGCCCGTCATGTCGGACATGAAGCCACCAAGGAAGACGACACCCGGCCCCTGCCCCGGTGTACGGTGATGGGCGATGCGGCGGCCCTGTGCCGTGGTCACATATTCGGTCATCGCGCCCTCCTTCATCGCCTTGGACATAGCGAAGCCCGCGCCGGGATGCCACAGGGCGTGCCCACGTATCACCCACCGTTGACAATCGCCTCTGCCCCGCGCAGGAAGGCGTCACATAACCCGCAGCCGGGCGTTCCGTGGGCGCCAAACCGACGAGGAGCAGGCCATGAGCCAGATTTCCCTGACATTCCCCGATGGCAACATCCGCCACTTCGACGCGGGCGTGACGCCTGCGCAGGTGGCACAGGCCATCGCGCCCTCGCTGGCCAAGGCGGCCATTTCGGCCATGGTGGATGGCCAGCACTGGGATTTGCAATGGCCCCTCCACGCCGATGCCCGCATCTCGATCAACACGATGAAGGATGACGTGCCCGCGCTGGAACTGATCCGGCACGATCTGGCGCATATCATGGCGCGTGCCGTGCAGGAGATCTGGCCCGATGTGAAGGTCACCATCGGCCCGGTGCGCGATTACGGCTGGTTCTACGATTTCGACCGGGCGGAGCCTTTCACCCCCGATGACCTTGGCCAGATCGAGGCCAAGATGAAGCAGATCATCAATGCCCGCGACCCCGTGCGCACGGAAATCTGGAGCCGCGCCGATGCGCTGGCCTATTACGAAAGCCGGGGCGAGCCCTATAAGGTCGAACTCGTCCACAAGATCCCCGAAGATCAGGACCTGCGCATGTATTGGCACGGGAACTGGCAGGATCTCTGCCGTGGCCCGCATTTCCAGCACACGGGGCAGGTTCCGGCGGATGCGTTCAAGCTGACGCATGTGGCGGGGGCCTATTGGCTCGGCGATGCCAGCCGCCCGATGCTGCAGCGCATCTATGGCGTGGCCTTCAAGAACCGCGACGATCTGAAGGCCCATATGACCATGCTGGAGGAAGCGGCAAAGCGCGACCACCGCAAGCTGGGCCGCGAGATGAACCTGTTCCACATGCAGGAAGAGGCGCCGGGCCAGATCTTCTGGCACCCCAATGGCTGGACGATCTACACCACACTGCAGGATTATATGCGCCGCCAGCAGCGCCGCGACGGCTATGTCGAGGTGAACACCCCGCAGGTCGTGAACCGCAAGCTGTGGGAGGCGTCGGGCCACTGGGAAAACTACCGCGAGAACATGTTCATCGTGGAAGTGGACGAGGAAGGCGCGCGGGAAAAGGTTGTCAACGCGCTCAAGCCCATGAACTGCCCCTGCCACGTGCAGATCTTCAACGTGGGCTTGAAATCCTATCGCGACCTGCCGATCCGCATGGCCGAATTCGGGTCCTGTGCGCGCTATGAACCTTCGGGCGCGCTGCATGGGATCATGCGGGTGCGCGGCTTCACGCAGGATGACGCGCATATCTTCTGCACGCTGGATCAGGTGGAGTCGGAATCGAAGAAATTCATCGAGTTTCTGGCGAAAATCTATTCAGACCTCGGCTTTGACAAATGGCGGGTGAAGCTGTCCACCCGCCCGGAAAAGCGCGTCGGGTCGGATGAGATCTGGGACAAGATGGAAGCGGCACTGGCCAATGCCTGCATGGCCGCCGGATACCCGTATGAGCTTTTCCCCGGCGAGGGGGCCTTCTATGCGCCGAAGCTGGAGTTTGTGCTGACCGATGCCATCGGGCGCGACTGGCAATGTGGTACGCTCCAGCTTGATCCCAACCTGCCAGAGCGTCTGGATGCGTCCTATATCGGCGAAGACGGGGCCAAACACCGCCCCTTCATGCTGCACCGCGCCTGCCTTGGGTCGTTCGAGCGGTTCATCGGCATCCTGATCGAGAACCATGCCGGCAAGCTGCCCTTCTGGCTGGCCCCGCGTCAGGTGGTTGTGGCCTCTATCGTGTCGGATGCCGATCCTTTCGTGGAAGAAGTGGTGACCGCCCTGACCCTTGCCGGAGTGCGGGCCGAGGCGGACATGCGCAACGAAAAGATCAACTACAAGGTCCGCGAACATTCCGTGGGCAAGGTGCCCGTCATCCTTGCCATCGGGATGAAAGAGGTGGAGGAGCGCACGGTTTCCGTCCGCCGTCTGGGCGAAACACGGACCGAAACCATGACCCTCGACGCCATCGTGGCGGAACTGGCGGCGGCGGCGCTGGCGCCCGACCTGCGCTGAACATCACGGAAAAGGGGGCCGTGCGGCCCCTTTTTCCCTTGTTGCGTGTGATTCGCAATCTGCCCGAAAAACCGACAAAGCGCCGATTTTCCCCTTGTTTCATTGGGTTGCAGGCTGATTCCCGGCCCCTTAATCGGGCTTGATTTTCATCCGCGCTTTGGCATGATTTTCAAAGTGACGACAGACTTCTACCGCCTCTCCTGCGACGCACAGGCAGCTGGACAAAGGAAGACCTGGCTTGCACGGCCTGACGGCAATCTCGCCGCAGGGGGGTAGTTGAAGGAGAAGCGGCATGCCGACCGGCACCGTGAAATGGTTCAATACGACGAAAGGGTACGGGTTCATCGCGCCCGATGATGGGGGCAAGGATGTGTTCGTCCATATCTCGGCGGTGGAGCGGGCGGGTCTGAAGGGCCTGAACGACAACCAGAAGATCGCCTATGAACTGCAATCGGGCCGCGACGGGCGTGCTTCGGCGAGCGACCTGAAGCTCCTCTAGACCCCCGCAACCCATTGATAGGAAAGGCCCGCCCCTGTGGCGGGCCTTTTCGTTACAGGAGTTTGGCCTGCACCTTTTCGTCCCAGCCGAGATGCCAGTCGGCCCCCTGACGGATCACCGGGCGCTTCATCACCGTCGGTTGGGCGGCGATCTGCGCCTCAGGCTCGGACGCCTTGAGGAAATCGCTGAAGGCCCGGTAGGTGGTGGAGGATTTGTTGATCACCAGATCGCCGAATTCCTGAACGATTTCAGTGATTTCCGCCTCGGTCAGCGGTGCCGCCCGCACGTCGCGGAAGGCCACGTCATGGCCTGCCGCCTGCAGCGCCTTCAGCGCCTTCTTGCAGGTGTCGCAGGTTGGAATGCCGTAAAGGATCATCGCTTTCGCCCCCGTCATCGGCTGTGCCGGATGTTGTGCCGCATTCTGTGCAGCAAACTGTGCATACGCAACGAACGGTCGCTTCGCCAGTGGTTAACCCAGCACCGCCCGCGTGATTGCCACCCCCGCCCAAGCCGAAAGCGCGGTCAGCACCGTGCCCCAGATCGTGTCGGTCGCCACCATCTGCCAATGCCAATCCTTCATGATGGCATAGGAGGTGAATTCATAGGTGCCATAGGCCATCGCCCCGATGATCGCCGCCGGGAGCAGCACCGGCGCGCCGGTCTTCAGCGCAGGCAGCGAGACGAGGTACAAAAGCCCCGCCACATAGGCGAGGTAGAAGGCCGCTGCCGGGACCACGCGGATATTCTCCAGCATCAGCGCGCCGATATGCCGGTCAAAGAGCGGCTTCATCACGAAGGTCAGCATGATCGCGTCGAGGATCAGGAAGACGGCGGCGGTGGAAAGGAAGAGGACGGCGATTTGCATGGGGCACTCCTGTGACCGCCGACAGGTAGCACGGGGGCGGATGGGGGAAAGCCCCTGCCCCGCCCTAGCCTGCCACCTCATCCGTCTGCCGCCCGGCCAGCTGTGCCCGGAGCCAGTGCAGCCGCGCGGCATTCTCGGGCGTCGCGGTCGCCTGTCGCTCCACCTCCTGCAGCAGGCGGGGGGGGAGGGTGTCCAAGCGGCGCAGCTTGAAGAGGCAGTCGAGCATCGCCCCAGCCTCCAGCAGGGTCAGATCGGGCGGGGGGGCGGCCAGCTTTTGCTGGATCATCCCGACGGGGCCGATGCCGAAGCGCGCCTTCAGCACGGAAAGCGGTTTCTCCGCCGTCAGCAGGTCCAGAAGAAAGGGCCGGAACGGGGGAAGCTCGACAAGCTCGCTGACCGGGGCGGCGGGATCGGGCTGATAGCCGAAGGCCGCATAATCTGCCTGATAGAGATGATCGATCATCTCGTAATCCTCGGCATCGAAAAGCGACAGGTCGGTCTTGCCCTGTGTGCTGTGCAGCGACTTGTCCACCATGGGCAGGTGGAACCCGTCGAAGATCAGCGGGTCCGACTTGCCCTTCAGGGTTTCCAGCCGGAAGACACGGTCATAGGGAATGCTGCCCCAGAAGAGGTTGACGACCTGCGGCGCGACATGGCCGTTGATATCCTGTGTCGGCAATTTCAGCAGACCCTTCAGCACGGCCTTGGGCGGATGCGACCGCTTGGGATGCAGACCGATGCTTTCGAGGATGCGCGGGCCAGTGGGGTGCTGCGGGCCGTGGATCTTGTTGAAATAGGCCGAGACAAAGCGTCGGCGCGGATGGCGCACCATGGAAAAGACGGTGAAGGACCGATCCCGCAGCGCTTGCGCCAGACCGGGGCCTTTGGCGAAGGGCGTCTCTGCCCGCCGATGGATGGCGCCAAAGCTTGTCATGCCGGGGGCCGCCTCGGGGGCGAAGGCCTCGACCATCGCCCATTTCACATTGGTGCAGGCGACCTTGGGGTTGTTGATGTAGAGAAGCCTAGACCCCGGAATGTAATGGATCGCCGCACTTAGGCGCTGGATCGCGGGGGAATGGATCGGTTCGGCCATGACAGGACCCTGCACTCGTTACACCCGTCAGAAGGGATGGCATCCGGACCGGGCCGTCAAGGGGGTTGGGGCGATCCGCGGCGACAGGGCGCTGCTGTTGGCGGCAGCCTTCTGGAGGGCGCCGGAGGTCGGGATGGGGTTAACGATGCGCTGGGACTTGGCCCTGCCCCGGGCGGGCGGTGGGGTTGAACCCCACCCTACCGGAGCCACTCCCTGAGCACACATCCCGGCCCGTCCTCCCGCAACCGCCGCTCCCAGATCACGCGCCATTCCCTTTCGTCGAAGGCGGGGAAGAAGGCATCTGCGCCCTCTACCTCTGTCTCCACCTCGGTGACCAGCAGGCGGTGGGCCAGCGGCAGGAGCGCCTCGTAGATCGAACTCCCCCCGATCCCGTAGACCCGCGCATGGCCTGCGGCCTGTGCCATCTCCACCGCCACCTCAGGGGATGGGGCGGTGGTGTCCCAGACCGAAGGATCGCGGGTCACCACGATGTTCAGCCGATTCTTGAGCGGGCGGAAGGGCAGGCTTTCCCATGTGCGCCGCCCCATGATGACCGCGCCCCCGGTCGTTTCGCGCTGAAACGCGGCAAGGTCTTCGGGCGCGTGCCACGGGATGGTGTTGCCCTTGCCGATGGCCCCGTTGCGGGCGCGGGCGACGATGAGGGTCAGCATCAGACGGCCACTTTCATACCGCCACCGGGGCCTTGATGGCGGGATGGGGGTCATAGCCCGTGATCTCGAAATCCTCATACCGGAAGTCGAAAAGCGAGGGGACGGCCCGGGTGATCCTAAGGGTGGGCAGGGACCGGATGTCGCGGGAAAGCTGGGTCTGCACCTGATCCATATGGTTGGAATAGATATGCGCGTCGCCGATGGAATGGACGAAATCCCCCGGTTCATAGCCCGTGACATGGGCGAGCATCACGAGGAGCAGCGCATAGGAGGCGATGTTGAAAGGCACGCCGAGGAACATGTCGGCGCTGCGCTGGTAAAGCTGCAGGTGCAGCTTGCCGCCGAGGATGCGGACCTGCCACATCGTGTGGCAGGGGGGCAGCGCCATCTGCGGGACGTCGGGCGGGTTCCATGCCGAGACGATCAGGCGGCGCGAGTCGGGGCTGCGGCGGATCATGTCGAGCAGCGTTTCGATTTGGTCCACCCCGCCGAAATCGCGCCATTGGCGGCCATAGACGGGGCCGAGATCGCCTTCGGCGTCCGCCCATTCGTCCCAGATCGTCACCCCGTTGTCGTTGAGGTAGCGGATGTTGGTGTCGCCCTTCAGGAACCACAGCAGTTCGTGGATGATCGACTTGAGGTGGAGTTTTTTGGTGGTCACGAGGGGGAAGCCGTCGGCCAGCGGGTAGCGGGACTGCAGGCCAAAATGGCTGATCGTGCCCGTTCCCGTGCGGTCGGTGGAGGGGATGCCGTGGGCAAGGACAGTGCGGAGCGCGTCGTGATACTGCTGCATGGGCCTGATCGTGGTTCATGAGTCGCGGGACACTATATCTTGCGGTGGCGTCCGGGGCGACGGGCTGATTAATGTGGCGCAAGGAAAAGGAGGGATGCGATGGGCATTCGGTATCTGCATACGATGGTGAGGGTTCTGGACCTTGAGAAGTCGATCGCCTTCTATCGGCTTCTGGGGCTGGAGGAGACGCGGCGCTATGACAATGAGGGGGGCCGTTTCACGCTGGTCTTCATGGCGCCTCCTGGCCAGCCGGATTGCCCGGTGGAACTGACCTATAACTGGGACGGGGACGAGGGGCTGCCCTCCGACAGCCGCCATTTCGGGCATTTGGCCTATGAGGTGGACGACATCCACGCGACCTGCGCGCATCTGCAGGCCAATGGCGTGGTGATCAACCGCCCGCCGCGCGACGGGCGGATGGCCTTTGTCCGCAGCCCCGACAACATCTCGATCGAGTTGTTGCAGAAGGGCGGCGCGAAGGAGCCGGTGGAGCCGTGGAAGAGCATGCCGAGCGTCGGGCATTGGTAAGCGGAGGCGGGGGGACAGCCGTCCCCCCGCACCCACCTTTTGCGCGACTGCCATGGGCCGGCGCCTGCGGCAGGCGTTCTATGAGTATTTTGGCCAAGGTGAATGGGTGGATCAGAAGGCCCAGCGGGTGAGGGTGTCGGGGCCGCAGAGTCCTGCCTCGATCAGCCGAGGGCGTGGGGCGTCCTTCAGGGCGGCAAGGGCGAGGGGGCCGAGGACTGGGGTGCCGTCGGCCCCAATCAGGCAGCCCGCCTGAAAGAGGGCGAGTTCATCGACGAGCGCGGCGCGGATGAGGGCGGCGGCGAATTGGCCGCCCGCTTCGATCAGCACGCGGGTCAGGCCTTCGGCGGCGAGGAGGCGGAACGTCTCGGTCAGGTTGAGGTGGGGGCCCTCGGTCGGGGCTTCGATCAGCCGCGCGCCAGTGGCGGCCCAGGCGGTGCGTGCGGCCTCGGGTGCCGTGGGGCCGTGGAGGACCCAGACGGGGTGATCCTTGGCGTTGCGGCCGAGGCGGCTGTGGGGCGGGGTTTTCAGGGCGCTGTCGGCCAGCAGGCGCAGGGGTTGGTGGGTGGCCCCCATGTCGCGGGCCGTCAAGTCGGGGTCATCAGTGATCGCCGTGGCGGAGGAGGTGAGCACCGCGTCATGGGTCATGCGCATCACATGGACGCGGGCCCGCGCCTGTGGCCCAGTGATCCAGCGGCTTTCGCCCGTTGCCGTGGCGATGCGGCCATCCAGCGTGGTGGCGAGTTTCAGCGTGACGAAGGGCAGGCCTTGGGTGACACGCTTGAGGAAGCCCGCCTGAAGCTGCCGCGCGCGGCCATCGCACACCCCTTCGGTGACCGCCACGCCGCCCGCCCGCAAGATGGCATGGCCCCGGCCCGAAACGCGGGGATCGGGGTCGGTGAGGGCGGTGACCACGCGGGCAAGGCCCGCGGCAACCAGCGCCTCGGCGCAGGGCGGCGTCTTCCCGTGATGCGCGCAGGGTTCCAGAGTGACATAGGCGGTGGCGCCGCGCGCCCCCTGCCCCGCCTGATCCAGCGCCATGCGTTCGGCATGGGGCCGACCGCCGGGCTGTGTCCAGCCGCGCCCGATGACGCGGCCATCTTTCACGATCACGCAACCCACAGCCGGATTGGGCCATGTCCGCCCCAGCCCCCGCGCGGCCAGCGCGAGGGCGTGGGACATATGGACCTCGTCCTCGGTCACATGCGGCCCGTCACTCGTCCGGCGTGGCGCCGGGGCGCAGTTCGCTGACGAATTTGTCGAAATCGTCGGCGGCCTGGAAGTTCTTGTAGACGCTGGCAAAGCGCACATAGGCCACGGTGTCGATCCGGGCGAGGCTTTCCATCACGATCTCGCCGATCACCTTGGACTGGATATCCGTCTCGCCAAGGCTTTCCAACCGCCGCACGATGCCAGAGATCATCTGGTCGATGCGTTCGGGATCGATGGGCCGCTTCTGCATCGCGATGCGGATGGAGCGTTCGAGTTTCGAACGGTCGAAATCCTCGCGCTTGCCGGAGGATTTGATGACCACAAGGTCGCGCAGCTGCACGCGTTCATAGGTCGTGAAACGCCCCCCGCAGGCCGGGCAGAAGCGCCGACGGCGGATGGAGACGTGGTCTTCGGCGGGACGGCTGTCCTTCACCTGAGTGTCGATATTGCCGCAGAATGGGCAGCGCATGGCCCCCTCCTTGCTTGTTGTTGGTTACGCCTGCCTCATGCCGGGGTGTTTCCCCCGGTTCGCCCCAAACTATAGGGGTGCGGGCGAGGTTTCGGCTAGGGGGGATTTCGCGGCCCCATATGCGGGGGGTGCGATGTGTGGCGGCGGGGACTCAGGGGGGTGGGGCTGCGCCGGGTTGCGCGGACCAGTAGAGGATCGCCCGGTCACTTCCCCATCCTGACAAGGCAACCCATGCGCGCGGTTTCTGCTGCGCAACACTGTCCCGCGTTTCGGCGGATTGGAAGCAGATGCGACGGCCCAATCCGTCCCTGTCCGCCAGATACAGATAGTTCCGACAATTCCACCTTGTCCGCCGGCCGCCGTAATTGACGTTTGTTTGAACCTCGACCAGCACGGGCGTCCTGCCACCGAAGATCAGCCCATGCCCCAAGGGGATCAGCAAGCCCGAGGACAGGGTCGTCACAAAGGTGCTGGCGGCGAAGGCGGCTGCCACCAGAAGAAGGGGCACCCCGACCCAGCGGTTCGCGATGTTGGCGGGGCGGGCCTCAGCAGGCCGCCGAAGAAACCAGATGATCGCGATGGCAGCCAAGATCGCGCCCAGCACCGACAGGACAACCGGGTTCGGCTGCCAACTGGCGCGGAAGATGACCAGATGGACCGGCGCAAATTTGGCCGCCAACAGCAGCAGCAGGGCAACCCACAAGAACCATCGCAAACGGCGCGAAATCACTGATCGAGGAAACTCCGCAGCTTCCGGCTCCGCGAGGGATGCTTCAGCTTCCTGAGCGCCTTGGCTTCGATCTGGCGGATGCGTTCGCGGGTCACGCTGAACTGCTGGCCCACCTCTTCCAGCGTGTGGTCGGTGTTCATCCCGATGCCGAAGCGCATGCGCAGAACCCGCTCTTCGCGCGGGGTGAGGGAGGCCAGAACGCGGGTCGTGGTTTCCTTCAGGTTTTCCTGAATGGCGCTGTCCAGCGGCAGGATGGCGTTCTTGTCTTCGATGAAATCGCCAAGCTGGCTGTCTTCCTCGTCGCCGATGGGCGTCTCCAAGGAAATCGGTTCCTTGGCGATCTTCATCACCTTGCGGACCTTTTCCAGCGGCATCTGCAGCTTTTCGGCCAGTTCCTCGGGCGTCGGTTCGCGGCCGATTTCGTGCAGCATCTGGCGGCCCGTGCGCACCAGCTTGTTGATCGTTTCGATCATGTGCACGGGGATACGGATCGTGCGGGCCTGATCGGCGATGGAGCGGGTGATGGCCTGCCGGATCCACCATGTCGCGTAGGTGGAGAACTTGTAGCCCCGGCGGTATTCGAATTTATCGACCGCCTTCATCAGGCCGATGTTCCCTTCCTGAATCAGGTCGAGGAACTGCAGGCCGCGGTTGGTGTATTTCTTGGCGATAGAGATGACGAGGCGAAGGTTGGCTTCCACCATTTCCTTCTTGGCCTGCCGCGCCTCTTTCTCGCCCTTCTGGACTTGGTTCACGATGCGGCGGAATTCGGAAATGTCGACGCCGATATACTGGCCGACCTGCGCCATCTCGGCGCGCAGTTCTTCGACCTTGTCGCGCGACTTTTCCATCAGCGCCTGCCAGCCGCGGCCCGATTTTGCGGCCATGCGGTCCAGCCATGTCGGGTCAAGCTCGTAGCCCTGATATTCGTCGATAAATTCGCGGCGGTTGATGCGGGCGGCATCGGCCAGCTTCACCATGCCGGAATTGATCGACATGATGCGCTTGTTGATGCCGTAAAGCTGATCGATCAGCGCCTCGATACGGTTGTTGTGCAGATGCAGCGCGTTGACCAGCGTGACGATTTCGGAGCGCAGCTTCTGATAGGCGGCCTCATCGGCGGCGGAATAGGACGCGGTTTCCGACAGGGTGGCCGACATGCGGCGGTCCTGCATCTGCGCCAGTTTCGCGTAATCGCGGGCGATGATTTCCAGCGTTTCAAGGACCTTGGGCTTTAGCGCGGCTTCCATCGCGGCGAGCGACATGTTGGAAGCCTCGTCATCCTCATCCTCTTCTTCGGCGCGCAGGATGGGGTTGCCATCGGCGTCAAGCTCCGGCTCGGCGGACCCGCCAGCGCTGCGGCGGGGGGCGGCAGACATGTCCACCTCTTCCAGCGCCGGGCCTTCCATATCCTCTTCCCCGTCAAGCGACCGCCCGAAGGTGGCTTCGAGGTCGATGACGTCGCGCAGAAGGATGTCTTCGTTCAGAAGTTCGTCGCGCCAGATGGTGATGGCCTGAAAGGTGAGCGGGCTTTCACAAAGCCCCGCGATCATCGTGTTCCGGCCTGCCTCGATCCGCTTGGCGATGGCGATCTCGCCCTCGCGCGACAGAAGCTCCACCGACCCCATTTCGCGCAGATACATGCGGACCGGGTCGTCGGTGCGGTCGAGTGTTTCGGTCGTGGCACCGACCAGCGCCACTTCGCGCGAGGTGGAGGTTTCCACCAACTCGCCGCCGGGTTCGCCTTCTTCGGCCTCTTCATCCTCGATGACGTTGATGCCCATTTCCGAGAGCATCGACATCACATCCTCGATCTGCTCGGAGGACGCCTGATCGGGCGGCAGCACGGAGTTGAGCTGGTCGTAGGTGATGTAGCCGCGCTCGCGCGCGTCGGCGATCATCTTCTTTACGGCGGCCTGGCTCATGTCGAGCGAGACATCGGCCTCCTGCTCGTCGGGCTTCGCGTCGTCAGTGTCTTTCAGAGCCATGTGTCCTCCTCGGGCGCGGGGGCGGATGGGCGGCGAATCGACTCGCGCTGTTTCGAATCAATAACGCGAATCACGTCGGGCGAAAGGGTGCGGGCGGTGATTCTTTTGTCTCGTAAGGGTTAATGGCGGCGGTTGGGCCGTTCAAAACGGATGCTTTCGAACACCTTGCGCGCCTCGGCGAGTTCCTCCTTGTCCAGCGCGACCCCGTTGGGAGAGATCACCGCTTCGCCGGTTTTGTCCTGCGGGCCGCGCTGCGCCTCGGCCCGGGCTTCGTTGGCCTTGGCGATTCGCCATGTCAGCCCCTCATCGGCCACGCCTTCGATATCCTGCGTGGCCTCTTCGATCTCGCGCCGCATGCCGCGTTCGGCCTGAAGGATGAACAGGTCCTGCGCGACAGCGAATTCTGCCTTTTCGGCATCGGACAGGTTCAGGAGCGCGGGCGCATTCCGGACATGGGGATGGGACAGGAGCGCGTCAAGCGGCGCAGGCGCGGCGGCGGCGATTTCGCGGCGCGGATCGGGCGCATCGACATGGGCGAGAAGGAGGTCGCGGATCAGCACGTGATCCTCGCCCGTGCAATCCAGCCGTTCCAATGCGGACTCGAAACGGCGGATCAGGCCGGGATGCGCGATCAGCGTGGCAAGGATGACCGCCTCGCGCAGCCGTTCCTCCACGGGGGTGGTGGCCGAGCCGAGGAGCGAGGCCCGCGTCGTGGGCAGAGGCGCCACGGGCTGCAAGGGAAAGCGCGCGCCCCCCCTGCCCTGCCCGCGCGGGACGTAGGGGCGGAAGGGCTGGGCGTTCTGGCCGAAAAGATCCAGCCGCAGGCGTTTGATATCCTCGCCGTAATGGGCGCGGATGGATGGATCGGCGATCTTCTTCAGCGCGGCGCGGAGGATCTTGTCCAAAGCGGCCTTGCGTTCGGGGCTGTCGAAGACCTTCCCTTCCGTCTCGCGCCGCCACAGGAGGTTGACCATGGGTTGGGCCGCATCCAGCACCTTTTGCATCGCGGGCGCGCCTTGCGCCTTGATCAGATCGTCGGGGTCCATCCCCTGCGGCAAGAGCGCGAAGCGCAGGCCCTTTCCGGCCTCCAGAAGCGGCAGGGCAAGGTCGATCACCCGCAGCGCGGCGCGGAACCCCGCCGTATCGCCATCCAGCGCGATGATCGGCTCGTCGCTGATGCGCCACAGAAGGCGCAGTTGGTCTTCAGTGACGGCGGTGCCCAAAGGGGCGACGGTGGCGCGGAACCCGGCCTCGGACAGGGCGATGACGTCCATATAGCCTTCGGCCACGATCAGCGGCAGGCCCTTGCCCGCCGCCTCGCGCGCGGGGCCGTGGTTGAAGAGGTTGCGGCCCTTGTCGAACAGTTCCGTCTCGGGACCGTTGAGGTATTTGGCCCGCGCATTCGGGTCCATCGCCCTGCCACCGAGAGAGATGGCCCGACCCCGCGCATCGCGGATGGGAAAGATGATGCGGCCACGGAAGCGGTCATAGGGCGCGCCGCCCCCGCGCGCGTCGCGCGCAGATGGATCGGCGTCGGGCTTTGCGCAAAGGCCCGCATCGACGATCAGATCGGGCGCGATGCCCTTTTGGGTGAGGGCCTGGAACAGGCCCTGCCTCTGGTCGGGGGCGAAGCCGATCTCCCAGCGGTCCTGCGCGGCGGGCGACACGCGGCGCTTGTCCAGATAGGCGCGCGCCTCGGCGGCGGCAGAGGTCTTGAGTTGCAGGCGGAACCATTTCACCGCCTCTTCCATCACCTGCGTGAGTTGCGTCCGTCGGTCGGCCTTTTCGGCGGCCTTGGGGTCGCGGGCTGGCATCTGCATCCCCGCCTCGCGCGCGAGGATTTCGACCGCTTCCATGAAGGAGACATTGTCGTTCTCCTTGATGAAGGTGACCGCGTCGCCCTTCGCGTGGCAGCCGAAGCAGTAGTAGAAGCCCTTCCTGTCATCGACATGGAAGCTTGCCGATTTCTCCTGATGGAAGGGACAGGGCGCCCACCAATCGCCCTTGGCCATGTTGGACTTGCGCATGTCCCATGTGACCTTGCGCCCCACGATCTGGCTGAGGGACACACGGGTGCGGAGTTCGTCAAGGAATCCGGGCGGCAGGGACATGGTCCCTATATCGGGCGCGGGGGGGCGGCTGTCCAGTGATCATGCGGACGGCGCATACGCGCCGAAGCCTGTTCTCCCCACCCCCGGCTGCGCCGGGTGCGGGGCCCGTTGAAGGGACGTTCCGTCCCCTCTTGGCGCTGCGCGCCAATTCACCCCTTGAGAGTACTTTTCGCCAAGATGAAGGGGATGGTCTTCATCTTGGCCCAAATACTCATCTTGCGACGCCGATTGCGGGCGCGCCGTCAGATGGCCTTGGCACGGGCCTCCAGCACCTCCAGCGCCTCGGCCAGTTCGGACCAGGCGGTGCGGGCCATGGAGCGGAAGACCATCACCTCGAAAGCATCGGGGGCGGTGCGCGTCAGGATCGCCTGCATGTGGTTGAGCGGCGCGCGGGTGGTACGGCCCACCGGGAAGGCGGACAGGCGCAGGTCAAGGGGCACGGGGCGCATCAGCGCCGCCTCGGCCATCGGGCCGGAGAGGGTTAGGAGCGCCCAGCCATCGGTCTGATCTGTCAACGCGGCATGGTCGGACAGCGCGGCAGGCGGTTCGGCCCCGATCAGGAAGGCCATCTCGCGCCCCGTCCAGAGAAGCCGGACCGCGCCCTGGGTGACCAGATTGTTCGGCTCGGGAAAAGAAAGCCCCAGCGACGCGAGAGCCGCGTCGACCTGGGGCTTTCGGCCCGGATAGGGGGCGATGGAGGTGATCGGCCCGGCCGCGCCTTCGGCCAGCGTGGTGCCCGCGCGGGTCAGGGGCGCATGGCCAGACAGGGCGGATTTGGCGATGAGGTCAGGCACGGAGCTTCACTCCTTCCTTGTCGTGGAAGACGGGATCGGTGACTTCGGCCACGATGTCGATCTTGCGCAGATGGTCCACCACCCGGATCTTTTCGCCATGCCGGGCGCGGCCGTTTCGCAGGAAGGCCAGCGCCAGATGGGCGTCGAGCGTGGGGGAATAGCAGACGGAGGTCACATAGCCTTGATCCGTTTCGCGATGCACCCGGTCGCCGGGGGTGAAGAGATGCGCACCCGCCCCCATCGCGGCCGTGGCCTTGAGGCCGACCAGTTGATCGCGGTCCGCCCCCACCATGCCGGGGCGGGCGGCGGCGGCCTTGCCGATGCAGTCCTTCTTCGCGCTCACCATCTTTTCCATGCCGATGTCGAAGGCGGTGGTGCGGCCATGAATCTCGGCATGGGTGATGAAGCCCTTCTCGATCCTGAGGACGTTCAGCGCCTCCATCCCGTAGGGGCCGCCGCCCATCGTCTCGGCCCGCGCCACGAGATCGCGGAACAGCGCCTCGCCATAGCGGGTGGGGACCGCTATCTCATACCCCTCTTCGCCCGAGAAGGAGATGCGGAAAAGCCGCGCCTTCACCTTGCCCAAGGTGACATCGGTCACGCCCATGAAGGGGAGGTCGGGCATGTCGCCCAAAAGCGTGGCGAGAAGCGCCTTCGCCTTCGGGCCTGCGACGGCGAATTGGGCCCAAGCCTCGGTGACCGAGGTAAAGCGGACATCCCAGCCCGCGCAGAAGGCCTGATGGACGAAGTCGAGATGCCGCATTACGAGGCCCGCCGCCGCCGTGGTGGTGGTCATCAGATAGCGATGGTCCCCCAGCCGCGCCGTGGTGCCGTCATCCAGCACATGCCCATCCTCGCGCAGCATCAGGCCATAGCGGACGCGCCCCACCGGCAGGGTAGAGAAGGTGTTGGTATAGACGAGGTCGAGGAAACGCGCGGCATCCTTCCCCTGCAGGTCGATCTTGCCCAGCGTCGACACATCGGCCACGCCAACGCTGTCGCGCACCATGCGGGTTTCGCGGTTGCAGGCCTCCAGCCATGTCGTCTCGCCCGGCTTGGGGAAATAGGAAGGCCGATACCACAGCCCCGCCTCGATCATCGGCGCGGCGCGGTCGCGGCTGGCCTGATCCGAGGTGAGGAAACGCTGCGGCGCAAAGCCCGCGCCCCGCCCACCCGCGCCCATCGCGGCGATGGAGGTGGGCACGTAAGGCGGACGGAAGGTCGTGGTCCCGGTCTGCGGAATGCCCCGCCCCGTGGCATCGGCCAGCACGGCCAGCGCGCCGACATTGGAATTCTTGCCCTGATCCGGGGCCATCCCTTGCGTCGTGTAGCGCTTCATATGCTCGACGGAACGGAAGTTCTCCTGCGCCGACAGCTTCACATCCTTGGTCGTCACGTCATTGGCAAAGTCGAGCCATTGCCGCCCCTCTACCCCCGGGGTTTCCCAGAAGGGGGTGATGGCATAGGGCGCATCCTCGGCCTGCGGCAGCGTCATCTCGGGCGCAGCGCGGCCCAGCGCGGCAAGCGCCTTGCGCGCCGCTTCATGTCCGTCGCGGAAGGCGCCTGCGGTCGAGAAGGTGCCGTTGCAGGCCCCAGCCGGCGTCAGGCGCGGCACGGCATCCGGGGCGGGAACGAAGGCCGCGATATCCTCGCGCCACAAAGGCCGCCCGTTCATGTGGCAGGTCAGGTGGACGGTCGGGTTCCAGCCGCCCGAGACGGCGAGCGTGTCCACCTCCAGCGTTGCCGTCCCACCCGCATGGCGGCAGGTGAGGGAGGTCAGGCCAAGACGGCCCGCCGTGCCGGTGATCTGGGCGTTCACATAGACGGGGCAATCCTCCACCACGCTGGCATCGGGCCGGGTGTCGAGGATGGCCACCACCTTCACCCCCGCCGCCATCAGGTCGCGCGCGGTGGCGCGGGCGGCGTCGTTATTGGCGATCAGCGCCACGCGCTTGCCCGGCACAACGCCATAGCGGTGCAGATAGGTGCGCAGCGCAGAGGCCAGCATGATGCCCGGGCGATCATTGTCGGGGAAGGCGATGGGGCGTTCCAGCGCGCCCGCCGCCAGCACCGTCTGCCCCGCCACGATCCGCCAGAAACATTCGCGCGGCAGATGCGGCGCGGGGGCGCGGTGCAGGCCCACCCGCTCCAGCGCGCCGAAAGTGCCGTCGTCATAGGCCCCGGTCACGGTGGTGCGGGTCATCAGGCGCACATTCGGCATCGCCTTCAACTCGGCCAGAAGGCCATCCACCCATTCCACCCCCGGCTGGCCGTCGACGCGCAGATTGTCAGACACCAGCCGCCCGCCCATCCGCGCCTCTTCTTCGGCGAGGATCACATCGGCCCCGGCCTGCGCTGCCGTCCACGCGGCCATCAGGCCCGCAGGCCCCGACCCGATCACCAGCACATCGCAGAAGGCCCAGGCCTTTTCATACTGCGCCTCGTCATGCTTGCCCGACAGGCTGCCCAGACCCGCGGCGCGGCGGATGAGAGGCTCATAGAGCTTTTCCCACAGGGGGCGCGGCCACATGAAGGTCTTGTAGTAGAACCCCGCCGACAGGAAGGGCGACAGCCGATCATTGATCCCCAAGAGATCGAATTTCAGCGAGGGAAAGCGGTTCTGGCTGCGTGCGGCGAGGCCTTCGAACACCTCTTGCACCGTGGCGCGGACATTGGGGGTCTGCTGGTTGCCCTCGACGATCTCCACCATGCCGTTGGGTTCTTCCGACCCGGCGGTCAGGATGCCGCGCGGGCGGTGATACTTGAAGCTGCGGCCCACCAGCCGCACGTCATTGGCCAAAAGCGCCGAGGCGAGCGTGTCGCCCCGGAACCCCTGATAGGTCGTGCAGTCGAAGGTAAAGGTGACGGGCTGGCTGCGATCGATCAGCCCCTTTCCGGCAAGCCTCATGCGGCACCGCCTTTCCGGTCGGCGACAAGTTCCACCGCGTGAATCTCATGCGTCACCGTGTTGCGGGTGACGACCAGCCAAGAGGAACAGCCCATGTCGTGATACCAGAGGTCGCGCGTCACCCCGGCGGGGTTGTCGCGGTTGTGAAGATGATCGTCCCATGCCTGCGGCGGGGCGTCGGGCGCGGGGCGGTTCAGGTAATCCTCGGACCCGTAGTAGTAGAATTCGCGGCGGTCACGCTCGCCGCAGAGCGGGCAGGTCAGGCGCATGGGCGGGTCTTTCCTTGCAGGCGTTGGGTCCTCTGGCGGAGGGGGCGAAGGGGCGCTGCCCCTCGGCCTTCGGCCTCACCCCGGAGTATTTGGGCCAAGATGAAGGGGCCGGGCTTCATCTTGGAAGAAGAACTCCCGCCGGAGGCGCAGGTGGATGCGGGGCGCAGGGGACGAAGATATGTCATGATCAATGCAGGTTGTGCTGGCTGCCCGTGCCTTCCTCATCGAGGATATGGCCCGTCGCAAAACGGTTGAGCTTGAAGCGGGCGGCGACGGGGTGGCTTTCACCCGTGGCCATCAGATGCGCCATACAGAAGCCCGAGGCGGGGACCGCCTTGAACCCCCCGTAGTTCCAGCCGCAATCGAGGAAGAGGCCGTCCACATGCGTCTTGTCGATGATGGGCGATCCGTCGGGCGACATGTCCATGATCCCGCCCCAAGACCGCAGGACCTTGGCCCGCCCGATCATCGGCATCAGCGTCATGCCCGCCTCCATCACATGCTCCACCATGGGCAGGTTCCCGCGCGAGGCGTAGGAGGCGTAGAAATCGAGGTCACCCCCGAAGACCAGACCGCCCTTGTCGGATTGGCTGATGTAGAAATGGCCCATGCCGAAGCTGACGACATGGTCGATGACGGGTTTCAGCCCCTCGGTCACGAAGGCCTGCAGGATGTGGGATTCGATCGGCAGGCGCATGCCCGCCATCGCGGCCACCTGTGACGAGCGGCCTGCGACCACGATGCCCACCTTCTTGGCCTTGATCGCGCCGCGCGTGGTCTGCACGCCGACCACCTTGCCGTTCTGAATGTCGATCCCCGTCACTTCGCAATTCTGGATCAGGTCCACGCCGCGCCGGTCGGCCCCGCGCGCATAGCCCCAGGCCACGGCATCATGCCGCGCCGTGCCGCCGCGCGGATGGTAAAGGCCACCATAGATCGGAAAGCGCGTCTGTTCGAAATCGAGATAGGGCAGCATCTCGCGCACGCCTTCGCGATCCAGCAGGATGGCGTCATCACCCTGATTGATCATCGAATTGCCGCGCCGGACGAAGGCATCGCGCTGGCCATCGGAATGGAACAGGTTGATGAGGCCCCGCTGCGAATGCATCACGTTGTAGTTGAGGTCGATCTCCAGCCCTTCCCACAGCTTCATGGAATGGCTGTAGAATTCCGAATTTCCCGGCAGGAAGTAGTTGGCACGCACGATGGTCGTGTTGCGCCCGATGTTGCCCGACCCGAGATAGCCCTTCTCCAGCACGGCGATGTTGGTAAGGCCATGGTTCTTGGCAAGGTAATAGGCGGTGGACAGCCCATGCCCACCACCGCCGATGATGATGGCATCATATTCGGCCTTGGGCGCCGGATCGCGCCATGCGGGTTTCCAGCCCTTATTGCCGAAAAGCCCTTCCTTGATGACCTGCAAGCCCGAATAGCGCATCATATCCGTCCCGTTCCGCCGCACTGATACAAGAGCGCGGCGGGGCGGAGGATGCAACCCCTGCCCCCCGAAGCCATTGCCAGACGCGACAGGAACATGTCGCTTTTCGGGCGGCATCCGCCCCATGCCGGGGCGGGCGTAGGGTGGGTGGTTCCGCGCCGCCCCGGCGCGGGTTCACCCACCGCCCGTGCCGGAGTGCCTGATCAAAGCCCCTTCGACCGGTAGGTTTGCGCCACGCGCCCGATGGACACGATATAGGCCGCCGTGCGCAGGTCATCGACATCGCCGCGGCCGTGCCAAACCTCGCGCATCGCGGCATAGGCGCCACGCATTGTGTCATCGAGGCCCGAGCGGACCAGTTCCAACTCGCCCGCACCGCGCAGGTAATTCTCCTTGAAGCCCGCGCTGAGAGTCCATCCTAGCCCGCGATCGGCCGAAAGCCGTTCCAACTCGTTCACCAGCAATTCGTGGCGGTATTCCTCGGCCCGGCGCTGCATCCGGCCAAAGCGGATATGCGACAGGTTCTTGACCCATTCGAAATAGCTGACAGTCACGCCGCCCGCATTGGCATACATGTCGGGGATGATGACCGCGCCCTTCTGGCGCAGGATCTCATCCGCGCCAAAGGTGATGGGGCCATTGGCCGCCTCGATGATCAGGGGGGCCGAGATGAGGGCCGCATTGCCCTGATGGATCACGCCTTCCATCGCGGCGGGGATCAGGATGTCGCAGTCCTTTTCCAGAACCTTCGCCCCCTCGGCCACGTATTCGGCCCCCGGATAGCCTTTCAGCCCGCCCGTCGCGACCATGTGTGCGCGCACAGCCTCGACCTCCAGCCCAGCGTCGCTGATCAGCGCGCCGTCGCGTTCGATGATGGCGGTGATGATCACACCATCCTCTTCCGACAGGAACTTGGCGGCATGATAGCCCACATTGCCAAGGCCCTGCACCACGGCGCGCTTGCCCTCCAGCCCACCGGAGAGGCCCGCCTTGGCGGCATCCTCGGGGTGGCGGAAGAATTCGCGCAGGGCGTATTGCACGCCGCGCCCCGTCGCCTCCACCCGCCCTTGTATCCCGCCGGCATGGGGCGGCTTGCCGGTGACGCAGGCCTTGGCGTTGATATCGGTGGTGTTCATCCGTGCGTATTGGTCCGCGATCCACGCCATTTCGCGTTCGCCCGTGCCCATGTCGGGGGCGGGCACGTTCTGCGCCGGGTGGATCAGATCGCGCTTGATCAGCTCATAGGCGAAGCGGCGGGTGATCTGTTCCAGTTCATGTTCGTCCCACTGGCGGGGATCGATGCAAAGGCCCCCCTTCGATCCGCCGAAGGGCGTTTCGACCAGCGCGCATTTGTAGGTCATCAGCGCGGCCAGCGCCTCCACCTCGTCCTGGTTGACCGACAGCGCATAGCGGATGCCGCCCTTCACCGGTTCCATATGTTCGGAATGCACGGAGCGATACCCTGTGAAGGTCTCGATCTTCCCCCGCAGCCGCACGCCGAAGCGGACGGTATAGGTGGAGTTGCAGACGCGGATCTTGTTCTCAAGCCCCGGCGAAAGATCCATCAGCCGCACCGCGCGGTTGAACATCAGATCGACGGAATCGCGAAAGCTCGGCTCGCCGGCGTGTTTCATCTCATCCTCCTCGGAGGCGGCTGGACTGTCCGCCGCCATCACCCCGCAGTCTAAGACGGTTATGAAAACGGCATGTTAAGTTTCACGGGGTCGGGTGACTGCGGGCAGCCCGGCCCGGCCGGGCGCGGCATGGCCCCGGATTCACTTAATTCTTTCCTTTTCCTGACAAGATTCGGGGGTAGCCCACACAGCGGTAACGAGTGCGGGCCCAAGGGCCCAAGGGTGCATGTCATGAGTGAAGGTCACGTCCATGCGCAGGGCGACTGCCTGCGCGAATCGGATCGCCCGGCCCACCCGGCCGCGCCGCCGCCCCCGATCGGTCACCCCGCAGCCCCATCGAAACGTCGCCGCGCCCTCGGTCGGTTCCGCCGCGACGAACAGGGATCGTTGATCGTTTTCGGCCTGTTTCTTATGGCCACAGCGATTTTGATCATCGGCATGGCCGTCGACCTCATGCGGGTCGAGAATAGGCGGGCCAAGCTCTCCTACACGCTGGACCGCTGCACGCTGAGCGCCGCGTCGCTGCGCCAGACGCTGGACCCCGAAACGGTGCTGCGCGACTGCATGGCGCGTGAGGATCTGCTGCAATACCTGACCAAGGTCGAGGTCACCAGCAACAGCACCGAACGCGTCGTCAGCGCCGCGGGCCTGATCCCAGTCGACACCTTCTTCATGCACATGATGGACATCGACACCATCCGCGTCGGCGCGCAGGCCCGGGCAGAACAACGCGGCAACCGGTTTGAGATCGTGCTTGCGCTGGACGTGTCAGGGTCGATGAACAGTCGACAGCGCATCCAAGGCCTTAGGGTTGCCGCGAAAAACTTCGTGGACCGGGTGCTCGCCGAAAGCGGCGGCATGATCTCGATCGCGATCGTGCCCTATGCTGCACAGGTCAACCTGCCCCCGGCGCTGGCCGAACAGTACAACATCACCCACAGGTCCGGGCTTGGCGTCACCGCCAACGGGGACATGCGTCGGGTAAACTGCGTGGATTTCCCGACCGAGGTTTATGACCAGACCAGCCTGCCGCCAACCATGCCGATCCCCGCATCGGGCTGGGCGGAACTGACCCTGCGGCTCTCCTTCCCCACCAACCACCTTGACCAACACCGTCTGCCGTTGGGGGCGCTTGTCGATTGCCCGCCCTCGACGACCAATCTGGTGCGCCTGCCCGATACGGATCCGGCGGCGCTGAACGCCTATATCGACCGGCTGGCTGCCAATGGGGGCACCGCCATCAACGTCGGCATGAAATGGGCGGTCGCGCTGCTGGACCCGCAGACACGGCCCGTGGTCGACACCTTTATCGAGCGGGGCGACGTGCCGCAAAGCGTTCGTGGGACGCCCGTCGACTTTTCCGATCCGGTCACAACCAAGGTCATCATCCTGATGACGGATGGCAGGAACGAGGGGGACAGCCGGCTGAACGATCCCTATCGTGCCGGGCCGTCGCCCATCTTCCGCGGCACGGATGGCAATCTCTCAATTCACCTGCCGACCGGGCGCCCTGCTGCTGCGGGCAGCAACCAATACTGGGTGCCGCATCTGCCCGGGAACCCGGCCACCCGGGAGAACGAGGGCGAATGGCGCCCGACCTCCTGGGGCGGAACCGCGCCGGAGGGGACACGTCTAACATGGGCCGAGGTTTGGCAGCATTCCACGGCCAGTTGGGTCGCGTGGCATCTCTACGCGCGCGGCCTGTCCCCGCTGCGTGACGAGCGGCTGGCCATCTTCAACACTTGGCGGGCGAATTTCATCACCCAGCGCGGAAGCGGCACCAACGTGCCCTTCAAGGACGATGAATTGCAGCGCATTTGCGCGGCGGCCAAGGCGCAGCGGGTGGTGATCTATGGCATCGCCTTCTCGGCCCCCGAACATGGGGAACGGATGATCCAGCAATGTTCAAGCGGCCCGGGCTTTAGCTTCCGGTCCGAAAACAATGCAGAACTGAACGCCATCTTCCAGTCCATCGCCCTGAACGTCAGCCAACTGCGCCTGACGAACTGACACGCGGCCGCCTCGGCGCGGCCTGCCCCCCCATCATGACCCCCTGCCCCGCCCTGCCCCGCAGGGACGGGGCGCAGCGCGTTCAGCCCTAAGCAGGGCGCGCGCGGGGCTGCCCCATTGATGCCCAAAGAATGAATTAACCATTGTTACGCGGCGGAGCGGTTTCCGGCGCCGGCGGCTGCGCCGAATGTACGGGAACGGTGACGAAAGCTATGATTTACCAACAAAGGAATGGGTTGCCCCGCCACGACTGTCGGCACGAATCACTTTTGGTCAGGTCGCGGCAAAGCCGCAAAGCACTGTCGTCGCCCCCCGGACAATTGCGGCAAAACTTCGCCGACCGTTTCCCCGGCTTTGCCAAATTCATTAATGTTTCCAGCTCAGACTTGCCCAAGGCGCCCGTCACAGGCACCGTCCTTCGTCGGGGGCAACACGTTATGGCAGACCGGGATTCCGGGCTGCGATCCATTTGGAATGGGACAGACCGTCATGCCTAAGTTCGCTCTCCGGCTTTCCGGCCATCCGTTCCGCCGCTTCCTCGTCCGCGAGGACGGCTCGCTTCTCGTGTTCGGATTGTTCCTCTTCGCCAGCTTCTTCCTCATGGGCGGCATCGCGGTCGACGTGATGCGCGCCGAGAATAAGCGCACCGCCATGTCGCAGGCGCTGGACCGCTGCGCCCTGAACGCCGCCGCCCTGCGCCAGACGCTGGACCCCGAAACGGTGGTCCGCGATTGCGTGGATCGGGTGGGCCTGCTGCCGCAACTCACCGATGTCAACGTCACCAACAGCGCCGGTCAGCGGTCGGTCGAAGCCATCGGCGACTACACGCTCGAAACCTTCTTCATGGGCGCATCGGGTGTCGAAGAGATCGACCTGAACGCCCGCTCCGTCGCCGAACAGCGCGCCACGAACATCGAGATCGCCATGGTCCTCGACGTGTCGGGGTCGATGAACAGCAACAACCGCCTGAGCGGCCTGAAAACCGCCGCGCGGAACTTCGTCTCGACGGTGCTGGCCAACAACACCAATAAGATCTCGATCACGATGGTGCCCTATAACGGGCAGGTGAACCTCGGCTCGGCCTTGGCGGCGAAGTACAATATCGCAAACCAGCACGGCCTTGCCGTGACGCCCAATGGCGATATGCGGCATGTCCATTGCGTCGACATGCCGTCAAGCGTCTACAACAATACGGGGATTTCCCGCACCCTCCAGATGCAGGCGACGGGCTGGGCGGATGCCTTCTCGACCATGGCTTTCGAATACGGAAGCAACATGTCGGACTGGCCCACCACCTATTCCTCGACCAGCCGTGCACCCAATGCGGCCAACGTCTGGTGCCCGCCGTCGAACGCCAACATCGTGCGTTTGCCCGATGACAACATCACCAACCTGCACACCTACATCAACAACCTGACGGCCATCGGGGCGACCTCGATCAACGCGGGGATGAAGTGGGGGGGCGCGCTGCTCGATCCGCAGGCGCGGTCGGTGATCAACGAATTCGAGGATGCAGGTATCGTCCCCGAAGAGTTCCGCGATCGCCCCTTCGACTATACCAAGCGCGATGCGCTGAAGATCATCCTGCTTCTGTCGGACGGCGAGAATTTCGGCGATGTGCGCATCAACGACAGCTATCGCACCGGCCTGTCGCCCATCTTCAAGGGCACGGACAACAACTATTCGATCCAGCACACAACCGGGCGGCCCACCGCCGCGGGCACCAACCAGTTCTGGGTTCCACACCGCAACAGCAACGCGGGCGAATGGCGCGCCACCTCTTGGGGCGGCAGCACCTCGACGCAGGGCACTCAGATGACGTGGCAGCAGGTCTGGCAGGAAATGCGCGTCTCCTACGTCGCCTGGCACTTCTATGCCCGCGCCCTGGGCACGAACTCCACCACCCGCAACAGCACCTATACAACGTGGTGGAACAACTTCCGCACCCAGCGCGGCGACAGCGCCTCGACCCCGGCAATGGATGCCGAACTGACCAGCATCTGCAACCAGACCAAGCAGCAGGGCGTTCTGGTCTATTCCGTGGCCTTCTCGGCCCCCACGCGCGGCGTGACCGCCCTGCGCAGCTGCGCCTCGTCGGATGGGCACTTCTTCCATTCGACCAACAACACGGCGCTGAACGCGGCCTTCCAGGCCATCGCCACCAACATCACGCAACTGAGGCTGGTGAACTAAGATGGGTCTGTCACGGCTGATCAAGCGCTTTCGGCGCGACGAGAGCGGCAATTCGACGATCGAATTCGTCATCCTCATGCCGCTGGTTTTCACGATCTTTGCCGCCGCTCTGGAAAGCGGGCTGATGATGGTCCGCTGGACCAGCATCGACCGCGCCTCGGATATGGTGATCCGGTCGCTGCGGCTGGGCCAGTACAACAACCCTGACGCGCTTCTTCTGCGTCAGGAAATCTGCGACCGCACCTTCATGATTGAGAACTGCTTCGAGAACACGGTCGTCGAGATCCGCGAGATCAACCGCGCCAACTTCCTGATGCCCGCTTTCGACGCGCCCTGCGTGACCCGCGACGGAACGATCATCCAGCCGGTGACCCAGATCACGCCGGGCCAGCAGAACGACCTGATGCTGATCCGCGTCTGCGTCACGGTGGATGCGCTCTTTGCCGGGTCCACCTTTGCCGTGCCCATCACCTATGACGCGCAGGGCGGCTATGCGATCTCGGTCGCCTCCGTCTACGTCAACGAACCGAGCTGAGGGAGGCACGCGATGACCCGATTGATCCGCCGCCTGTTCCGCCGCTTCGGCAACGGCACCTCCGGTTCGGTCAGCGTGGAGGCCGTGTTCGTCGTCCCGATGATGATGCTGGGCCTGTTCGGCTTCTACGCCTTCTGGGATGTGTACCGGACCCAAAACATGGTTCAGAAGGCGTCCTACGCCGTGGCCGACATGCTGTCGCGCGAGATGATCCCGGCGACCCTGCCCTTAATCGACGGGCTAGAGGACACGCTGGAATTCCTTATCCAGCGCGAGGCGCGCATCCGCGTCACCAGCGTGCGCCGCGTCTCGGACGGGCCAACCGGGACGACGGGCCTCGACGTGCTGTGGTCCTATTCGCCGGGCAACGTCATGCTGCCGCTGACCGACCAGACACTGATCCAGATCGAACCCGATATCCCGATGATGGCCGTCGGCTCCAACATGGTGATCTTCGAGGTGGTGGTGCCCTACACAGCCATGACCGACATGCTGGAGATCGACACCCTGAACGAGGTTGTGTCGATGCGCCCCCGCTTCCTGCCCACGCTCTGCCTTCAGGGCACGATCTGCTGATCCCCGCAGGGGGCCGCCCGGATGGCGGCCCCGCCCGGCGGGCTGTGCACAAGGGCACGCTCACCCTGCATCGCCCCGCCTTGTCGTGACGGGCGCGCAGGCCTAGCTTTCCGGTCGACCCCAGCCCGGAGCCAAGCCAGATGTCCATCCGCCCCGTCGTTCAGGAAAACCGCGCCCAACCCACCTATGAAGGGGCGGGCGTGCATCTGCACCGCGCCTTTGGCTTCGGCGACCCCAAGCGGATGGATCCCTTCCTTCTCTTCGACGATTTCCGCAATGAAGACCCGCGCGACTATCTGCGCGGCTTCCCGTGGCATCCCCATCGCGGGATCGAAACGATCACCTATGTGCTGGCCGGTGCCGTGGAACATGGCGACAGCCTCGGCAATCACGGGCTGCTCAAGGGGGGCGACGTGCAATGGATGACCGCCGGATCGGGCATCCTGCATCAGGAAATGCCGCGCGGGAATGCCAAGGGGCAGATGCATGGCTTCCAGCTCTGGGCGAACCTGCCCTCGTCGCTGAAGATGACCGCGCCGCGCTATCAGGACGTGAAGGGCAAGGACATCCCCGAGATCATGGATGACGACGGCACCGTGGTGAAAGTGATCGTCGGGTCGTTCTGGGGCAAGACCGGCCCGGTGGACGGCATCGCCGCCGATCCCCAGTATCTGGACATTTACGTTCCCCCGACCCGGAAGAAGACCTTCAAGGTCGATACCTATCGCCGCGCCTTCGCCTATGTCTTCGAAGGCAAAGGCAGCTTCCGCGACGCCGCCCCGCCCAAGGGCGTGCTGCTGGAGAAAGAGGTGCGCGGTCAGGAGGTGAACATCCGCGACATGTCGGGCGACCGCACGCTGATCCAGTTCGGCACAGGCGACGAGGTGACGGTGACGGCGGGCCCGGACGGCATCCGCTTCCTTCTGATCTCCGGCGCGCCGATTCAGGAACCGGTGGCATGGCACGGTCCCATCGTGATGAACACGGATGCGGAAATCCGGCAGGCGATGGCCGAGTTGAAAAACGGCACCTTCATCCGCCCGGCACATTGAGGGCGCGCGAAGCGGCGTTCCCTTCCCCGGCCCGGGCGGCTAGGATGGCCGCGACACCGCCTCCGGAACCCCGCATGATCCGCTTTCCCCCTGCCCTGTCGGCCCTGATCCTGATCGCGGGATGCAGCCAGCCCGGCTTTATCGAGACGCAGGGCGTCGGGCCCGCACCGCCTCTCCTGCCGCTGGAGCAGATACTGGCCACAGGCAGCCCCCAGCTTGACGCCGAGGCCTCAGCGGCCCTTGCGGCACGTGCCGCGGCGCTGCGCGACCGGGCCGGGCTGCCCCCCGGGCCGACGGGCAGTGCGCAAACAGACGGCTAGCCTCGCGTTGCAAGGCCCGCGCCGACGGGATAACAGGGCGGGGTCGCCCTGAAGATGGAGTCTCCCATGCCCGCGCCCCTTCGCCTCGGTCTTGCCGGTCTGGGAACCGTGGGCATCGGCGTGGTCAAGATCGTGCAGAAGCACGCCGACCTGATCGCCGCCCGGGCTGGCCGCCCGGTGACGATCACCGCCGTCTCGGCCCGCGATCGCGCAAAGAACCGTGATGCGGATCTGTCGGGCTACGCTTGGGAGACGGACCCGGTCGCGCTGGCCAAGCGCGACGATGTGGATGTCTTCGTCGAGGTGATGGGCGGCCATGAAGGCGCGGCCCGCGCCGCGACCGAGGCCGCGATTGCCGCCGGCAAGGATGTGGTCACAGCGAACAAGGCGCTTCTCGCCCATCACGGGCAGGCCCTGGCCGAAGCGGCCGAAGCGGCGGGCCGCGTCATCCGTTTCGAGGCCGCTGTGGCGGGCGGCATTCCTGTGATCAAGGCCCTGACCGAAGGGCTTGCCGCCAACCAGATGCGCCGGGTGATGGGCGTGATGAACGGCACCTGCAACTACATCCTGACGCGGATGCAGACTGCGGGCCTGCCCTATGAGACGGTCTTCGAAGAGGCCCGCCAGCTGGGCTATCTGGAGGCCGACCCCAATCTTGACGTGGGCGGCATCGATGCGGGCCACAAGCTGTCGCTGCTCGCCGCCATCGCCTTCGGCACGAAGGTGAGCTTCGACAAGGTCGAGTTGGAAGGCATCGGCAATGTGTCCATCGAGGACATCCGAATGGCCGACGACATGGGCTACCATATCAAGCTGCTGGGCGTGGCCCAGATGACCGGGCGCGGGCTGGAACAGCGCATGACCCCCTGCCTCGTTCCGGCCGAAAGCCCGCTGGGGCAGTTGCAGGGCGGCACCAATATGGTGGTGCTGGAAGGCGACAGCGTCGGCCAGATCGTGCTGCGCGGCCCCGGCGCGGGCGAAGGCCCGACCGCCAGCGCGGTGATGGCCGATGTGATCGACATCGCACGCGGATTCCGGCTGTCGACCTTCGGGCGGCCAGCGGCCTCGCTCAGCGCGGCGATCCCGGCGCGCTCCGCCACCCCTGCGCCCTATTACTTGCGCATGACGCTTCTGGACAAACCCGGCGCGCTGGCCAAGGTCGCCACCTGCATCGGCGAGGCGGGCATCTCCATCGACCAGATGCGCCAGATCAATCAGCCGGGCGAGGCCGATGACAATGCCATCGTCCTGATCGTCACCCACAAGGCCGCTCCTGCCGATATCGCCCATGCCTTGGCCAGTTTTCCCGCCACAGGGGTGGTGGTCGGCAACCCCGTGGCCATCCGCATCGAAGAGGTGTGAGCTACTTTGCCAACTGCTCCCGTAAAGCATTCATCTGGAATTCCCACCTAGGAAGCAATTGCAGGGCAAATGGCATGCACTCGAAGCCAGCAAGCCCTGCTTCATAGTGCGCGTTCAAGTGCACCAAGATCTCTTCTTTACGGTCGCTTTGAGCCCCAGAAAGCCAGGCAACCAACCCAGGCTCAAGGGCTATCGAAGCCGCTGATGCCTCTGCTTCAAGCTTATCAAGGTTCGACTGTCCGGTACATACGGAAGCCTTTGCTAGAGTTTCTGCCCATCCTGCCGCAGCATCCATGTACAATTCTTGTGTCGTGCGCAGACCCAGCCCCCCATTTCCTAACGGATCAACTTCGCCAATGTCCGCCGCCGCGATGGTAGCCGCCCCCCAAAACAACGCAAAGCAAAGTCGAAATACACTCACACCGGACCCCCAACCCAACCACAAACACCACCTATCCAAAGAAGTTGGCACAACTTACATTCCATGCAAAGCCAACATCCGGAACCCGTTAGCGTCACCATGCTTGCCGCCCGCCGCGGCGGGCGCTAAGCGGGCGCAAATGCCATGGGAGAGGGACGAATGGCCGACAAGGACGAATTCCAGGACCGCCTGCTTTCGCTGGGCCTTGCCCGCGTGTCGGAAGCCGCAGCCCTCGCCTCGGCGCAGTTGATCGGGCGCGGCGACGAAAAGGCCGCCGATCAGGCCGCGGTGAATGCCATGCGCGACCAGTTGAACCTGCTCGACATCGCCGGTGTGGTGGTGATCGGCGAGGGCGAGCGGGACGAGGCGCCGATGCTCTATATCGGCGAAGAGGTGGGCACCGGCAACGGCCCCGCCGTGGACATCGCGCTTGACCCTTTGGAAGGCACGACGCTGACGGCGAAGGACATGCCGAACGCGCTCACCGTCATCGCCATGGCGCCGCGCGGCACGCTCTTGCATGCGCCCGATGTCTATATGGACAAGCTCGCCATCGGCCCCGGTTTCCGCCCCGGTACGGTGACCATGAGCATGAGCCCCTCGGAACGCGTCTCGGCATTGGCCGCCGCCAAGGGCTGTTCGACCGAGGATATCACCGTCTGCGTTCTGGAACGGCCCCGGCATGAAGAGATGATCGCCGAAATCCGCTCCACCGGTGCGGCAATCCGGCTGATCACCGATGGCGACGTGGCGGGCGTCATGCATTGCGCCGAACCCGAGGTGACGGGGATCGACATGTATATGGGATCGGGCGGCGCGCCAGAGGGGGTGCTGGCGGCGGCGGCGCTGAAATGCATGGGCGGGCAGTTCTTCGGCAAGCTGCTGTTCCGCAACGAGGATGAACGCGCCCGCGCCCGCAAGGCAGGCATCACGAATTTCGACCGCGTCTACACGCGCGACGATCTGGTGCGCGGCGACGTGATCTTCGCGGCGACCGGGGTGACGAACGGGTCGCTCCTGTCGGGGATCAAGCGCGAACCAAAGATGGTGACGACCGAGACGATCCTGATGCGGTCCAAGACCGGATCGGTGCGCCGGGTGACCTATCGCAGCCCGATCCGCTGATCGGATTTACGTATTTTACGTAATTCTGCGCGCCGACGCCCTGCCTTCCGCAGGGCTTGCGGCGCGCGCTGCTTTGCGGCACTTCCCTCAGGCATGACAGGTCGCGCCTTTCTTGATGTTGATGCCTCGCTGACGGGCCGCCGCTGGGTCGGCCCGACGGCCGAAGAGGACCGTCTGGCCGAGGCGATGGCCCAGCAGACGCGCCTGCCGCTGGCGCTCTGTCACACGCTGGTGCGCCGTGGGGTTGCACCGCAGGATGCGGCGGCCTTCCTCTCCCCCGCCCTGCGCGATCTGCTGCCCGATCCGCTCTCGCTGCGCGACATGGGGCCGGCTGCCGCCCGCTTCCTGCATGCGCTGAAGGCCCGCGAACCCATCGCCGTCTTTGCCGATTATGACGTGGATGGTGGCACCTCTGCTGCCCTCCTTATCGTTTGGCTGCGCGCCATGGGGCATGCCGCCACGCTCTACATCCCCGACCGGATCGATGAGGGCTATGGCCCGAACGTCCCGGCGATGGAGGCCTTGGCCGACAGTCACCGCCTGATCCTTTGCGTCGATTGCGGCACGCTGTCCCATGACCCCATCGCCGCCGCTGTGGCCAAGGGGGCGGATGTCGTGGTGCTGGATCACCACTTGGGGGCCGAGACGCTGCCCCCCGCGCTGGCCGTGGTGAACCCCAACCGGCAGGACGAAGATGGCAGCCTCGGCCATCTCTGCGCGGCCTCGGTCGTCTTTCTGATGCTGGTCGAGGCGAACCGCCAATTGCGCGCCGAAGGGGTGCAGGGGCCCGACCTGATGGCGCTTCTCGATCTGGTGGCGCTGGCCACGGTGGCCGATGTGGCCCCGCTGATCGGGGTCAACCGGGCACTGGTGCGGCAGGGGCTGAAGGTCATGGCGCGGCGCGAACGGGTGGGTCTGCGCGCGCTGGCCGATGTGGCGCGGATGGATCAGGCCCCGAACAGCTATGCGCTGGGCTTTCTGCTCGGCCCGCGCGTCAATGCGGGCGGGCGGATCGGCGCGGCGGATCTGGGCGCGCGGCTTTTGTGCTGCGAGAGCGAGGTTGAGGCGCAGGCGCTCGCCGCCCGGCTGGACGAGTTGAACACCGAACGGCGCGAAATCGAGATGCGCGTGCGCGACGCCGCCATGGCGCAGGCCGAGGCGCGGGGTCTGGATGCCCCGCTCGTCTGGGCGGCGGGCGAGGGCTGGCATCCCGGCGTGGTGGGGATCGTCGCCAGCCGGTTGAAGGAGGCCACCAACCGCCCGGCTGTGGTGATCGGGCTGGAGGGCGGGATGGGCAAGGGATCGGGCCGCTCCGTCAGCGGTGTCGATCTGGGGGCATCTGTCCATCGGCTGGCCGCCGAAGGGCTGCTGGTCAAGGGCGGTGGGCATCGCATGGCCGCCGGCCTGACGGTGGAGGAAGGCAAGCTTGAGGCGGCGATGGCGCGGCTGTCCGACCTGCTCGCCCGGCAGGGCGCGGGCGCAGGCGGACCTGCCGATCTAAAGCTCGACGGCCTCCTGATGCCCTCTGCCGCTGACCGTGCGCTGGTGGAGCGGCTGGAGGAGGCGGGCCCCTTCGGCGCCTCCGCCCCCGCGCCGCGCTTTGCCTTTGCCGCCATGGCGGTGCGTGCCCGCCGCGTGGGCGAAACCCATCTGCGCCTCAGCTTTGGCGATGGCGCAGGCCCGATGCTCGAGGCGATGGCCTTCGGCGCCTTCGACGGCCCGCTCGGCCCCGCGCTGATGGAGGCGGGGCATCAACGGTTCCATCTGGCGGGACGGCTGGAGTTGAACACATGGAACGGCAGCACGAAGGTGCAGTTGCGTCTGGAGGACGCCGCCCGCGCCTGACACGGCGGCGGCTTCATTTTCCCTCTTGCACCCGCCCCGCCCCGCCATTAGACACCCCCGCACTGACCGCGGCCCGTTCGTCTATCGGTTAGGACACCAGGTTTTCAACCTGGGAAGAGGGGTTCGACTCCCCTACGGGCTGCCACAAACTCAGGAAAGCTTCTGTTTTCGCTGAGTTTTTTGACGGGCGCGTCCCACTTACCAACATATGAACCATACGTTAGCGCACTGACGGTTAGTAAAGTGCTGCCTTCAAGCCGACCACTGGCGTGAATTGCGCCAAGAGTTCACGCAAGTGTCTTTGATCGGGTGGTGCTAAGCAGATGAACGAACTCGATCATCGCTGCTCGACCGTCTTAGAAGGTCCGCAACTTTTGCCAAATCACGCTTAGACAGTGACTTTCCTAGCCTCGGCGGCGAGTAAACTACCTCGAAACTGCCACCTCCACGCCAACCCACTACTTCTGTGACGCCTCCGGGATCTTGGCCATGCACAACCGCAAGCATTCTTGGAAGCGTGAACTGAAAGACCGTCCGGCTACTGCGTTCAACCAACAGCCATCGACGCCGCATCTTGTGCGCCACAGCGGCAGTCGTTCCGCTTCCCCCGAACAGATCAACGACAAGTTCGCCGGGCCGACTGGCAATATGAATTATCCGCTCAAGCAACTCTTCAGGTTTAGGTGTATCAAATACTGTTCGATCCGGGAACAAAGACATAAGGTGTCGCTTGGCATCATCGTTAGTGCCAGTCTCCGCATTGCCCCATATTGTGAATGGCACCAATCCGCGAAGTTGGTGGCTGAACAATTTAAGCCTAGGCGAGCCACTACCATTCTTCGGGAACCAGATTCTATCCTCTGAGAGCAATTCGCGAAAAGTTGGTTCAGTTGCATACCACGAACGCCCGCGCGGTGGGCGCAGAACATTTCCAGCCGGTGTCTCAATTGGATACTGCTGGGCAGATCGATAGCCCGGAGCCGTGAATGGCGCATCCGCCCATGGCCCGCGTGGGTCATTATCCCTATTCTCTAGCCGCGCGGTATCCTTGACAAGGAGGTTGCGAGAGGTCTTCCATTTTTTGGGTCCGCTTGGCGCATAAACCAAGATAGTGTCGTGATTGCTCGAAAACGCGGATCGCGACTCGCGAGTAGTACGCTTCTGCCACACAATCGAAGAAACAAAGGCATCCTCTCCGAAGACTTCATCCATAACTAAGCGAGCACGATGAATTTCTTGGTCATCCAAATGGACCCAAATGCTTGCATCAGGTGAAAGATGCGGCTGCAATGCTCGAAGGCGGTCGCGCAACATACTAAGCCACATCGAACGGTCCATCGAGTCTGCGTAGTAGTTGACATCTGCACTAGTGTTGAACGGCGGGTCGACGTAGACGAGGCGGATGTTGTTGGCCAGCACCGAACTGTTACGTGACAGCGACTCCAAGACGTCACGACCGTCCCCGATGGCGAGCACGTTGGAGGAGTTCGAAGGAAGTCCGCTCGACAGCCCTACCAGAGCCGATGGCGCGTCCAAGAGTTTGCTGCCCTTCTTGACCCAATCGTAGGCGGTCTCCCCAGACGCAAGGAGGTCAAGCTCCTTGTTCTTCCAATGTAAAATGACTTCCGACATTGAGCCTCAGGGTCTAGGATGCGGTAGAGAAGCACATCGAAAGCCAGAACTTCATGGCTTCCAAGACTGCAGAGGCGAGTCTACAGAGACATGAACCTGAGCGCTAGAGCCTTCCAAGCCCCCGAGATGCCATTGGACCAGCCCACCACCCCGAGACGAGCACCATTCATACGATGGGTCGGCGGCAAGACACGCTTGTTGCCGCGCATCGTTCAATACATTCCAAGCAACATTCGCGACTACTACGAGCCTTTTCTCGGTGGTGGTGCTGTTTTCTTCGCCACTAAACCGAGAATCGGAGGTAGAGCGCATCTCGCCGACCTTAACGATCATTTGATTGCGGCGTGGCAAGCGGTTCGGGATTCGCCAGAAGAGCTTAAGCCATTACTGGATGAGTACGTAAATAAAGATAGCAAGGAGTTTTACTACTCCATAAGATCGCAAGCGCCTTCTGACTTTCTGGAAAAGGCAGCACGCTTTCTGTACTTGAATGGAGTATCTTGGAACCACCTCTGGAGAGAGAACTCCAAAACTGGGGCTATGAACGTTCCGTGGGGTGATCGAAAATTTAAAGGTTTCACTTCGACGCAATTGCAGGAAATTTCCCTCGATTTGAGTGGCGTTAACTTGCACAATTGCGATTTTCGCGAACTAATTGGCCGAGCTCAGCCTGGAGACTTTGTTTATTTGGACCCCCCATACTTGCCCATTTTTTCTCGACCAAGTTCTGAAAAAGAGCCGACGGCAAAGTTCAACAAGTACACTGCTCGTACTTTTGAGCTATCTGACTTGGTTGAGTTAGCAGAAGTTTGCCACGACCTAACAAAGCGTGGAGTGCGCTGGATAATGTCCAATCGCGACACTGAGATTGTTCGCGAGCTTTTCTCAGAGTACGAAATCGTAAGCTTTACAACGCACCGGGCACTTGCTGCACAAAGTCGTCGAGAGGTCGAGGCACATCATTCTCCAGAAGCGATCATCGTTGGTAATCCGAGATGACTATCAATCAGGTTGAGTGGATTCTATTGGTCCGCTACACAATTTCAGCGCATCGAGCAATCTACGGACGACTTCCCGGCGGAAAGTACACGAAAGACTACATCCAGCTTTATCGAACGGCCGATTTTTCTGAGTCTTTCGAGTCTGCCTTTCCAAAACTTAAAGAGACCGAGACCACTTCTCTTCCCATTCGATTTGTGTGGCCAACCGGCTCGGCAGAGGGCACAATCTTCAAACGCTCAGCGGATCGTCCACACCTAGCTTGGGAAACCAACAAAGCGCCCGCTCCATGGCGAATGTCTGCGCATGCATCTGAAGCCACTGCTGAAACCATACCCGGAACGCCATCGCATCGCGATCCCGCAACAGCAGATGAGGAGTTCAATAACCTGTCAAAGAACGGGATTGGGCAACCCTACTTGATTGCCGTTAAACTAAAGGATGAATCGGACGCATTGCATCTTCGCGTGCATGTTGCGAACCCTTCTATTCTCTTCTCATGGGCTGACTTGAACAAAGCCCCTGCTGCTGTCCAAAAGCTAGCAAGCCTTACAACAGATCGCGCAGCACTAGCTTGGCAGTCATTTGCCGCGGTAGACGCAGCAAACAGTCTACATTTCGACACTAGCAAGAAGATTGACCCTTGGATTGTTGGTAGCTCACGGAACGGTGAAGCCTCGGCAAAGTTGAAGATGGCCCCATTTTCTGAAAAGGAGATGGAACGGTCAACTTTGAGTTTTGATGCACTAGCTGAGTCAATGCCCTTCGATAATGCGATCATCGAAAGACTAGAGGAAAGCGTAAACAGCGGTGACTTTAGCGTACCCGACACCACATCCTCCGTTAAGGTACGCGGCAGCGCGCAGCGAGTGTTTTCGGAAATGGTTAAACGTAACTATGGCTGGAGTTGCGCACTTACAGGCATCACGACGCGCGAGTTTCTTATAGCTTCTCACATTGTTCCTTGGAGCGTTGACCACACAATTAGACTCGATCCCTCTAACGGAATTTGTTTATCGATTCTGGCTGATCGTGCTTTCGAGAATGGTTTCTTGCTCATAGAAGACGATCTTTCCGTCAAGATAGATTGGTCAAAGATCGGAAGCGATGTCAAATTAGGGAAGATCTTGGCCGAACATGATGGAGCTAAGCTAAATGTTCCCAAGGCTCACCCACCGAATGTTGATTTTCTCAGAAGACGTCGAGCGCTCTTGGTCGGATAGGCCTATGGCGACAAGAGGGCAGTTCTTGGTTCAGGCAGCGCAACGCACTGCCAGTCAAAGTTAGCGCAATTTCTGTACCGCTTGCATGTAGGGATCGGAAGGCACGAACACTTTGCTCCTTGGTGCCGCTCGCTGCAGGACGCCAGCATTGACCAAACTTTCCGCAGCAGCCTTCAGCGGCGACCCTTGCGCACTTGCAAGGCTGCCCCGCATACGAAGCACGTTGATCACGGCATCCGCAAGCGCGTCGTCCTGCAGGATTCGCCCTATCCGTGTGCAAAGTTGCGCTGACGTTTGTCCAACCTGCGGTGAAAGCTGGCGATCAAGCATTTCGAGCGCGTCGGACAGACGGTCTTTGGCAACGGCACTCAGGTGGGCAACCATACTCCGTACTTGCGAAAGCGTTTGGGTCGTCCGACCGGAGAACCCGGCAACCTTAGTCAGCTGAGCATCGATGGCCCTACTATTGAACCGGATTTCGCAGCGTATTCGTTTGTTGGTCTTCGCATAGATCACAAGTTCGCATCCCGCAGATAGCTCCACCCCTACTGCGATGCTGTCCTGATACACGAACAGCCGCTCCCCGCGCACCCTAGCTGTGTGTCGTCTGCTTCTCAGCCCCAGCGCCCGCATTGGAACATCAAGGCATTTTACTCGCTCTATAGGGTTCGGGTCGTCAAACTCGTAGCAGAACTCGATCTTCTGGAGCGAGTAGTAAGGCAGGTGGCGAACTGTTACGTCGAACCGGCTTGCAATCGATTGCAGCTGATAGGTGAAGAAGCTCTCGATCAGCCGGAGGTACTCGTGAAAGTGCGCTTCTACAGGCTTTGACAGGATGTATCGGTACAGGAGGTCAGGACCAATCACGACGTTCGTGTCATCGGTTAAGCAATACTCTTCCCCATACTGCATAAATCGCCCTGCAATCCCCGTAGCCAGTGGTGTGTCTAGCCGTGGACGGTCAAGCCGCGTCCTTGGCAACAGTGCCTGTGCGGCAATAAAGCGATTGAGGTTCAGGTAGCCATCGAAGCCTAGGCGTACATGTTCACCCGGCATTGACCTAGGAACTCGGCGTGGTCCAAAGGCATGTCCAATCCTGCCGCTAAAGATAGCCGTCTTCTGATATGCAACGTTTCCGGGACTACCTGCTTTGCAGAAAATTTTCACAGTCCGTCCGTTCGTGAGGCGTTTGGGCCTGTTGAAAGCCTGAAGCAGTTCCCCTTCACAGGTCATGACTTCAATTTCGGGTATTGCTTCCAGAAACTCTAGAACTCTGATCGGCGGACCAATGACAGCCCAGTCACCAAGCGTAATCGATGCTCGGTCAATCATCGCCTGCGGGATCACTCTTTCCGCATCGATGAATGGGGGTATCAAACGTTGTCTCGATGTTTGGGGCATATCACAGATTTCATTGTAGGTAATACAAGGGCGCTGTAGAGCGCGCTCATGCGATCCCGTGGACCGTCGTGGTCCTCGAGGCGGTGATTTCACGCTGTTTGATGGTCTAGAGGCGGCGTTACGCTGTCTCAGCCGGTACGCTCGATGCCTGATCCTTGATGCGCGTCCAGACCCGGAAAACCGTTGTCGAGTGCCAGAGACGGCCTCCCGGGGCCGCGACACAGTCAGCGTTCAAACGTTCTGCCGCCTGCCGGAAAGTAAGTCCTTCCGCAACAAGTAGAGCCTGCAGAGTACCAGTGAGCATGCGCGCACGAGCGTCTGCCTCGTTCCGTCTCTTCTCGGCCAGAATCTTCCCATTACTTCCCAACTTGACGCCCCGCGCCTTGGCAGAGGCGAGCGCAGCACGCGTGCGTTCGCTGATGCGACGCCCCTCTTCTTCCGCCATGGCAGCGTAGACGTGGAGCATGAAACGATCTGCATTCGGCATGTCGATAGCGATGAAGCGTACACCGCTATCGAGAATGTTGGCCGTGACGGCTACACTTCGCGCAAGTCGATCAAGCTTTGCGATTAGGAGCGTTGCTCCTGTTCTCCGGCAAAGCTCAATTGCTTTCAGAAGCTCCGGGCGTTTCGCTTTCTTTCCACTCTCCACTTCCGTGATTTCCGCGAGTAGAGTTCCATTGTTCTCGCGGACGAAGCGGTTTGCCGTTTCGAACTGCGCGTCCAAACCAAGCCCGCTCTGTCCCTGTCGGGCAGTAGATACTCGGTAGTACGCTACGAATTGCTTGGTCGACATCATAGATTCCTTCACAGGCAAACGTTGGTTTATGCTGTAATGAAATCTGGTTACCAATGTCTTCCATAAAAGACCCGGTATAAACAATATCCGCGTTTATTTGCGCTCCTTCTTCCTTCATCTCGATTTCTAGCGTTACTTCCATTCGAAGCTTGCCTCTTCTGGCCTTTTGGAAGTCATCATGCAGTTGATTGAAGCCAGAGGGGAGAGCCCCATCTGCACCCGGACGCTCGGAGTCGCTTTTCTCTTTCATTTTCAGATCCTTAGGATGCAATCCGTTATACCAAAATCGCCTATAGGCGATATGGAAGACGGATTCAGCAGGCGGTGAAGCCATGCCTAGCAATTTGTTATGTGGGTTCGGATTTACTGTCCAAATTTTACGCTCATTCGGAGACCCCCCCGGGGTCTTTCGGAATTTTTGCGAAAGTTTTGGACTCTGACTGCATACAGCAGTCGAAACAGTAACTTACTTCTTCTTGTTGTAGGAGCCAACAGGTCGCCCGCGACGAATTCCAGACGGTCGTGGCCCGCGTTCCTTCCTGCCAAGATCGGCCTGCGCTATAAAGTTTCTAAGGTCTTCTTCCTTCCACCGAACCATTCCGCCGATGTTTAGCGGTCGTGGAAACTTTCCAAGCTTCTGCCATCGATAGAGTGTAGATGTTGCACAGTTGAGTCTCTTGGTCACATCCTGAACTGTGAGAAGCGTTTCGTGCATTTCGTTCCCCGTTTTTCTCTTCGCCACCAACGGCGACAAATAAAGAATAGCAGGATGTCGCAGATTTTTAAACAGGCTTGATTCTTCCTTTAAAATATCGTCTAATGTGCTTGCAATCAATTTAGGAAACGAGAAACAGACTGCTTGTACGTGCTTGCGTAAATACAGATTTTTCCGCTTCCGCGACTTTTAGCTTTCGTCTTGCAATCACGGACTTTTCGGAGCTTCGACCACGAAGACGGCCACTTCCTTCTACGCCTAGTTCCCACCGCGATGGGTGTTTTCGTAGCTCTCCGACGGGTCAGCAAGGTTAGTGATTCGGGCGGAAGCATCCAGTTTCGCTTGGCCAGCAACGTACTCGGCCCATCGCTGCATTAGGGTTCGCCGCTGTTCGAACAGGTTAGACCGTCGATAGGCGCGCTCAACTTGACTGGGAACATGGGCAAGTGCGGCCTCGGCTATCTCCCGCGACACCTCGGTAGCTTCAGCACACCAGTCGCGAAAGCTGGACCGGAAACCATGCGTCGTGATGTTACTCATCGCCATCCGTTCATACAGCAGGCGGAAGATGTTGATCGATTGTGGCTTCCCCTTGCCCTCAGGCGTGCGGGCGCGTTGGGGAAAGACTAACAGCGCATCTAAGCCGCGCACCTTGTCGAGAATTCGCATGGCTTCGGTGGAAAGCGGGACAACGTGGGTACGCCCGGTCTTCATTCGGTGCGCAGGGATCGTCCACGTGTTCCCGTCGATTTCTCGCCACTGCGCTTCTCGGGCCTCGCCGGATCGAACCGCCGTTAGGATGATAAACTGCAGGGTGCGCTCCGATACCCCGCCGCGCTTCTCGAGAGCCTCGTAGAACGATGGTACAGCCTCCCAAGGCATCGCAGCATGGTGAGAAGGAAGGCGCGGCTGAGGCTTCAATGCGCGCTTGATGCCGCGTGCCGGGTTTTCACCGACGCAATGGCCCTCGGCGCGCGCCCAGTCGAAAACGGCCTCGATGCGCTGTTTGAGCTTTCGCGCTGTCTCATGCTTGCTGGTCCAGATCGGTTCCAGCGCCTTTCGAACATCGACTGCCTCGATTGTTCCGATCATGCGGTCACCAAAGGCTGGGAAGATGTGCGTGCGCATACCGGCCATCCACTGGGCCGAATGCTTTTCGCTTCGGAAGGATTGTGAAAGCACTTTGTGGTACTCGGTCGTCGCCTCTTCGAAGGTGAGCTTTCCGAGCTTGCCCTGTGTAGTCGGGTCACCACCTTCTCGCGCCACCTTGCGCCATTCCCGCGCTTTCTCGCGTGCCTCCGCAAGCGATACCAGTTCAGCTGAGCCAAGACCAAGATCGCGGCGTTTACCGCGAACCACGGTACGAAGTATCCATGACTTCGCCCCAGAGGGCTTTACCGAAAGGTAGAGACCTCCCCCATCGCCATAGAATCCCGGTAGCTTTACCGTCTCAACTCGCCGCGCCGAGAGCTTCGACATCCTGTCCTCCGTCAACATCTGTCCCAACATCGTGCTTTGGAACGCGTCGAAATCGGTGGTAGTCAGCGAGAGTCTGCCAGTCAATAAATCGTTGAAATTCAGTAATTTATGGGAATTTTCGGGATCTATTGAGATGCCTCCATGCTGGCCCTACGGGCTGCCACTTTCCACCCCGCCGTTACCGTCCCTGCACCGCGCCTATCGCGGCTCGGCTGGGGCATGGGCTGCGGCCATCGGGGGGGCAAGGCGATGCGGGACCCCGTGGCGTTCGAGATAGGCATGGAAGCGAGCATAGTTCTCGGGGTAGCGGCGATCGAACGCGGTCTTGTCGAAATGCGTCTCCACAAGCCGCTGCAGAGGCTTGCCCGATTGCAGCGCCGCCAGCGGCAGGTTCGGCAGGCCAAGCAGATCGCAGAATTCCTGCGTCCGCATGTCATGCACGACCCACATCGTCGGGATACCCGCCTGCAGCGAGGCCATGTTGCCGTGGAACCGCGTGCCGATGCAGAAGTCGAAGCCTCGGGCGAGGAAGGCGAACCAGTCCGGCACGGTGTAAAACTGCTGAAAGCCGTCCCGCGTCCACTCCTGCAGCGCGCCGAGCGTGATCTGCCGTCGCGTGATCATGCGCAGCAGGCTGGGCGCGATCAGGGACCGGATCTCTTCGGGGATATCCTCCATCGCCGTCACGGGGGGCAGCTTGCGCAACTCCTCCTCGAAGAAGGAGGCCTGCCCAATCACCGTCGCCCGCGCCGCCATCGCCGCCTCGAACAGCGCGGATTCGCGCGCCTGCCGCGTGAAATTCACGATGCTGCGCGACAGGTCCGGCGCAGAGGTTAACGCCGGAAAGCGGAAATCCGGCCGACAGCTCATATAGCAGGACTGGCAGCCGATCACTTCCACGTTGTGGATGCCCAGTTGGCGGCACAGATCAGCGGTGAAAGCCCCGCGCACGGCGATTGTCGATGTGTGGTCGGACAGCACCTTCAGAAGCCGAACCGTTGCGGGATGCACCGCAACCTCCTTCAGCGACTGGCCGATGGGCGCGCGCGATCCCAGCCCGAACACAACGACAGGCAGGCCCAGCCGTTCGATGCGGTCGGCATGATCTTCATGCGGTTCGATATGGCTGTTGTCCACGGCAAGGGTGGTGGCCGTCACAAAGGCCAGATGGGTCAGGCTTGCGCGGTACTCCTCGACCATCGCGTCGGTCAGCTTGCGCGGGCTGATATTGACATGTTCGCCAAGGATATGCCGCGCCGCATAGCCATGCACGTAGTTCCCGGTATTCCCGCGCGGGTTGCCCCGTCCCTCGGACGGGATACCGATGAAACCGACGCGTCCGCCTTCCGGCGGCAAGGGGCCATAAGCCGGCTGGTTCACTGACACGCGATCACTCCTACACTCGTTACAGGCGGCATAAAGGCACAGCGCTTCCGAAGCGTCAATTCGCCTCGATCCCGGCGCGCGTGGGGCTCAGGCGGGGATCACCGCCGTCGCCTCGATCTCCACCTTCGCGCGATCCTCGACCAGCGCCACCACCTGTACCAGCGCCATAGCCGGGTAATGCCGCCCGATCACCGCCTTGTAGGCGCGCCCCAGTTCCTTCAACGACCCCAGATACTCCCGCTTGTCGGTCACATACCATGTCAGCCGCACCAGATGCTCGGGCCGCGCGCCCGCACAGGCCAGCACCTCGACGATCGACCGCAGCGCCTGCTCGGCCTGCCCCGTGAAATCATCCGTCTCAAAGACCTGATCGGCATTCCAGCCGATGATCCCCCCGGTGAACACCATCCGCCCCGTCGCCGCGACGCCGTTGGAATAGCCGATGGCGGGTTTCCAATGGGCGGGATGCAGGAATTCCAAGCCTGTCTCGGTCATGCGCTTCTCTCCTCCTGCGTCACCAGCGCCGCCCGCACCCGGTCGGGCCAGCGCGCGGGCCGCCCCTCGGGCGACAGCCAGACCAACACCAGCCGCGCCACCACCCGCAACTCCTCGTCGCAGCGCGCCTCCTGCCGGATCGTCACCGACGACCCGCCGACCCGCTCCACCACCAGCGTCCAGTCCAGCACCTCGCCCAGACGCGACGGCGCGCGGAAATCTGTCTCCAGCCGTGCGGTGGGCACACCGATCCCGTCGGCCATCATGGCATGGTAGGAATAGCCCACCACCTCGCGGAAGAAATTCTCGCAGACCGAATTGGTCATCTCGAAATAGCGGGGATAGAAGACGATCCCCGCCGGGTCGCAATGGTTGAACTCCACCCAGATGCTGCGGTGATAGCTCATCCCAGCACGCTCCGCGCGATGACGACGCGCTGCACGTCCGACGCGCCCTCATAGATGCGCAGGGCGCGGATCTCGCGATACAGGCTTTCCACCACCGACCCGTGGCGCACGCCATCCCCGCCATGCAGTTGCACCGCCATGTCGATCACCTCCTGCGCGGCCTCGGTGGCGTAAAGCTTGGCCATCGCCGCCTCGCGCGTGACGCGCGCCGCGCCCGCATCCTTTGTCCATGCCGCGCGATAGACCAGCAGCGCCGCCGCATCGATCTTCAGCGCCATGTCGGCCAGATGGCCCTGCACCATCTGCAGCCCGGCCAAAGGCTCCTCCTGGATCCGCCGCGCCTTCACGCGCGCCAGCGCCTCGTCCAGCGCCCGCCGCGCAAAGCCCAGCGCCGCCGCACCGACGGTGGACCGGAACACGTCCAGCACCGACATGGCGATCTTGAACCCCTCGCCGGGCGCGCCGATCAGCGCCTCCTCCGGCAGGACCATGCCCTTCATCCGCAGCGTGGCCAAAGGATGCGGTGCGATCACCTCCAGCCGTTCCGCCACCTGCAGCCCCGCCACATCAGCAGGCATCAGGAAGGCCGACAGGCCCTTTGCGCCGGGTGCCTCGCCCGTGCGCGCGAACAGCACATGGATATCCGCGATCCCGCCATTGGAGATCCATGTCTTCTCGCCCTCAATCAGCCAGCCGCCCTGCACCCGTGTCGCGGTCGTCGCCGTGGCCGCCACGTCGGACCCCGATCCCGGCTCGGTCAGGGCAAAGGCAGCGATGGCCTCCCCCGCCCGCGTCTTCTCCAACCATGCTTTCTGCGCGGGCGTGCCGAACAGGCTCACCGCCCCCATGCCAAGGCCCTGCATGGCAAAGGCGAAATCGGCCAGCCCGTCATGCCGCGCCAGCGTCTCGCGGATCAGGCAGAGCGTGCGGACATCCAGCCGCTCCCCCTCGCCCGCACCGCTGTGCCGCAGCCAGCCGCCGTCGCCCAGCATCCGCACCAAGGCGCGGCAGGCGGCATCCACATCCCCGTGATCCACCGGCAGATGGGCCACACACCACGCCTCCAGCGCCGCCGCCAATTCGCGGTGCCGCGCCTCGAAGAAGGGCCATTCCAGAAAGCTCTTTTCGCTCATTTCGTCTTCATCTTGCTGCCAACGCCCCTTGCCACCTGAGTCTCGGGTTCATCTTCAGATCCGGCGGGCTTCATTTTGGGAAAACAACCACTTGCACCCTCGCCGCCCTTGCCCCGGTTGACGGAACCGACCGACAGTGCCGCCGGACCGGGGGGTGCGGGGGGACGGACTGTCCCCCCGCCCGCCTCAGTCCCCGCCAAAGACCAGCGTCTCTTTGGCGACGAAGGCCCGATAGGCCCGTTCGAAATCGCGGGTCTGCATGCAGATCGCCTGCGCCTGCGCCTCGGCCTCGATCGCCTGTTCCAACCCCATGTTCCATTCCTGATTGAGCTGGGTCTTCGTCATCCCATGCGCGAAGGTCGGTCCCGCCGCCAAGGCCCGCGCAAGGTCCATCGCCGCCGCCTCCAGCACCTCGGGGGCGTGCAGCGCATTCCAGAAGCCCCAGCGTTCGCCCTCCTCGGCACGCATGACCCGACCGGTATAGAGCAGTTCCGCCGCCCGCCCCTGCCCGATGATCCGGGGCAGCATGGCGCAGGCCCCCATGTCGCAGCCCGCCAGCCCCACGCGGGTAAACAGGAAGGCGCATTTCGCCCCCGCTGTGGCCAGCCGCAGGTCGGACGCCATCGCCATGATCGCCCCCGCCCCCACACAGACGCCATCCACCGCCGCGATGACGGGCTTGCCGCAGCCGATCATGGCCTTGACCAGATCGCCGGTCATCCGGGTGAAGGCGAGAAGTTCCTTCATCTCCATCCCCACCAGCGGGCCGATGATGTCATGCACATCCCCGCCGGAACAGAAGTTCCCCCCGTTCGAGGCGATCACCACCACATCCACATCCGTGGCATAGGGCAGCGCGCGGAAGGTGTCGCGCAACTCGGCATAGGACTCGAAGGTCAGCGGGTTCTTCCGCTCGGGCCGGTTCAGCCGGATCACGGCGACCCGGTCCACCACCTCCCACAGGAAATGTTCGGGCCGCAGCCCCGCCATCGCGCCCATCACGCCCCCATCCGTTTCAAGATCTCGGTCAACGCCTCCAGATCGGCCTCCGACAGCCCGGCGAACATCCGCGCCACTTCCGCCTCATGCCCTGCCGCCAGCACTTCGAATTGCTGAAGCCCCGCCGCCGTCAGCGCGACAAAGACCGTGCGCCGATCCGTCTCCGACGGCGTCCGGCGCACCAGACCATCCGCCTCCAACCGATCCACCACGGTCGTCGCATTGCCGTTCGACACCAGCAGCATCCGGCTGAGCTCGCTCATCGTCACGCCCTCGCGCCGCCGATAAAGCGCGGCCATCACGTCAAAGCGCGGCAGGGTCGTGCCATGCTGCACCCGCAGGAATTCGCGCAACTCGCCCTCCGCCGCGCGGGTGACGCCCAGCAGCCGGATCCACATCTTCAACCGCCGTTTCGAAAGCGCGTCTTGGGTCACGGAACCACTCACACCTCGCCCCCCGAAATCACGATCCCCTGCCCGTTCACACCTGCCGCCCCGTCCGAACACAGCCACAGCGCCGCCGAGGTCACCTCGTCAGGCCGGTAAAGCCGCCCCTGAGGCGACATCCCCTCCAACGCCGCCCGCGCCTCTGCCGCCGTCCGGCCCGTCTTTTCCGAAATCACCCGGATCGACTGCTCCGTCATCTCTGTATCCAGAAAGCCCGGGCAGATCGCATTGGCCGTCACCGGCCCCTTCGCCACCTCCAGCGCCACCGACCGCACCAAGCCCATCACCCCATGCTTGGCCGCCGCATAGGGGGCCACCTTGGCATAGCCCTTCACCCCGGCGGTCGAGGCCACGGCGATCAGCCGCCCCCAGCCGTCGAACTGCCGCAGCCCTTCGCGGAAGGTCAGGAAGACCCCCGTCAGGTTCACTGCAATCATCGCGTTCCACTGCGCAAGGCTCGTCTTGGCCAACACCGCGCTGTCCGCCGCGCCCGCATTGGCGATGACCACATCCACCCGCCCCGCCTGCGCGAACAGTGCCTGAACGGATGCCTCTTCCGTCACATCGCAGGGCAGCGCGCGGATGGCCGGATGCCCCGCCGCGACGGCCTCCAGCGCCGCGACCCGCCGCCCGCAGATCACCACCTCGGCCGCGCCCGCCCGGGCAAAACCCAGCGCAAGGTCCGCCCCCGCGCCCGACCCGCCGCCGGTGACCAGAACCCGCCGCCCCTCCACGCTCATGCCCGGATCACCTCGACCGCCTTCTGTTGTAACCGCCGCAACTGGTCGCGCCCCGCCAGATAGGGCAGCGGCCAGTCCGTCGCAGCATCCCCCATCGCCACCGCCGCATGCAATGTCCAATAGGGATTGGCCAGATGCGGCCGCGCCAGACAGACCAGATCGGCCCGCCCCGCCAGCAGGATGGAATTGACGTGATCGGGTTCCGTGATGTTGCCCACCGCCATCGTGGCCAGCCCCGCCTCGTTGCGGATGCGGTCCGAAAACGGCGTCTGGAACATCCGCCCATAGACAGGCCGCGCCTCGACCGAGGTTTGCCCCGCGCTGACGTCGATGATATCGGCCCCCGCGCCTGCGAACATCCGCGCGATCTCCACCGCCTCATCCGGCGTCACGCCTTCATCCCCCACCCAGTCGGTGGCCGAGATGCGCACCGACAGCGGCTTATCCTCGCCCCAAGCCGCGCGCATCGCCCGCAGCACTTCGAGGGGCCAGCGCATGCGGTTCTCGAGGCTGCCACCGTAGTCATCCGTCCGCCGGTTCGACAGCGGGCTGATGAAGGACGACACCAGATACCCATGCGCCGCGTGCAATTCGACCATGTCGAACCCCGCGCGCTTTGCCATCTCCGTCGCCTTGACGAACTCCCCCGTCACCGCCTCCATATCCGCCCGCGCCATCTCGCGCGGCACAGCATTGCGCGCCGACCATGGCAGGGCCGAGGGCGCGATGATTTCCCAATTCCCGACTGGCAAAGGCGCGTCGCCTTCTTCCCATCCCACCTGCGTCGAAGCCTTCCGCCCCGCATGCCCGATCTGGCAGCAGATCTTCGCCGCCGTCTCGGCATGGACGAACTCCACGATCCGCTTCCACGCCGCCTCATGTTCCGGCGCATAAAGCCCGGGGCAGCCCGGCGTGATCCGGCCTTGCGCGGAGGTGCAGGTCATCTCGGTATAGACCAGCCCCGCGCCCCCCTTGGCGCGTTCGCCGTAATGGACCAGATGCCAGTCGGTCGGGCAGCCCTCCACCGCCTTGTACTGTGCCATGGGCGACACCACGATCCGGTTCTGCAACACCATATCCCGCAGCCGGAACGGCGCGAACATCGGCGCGCGGCCCTCTTGCCCGCCCGCCTGCGCCTGAAACCAATCCTCCGTCCGCCGCAGCCAGGCCGGATCGCGCAGCCGCAGGTTTTCATGGCTGATGCGCTGGCTGCGCGTCAGCAGGGAATAGGCGAATTGCTCCGGCGGTAGGTCCAGATAGCGCTCCACCTGCTCGAACCATTCCAGACTGTTCCGCGCCGCCGATTGCAGGCGCAGCACCTCCACCCGCCGCTCGTCCTGATAGCGGGCAAAGGCCGCCTCCAGCGTCGGCTCCGAATGCAGATACTCGGCCAGCGCAATCGCGCTGTCGAAAGCCAGCCGCGTGCCCGACCCGATGGAGAAATGCCCCGTCGCCGCCGCATCCCCCATCAGGACGACATTCTCATGATACCACGTCCCGCAGATCACGCGGGGGAAGTTCATCCACACCGCCGACCCGCGCAGATGCGCGGCATTCGACATCAGATCATGCCCGCCCAGATGCGCGGCAAAGATCTTCCGGCATGTTTCCACCGTCTCTTCCTTGGACATCTCGGCAAAGCCCCAAGCGTCCCACGTCTCCTGCGCGCATTCCACGATGAAGGTCGCGGTCTTGTCGTCGAACTGGTAGGCGTGGGCCCAGACCCAGCCATGCGCCGTCTTCTCGAAGATGAAGGTGAAGGCATCGTCGAACTTCTGATGCGTGCCCAGCCAGACAAACTTGCACAGCCGCATGTCGATATCGGGCTGGAACACCGTCTCATATTCCCGTCGAACGGCCGAGTTGATCCCGTCCGACGCGACGACGATGTCATACTCCGTCCGGTATTCCTCCGCCGTCTTGAACTCCGTCTCAAAGCGCAGATCGACACCCAATTCGCGCGCCCGCGCCTGCAGCAGGATCAGCATCTGCTTCCTGCCGATCCCCGCAAAGCCATGCCCGCCCGACACGGTGCGCACCCCGTCATGCACCACGGCGATATCGTCCCAATAGGCAAAGTGGTCCTTGATCGCCTGCGTCGAAACAGGATCGTTCCGCGCCATCCGCCCCAGCGCATCATCCGACAGAACCACGCCCCAACCAAAGGTGTCGTTGGCGCGGTTCCGCTCCAGCACCGTCACCTCGTGCCCCGGATCGCGCAGCTTCATCGAGATGGCGAAATAGAGTCCGGCAGGGCCACCCCCGAGGCAGAGAATCTTCATCGACCGTCATCCCCTATCCGGCGCGACACGCGCCCTTCGGCGGAAGGCTGGCACTCCCTCGTAACAATTTCAAGTTTGAAATTTTCGGGCTTGAAATTTCTTCCCCTCCCGCGAAGATGGCCCCATGGATCTCTTGACCGACCGCTTCGATGGATGGGTGCGGCTGACCCTGAACCGCCCCGCGCAGAAGAACGCGCTGAACACCGCGCTTCTGGGCGCGCTTGCGGCTGCGCTGTCCGACATCGCCGCCGATCCCGCCATCCGCGCCGTGGTGCTCATGGGGGCGGAGGGTAACTTTGCCGCCGGGGCGGACATAACCGAGATCGAGGGGAAGACCACAGCCCAAGGCGCGACCGACCCGCGCAAGGCCCATTGGGCCGCCATCCGCGCCTTTCCCAAACCGCTGATCGCCGCTGTGGACGGTTTCGCCCTTGGCGGGGGCTTCGAACTGGCGCTGATGGCCGACCTGATGATCCTGTCGCCACGGGCGCGGCTGGGCCTGCCCGAAACCAACCTCGGCCTCATCCCCGGTGCCGGGGGCGGGCAGCGCCTGATGGCGCTGGCGGGACGGGCGCGGGCGATGCGGATGGTGCTGACGGGCGAGGTGATCGATGCCCGCACCGCCCATGACTGGGGCATCGCGTCTTACCTGATCCTTGACGAAGCGCCCGCTGCGTGCCCACAGTTTGCTGCACAACTTGCGGCACAACTCGCGGCACGGGCGCCGTTGGCCCTGATGGCCGCTAAATCCGCCCTGATCGCCGGGGAAGACCGCACCCTCGCTTTGACCGAGGAACGCCAAGCCTTTGAAAGGCTTCTTGATTCCGAAGATAAGGCCATCGGCATCACCGCCTTCCGGGCCCGCACGAAACCGGAGTTCAGGGGAAAATGACCATAGGGATCATAGGCTTGGGTGCCATGGGCCTTGGCATCGCGCAGGTCTTCGCGCAGGCCGGACAGACCGTCCGCGCCACCGATGCCAACCCGGAAACCCGCGCCACGGCCCCCGCCCGGCTGGCCGATGCCCTGCAGGCCCGCGTGGCCAAGGGCGCCATGACCGAGGCCGAAAAAACCGCGATCCTGCAACGGCTTGTGGTCCTTGACCGGCCCGAGGACATTCCCCCCGCCGATCTGGTGATCGAGGCGGTGGTGGAACGGCTGGAGGTGAAGCGTCAGGTCTTTTCCCTTCTGGAACAGGGCCTTGCCCCCGATGCGGTGCTGGCGACCAACACCTCGTCCCTCTCCGTCGCGGCCATCGCCGAAGGCCTCCATCGCCCGGAGCGGCTGGTCGGTTTACACTTCTTCAACCCGGCCCCGGTAATGCGTCTGGTGGAACTGATCCCCCATGCCGGAACCGCCCCAGATGCCCTGACCATCGCCCGCCACTTGACCGAAGCCGCCGGGAAAACCGTCATCCCATGCGCCGACCGCCCCGGCTTCATCGTCAATCGCTGCGCCCGCCCCTTTTACGGCGAGGCGCTGGCGATGCTGGAAGAAGGCCGCAGCCCGGGCGAGATCGACGCCGCAATGATAGCGGCGGGCTATCGCCTCGGCCCCTTCGCGCTGATCGATCTGATCGGGGCCGACATCAACCTTGCCGCCACCGAAGGCCTGTCCGCCGCGATGGACGGGCATCCGCGCTATCACGTCTTTAACGCGCTGAAACGGCAGGTTGCAAGCGGGCATCTTGGGCGTAAGTCATTGAAAGGATTTATCTTTACAGAAAACCCGTCACCCCCGCCCGATGATGCCGCAGCCATCGCCCTGCGCATCGAAGCCACGCTGGTGAACGAGGCGGCCTGGCTTCTGTCCGAAGGCGGCAGCACCGAAAGCGGGATCGACACGGCCCTCAAACTCGGCCTCAACTTCCCGCGCGGCCCCTTTGAATGCCTTGCCCGCCACAGCCGCGGGACGATCCTGCAAACCCTTGCAAAGCTAGCAGAAAACGCGCCCCCTCACCTGCAGACCCGATACACACCTGCGCCCGGATTGGCCCCATGACCGATGTCTTCCTCTGCGCCCATCGCCGCACCCCCATCGGCCGCCACGGCGGCGCGCTCGCCATGGTCCGCCCTGACGACATGGCCGCCCATGTGATCGATGGCCTTCTCACCCTGCATCCCGGCCTTGCGGTGGACGAGGTCATCCTCGGCTGCGCCAATCAGGCGGGCGAGGACAACCGCAACATCGCCCGCATGGCCGTCCTGCTGTCGCGCCTGCCCGAAACCGTGCCCGCGCTGACCGTCAACCGCCTCTGCGCCAGCGGACTCGACGCCGTGATCGCAGGCGCGCGCGCCATCCGCGACGGGGCGGATGTGGTGATCGCAGGCGGTGTGGAAAGCATGACCCGGGCGCCCTTCGTCATGGCAAAGGCCGAGACGGCCTTCTCCCGGCAGGCGGAAATCCACGACACAACAATAGGTTGGCGCTTCATCAACGACCGGATTGCCCGCGCCTACGGCACCGACTCGATGCCCGAGACGGCCGAGACGGTGGCCGCCGAACAGGGCATCGCCCGCGCCGATCAGGACGCCTTCGCCCTGCGCTCGCAATCCCGCTACGGCGCCGACTGGCATGCGGCGGACATCCTTCCCGTCACGATCCCCGGGCGCAAGGGCGACACGGTGGTCGCGCAGGATGAACATCCCCGCCCGACCACGGCCGAGAAACTCGCCGCCCTCCCCACCCCGTTCCGCAGCGGGGGCACGGTCACCGCTGGCAATGCGGCGGGGATCAATGACGGGGCCTCAGCCTTGATCCTCGCCTCAGGCGCGGGGGTCAGACAGCACGGCCTCACCCCCCTCGCCCGCATCGGCGCGGCCGCCTCGGCAGGCGTCGCGCCGCGCATCATGGGCCTTGGGCCCGTCGCTGCTGCTGCGCGGCTTGCGGCCCGAACAGGGCGGGGTCCGGCGGACTACGACATCATTGAACTCAACGAAGCCTTCGCCGCGCAGGTGCTGGCCTGCCTGCGCGTCTGGGGCATCGCCGACGACGCGCCCCATGTGAACGCGCATGGCGGCGGGATCAGCATGGGTCATCCGCTGGGCATGTCCGGCGCACGCATCGCGGGGACGGCAGCACGACGGCTGGCCGAAGGTGGTGCGCAATCGGCGCTGGTCACACTCTGTGTGGGCGTGGGGCAAGGCGTGGCGCTAGAACTTCTCGCCCCGTAGGATCGGCCATCAGCCCCGGCGGTGGGTCGCGGCGACGCGCGCGATTTCCTCATAGATCCCCGACAAAAGGTTCAGCGTCCGCGTCGCCTCGGCCAGACGGTCGCTGAAGCCCGGGACGTTTGCCACCGCCTGAATCAGCAGCCGCCGCCGCACCGCGCCGTAATCGTCGGTCACCCGCCGCCCTTCCTCTGTCACCTCATAGGTCACGCCCGAACGCCCCGCGCCCTTGCGCAAGACCAGACCCGCGCCAAGCAGCTTGCGCAGGGAATACTGGATGTTCGGCACGTCGTCGCGATTGGTCAGCCGCGCCAGATCCTTGATCGTCTTGGGCCGATCATTCATACGAATGATGTGCAGCAGCGCGTTCTCCGGCCCCGTGGCCGCCAGATCGCAGACCGAAGCAAGGCATTCCGACTGCCATCGCCCGAATCCCTCGAAGGTGCGCATCAGGGCGAATTCAAGCTCAGTCGTGTCCACCTCAACGGGACCCTCGGCCAGATGCCAGTGCCAGTCGAGGCCGCGCGTCACACCATCGTTTTGAGTTTGAACATTTTTCCGGGCCATCGCCTTTATCCCCTTCCGGCCCTGACCATCACCGCAGCGGACCGTTGACGCAATTGGAATTTACGATAGACTTTCAAATATAAAATACCATCAAAACTCCAACAGGGACATCCGACATGCCGCAACACCCGATGCTCTCGGGCGATCGCTTTCGCCTTGGCACCTTTTCCACCAACTGCTCGTCTGGGATGACCCCAACGAAGGCGCCCGAACGGTGGAACAACTCTTGGGACAACAACCTGAAACTGGCCCAGATGCTGGATGAGGCGGGGATCGACTTCATGCTGCCCATCGCGCGGTGGATCGGTTACGGCGGCGAGACGGATTTCCACGGCGGCGTGCTTGAGACGATGACATGGGCGGCAGGTCTGCTGGCCGCGACGAAGAACATCGCCGTTTTCGCCACCATCCACACCGCGGCCAACCATCCCGTCGTTGTGGCCAAGCAGATGGCCACCATCGACCAGATCGGCCATGGCCGCGCCGGGTTGAACGTCGTGGCAGGCTGGAACAAACCTGAATACGAAGCCTTGGGCCTGACCCTGCCCGATGATCACGAAACCCGCTACGCCTATGCGCAGGAATGGTTCGATCTTGTCCGCAAGCTTTGGACGTCGGACGATCATTTCGACTGGGACGGCACCTATTTCAAGGCCAAGCGCGTGAAGGGCGACCCGAAGCCGATCCGCGGATCGGTCCCGATCATCAACGCCGCAGGCAGCCCGCAGGGCCGCGGCTTCGCCACCGACAATGCGAATTTCCTGTTCACCCCCGCCATCGACCTGGACCGATCAAAGGCCGAGATCGCGGATCTGAAGGCACAGGCAAGGGCCAAGGGGCGCGAGGTGAACGTGCTGACCTTCTCCCACGTCATCTGCCGCCCGACTGAGGCCGAGGCGCAGGCCTTCGCCGATTACACCGCCGTGCAGAATGCGGATACCGACGCGGTGGACAATCTGGTGCGGCTGCAATTCGCCCATGCTCACAGCTTCCCCCATGACCTCTTGGCGCAGATCAAGCACCTCTTCGCGCTGGGGCATGGCGGATTTCCCCTGATCGGGACGCCCGATCAAGTGGCGGAAGGAATCCTGAAGCTGCATGCGACCGGCTTTGCGGGAACCACGCTTTCCTTTGTCGACTACGTGGAGGAATTCCCCTACTTCCGCGATACGGTTCTGCCGAAGCTTGCCGCGGCAGGGATCAGGTAAGGGGTTGACCATGGCCGAAGAACCGACCGGGAAGGGGTTTCGCGACGCGATGCGCGCCTTCGTGGGCAATTGCAGCGTCATCACCGTGGGCGATGGCGAGGAAGCCTCGGGCCTTGTCGTGACTTCGGCCATTTCGTTGTCGGCGGACCCGCCGCTTCTTCTGGCCTGCGTGAACCGCACCGCCTCCAGCCATCCTCTTTTGGTGAAGTATGGCCGGTTCGGCTGGTCCTCGCTCGGGGCGGCGCATCAGGCCGTGGCAGAGCGGTTCTCGGGCTTCGGCGGAGTGAAGGGGGCGGCGCGCTATGAGGGGGCAGACTGGGAAACCGCCGTCACCGGCGCGCGGCTTCTGAAGGGCGCCCCAGCTGCCTTCGACTGCAAGGTGGAAGAGATGATCGACCGCGCCACCCACTCGATCCTGATTGGCCGCGTTCAAGCCATACGCACGACACCCGAAGCGGGCGCGCTGATCTACTGGAACGGCGGCTATCGCAGCCTGACGTGAAGGCTGGGGGCTGACGCCCCCGCCACCCGTTCCGCGCGTTTGCGTCAGAACGGCCGGGAGCGATCAGGCAAAGCTCTCGACGGTCTTGATCGCCCCGTCCAGCGCTTTGCCTTCCTCGTCCTTTAGCGCTGCCTCGCGCAGGCGGCGGCACCAGTCGGCGGCATCCTCGCGCCCGGCGATGCGCAGGGTCGCCGCAACCACCCGATCGAATTTCGATTGCCCCCGCGCATGGGTGTCGGAATAGCCTTTGATCAAGCGGCGGCAGCGGATCAGTTCCACCCCAAGGTCGTAATTCCGCCCCGCCTGTGCCAGCGCCACCGCCAGCCAGCGGTCCAGATGCGCCACCTCCTGCGCATGGCGCAGCGTGCGCCGCCGCCAGCCCTTCATCCCGCCCAGCACATGCAGGACAAGGAAGGCAGGCAGGCTGTCGGTCCGCAGCCGCCGCCCCTTGTTGAACCACCGATCCAGACGCGCCATCCATTTCGGATCACGCTCCAGCCGCGCGCCAAGGCGGGCGGGGAACATTCCCACCACCTCTTCCGCCCGCGGATGGAAGAATTCAGTCAGGTGCAGGACATTGGCCTCTTTCACCCGCATTTCCTGACGGATGCGATCAAAGCGCCGCCCTCGGGTCTTTAGGTCGGCCACGCGGATGATGTCGTCATAGGCCATGGCATTGGCGATGTGCTTGGCCGCCTCGCGCGACAGCATCCAGCCCTGTGCCGCCGCATCCTGCGCCATGACGCCTGCCAGTCGGTCCAGATACTCCGCCCCATAGGCAAGGTCCTGAAACTCGACGACCTTCCGCAACCCTGGCAGCGCCATCCCGGCGACGGGCTCGGGCAAGGCTGCAACCCGTGCCGCCAGCCGATCCCATTCCGCCAGCAGCCGCGCCGGCCCCCGCGCCTTCGCGACAGGCTTCGCCTCAGTCGCCGTCGCAACCGCCCCCGGCGGATCGGCCGCCAGATCATGGGCCGCCGCGAAGGCACGCAGCGACCCCTCCACCCCCTTGCCACTTGCCCTGATCGCCGCCTCAAAGGCCGCGCGCGGGAAGGGCAGCAGCCCTGCCCCCGCCAAAGCCCCGAAGAGAGAGGCCGAAATCACCGACCCGTTTGCCACCGCCAACGCATCGAAATCCGCCGCAATCACCCGCCGCGCCGCGACCTCCGCCGCCGCCATCACCTCGTCTGACGAGGCGATGCCATCACCCGGCACCATCTTTTCCGACACCGCCAGCGCACGATGGGTGGAGGTGATCAGGACCGTCCGGTCCGGCGTGACGAAGCCGCGCAGGATCGCGCGCCCCGCCTCCATCATCTCGGCGGTGATCATGATGTCAACGTCACCCGCCGCAGGCATCAGCGAAAAGACGGGCACCGGATCGCTTGGCCGATGCGGGGCCATCTCGACATAATAGACCGTGGCACCGGTCCGCTGCGCCACGCCTGCAACCGATGTCGCCTGCGCGGCATAGCCGTTGGCGCGGGCCAAATCCTCGATCCAGCCGGTCAGCACGCCGCCGCCCTGCCCGCCCACCGCAAGGATCGCCAGCTTGATGATCCCCGAGAGGCGCGGATCGGCGGTCCGCGCCTCCAGTTCGGCACCCAGACGGTCCTGCAGGGTCATGCCGCCCCCTCAAAGGTCAGCCGCCGCGCGGCGCGGCGGGATTGCAGCCAACCGATCACGCGGGTGCGGAAGGCCGCCATCCGCGCCTCCCATTTCGATGGATTGTGCACCACGTCGGCGCGGTAGAAGGACGGGCAGAGCACCGCCGCATCCGCCACCTCGCCGCAATTCCCGCAGCCCACACAGCTTTGGTCGATGCTGGCCACCGGATCGTCGCGCAACGGATCGTCCAGCTTTTTCAGTGACAGCGACGGGCAGCCCGACAGGCGGATGCAGGCGTGATCGCCGGTACAGATATCCTCATCCACGCCGAAACGGGGGGCCTCCACGCGCCGCCCGTCCTTGATCGCCTTTTGCGTCAGGGGCTTTTCCCGCCGCTGCTTGTTCAGCATGCATTCGGATGAGGCCACGATGACCTTCGGCCCGGGCGCATCGGTCGTCAGCGCCTCGCGCAGCACGTCGCGCATGCGGGCAACGTCATAGGTGCGGTCCACCTCGCGCACCCAATCGATCCCGATGCCTTTCAGCGCCTTCGAGATCGGGTGTTTCGTGGCCTTGGTCGGGTTGTCGGCGCGCGAAGACATGATGTCCTGCCCCCCCGTGGCGGCAGAATAATAGTTGTCCACGATCACCGCCACGCCATCCGATTTGTTGAAGGCCATGTTGGTGAAGGAAGACGACAGCCCGTTATGCCAGAACCCGCCATCCCCGATGATCGACACGGGCCGCCGTTCGCCCCCGCCATCGAAGGCCGCATTGGCGGCGGGGCCAAGGCCATAGCCCATGGTCGCCCCGCCAATCTCGAACGGCGGCAGCGCCGCGAAGAGGTGGCAGCCGATATCGGCGCTGATCTGCAGCTTGCCGGTTTCCTTCTGCACCAGCTTCATCGCGGCGAAGATCGGCCGTTCCGGGCAGCCCGTGCAGAACCCCGGCGGGCGGATCGGCACCGTCTTCGACAGGTCGGGAATCTGCGGCTTGTCCTCATTGGGCGCGCGCACCAGCGCGGGCAGGATCTGCGGCGCGGCCTCCTTCAGGAAGGCCGTGATCCCGTCCAGCATCACCTGCCCCGTATACTCCCCCGCCATCGGCAAGATGCCCTTGCCGCGCAGCTTCACCGTGGACCCCGCGCGATAGAGGAAGGTGGTGAGCTGCTGTTCGATGAACTCGGGTTGGCCCTCCTCAATCACCAGCACCTGATCCTTGCCCTCGCAGAACTCCAGAAACTCCCCCGCCAGCAGCGGATAGGTCACGTTCAGCACGTAAAGCGGGACCTGCGTGTTCCCCCAGATATCCGCCAGCCCCAACCGCTGCAGCGCACGGATGACGCCGTTGTACATCCCGCCCTGCAGCACCAGCCCGACGGGGGCGGTCTTTGGCCCGAAAACCTCGTTCAAGCCCCGCTCGCGGATGAACTTCTCCGCATTGGGCCAGCGGTTGCGGATCTTGTCCTGCTCATGTGCATAGGACATGGGCGGCAGCACCACGCGGGCGAAATCCGATTGCGGGTTGGACAGCGCCTCGCGCACGGTCAACTTCGGGCGCTGGTTGTCGCGCGTGGCAAAAGACCCCGTCACATGGCAGGACCGGATACGTACCATCAGCATAACGGGGGTATTCGACGCCTCGGACAGTTCAAACCCGTCCTTCACCGCCTTTGTGATCGACGGCAGGTTGGGGCGCGGGTCCAGAAGCCAGAATTGCGACTTCATGGCAAAGGCATGCGACCGCTCCTGCATGATGGAGGAGCCTTCGCCGTAATCCTCGCCAACGATGATCAGCGCGCCGCCGTTCACGCCAGAGGAGGCAAGGTTGGCCAAGGCATCCGAGGCCACGTTCACCCCCACCGATCCCTTAAAGGTCACCGCCCCGCGGATCGGGTAATGCACCGAAGCCGCCAGCATCGCCGCCGCCGCCGCCTCGTTCGCATTGGCCTCAAAACGGATGCCAAGCTCGCCCAGCAATTCCTCGGCATCGGCAAGAACGTCCATCAGGTGGGAAATCGGCGCGCCCTGATAGCCGCCGACATATCCCACGCCGTTTTCCAGAAGCGCCTTGGTGATCGCAAGGATACCCTCGCCGGTGAAGGTGTCCCCCTCGCCCTTGCGCAGATGCGCCACCTCTGCCTTGAAGGACCGTTCGGCCATGGCTCAGATCTCGTGCTTGCGGATATTGGTCAGCATCTTCTGCAGCGTGGCCACGAAGGCCCGCCGCTCCTCTTCGGGGATGCCCCTGAACATGCGCGCCTGCGCCTCGACCATCCGGGGCCAGAGCGTTTCGAAGGTCGTGCGTCCGGCTTCGGTGATGAAGACCCGCGTCGCACGGCTGTCTGCGGCATCCGCCTCGCGCCGGATCAGCCCGTCGCCCGCCAACTGGTCCAGCGCGCGGGACAGTGTCGATTGCTCGACCACCGAATAGACCGCCAGTTCGCGGATCAGCGGCCCTTCGATCACCGACAGCACGGCCAAGGCACGCATCTTGGGCGTGGTCAGGCCCAGCCCCGCCATCTCGTCGCGCAGGCTCGCATTGTACCGCCCCATGATGCGGTTCATCAGGTAGGGCGCATAATTGGTCAGCCCTATCTCGCCCAGACGCGGCAGGGCAGCGGGCGGTCTGTCGGGGGGCGATTGATCCGTCATGCGCCCAAGGCCTTTGCCGCAAGAAAGCCCGACCCGCCGCCAAGCCCCGGGCCAGGATGGGTGGAGGCCCCAATGTGACGCAAGCCCCGCACCAGCCCGGTGCCATTGGTGGAATGGGCATAGGGGCGGAAGATGAAGAACTGGTCCAGCGTGCAGAGGCCGCCATAGGGATCGCCGCCCACGAGGTTGACGTTCATCCTTTCAAGATCGGCGGGCGAATAGGCCCGCCGCGCCAGTTTGATGGCGCCGAAATCCTTTATGTGCCGCGCAAGGATGGCCTCGATCCGGTCGGCAAAGGCCTCGCGCGTGGCCTCGGACCATGTGCCATCCGTGGCAACCGCGCCCCCCGCATCGCCCTTTACCACGCGCGGCGCATCGGGGATCTGCAACCACAGCACTGCCTTCCCGTCCGGGCAGCGCGACGGGTCCAGCCGATGGGGTTGTCCCACGCAGATCGTGGGAACGGCGGGCAGCATCCCCCGCTCCGCCTCGTTCGATGCCTTGGAGACGCTGTCGATCCCATCCGCCAGATGGATCAGCGCCACCTCGTCCAGTCCGGGAGAAAGCCATTCGGGATGCCGGTCCAGCGCATAATGCAACTGGAAATTCCCCCGGCCATGCCGGAAGGCCTTAGCCGCTGACTGATCCTCCGGAAGGTTCACGTCGCGCAGCAGCCGCCCCTGCAACTGTCCCGGCGCGACCGAAGCGAGAACCGACCCACAGGCGATCTCCTCCCCGCCCACCAGCGCCACGCCACGCACGCGACCGTCCTGAACGATGATCCGGTCCACATCGGCGTTGCAGCGGATTTCCCCACCTTTCTCGGTGATCAGCGCACGGAAGGCCGCGACCCCCGCCCCCGATCCACCCTTCACGACGGGCGCCCCCGCCGCCTCCAGCGCGAAGCCGATCACCTTGCCCATTTGGCCGGAATAGGTGGACTCGGGCGTCAGCCCGCAATGCAGCACCCAAGGCGCATAAAGCGCCTGCACAAGGGGGGAAGCGTAGGTCGACTCCAGCCACCCTCGGGCGGGCACCAGCGCGCGGCCAAACCAGGCCGCCAGCCCGCGCAGGCCGCGCTTCCGCACCTGCGCCCACAGCAGCTTGGCCGTGGGCCAAGACCACAGCGCCCCCCCGAGCAGCGCGAAGAGGAAGGGCGCATCCGCCTCCACCCCGCCCACGTCGCGGGCATGGGCATCGCCATCCCCCGCCGCCAGCGCGTTGAAGGCCGCCACATTCTTCGCCCGGTCCATGGTCAGCACCAGCGCACTGCCATCCGGCCGCAGCACAGCGGTCGGATGGGGCGTATGGGCATAGTCGAACCCGTGCCGGGCAAGGTGGGGGCCAAGCGCGGCCCCCGCCGGGGATGTCATGAACAACACCCATGTCGCCGCCATCACATCATGCTTGAACCCGGGCAGCGTGATCTCTTCCGTGCGCAGGCACCCGCCCGCCACCGCCTCGCGCTCCAGCAGCAGCACGCGGTCGCCCTTCAGCGACAGCATCGCCCCCGCCACCAACGCGTTGATCCCGGTTCCGATGATGATGTGATCAGGCCGCACGGATCAGCCCTTCGGCACCAGCGCCAGCGCCCGGATGGGCGAGCCTGTCCCCTGCTTGATCTTCAAAGGCGCCGCGATCAGGATCGCCCCCTTGGCGGGCAGCTTGTCCAGATTGGCCAGCGAGGCGAGGCCGAAACAGTTATGCTTGTGCAGCAGGTTATGCGCCGGGAAGGGCGGCGTCATCCCGCCCGCCTGCCCTGCATCCGTCCCGATGCACTGGCTGCCCCAGCCGACGATGCCCTTCTCCAGCAGATACTGGATCACCTCGGCAGTCGGCCCCGGCGTGTGCGGCCCGGTCTCATTGGCGTTCAGGAACAGCGCCTCGTCATGCGCGCGCTTGTCCCAGTCCGACCGCAGAACGACCCATTCACCCTTGCCGATCGCGCTATGCTTGGCCTCCCATGCCTTCACATGGTCGACGGTAAGCAGAAAATCCGGGTTCGCCGCGCATTCCGCGCTGAAATCCAGCACGTTCACCGGGGCCACCAGACGCTGCACATCCAGCGTGTCGGTATAGCCGTCGGCGTAATCCTTGCCGGTGATCCAGTGATGCGGCGCGTCGAAATGGGTGCCCGAATGCTCGCCCAGTTCCAGCCAGTTCCACGCCCAGAAGGGGCCGTCCTGGTCATATTCGCTGATACGGTGGATCTTGATCGGCGGCGTGTCCTTGGCAAAATCCGGCGGCAGTTTCAGCAGCGGCGTTTCCGGGCCCAGCACGCCCGAGCAATCCACCACTTCGATCCCGCCCGAGGCGAGCATGCCCGCCAAGGATGAAAGCACGCTTGCAGAGGTCATCGTCATCTCCCTGTTGGCCGGTCATTTCCGGCAATACCCCGCGCCGGTTCACGTCCCGGTCGTCCGGAATCATGCTAGACAGATTTAAATGCATTTGCAAATATCCCTGCGTCAATCTGGCGGGGAGAGCATGGCCGGAACCTTCGACGCAGTCCTGATCGGGGCGGGCCACAACACGCTGGCCGCCGCCCTGCATCTGTCGGCCAAGGGCTGGCGGGTGGGGGTGTTCGAACAGGCCCCCGTCGCAGGCGGTGCGGTCAAGACCGGGGACTATACGCTGCCGGGGTTCCGGCATGACTGGGCGGCAATGAACCTGTCCCTCTTCGCCGGCAGCCCGTTTTTCAAGGCCCATGGGGCAGAGCTCAGCCGCCACGGCTGCGACTTCGTTCCGGTGAACCGCCCCTTCGCCTCGTCCTTCCCTGATGGCACTTGGGCGGGCGTCTCTACCGACATGGCCGAAACGCTGGCCACCTTCCGTGCCCTGTCCCGCCGCGATGCAGAGACATGGGAGGGCCTCGTCGCGCGATTCGGGGCCGAGGCGCCGCATCTCTTCGGCCTCCTCGGGTCCGAGATGACATTCCGTGCGCTTGCATATTTCATGTTCAAAACGTTCCGCGCCAAGGGGGCGGGCGGCACGCTGGATTTCACCCGTTTCCTGCTGTCCTCGCCTAGGGCTTGGCTGGAAGAGACCTTTGAACACCCCCATATCCGTGCGCTCCTTGCCGCATGGGGGATGCATCTGGATTTTGCCCCCGATGTCGCGGGGGGCGCGATGTTCCCCTATCTGGAAGGCATGGCGGGGCAAGCCTTCGGCATGGCCCTTGGCAAGGGCGGGGCGGATGTGATCGTCACGGCGCTGACCGCCGCCATCACCGCACGCGGCGGGGTGGTGGAAACCGGCACGCCTGTCACCCGCATCCTGCGCGACGGGAGCCGCGCCACGGGTATCGAACTGGCCGATGGCCGCCGCATCACCGCCAACCGCGCCGTGATCGCGGGCGTGGCGCCCCGCGCGCTGACCCGCCTGACGGGCGAGACAACGCCCGCCTTCGACCGCAGCATAGCGGCCTTCCGCCACGCCCCCGGCACGATGATGATCCACCTTGCGATGGACGGCCTGCCCGACTGGCGTGCAGGCCCCGAATTGCAGCGCTTCGCCTATGTCCACCTCGCCCCCAGCCTCGACCAGATGGCGCGCACCTATGCCCAGGCGCAGGCAGGGCTTCTGCCGGATGAGCCGATCCTCGTCGTGGGCCAGCCCACCGTCTTCGATCCCTCCCGCGCGCCCGCAGGCAAGCATGTGCTGTGGGTGCAGGTCCGCATGGCCCCCGGCACGATCACGGGCGACGCCAAGGGCGAGATCGGGGCGACCGACTGGACCACAGCCGCCGAACCCTTTGCCGACCGCGCGCTTGCGATCCTCGAGGCGCATGCCCCCGGCACGACGGCCAAGATCCTTGCCCGTCGGATCGTGACGCCCGTGGAACTGGAGGCCGACAATCCCAACCTGATCGGCGGCGATCAGGTCTGCGGCAGCCACCACCTGTCGCAGAACTTCGTCTTCCGGCCCGCGCGCGGCCATGCCGACGGGTCCACGCCGCTGGCCAATCTGCACCTGACCGGGGCTGCCGTCTGGCCGGGCGCTGGCACCGGGGCGGGATCGGGATATCTTCTGGCGCGCAAACTCGCTGGAAACTGAAAAAGACCAAAGAAAACCACCAACAGGGAAAACGACCATGAACCTCAACCGCCGGAGCCTTCTGAAGCTCTCAGCCGCCACGATGGCCGCAGGCACGATCGGCCTGCCGACCTTCGCGCAAGCGATCGATGAACTGGTGATCGCCTATAACGTCAACCTGCCGTCGTGGGATCCCACCGTCGGGCCCAGCGCGGTGAACCCCACCATTCAGGGCATCTACCAATCGGTCTTCGACCAGTACATCCTTCAGCAGCCCGACCTGTCGCCCGCCCCCGGCCTGTTGACCGAATGGGGCTGGAACGAAGATCGCACGCAGGTCTGGATGACGGTGCGCGAAGGCGTCACCTGGCATGACGGGTCGCCCTTCACGGCCGAGGATGTGGCCTGGAGCCTTGCCCGCGTCGCCAATCCCGAGACAGGCAGCCCGATCCAGTTCGTTTGGGGCACGCTCGCCAATCACCGGGTCGAGGGCAACCGTGTCATCGCAGATGTGGCACAGTTTGACCCCACCATCTTCAAATGGATGTATTTCCTGACCGGCTATGTCCTGCCCAAGGCCTATTACGAAAAGGTGGGCGCCGAAGGCTTCGAGGCCGCGCCCATCGGCACCGGCCCCTATATGGTTGAAAAGTTCGAACGGAACGCCTTCGTCCGCCTGAAGGCCAACGCGAACTATTGGGGCGGCAAGCCCGATTTCGACACGGTCACGATCAAGTTCGTCACCGATGCCGCCGCGCGGGTGGCCGAGGTTGAATCGGGCAATGCCCATGTCACGCTGGAAGTACCGTACGAGGAGTATGACCGCCTGACGCAGAACGGTCCGTTGGCCGGGCTTGCCCAGCCGATCTCGGATATCGGCATGATCTTCCTGAACGACATCGAGGTGATGACAGACCCGAACGTCCGCAAGGCGGCTGCTCACGCCATCGACAAGCAGGCGATCATCGACCGGCTGCTGTCGGGCTATGGCGTCAAGATCGACACGCTGCAGACCCCGCAATACGCGGCCTTCGACGCCTCGATCACCGTGCCCTATGACGAGGCCAAGGCGATCGAACTGCTGGCGGCTTCGGGGTACGGACCGGATAACCCGGTGAAGTTCAAGATCCAGACGACGCGCGGCTTCAAGCCCAAGGATTACGAGATGGTGCAGGCCATCGTCGGCCTCTGGCGCAAGGTGGGGATCGAGGCCGAGATCGAGGTCTACGAGATCGCCAAGCATTTCGAACTCCGCGGCGCCGACCAGCTTGCCCCGGCGGCCTTCTACAACTGGGGCAATTCGGTGGGCGATCCGACCACCTCGACCGGTTTCGCGATGTTCGGCCCCTCGCCCCATTCCGTCTGGGATGGCGAGGATCTGATCGGCATGATCGGCCCCCTTTGGGGCGAGACGGACGAGGCAAAGCGCATCGAAGGTTGGAAGGCGGTCGACAAGTACATCGCCGAGAACGCGCTGGTCATTCCCCTGTTGCAGTATGTCCAGCCGATCCTTGCCGCGCCGGGGGTGACGGTGATCTCGCACGCCTCGGGTGCGCTGCTGCCGCATCTGATGAAGCGGGCCTGATCCGGGACAGCCGGGGGGGCATCCGCCCCCCCGGACCCCCCTCTTCGCTCTTGCCCAGCCACAGGCCCGGGGAAAGGCGTTGTATGAGTATTTGGACCAAGATGAAGACAGGCAGGTCCACGCGGACGGGCCGCCATCGGCAGAGGCAACGGGCAGGGCAGTGATCAGACTTCTGGCAACGCGGCTGTTGACCACGCTTGTCACCCTTGCCGGGGTGGCGGTGATCGTCTTCTTCGTGATCCGGGTCGTGCCCGGCAATCCCATCGCAATGATGCTGCCCCCCGGGGCGACCGATGAGGATATCGCCCGCCTCTCGGCGCTTTATGGGCTGGAAAAGCCCATGGTCACCCAATTCGGCATCTGGGTCGCGGGCGTGCTGCAGGGCGACTTCGGCACGTCGATCACAACGCGGCAACCGGTCCTTGACCTTGTGCTGGGACGGCTGCCTGCAACGCTGGAACTGGCGATCATGGCGCTGGTCATGGCGGTGATCCTTGGCGGGACGGCGGCCTTGATCGGCACGCGTTTCCGCGGCGGTCGGCGCGAGGGGGCCATCGACGTGGCCAACGGTATGGCCCTGTCGGTGCCAGATTTCCTCTGGGGGCTGGTGCTGATCCTGCTCTTCGGCGTGCTCTGGCCGATCTTCCATATCTCGGGCCGGGTGACGCCCTCGCTGGATTTGCCCTTCACCACCGATTTCTACCTCTTCGAAAGCCTGCTGCGCCTGCGCTTCGACCTCTGGGCCGACATCGTGGCGCATATGTTCATGCCCGCCTTGGCGCTGGCCATCCCTTTGGCCGCGATCATCGGGCAGCTTTTGAAGCAGAGCCTGAAAGAGACGATGAACCTCGACTACGTCACCCTCGCCCGCACCAAGGGCTATGGCGAGACGCGGGTCATCCTGCGCGAGGCGCTGCGCAACGCCGCCCTGCCCACGCTGACGCTGGTGGGGGTGCAGTTCACCTTCCTGATCGGCGGCACGGTCATCATCGAACGGCTCTTTTCCTATGAAGGCCTTGGCAACATGGCCATCGATGCCGTCATCAACCGCGACCTGCCGCTGATCCAAGGTATCGTCCTGCTCTTCGCGCTGATCTTTACCGGGGTGAACCTGATCGTCGACCTGCTCTATGCCGTCCTGAACCCAAGGCTGCGCCATGCTTGACGCCAAGGGAATGGATGGGCGGTCCCTGATCCGCCGCCGCGCGGGGCTGCGGCTGTGGCTATCGGCAGGGTGGCTGACGCTGCTTTTCCTTGCTGCCCTTTTCGCGCCATGGATCGCGCCGAAGGACCCGCTGGCGCAGGACCTGTTTCTCGGCCGCCTGCCGCCCTTCTGGATGGCCGGATCAGAGCCCGGCTACTGGCTGGGGACCGACAGCCTTGGCCGCGACGTGCTGTCCCGCATCATCCATGGCGCGCGGGTTGCGCTGACTGTGGCGCTGGTCGCGGGCGTGATCACCTGCCTGATCGGGGCGACGCTCGGCCTTCTGGCAGGGTTCCTGCGCGGCTGGGTGGACATGGTGATCTCGCGCCTGATCGACATCTGGATGGCCTTCCCGCCCGTGCTCTTTTCCATCCTGCTGATCGCCGTGCTCGGCCCCGGCCTGATCTCCATCATCATCGCCATCGTGGTGATCGACTGGACGCGCTTCGCCCGCGTCGTGCGGGCCGAGGCGATGGCGCAGGGCGCGATGGACTATGTCGCCTCGGCCCGCGTGGCGGGGCGCGGGCGCATCGGCATCATGCTGCGCGAGATCCTGCCCAATGTCCTGCCCACCATCTGCGTTCTGTTGACCCTGGAAATGGGCATCGCCGTGATCGTCGAGGCGATCCTGAGCTTCGTGAACCTCTCCATTTCGACCGATGATCCGACATGGGGGGGCATGATCTCGGAAGGCCGCACCGCCATCCATCAGGCCTGGTGGGTGCTGGTCTTTCCGCTGATCACGCTCTTCCTCACCGTCCTTTCCTTCAGCCAATTGGGCGAGGGATTGAAGGACCGTTTGGATCCGGTGCTGCGATGACCTATCTGTCGATCCGCGACCTATCTGTCCGGTTGAGGAATGGCCCGCCCCTGCTGCGCCGGGTGTCCCTGGACGTAGAGGCGGGCGAGGTGCGGGCGTTGGTGGGGGAATCCGGCGCGGGCAAGTCGATGATCGGCAAGGCGGTGCTGGGCATCCTGCCGCCTTCGGTTGAAATCTCGGGGGGGCAAATCCTGCTGGACGGCACCGATCTGCTGACCTTGCCCCCCAAAGACCGCCGCCGCCGCATCGGGGCCAGTTGCGCGCTGATCCCGCAGGACCCGCTGACCGCGCTGAACCCCAGCCATCGCATCGGGCCGCAGATCACCGACCGTCTGGTCGACATCCTCGGCTGGACGCGGGCGGATGCAGAGGCGCGCGCCAAGGCGCTTCTGGCCGAGGTGCAGATCCCCGATCCCGACCGCGTTCTGCGCGCCTATCCCCATGAACTGTCGGGCGGGATGCGGCAGCGTATCCTGATCGCCAGCGCCTTCGCCGCCGAACCGAAGCTGATCGTGGCGGATGAACCGACCACCGCGCTCGACGTGACGGTGCAGAAGCAGATCCTGAAATTGATTGCCGGGATGCAGGCCCGCCACGGCACAGCGCTGTTGTTCGTCACCCATGACCTTGGCGTGGTATCCAAGGTCTGCCAGCACCTCTCCGTCCTTTATGCCGGGATGGTGGTCGAGGATGCGACGGTGGCCGATTTCTTCGCCGCCCCGCGCCATGCCTATTCCGCCGCCCTTCTGGCCGCGACGCCGAAATACACCGATCCGGCCGCAGGGCTGAACCCCGTGCCTGATGCGGTGATCGACGCTGTCCGCGCCGAGGTTGCGGCCTTCGATCGGGGGGCCGCATGACCGACCTCTACCAGATCGCGGACCTGCGCCTGTCCTTGGCCGACATGACGGCGAAACCCCTTTTCGGCCCCGCGCCGCGGATCGAGATTCTGAAGGGCCTTTCCTTCACCATCCCCAAGGGCGCGGTGGTGGGCATCGTCGGCGGCTCCGGCTCCGGCAAATCCACGCTGGGCCGTGCGCTGGTGCGTCTGCTGGAACCCTCGGGCGGCAACATTCGCTTCGACGGCACCGACATCACCCACCTGACTGAACCCGCCCTGCGCCCCTTGCGCCGCCGCTTCCAGATGATCTTTCAAGACCCGATGTCCTCGCTCAACCCGCGCCATCGCGTCGGCACGATCATCGCCGAACCGCTGCGCCTGCACGGGCTGGACGCGATCCCTGACCGCGTCGCCCGCGCGCTGCACCATGTGGGCCTGCCGCAGTCCTTCGCCACCCGCTTCCCGCATGAACTGTCGGGCGGTCAGCGCCAGCGCGTCGGCATCGCCCGCGCCATCGCCCTTGAACCCGATTTCATCCTTGCCGATGAAATCGTCTCGGGCCTCGACGTGTCGTCGCAGGCGCAGGTCCTGAACCTGCTGGAACGGCTGGTGGCCGAGCTTGGCCTGACCCTGGCCTTCATCAGCCATGACCTGTCGGTCATCCGCCGCCTCTGCCAGCGCACCATCGTCCTGCACCGGGGCGAGATCGTGGAAGATCGACCCACCGCCGACCTCTTCGCGGCGCCAGAGGCCGCCTATACCCGCGACCTCTTGGAGGCGATCCCACTCCCCGACCCCGCTCAGCCCTGGGTCTGAGGCGGGGCAACCGGCCGCCGTTCCGGCACCTCGGGCGTCATCAGGCTTTCCAGCTTGGCCTTCACATCTTCCGGCCACAGCATAGAGGTGTGGCTGTCCAGCCAGCTTGCCGCCAGCACCTGCTCCACCGACCAGCGATGTTCCTCGCCGCAATGGATCGTGTGCTTCAGCCGGACCGAAGATTTCCCCACCTTCAGCACCGTCAGCCGGAAGGTCAGCTTGTCGCCAAAGAATGAGGGTTTCGAGAAGTCGCAAGACAGATGTACCGTCGGCGTCCCCCAGCGTTCCTTCCAGATGATCTCATGCCACGGCCAGCCGATATGGGTCCAGAATTCCTCCACCACCCCGTTCAGCATGTTCATGTAGGCCGGGTAATAGGCCGTGCCCGAGATGTCGCAATCCCCGAAATGCAGCATCCGGTCGGTCGTGAAGCAGACGGTCATGGTATCCCTCCCTTTTGCGCCGACCGTCCCATATCGGCGCCGAAGGTCAAGCCCCTGCCCGCTGCGCCAGCCCTGCCGCGCGCACAACCTCGGCCACCTGCATGAGTTGCTTTGAGAGGGGAGAGCTCTTCCGCCACACCATCCCGATGCGCCGCGACGGCTGCGCGCCATTGAACCGCGCGATGGCGACATGGGCCGACCGCGTCTCTACGGCCACCGCCATTTCCGGGATCAGCGTCACCCCGATCCCCGCCCCCACCATCTGCACCAGCGTCGACAGGCTGCTGCCATCCAGCAACTCACGCGGGGCGGCCTGCCCTGCATAACAGAACGACAGCGCCTGATCGCGGAAGCAATGCCCTTCTTCCAGCAGCAAAAGCCGCATCTCGCGCAGCTTTTCGGGCAGCGGCACGGGCTTTTCCGCATCCGCGCCGGGGCGCACCAGCACGAAATCCTCGGCAAAGAGATCGACCTCGGTCAGAAAGGGCTCCGACACCGGCAGCGCGACTATGGCCGTGTCCAGCCGCCCCTCCTCCAACTCGCGGATCAGCTTGGGCGTCACCGTCTCGCGCAGATGGATATCGAGGCCTTCATTCGCCTCGGTCAGCCGCGCGATGATGGCGGGCAAGAGATAAGGCGCAATCGTCGGGATCACCCCAATCCGCAGCCGCCCCGACAGGCTGCCTCGCGCAGCGCGGGCCATGTCGGCCAGTTCCTCCACCCCGCGCAGAATCTCGCGCGCGCGGACCAGCACCTCTTCCCCGAACCCCGTCAGCCGCACCTGCCTCGCGCCGCGTTCGAACAGTTCCGACCCCAGCACCTCTTCCATCTCGCGGATCTGCATCGACAGCGCGGGCTGCGAGATCGCGCAGGTCTCTGCCGCACGGCCGAAATGGCCATGCCGCGCCAAGGCATCGAAATAGCGAAGCTGTTTCAGGGTTAGGTTCAACATAAGTTCATCTTATCGTTGCAATCAGAAAATCCAACTTAAACTAATCGTCTTCCGATGTTAGAACGATTCCATTCTGGCGGGCCGCCCCTCACCTTGGGGCGTGCGCCCAAGCCTATCTGCAGCCACAAGGAGAGCGACATGGACGGAAACGACGTCGGCAAATGCCCTGTTGTGCATGGGGGTCTGACGACCTCGGGCACCTCGGTCACGGCATGGTGGCCAAAGACCCTGAACCTCGACATTCTGCACCAGCATGACACGAAGTCGAACCCGCTCACGGGCTTCAACTACCGCGACGAGGTCAAGAAGCTCGACTTCGACGCGATCAAGCGCGACGTCCACGCCCTGATGACCGACAGTCAGGATTGGTGGCCCGCCGACTGGGGCCATTACGGCGGGTTGATGATCCGCATGGCTTGGCATTCCGCTGGCACCTACCGCGTGGCCGATGGCCGGGGCGGTGCGGGCACGGGCAACCACCGCTTCGCCCCCCTGAACAGCTGGCCGGACAACGCCAACCTCGACAAGGCCCGCCGCCTGCTCTGGCCGGTCAAGAAGAAATACGGCAACCGCATCTCTTGGGCGGATCTGATGATCCTTGCAGGCACCGTCGCCTATGAAAGCATGGGGCTGAAGACCTACGGTTTCGCCTTCGGGCGCGAGGATATCTGGGCCCCCGAAAAGGACGTCTACTGGGGGTCGGAAACCGAATGGCTCGCCCCGTCGGAAAACCGCTATTCCGACCTGAACGATCCCTCCACGCTGGAAAACCCGCTGGCGGCCGTCCATATGGGCCTGATCTATGTGAACCCCGAAGGCGTGAACGGCCAACCCGACCCGATGAAGACCGCCGGGATGATCCGCGAAACCTTTGCCCGCATGGCGATGAATGACGAGGAAACCGTGGCGCTGGCCGCAGGTGGCCACACCGTCGGCAAGGCGCATGGCAACGGCCGTGCCGAAAACCTCGGCCCCTCGCCGGAAGGCGCGGAAATCGAGGAACAGGGTCTGGGCTGGAACAACCACGTCTCGCGCGGGGTGGGGCGCAACACCGTGACCTCGGGCATCGAAGGCGCGTGGACCACCAACCCGACGAAATGGGACAACGGCTACTTCGACCTGCTGCTGGGCTATGACTGGGAATTGAAGAAATCCCCGGCAGGCGCCTGGCAGTACGAACCCGTCGGCATCAAGGAGGAACACAAGTTCCCCGATGTCGAAGACCCGTCGATCCGCTGCACGCCCATGATGACCGACGCCGACATGGCGATGAAGGTGGACCCCGCCTATCGCGCCATCTCCGAACGCTTTGCCAAGGACCCGGCCTATTTCTCGGAAACCTTCGCGCGGGCGTGGTTCAAGCTGACGCATCGCGACATGGGGCCGCGCATCCGCTACATCGGCCCGGATGTGCCCAAGGAAGACCTGATCTGGCAAGACCCCGTCCCGGCAGGCAATGCCGCCTATGACGTGGCCGCCGCAAAGGCCAAGATCGCGGCTTCGGGCCTGTCGGTGGCCGACATGGTCACCACTGCATGGGACAGCGCCCGCACCTTCCGCCAGTCCGACTATCGCGGCGGTGCAAACGGTGCGCGCATCCGTCTGGCCCCGCAGAAGGATTGGGAAGGCAACGAACCGACCCGCCTCGCGCGTGTCCTGTCGGTGCTGGAACCGATCGCGGCGGCAACGGGTGCCTCCATCGCCGATGTGATCGTCCTTGCGGGCAATGTCGGGGTCGAGATGGCGGCCAAGGCCGCTGGCTTTGACGTCACTGTGCCCTTCACCCCCGGTCGCGGCGACGCGACAGCCGAGCATACCGACACGGCCAGCTTTGCCGTGCTGGAACCACTGGCCGACGGCTTCCGCAACTGGCTGAAGAAGAACTACAGCGTCGAGGCGGAAGAAATGCTTCTCGACCGCGCGCAGCTGATGGGTCTGACCGCGCCTGAAATGACCGTCCTTCTGGGCGGGATGCGGGCGATGGGCACCAACCACGGCGGCACGGCGCATGGCGTCTTCACCCACCGTCCCGGTGCGCTGACGAATGATTTCTTCGTCACCCTCACCGACATGGGCTTCAAATGGGTGCCGAAGGGGCGCAACCTCTATGACATCGTCGATCGCGCCTCGGGCGCGGTGAAGTTCACCGCCACCCGCGTCGACCTCGTCTTCGGGTCCAACTCTGTGCTGCGGTCCTATGCCGAAGTCTATGCGCAAGACGACAACCGCGAGAAGTTCGTGAAGGACTTCGTCGCAGCTTGGGTCAAGGTGATGAACGCCGACCGCTACGATCTGGCGGCCTGATCGGCGTCACGGCAACAGAAAGGGGCGCCCCGGGAAACCGGGGCGCCCCTTCCTTTTCTCCGAACGGGTGATCAGCTCGAAAGGCCCGCCTCCGCCTGTACCATCACCGACACCCAGCGCGTCGGATCGCGCGGGTCCTGCATACGCAGGAAGGCGTAGCCCGTCTTTTGCCACGGCAGGACACGCTTGTTCAGGTTGTCCAGCACGAAATCCCCCATGTCGCTGCGCAGCACCAGCACCGCATGGGGTTGGCGCTTGCGGTCCAGAACGACGGCGACGAGCAGCCGGTTGGGTGCCACGCCCGCGGCAATCAGCTTCTGCTTCTTCAGCAGCGCGTAATCCTCGCAATCCCCGCCGCGCTCCGTGGGCAGCGACCAGCGCTCCGCGACCGAAAACTGGCTCTGATCGCTGATCGGCCGGACAGCAGCATTGGCGGCCATGTTCACCTTGGCTGCGACCTTGAGCACATCCGCACCGGCAGGTGTCATCGCGCCCGAGGCACAGGCCCAGTCATAGACGCGACAGATCACCGAGGCGCCCGTCGGGGCTGGTGCCGCCCGCTTCACCGGCAGAAAGGCATCGTTCCCCGCGCCGTCGATGGCCAGCGCCGATCCGGCAAAGGCCATCAAGATGGCAGCAGCAACAATCAGGGTACGGAACGGGCGCATCGGTCAATCCTCGGGCAACAGACGTCAGGGGATAGGCCGGATGGGCGCAGACTGTCATTTTGGCATCGGTCTTGACCGGGGCCGGAATGGGTATGCCCCGCCCCCCTGCGGATGGGCACAGGGCGGGCACCCGCCCATCCATTCCGCTGCCGCCCCGACCCTAGCCCTCCTCGCCCATAGGCCACAGGTCGGGGGTCCAGAGCCGCACCTGCCCCCGTCCCGCCCGCTTGGCCGCATAAAGCGCGGCATCGGCCCGGGCCAAAAGCGCCGCTCCCGTCAAATCAGGGTCGATGGTGGACAGGATCATCCCCGCGCTTGCCCCGACCGAAAGCCCGATTCCCTGCCAATCCATCGGCGCAAGCACGGCGGCAAGGATCGCCTCTACCCGCGGCAGCGCCACCTCCGCCCGGTCCATCCCCGGCATCAGCAGGACGAACTCATCCCCCCCGATCCGCGCGACAAGGTCGTCGCGGCGGCTGGCGGCCAGCAGGCGGCGGCCCACCTCGGCCAGCACATGATCCCCCGCCGCATGGCCCAGCGCATCGTTGACCTGCTTGAACCGGTCGAGATCGAGATGCACCACCGCCACGCCCCGCGCCACCCGCTCTAGCGCAAGGTCGAGGGCGCGGCGGTTCCGCAGCCCTGTCAGCGGATCGGTCAGCGCCTGCTCCTCGGCCACCACCTTGTCGCCCTGCAACCGGTCGTTCAGGGCGCGCAACTCCTCCAACACCGCGGTCTTGGCTTCGTAGAGATAAAGCAGTTCCACCGTCAGATCAGTGGCCGCGAAATCCGCCTCGGTCAGCGCATGGCGCTGCACCGCCTCCACCACCCCGATCCCGAAGGACAGGTTGATCAGCACCCCCTCCATCGCGGGCACCGCGATGCCGCGAAAGGCCAGATCGCCCTGCCCCCGCCCATCGATGTACAGCCGCCCCTGACCGGCCAGAAGATCGGCCACCGCAACCTGCGCTGGACCGTGCCGCAGGACGAAGAGGTCGGAAAACGCCCGCCCAACCGGATCACGCGCGCCCGGATCACCCCGCTCCAGCAGGCGTCGCAGCGTTGGCCCGCAGGACAGGATCACCGCCGCCCCATCCAGCACCAGATGCATCGGCATCAACCGCGCCAACGCGGGCGCCCCGATCCACACCCCTCCGGTCATTCCACCCGACCCAGCGTGAAGGCCCGCCCCGCGCCATGCGCATCATCCAGCAGATGGATCGCCACCTCCGCCCCGCCATCGGGCGCCACCCGGTCCAGCCCCAGAGTGACCAGCGCGCCGTAATCATCCGCCATCGCCCGCAGAAGGCCCAGCGTCACTTCGGCCAGCCCGGGGCGTCCCGGACCGATCTCCAGCCGGAAGTCATCCGCCCCCTCCTGCCTAAGACGCAGGGACGGCAGCACCAGATCGGGCAGCGCCAGCCGCGCCCGCGCGGGCAAATCCTCCAGCGAGTGCAGGAAGTCGCGAAAATCCGACCCGCCAAAGCGCAGCAGACGCCGTACCGCCGCGCGGGCAGGATGTGAGACGATATAGGTTCCCAGATCCTCCAGCAGACAGGCGCTGTCGCGGTTCAACCGGGCGGCAGCGGCTGAAAGCAACCTCTCCGTCACCTCGGCAGAATAGGGCAGCAGGGGTTCAAAGCCTTGCGACGGCACGCCGGCCGCGCGCGCCGCGTCATCCCAGACCGCCACCCCCCAGCCATCGCGCAGAAAACACTGGATCGACCTGTTGATCAGCCCGTTCATCGCCCCTTTCCCCGCCTGTTTCACCGGGGAAAGGCTGCGCGATTCGCATGAACGAAGATTTACGGCAGCAGCAGCAACCCGCCCGCCACGCCCAGCAGGTTCATCGGCGCAGGCTGCAGCGCTGCAGGTGCATCCTGCAATGCCGCAATCAGCGCCTCGCCCTCGGCCCGGTCGGGCAGCATCCCCGTCAGCGCCCCGACCGACCGCCGCTGCACCTCGCCCGCCACCATGCCAAGCCCCTCATAGCGCACGAAACCCGCAGGTTCGCGCAGCAGGACCAGCGCCTCTTCCCCCGGCTCGGCCGTCCAGAAATCGGCCACCACGAAGATACAGCCCGCCCGGTCGCCCCCGGGCAGGGGCGTGCGGCAAGCGTCGATCCAGCTTTGCAGCTCCACCGCCGGGATGGCGCGCAGCAGCAGGTCGCGCGTGGCTGTCGCCCCGCGCGGCTGCAGCGGCATCACCGCCCGCAGATCAGACAAAAGCGCCTCGGCATCCTCGGCCATGACCAGCGCGCCTGCCTCGCCCCCCGCCGCCCGCGCTGCCAGCCGCTGCGCCAGCGCAGCATGCTCCGGCGACGCCGCCAACTCGGCCAGCCG
>VYLE01000061.1_pt1 | contig 99365 bp, 98 predicted proteins | sample 5114391 | NCBI WGS metagenome assembly VYLE01 (sample SAMN12291771, study PRJNA351875) | freshwater metagenome | isolation source: freshwater lake | place: USA: Michigan, Kent Lake | collected 2013-08-15 | reverse complement strand
ACGACGCTCTTCCGATCTACAGCCAGGCGCCGCCGGACGGGCCGCCTGGCAACGGGTCGCCGTCGCGCAGGGCTTTCAGCGCCTCTTCGGGGCCGGGCAGGTCGGCGGCGTAGGTCAGGCGGATGAGGGCCATCTCGACAGCGGCGCTGGGATCGGGGGCGCGGCGGACCTCGTCATGGGCTTTCAGCAACATCTGCCAGAGGCGCGACAGGGAACCCGCGGACGCCAGCGCGCCGACGGCGGCCAGGCGCTGGGCCTGTTCCCTGGGCATGGCCAGCGCGTCAGGGCCCAGCGCCTTGGAGACGGCCGACTGGTGACTGTGTTCGAGAAGGTCGAGGACCACCTGCACCGGGTCGGCGCCGAAGCCCCAGAGGGTGCGGAAGGTGTGGATGGCGGCGCCGGTCTCGCCGCGCATGATCTGCTCGAAGAGTTCGATGGTCTGGCTGCGGTCGGCCAGGCCCAGCATGTCCTGGACGACCTTGGCCGGGACGATCTGGCCGGGATCGGTCTGGACGATGGCCTGGTCGAGGATGGAGAGGCCGTCGCGGACGCTGCCCTCGGCGGCGCGGGAGATGAGGGCGATGCCCTCGGCCTCGACCTTGGCGCCTTCCTTCTCGCAGATCTTTTCCAGGTGGGCGGCCAGCACCGGCGGCTCGACGCGGCGCAGGTCGAAGCGCTGGCAGCGGCTGAGGATGGTCACCGGCACCTTGCGGATCTCGGTGGTGGCGAAGATGAACTTGGCGTGCGGCGGCGGCTCTTCCAGCGTCTTCAACAGGGCGTTGAAGGCGGCCGTCGACAGCATGTGGACTTCGTCGATGACGTAGACCTTGTAGCGGGCCTCGACCGGCGAATAGCGGACGCCGTCGAGCAGCTCGCGCATCTCGTCGACCTTGGTGCGGCTGGCGGCGTCGAGTTCCAGCACGTCCATGTGGCGGCCCTCGACGATGGCGGCGCAATGGCGGCCCTCGACGGTGAGGTCCATGGAGGGTTGGTGGACGGTCTCGCTCTCGTAGTTGAGGGCGCGGGCCAGCAGGCGGGCGGTGGTGGTCTTGCCGACCCCGCGGACGCCGGTGAGCATGAAGGCGTGGGCGATGCGGCCGGTGGCGAAGGCGTTGGTCAGGGTGCGAACCATCGCCTCCTGGCCGATCAGGTCGTCGAAGTTGCGCGGCCGGTACTTGCGGGCCAGCACGGTGTAGGCGGGACCGTCGGCGGTCGGCGGCGCGGGCATGGGCTGGAGCGCCTGGGCCGGCGGGGTGGGCGCCGGGGGCTCCGGGTCGCCGAAGATGTCGACGGTCAGGGCGTCGCGCTCTTCGACCTCCGGGGTCGGCTCGTCTTCATCCCAGGGCGGTGCGGTGTCGGACATCGAGGCTTTCGGCGGGGTCCGTGCGTCCTTCGACACGCGGCCTCAAGGCCGCTACTCAGGATGACGAACAGATGTGGAATCTCTTTCGAGGGCCACTGTAGTCATCCACGCCATCCATCGGAAGGCCATCACAACTGTTCGTCATCCTGAGCAGCCGCGTAGCGGCGTGTCGAAGGACGCACGATGTGACTGCGAGATGAGGGAGAAGGTGGAGACCGGACGACGACCCGGAGCAAATCTCGTTGTGGCTGCTGCCTTCCGGCCCTGACCAGGTTGGCGAGGACTCCGCCCATCGCCGATCTCCGAGGCCTATATCGCGATGGACGCCGCCTTACGCAAGAGCCGTTTGGCCGCAAGCAGGCTCAGATCGAGACGCTGGCGCCGAAAAGCATGGCCCAGCCGAAGCAGGCCAGCAGGCCGATGGCCGAGCAGGTCACCCCGGCGATGGCCACGCCGCGTCCGGCCGGATTGCGCAGGGCGACAAGGCCGAGCACCAGGCCAAGCGGCGACAGCACCCAGGCGATCATGCCGATCAGCGGGATCCACACGACCATCAGGCCAAACACGCCAAGGATCAGCGAGGCGGCGGCCATGCCTGGACCCGGGCGATCATATGTCTGGTCACTCATCAACAATCCCCATTATGAGTGTTAAGTGTGCCAAAGACGACTTAAAATTGCAATCACTGTTCGTCGAATGTTGGTGGCTCAGGCGCGATTTTCCCCGCCGGACCGCGAAGCCGCTTGGCGAGGGTCGCGGGGCCCTTGTAAGCATTATCCATGCCTCTCTCCGAAATCGCCAACGTCTTCACCGGCAACCCCCTGGACCGCGCCAGCGAGCGAAGGTCGGACGACGCCTGGATCGAGGAGAAGCTCAATGACCCGGGCTCCCTGGCCGTGGCCCTGTGGAACGGGGCGCCGCTGACCGAGACGGCCGATGGCAAGACCCAGCTGTCCTACCTGCCGGCCGCCATGGCGACGGAGCTGTCGAACGGCTGGGAGCGGTTGCTGTTCATTGGGATGTGGAAGGATACGGCCGTGTTCGCCCTCGACCTCGAGGGCGGCGTCGATCCGTCCGAGGGGCCGCTGCAGGGGCTGGGCCGGTTCCAGGACCTGCGGGCCATGGCCATGGTGCTGCCGGGCACGGAGGCGGCCATCGCCGCCACCGCCAAGGGCATGTTCGAATGGCGGCGCAAGCATCGCCACTGCGCCAACTGCGGCGAGCAGAGCGCCCCGTCCGACGGCGGCTGGAAGCGGGTCTGCCCTTCCTGCAAGGCCGAGCACTTCCCGCGCACCGACCCGGTGTCGATCATGCTGGCCACCTATCAGGGCCGCTGCCTGATGGGCCGCCAGGCGATCTGGCCCAAGGGCATGTTCTCGGCCCTGGCCGGATTCCTCGAGCCGGGCGAGAGCATCGAGGAATGCTGTGCGCGCGAGCTGAAGGAAGAGGCGGGGCTGAATGCGGTGTCGGTGCGCTACCACTCGACCCAGCCCTGGCCCTATCCGTCTTCGCTGATGATCGGGCTGATCGCCGAGGTCGATTCGGACGAGGCGACCCCGGACCAGACCGAACTGGAAGCGGTGCGCTGGTTTACCCGGGCCGAGGCGCGGGACCTGCTGGCCGGAAAGATCGAAGGCCTGTTCTGCCCGCCGCCGATGGCGATCGCGCACCAGCTGTTGAAGAGCTGGGCGAACGAGGAAGATTAAGTCCCTCTCCCATAGGGAGAGGGAGGGGCCCGACCGCGAAGCGGTTGGGAGGGTGAGGGGTCATGCGGCGTCCGGATCAGCGCCGACCCCGCCGACACCGAAACCCCTCACCCGCCGGCCCTGCGGGCCGCCGACCTCTCCCTATGGGAGAGGTTGAACGCTAGGCGAAAGCCGCCAGAGCCACGGAGCCGGCCCAGACCATCAGGCTGATGGTCGACAGGCTGAACACCAGGAAGCGCAGGGGCACCAGGTTGACGGTGTTCTGGATCAGGCTGTGCAGGATGCGCAGGCCCACGTAGGTCCAGGCGAGCATGGCGGTAAACGGCGACTGCTGCCCGACCAGGTAGGTGATGACGGCCAGGGCATAGAAGATGGTCGGCTGTTCCATCAGGTGGTTGTAGTTGTTGGCCACCTGCCGGACGCCGTCGGGCAGCACATCGAGGCTGCCGGGGAAGCGGGCGTCCTGGGGCTTGAGGCCGGCCTTGCCGATGGCGGGCAGCCGCGTGGCGTACATCCACACCCAGACGAAAAGCGACCAGATCACCAGCACCAGAGCCGGCGCCAGAACGGACTCGAACGCGGATTGTCCCTGAAACGTCATATGTCGCCCTCCCCGGCGGTTTGTTGTGGCGGGGAGGCTAGCAGGTCCTCCCCCATCGGGGGAGGGGGACCATCGCGCAGCGATGGTGGAGGGGGTCCGCACAGGCGGTTGAGCTGCAAGCAGGTTTACCCGCTGACGTGGGCGGTGACCCCCTCCGTCAGCGGCTTCGCCGCTGCCACCTCCCCCGGTGGGGGAGGAACTAGGTCAGCTCGAAATCCGAAACATTCGGGCTGCGCGTCGCTTCCCAGTAGTCGACCAGAGGGAAGGGCCAGTTCTGGCTGACGCGGCCCTTGGCGTTCTTGTACCAGCTGGAGACCCCTTCGACGCCCCAGGCCATCCGGGCGTTGGCCTCGTCAACGCGGGCGTTGAAGGCGTCGTGGACGTCGGCTTTCACCTCGATGGCCTTTGCGCCCTTGTCCAGCATCAGCCGCAGGGCCTCGACGACGTAGCGGACCGAGGCTTCGGAGAAGAAGATGATCGAGCCGTTGACGACGATGTTGGTGTTGGGGCCGTAGAGCATGAAGAAGTTGGGGAAGCCCGGCGCCGTCATGCCGAGATAGGCGCGGGCGTCGCCGTCCCAGGCGTCGTGCAGCGAGACCCCGCCCTTGCCGACCACGGTCATCGGGGTGAGGAAGGAACTGGCCTTGAAGCCGGTTCCGTAGATCAGCACGTCGGCCGCATGTTCGGTCCCGTCGGCGGTGACCACGCCGCCCTCGGTGACGGCGGCGACCGGCTGGGTCACGAGGTTGACGTTGGGCCGGCGAAGGGCCTCGATCCAGACGCCGTTGTCGCGCAGGGCCCGCTTGCCGCCGAAGGGGTATTGCGGAGTGACGGCCTCGAACAGGGCCGCGTCGCCGCCGGTCTGTTCGCCGATCTTCATGACCAGCAGTTCGCGCAGGCCGGCGCTGGCCTCGCTGATGGTGCCCTCGGGACCGTTCCAGGCGGGATCGGCCTTGACCGCCTCGTAGACGCCGTCGGTCATCGTCCAGAACAGGTAGAAACGATACCATTTGTCGTAGAAGGGCACGTGCTCGAGCAGGGCCTTTTTCCCCTCCCCGACCGTCTCGTGATAGTCCTCGGTCGGGGCCAGCCAGGGCGGCGAGCGCTGGAAGACGGTGAGCTTGCCCGCGTCCGGGGCGATCTTCGGCACGAACTGGAAGGCGCTGGCCCCGGTGCCGATGACGGCGACGTTCTTGCCCTTGAAATCGACCGAATGGTCCCAGCGGGCGGAGTGGAAGCTCGGGCCCTTGAACAGGTCGCGGCCCGGAATGTTCGGGAAGTTGGGCTGGTTCAGCTGACCGACGGCGCTGATCACCGCATTGCCGGTGAAGGCGCGGCCGTCCTTGGTGCTGACGGTCCAGGTGGAGGCGGCCTCGTCGTAGCGGGCCTCGGCGACCTCGGCTCCGAACTCGATGTGCCGGCGCAGGTCATACTTGTCGGCCAGGCGCTGGAAGTAGCGCAGCAGGACGTCCTGGGTGGAGTAGCGCTGGGGCCAGTCGTGGTTGGGCTCGAAGCTGAGCGAATAGAGGTGGTTGGGGGTGTCGACGCGGCAGCCCGGATAGCTGTTCTCCAGCCAGGTGCCGCCGACGTCGGGGTTCTTGTCGAGGATGGTGAAGCCGATGCCGGCCTGCTGCAGGCGGATGGCGGTCAGCAGGCCCGACATGCCGGCGCCGATGATCAGGACCTTCAGGTCGGCGGCGGCCTGCTTTTCCTGCGGCGTCCAGGTCGGGCGGTCGGCGTCGACGCCTTCCAGGCTGAGCTGCTCCATCAGCATGGGGCCGTAGCGTTCGGGGATCTCGGCCCCGGCCACATAGTCCATCATGAAGCGGACCTGAGCGGCGGTCGGCGGCGGCGGCAGGGGTTTGCCGTTCGCGAAGTCGATCAGGGCCGCGCGGGCCAGGTCGCGGACGGCCTGCGCGTCGGCGTCGGAGAGGCCGCCCTGGCCGTCGCCGAGCACCTCATAGACCGGCCGGCGGGCCTCGGTCAGATGGTCGGTGTTGCCGGTCAGGTGGACCAGGGCGACCATCAGGCTGGGGATGTGGGCCTCGGCCAGGGCCAGGTCGAGATCGACGCCGGTCAGCGCCGACTGCGGTTTGGCATGGGTGTCGCCGTCCATGGGAAGCTCCTGATGTGTCCTCGCGGCGCCTCTGCGGGCGCTCGTCTGGCGGCACTGTAGGCCTCTGGCGGGCCGACGGAAGGGCGTGACGTCGGGGGAGGCGCCAAACTGTGATCGGACTTGGCCATCCGTCCGCCACCTCATAACGTCATCTCAAGCGTCGGGGACAGACAGATGCCGCTGAGGGTTGATAAGCGACTGAAGAATCTGTTCGAGCTTCTTCAGTATCAGTTTCAGGATCTGACGATCTTCTCCCTCCAGGGCGTGAGTCGCTGGATTGCCGTGGGCGTTCCGGTCGCGGTAATGCTCGTGTCCAGCGTCGTCCTGCTGTCGATCAAGGACCTTAACGAGCTTCCGAAGATCCTGATCTCGGCGCCGCTGGCCATCGTCACGGCCCTGCTGTCCTTCCTGATGTTCCGGGCCATCCGCATCTACATCCACGCCCATGACCGGGACCGCGGGTTGGAGCGCTCCTTCGCCAGGCCGCTGCGCGATGCAGACGGAAAGAGCATCGTGCAGGCGCCCTATTTCCCGCTGCTGGGCCTGAAGGAGCGGATCAAACTCACGTTCGATGAGGGCGCCTACTACGTCAGACGCCCCTACATCGAGGACATGATCTCCTGGCATGAGACCCTGTTCGAGACGGCCTTCGTGATGGCGCGCGGCGCGCTCGACCGGCCGAAGATTTCGCTGACCGGCGTGGAGGTCACGCGTCCGGCGAGCGGTGGGGCGCCGACGGCCGTGACCCTGAAGATTTCCGGCTGCGGCTACTATGACAAGTTCTGCCTGCACGACATGGCCAACCTGCCGCTCAGCCATGTGCCCATCGGCAATGTGCGCAAGGGGCCGCAGACCACCTTCAACAAGGTCTTCGGCGAAGGGGCGATGAGCCACTATCAGCGCAGCCTGGGGACCGGCGGCTCGTTCGACACCTTCAGGCCGTTGCCCAACGCGCTCGGGACGTCCGGTGTCTTTCGGGCCCGTTCGGAGGAGGAACACTATTGGCTGCTGCAGCTCCGGCAAGAAGACGCCGACCATGGCCTATTGGACTGCAGCTTCGCCGGCCTGATCGAGTTCGAGGACTTCCTGGACGGGCGCGAACTGGGACTGGCCGACCTGTTCGAGAGCGAGAAGATTGATGAGCTGACCTCCGCGATGCAGTCGAAGATCGAGCAGCATCCGGAACGCTGGCAGCCCGTGGCGATCATCTTTTCCCGGCACCGGCTGTTCCAGCCGGAAATCCTGGCGCTGTGGGACCTGCCCTTTGACAACACGTTCGCCATAGACCTGTTGAAAAGGAAACAGCCCGGCAACGCGGCTTTCATGGCGGTCGCCGAGCGCGACATCCTCCAGGCCATCGACACGATGGCAGCGGACGGCACGGTCCAGTTGGGCGGCAAGACGCTGTATCTCAAGGACAACGTGAGAGAGTTCGCCTTGATTCTGCGCGAGAGCGGGATGACCAATTCGACATGAGCAAGATCATCGCGCTGCAGCGCGCCATCAATGTCGGCGGGATAAAGGTCAACATCGCCGAACTGTGGAGCATGGTCGCCGACCTGGGGTTCAGCGGGGTGCAGAGCTATGTCGCCAGCGGCAACCTCGTGTTCGATGGGGATGGGCGGAATTGCGCTGAACTGGAAGCGCTGTTCGAGACCGAGGCGACCAAACAGATCGGGCTGACCACCGAATGGATGTGCCGCACGGGGGACGAGTGGGCGGCGATCCTGGCCGCCAATCCCTATGAGGACTTCGCCCGGGAGAGCCCGAGCAAGCTGCTCGTGACCCTGTTCAAGACCGCGCCCGATCCGAAGGGCCTTGAGGCGGTGCGGGCCAAGGCCGTGTTCGGCGAGACGATGGAGCTGGGCGGGCGGGAACTGTTCGTCACGTTTCCGGAGGGGGCGGGCAAGTCGAAGCTGGGCAGCGCGGCGGCCTGGAAGCCGTTGAAGGCGGCCGGGACCAGCCGGAACTGGAACACGATGCTGAAGCTGGGGGCGATGGCGGGGGGCTAGTTCAGTCACCTCTCCCAAAAGGAGAGGTCGGCCGCGCCGCAGGCGGGTGAGGGGTTACGGTGGCCTCGGGTTCACGCCGAACCCGAGGCTGCCCGGGCGGCGCAAGTCCATTGGCGCCGAAGCCCCTCATCCGGCCCTTCGGGCCACCTTCTCCCTATGGGAGAAGGAAACGCCCGTCCTACCGCAGGCTGGCGTTGATGTCGGACAGCGCCGCCGAGCCCGGGGTCAGGTCGGCGGTGTTCAGTTGGTTGAGCGGCGTCGAGGTGGTGCCGAGCGCATCATGCAGGTCCTCGGCCTCCGGATCGACGTAGAGCAGACCGGTGACCACCTCGCCGGCCGCCGCCCGCTCCTGCAGGAAGCCCATGGCGCGGATGCGGTCCGTGGGGTCGTAGTCGGCCGCCAGCTTGCGCAGGGTCAGGACCGTGCCGTCGTGCTGTTCGACCTGGACGGTGGAGCCTTCCGAATACTCGGCCGTGATCGGCGAGCGGCCGATCATCACGTCAAGGCGATTGACCGCCTCGTTGTGCTCGCGGACCCAGTCGAAGCTCTTGGTGCTGCCGGCGTGGTTGTTGAAGGCGATGCAGGGGCTGATGGTGTCGATGAAGGCGGCGCCCTTGTGCCGGAGCGCGGCCTTGATCAGGGGGACCAGCTGCTCCTTGTCGCCGGAAAAGCTGCGGGCCACGAAGGTGGCGCCCAGCTGCAGGGCCAGGCTGACCATGTCGATGGCGCTGTCGTGGTTGACGACGCCCTTCTTGGACTTGCTGCCCTTGTCGGAGGTGGCGCTGAACTGGCCCTTGGTCAGCCCGTACACGCCGTTGTTCTCGACGATGTAGGTCATGTTGACGCCGCGCCGGATGGAGTGGGCGAACTGTCCGAGACCGATGGAGGCGCTGTCGCCGTCGCCGCTGACGCCCAGATAGACGAGGCTGCGGTTGGCGAGGTTGGCGCCGGTCAGCACGCTGGGCATGCGGCCGTGGACGGTGTTGAAGCCGTGGCTGGCGCCCAGGAAATAGTCCGGCGTCTTCGACGAGCAGCCGATGCCGGAAAGCTTGGCCAGGCGATGGGGTTCGAGGTCGAGCTCGAAGCAGGCCTGGACGATGGCGGCGCTGATGCTGTCGTGACCGCAGCCGGCGCAGAGGGTGGAGACGCGGCCCTCGTAGTCGCGGCGGGTGTAGCCGACGGCGTTGGGCTGCAGGGACGGGTGGGCGAATTTCGGCTTGGCGATGTAGGTCATTTGGCCATCTCGCTCTGGACCGGCGCGCCCATCAGGGCGGTGATTTCTTTGGTGATGAAGCGGGCGGTGATCGGCGCGCCCTCGTAGTGCAGGATCTTGACCAGCCGGGCCGGATCGACGCCGCCTTCCGCCATCAGCAGCGTGCGCAGCTGGGCGTCGCGGTTCTGTTCGATGACGAAGACCAGGTCATGCCGCTCGATGAAGTCGAACACCTCGCCCGGGAAGGGGAAGGCGCGGATGCGCAGGGCGTCGACATAGAGACCCTGGGCTTCCAGCGCCGCCATGGCCTCGTCCATCGCCGGGCCGGTGGAGCCGTAGTGGATGACACCGAAGCGGGTGGGCTTGCCGGCGCGCACCTCGACGGGCGGCGGGACCAGCGATTTGGCGGTCTCGAACTTGCGCAGCAGGCGCTCCATGTTGTCGACATAGACCGCGCCCTCCTCGCTGTAGCGGGCATAGCGGTCGCGGCTGGTGCCCCGGGTGAAGTAGGCGCCCTTGGACGGGTGCGTTCCCGGATAGGTGCGGAAGGGCACGCCGTCGCCGTCGACGTCGAGGTAGCGGCCGAAGTCGCGGCCGGCGTCGAGCATCTCGGCGGTCATGATCTTGCCGCGGTCGAGCTCTTTGGCGTCATCCCATTTGAAGGGCTCGGTCAGCCATTCGTTCATGCCCATGTCGAGGTCGAGCATGACGAAGACGGTGGTCTGCAGCCGGTCGGCGAGATCGAAGGCCAAGGCCCCGAATTCGAAGCATTCGCCCGGATCGCGCGGCAGCAGCAGGACGTGCTTGGTGTCGCCGTGGCTGGCGTAGGCGGCGCTGAGGATGTCCGACTGCTGGGTGCGGGTCGGCATGCCGGTGGAGGGGCCGCCGCGCTGGACGTCGAAGATCACGGCCGGGATCTCGGCGAAGTAGCTGAGGCCGATGAACTCCTGCATCAGCGAAACGCCGGGACCGGAGGTGCAGGTGAAGGCGCGGGCGCCGTTCCAGCCGGCCCCGACGACCATGCCGATCGAGGCGATCTCGTCCTCGGCCTGGACGATGGCGTACTTGGCCTCGCCGGTGTCCTTGTCGACGCGCAGCTTCTCGCACCAGTCGGTGAAGCCTTCGGCGACGCTGGTCGAGGGGGTGATGGGATACCAGGCGCAGACGGTGGCCCCGCCGTAGACGGCGCCAAGAGCCGCGGCGTTGTTGCCCTCGATGAAGATGCGGTCGCCGACGCCGTCGGCGGTCTTCACCTGCAGGCCGAGGGGTTTGAGGTTCTCGCGGGCGTAGGTGACGCCGATGTGGAAGGCCTCGATATTGGCCGGGATCAGCTTGGGCTTCTTGGCGAACTGCTCGGCCAGCAGGGTCTCGATGACCGCGTTCTCGATGCCGAGCAGGTAGGTCAGCACGCCGATGTAGATGATGTTCTTGAACAGCTGGCGCTGGCGCGGATCGCTGTAGGCCATGTTGCACAGCCGCTGCAGCGGGGCGCCGATGACGGTGATGTCGTTCCGGAACCGCTCGGGCGGCATGGGCCGGGTGGAGTCGTAGAACAGGTAGCCGCCGGGCTCGATCTCGGCGACGTCCTTGTCCCAGGTCTGGGGGTTCATGGCGACCATCAGATCGACCCCACCCCGCCGTCCCATCCAGCCCTCGCCGCTGACGCGGACCTCATACCAGGTCGGCAGGCCCTGGATGTTCGAAGGGAAGATGTTGCGGGCGGCGACGGGCACGCCGCTGCGCAGGATGGACTTGACGAACAGGCCGTTGGCGCTGGCCGAGCCGGAGCCGTTGACGTTGGCGAACTTCACCACGAAATCATTCACAGCGGTGATGGGCATCAGCGGCATCCCCCCGCTTGCGTGGTGTTGAGCAGGAACTTCTGCATGTCCCAGGCGCCGGTCGGACAGCGCTCCGCACAAAGTCCGCAGTGCAGGCAGACGTCCTCGTCCTTGACCATCACCCGGCCGGTCGGCAGGGCGCCGGAGACGTAGAGGTCCTGGGTCAGGTTCAGGGCCGGGGCCTTCAGGCGTTCGCGCAGGTCCGGCTCATCGCCGTTGGCGGTGAAGGTGATGCAGTCGGTCGGGCAGATGTCGACGCAGGCGTCGCACTCGATACAGGCCGGGGCGCTGAACACCGTCTGCACGTCGCAGTTCAGGCAGCGCTGGGTCTCGGCGTAGGCGAGCTGTTCGTCGAAGCCCAGTTCGACCTCGTTCTTGATCGACGACAGGGCCAGTTTGGTCTCCATCAGCGGCACCTTGCGGCGCTCGTCGAGGGAGACGTCGTTGTCGTAGGACCACTCGTGGATGCCCATCTTCTGGGACGCGAGCGTCACGCCGGGCGGTGGCCGCAGGGTGACATCCTGGCCGCGACAGTAGAGGTCGATGGAGACCGCCGCCTCATGGCCGTGGGCCACGGCCCAGATGATGTTCTTGGGACCGAAGGCGCTGTCGCCGCCGAAGAAGACCCTGGGGTTGGAGGACTGGAAGGTTGTCTCGCCGACCACCGGCATGCCCCATTTGTCGAAGTCGAGCACATCGCGCTCGATCCAGGGGAAGCTGTTTTCCTGGCCGATGGCGACCAGGACGTCGTCGCATTCGAAATGCTGGTCGGGCTCGCCGGTGGGCTTGAGCGCCCGGCGGCCGTCCTCGCCGGTCTGCCAGCCGACCTTCTCGAACCAGACGCCGGTCAGGCGGCCGTTCTCGTGGGTGACGGACTTGGGGACCAGGAAGTTGAAGATCGGGATGCCTTCATGCATCGCGTCCTCCTTCTCCCAGGGCGAGGCCTTCATCTCGTCGAAGCCGGAGCGGACGATGACCTTGACGTCCTCGCCGCCCAGACGGCGCGAGGTGCGGCAGCAGTCCATGGCGGTGTTGCCGCCGCCCAGCACGATGACGCGGCGGCCGATCTTCTCGATGTGGCCGAAGGAGACGGACGACAGCCAGTCGATGCCGACATGGATGTTGGCGGCGGCCTCGGCGCGGCCCGGCACGTCGAGGTCGCGGCCGCGCGGGGCGCCGGTGCCGACGAAGATGGCGTCGTAGGACTCCTCCAGCATGGTCCTGAGGCTGGTGACTTCCTGGTTCAGCACCAGCTGGGGACCGAGCGCGGTGATGTAGCCGACCTCTTCGTCGATCACCTCTTCAGGCAGGCGGAAGCGCGGGATCTGGCTGCGGATCATGCCGCCGCCCTTCTGCTCGCGATCGTAGATGACGACCTTGTAGCCGAGCGGGGCGAGGTCGCGGGCGACTGTCAGGCTGGCAGGGCCGGCCCCTACGCAGGCGACGGTCTTGCCGTTCCAGACCTCGTTGGGGGTCGGCATGCGGCCGTTCAGCTCGCCCTTGTTGTCGGCGGCGGCGCGCTTGAGGCGGCAGATGGCGACCGGTTCTTCCTCGACGCGGCCGCGGCGGCAGGCCGGCTCGCACGGACGGTCGCAGGTCCGCCCGAGGATTCCCGGGAAGACGTTGGACTTCCAGTTGACCATGTAGGCGTCGGCGTACCGACCCTGGGCGATCATCCGGATGTATTCGGGGACCGGGGTATGGGCCGGGCAGGCCCACTGGCAATCGACCACTTTATGAAAGTAATCAGGCGACTCGATATTCGTCGGTTCCAACTCCGGAACGCTCCTCTTCCCCCGCTCCCGTGTCTGAGAGAAGAGACGAAGCCGCAACCGGGCGACCACGCCCTACGCCCGCACAGAGATGCACTTAAACAGACGTTAGACCCGGGAGTCGGGGCGGGACAAGGGGGAAAGGGCCCTGCGGGAACGCTTATCGCCGTGGAGGAGAGTGGGTCACTCTTCCGGAGGCGGCGCGCGCGACGTCATGCCGGAAGAGGCGGCGTCGTCGGCGATCTGGTCGTCACTGGCCGGATCGAGGCCGGGCTCGGGACCACGCGGGACCGGGGCTTTGGCTTCCGCCTTCGGCGTGGGCGCAGGCAGGGCCGGCGCTTCGGGAAGTGCGTCCTGAGCGCTTTCGGCGGCCTCGTCGGCGGCCGTGCGCTGGTCGAAATCCCCGTTCGTCTCCCGGCTCATGAAGGCCAGGACGGCAAGGGTCATCGCGACCCCGACGAGGAAGCCGACCACACCCCAGAAAAAGCCACCGCCGCCGCGCTTCTCAGCCATAGGTTTCAAGTCCCCTGCCAGGTGCGCACCCGGCCAATGTCCACGTGAACGAATCCACTGTCAGCATAGTAGCCGACGCCGCCGCCCTTGAGGGCCAGGGCGGCGTCGCGGAAGGCGGTCAGGGCGACGTCGTTGAGACGCACGTCCATGGCCTTGCCTTCCATATGCATCGATCTGGTCGCCACCTCGCTCTTGCCGTTGGCCTGGGCGCTGCGGTCCTGCAGCGCGACGTTGGTGACCGGCGAGCGGAAGGCGGAGATGATGCGGTAGGGCTCGGTCGAGCCGAACTGGGTCTGCAGGGTGAAGAGGATGTCCAGCAGCCGCACGTCGATCGGATGTTCCTCGGTCGAGCGGAAGTCCCGAAGGAGCTTCTTGATGCTCATCAGGCTGTCCCAGACGTAGCCGCCGTCCTTCCAGTAGACGACGTCCAGCTCTTCGTTGGTGTGCAGATGCCGGAAGGCCAGGCGGCGGGCCCCTTCCGGCGGCGGCCGGATGGGGGTCGGGGCGAGGTTGAGATCCTCGGCGCTGACCGGCTCACCCGGGGGCTCCTCCTGGGCGACAGCGGCGCGGCCGAGCAGCCCCACCGAGGCGGCGGCCAGCAGGCCGGGCCCGGCTTTCAGCAGGGTCCGGCGGTCGGTCACGCGACCTGCCCCAGCCGCTGCATCAGCAGGGTGTCCCAGCCGTAGGGGTCGGCGCGGAAGTTGACCCCGCCGTCGGCGGTGACCCATGAGGTCCAGTAGAGCAGGAAGACCTCGACAGGCTGCTGCACCGTGGCGCGGGTGGTCTTGCCGCCTGCGATCGTGGCTTCGATCTGCTCCGGGGTCCAGTAAGGGTCGTTCGCCAGAACATGGCGGGCGAGCGCCATCGGCTTTTCGAGGCGCACGCAGCCGTGGCTGGCCAGGCGGCTGTAGCTGGCGAAACGCCCTTTGGACGGGGTGTCGTGCAGGTAGACGGCGTAGGGGTTCTGGAAGTCGAACTTGATCAGGCCAAGCGCGCTGCCGGGACCCGGCGCCTGCTGCAGCCCGCCGCCCGGCAGGATGCGGAAGCCGTTGGCGGCCAGGTAGCCGCGGCCCTTGGGATAGAGTTCGTTCCTGGCGATGCCGGCCGGGACATTCCACGGCGGATTGAGCACGATGCTGTGGATGCTCGAGCGCAGCATCGGGGTCTCGGAGCCCGGCTTGCCGGTGACGGCGCGCATCGACATCGTCGCCTCGTCGCCCACGAACACGGTCAGCACGGCGGCGGCGATGTTCACCTGGATGCGGTGCTCGGGCAGCGACGAGGGCAGCCAGCGCCAGCGCTCCATGTTGGCGAGGATCTGGTCGAGGCGGCGCTGGACCGGGACGTTGAGCTGGGTGCGCAGGCCGGCGGTGAAGACACCGGTCGGCTGCTGGCCGAAGCGGCGCTGGGCCCGCTGAACGGCCTCGGACAGCTCCTGATTATAGATCGGAACCGCCGCGCTGCCGACGGGCGCGCCGGCGGGAACCATGGCCACCGACAGGGGGGCGGCCTTGTCTTCCTGGGCCAGGCGGGCCCGCAGCAGTTCGACCATGGGGCCGACGGCGCCCGGCTTGAGGTCCATCTCGGGCAGCGGGGTGAAGCCGCCGGTCGCCTGGATCTCGCGGTACTGGACAAGGCCCTTCTGCAGCGCCTGGTAGCCGGTGTAGGGCGGCGGCAGGCTGTTCAGCCAGGCCTGCACGCGGTTGTTGGCGACGGCGGCCGCGAGGCCCGGCGCGGGATCGAAGGCCGCGGGGCGCAGACCCCAGTCACTGCGGAAGGCGGATTCGGGCAGCCGGCCGGACCGCACGGCCTTGGCGTAGCGCAGGGTGGCGGCGACGAGGGCGGGGTTGTCGGTCCCGCGCGGCGTGAAGGCGCCGGGCGCGAAGCCATGCAGATGGGCGTTGTCCAGGGCGCGGCGCATCTGGGCCGCCTGATCAGCACTGGGATTGATCGGGCCGGGCGCGGCCGGGCCGCTCAACGGCTGAGCCGACGCCGGGCCCAGCGCCGATAGCGCCGCCAGCCCCAGGAAAATACTCGCGACCGCCCCGACCCTACGCCCCGTCGACACCGAGATAGTCCCCATCAATAGCCATCGCCCAAACGTTAACGCACGTTCTCGCGGAAGGCGCCATGATGACTCCTGTCACGCGAGCGCCCGTCTCCATGATTTGGTGATATGCGGCGTTCGGGCAACGGTTGAAGCGGGGGATCTCATGCGAAGTCTGGCATTGGGCGTGGCGGCGGTGGCGCTTCTGACGGGCGCGGCGAGCGCGGCGGAGCCGGCGCTGGTGCTTAGCCGGACGGTTCAGGGCCCCGTCGAGGGCCGGCTGGTGCGGGCCGGCGATGGCCTGGCGCTGCTCACCGACAGGACCCTGGTGCGGCTGGACGGCAAGACGGGAGCCGGAGGCTGGGCGCCGCAAGGCTGGGTGACGCCGACGCCGCCCGGGCGGCGCTGGGTGCTGGCGGTCGAGAAGCCGAGCACCGGCGGCTTAATGGAGCCGCAGCTGCGCGGCAAGATGGTGGTGGGGGACCTGACCGCCGCCCAACCGTTCAGTGATCAGTCGCAGGTGGTCCACAACGCCGCCTGGCCGGTGGCGGCGGTCGAGAACCCGGACGGCTCGCTGACCATGCTGGTCTGGGCCAAGGCGGCGCCCTTCGTCAGCGAGCCCGGCTACCGGCTGGTGCGCTGGACGCCCGGGACGTCGACGCGTGACGCGGTGCTGGCCGACTGGCCGGGCGGCGGCGCGGAGCTGGGCCCCTCGCGGATGATGAGCGACGGGGCCGGTGGCTTCAGCCTGCTGAGCCGGCTCGGCGAGGAGTCGGAATGCGGCCGCAGGGCCGGGTTCACCCTGACCACCATCACCCCCGAACTGAAGGTCGAGCGCGGCGCCAGTGTCTGCCTTGGCGAGGCCTTCACCCCCTTCACCACCGAGATCCTGGCCTCGGCGCAGTCGGCGCGCGGCCCGGTCTGGTTCGTCAGCGGCAAGCAGGCCGGGGCCCATCGCCTGGGCCGGATCAGCGCTGTTGACGGAGCGCTGAAGGCCAGGACGCTTGGCGAACTGCCGGCCGGCGAGATCACCTCCCTGGCCTCCGACGGGACCGACCTCATGCTGGTCCAGAACGGGAAGGTGTCGCGCATCGGCGCCGACGGCCAGCCGGAGAAGGTCGAGGTCGCCGCCCCGACCTGCGACGGGCGCAAGGCCGGGGGCAAGCGGACGGTCAGCGTCACCGCCATCGACGGACGGCTGCATCTGCTGGCCGCCGCCGATGGCTGCGTGAACGTCTGGCGGTACTGACGCCTAGAACAACGTCACCTTCACCTCGACCCCGAAGGTGCGCGGGTCGTTGATGAAGCCGGTCAGGTTGTTGAAGTCGATGCCGCCTTCCAGCGAGGTGTCGTCGGTGATGTTGCGGCCGAAGGCAGCCACTTCCCAACGCCCGCCGGGCGCCACGTAGCCGACCCGCAGGCCGCCCTCGACCAGCCGGTCGTCGCTGTACTCCACCGACTCGTAGAGGAAGAAGTTGATCTTCGAGCGGTAGGCCCAGTCAGTGTAGACATAGAGCTCGCCATCACCGATCGGCACGCCGTAGCGGGCCGTGACGTTGCCGACCCAGCGCGGGGCGTTGGGCAGGCTGTTGCCGTCGATGTTGACCGTGCCCGGCAGGGCGCCGGCCGGATCCTTGACCGTGCAGCCGCTGCCGCAGGGGGCGGTGGCCAGGTCGGAGTCGTCCAGTTCGGTGTGGTTGTAGCTGAGGCCGGCGGTGACCAGCAGATTGTCGATCGGCTTGGCCTCGATATCGAGTTCGAAGCCGTAGCCCTTGGCCTTGTCGGCATTGAGCAGGCGGTTGAAGTTGGCGCCGCCGCCGACGGCGGTCAGCTGGATGTCCTCGACCTCATAGGTGAAGACCCCGAAGTTGACCCGGGCGCGACGGTCGAACAGGTCGGCCTTCACCCCGCCTTCCCAGGACAGCACCGTCTCCTCGTCGGCGATCGACAGGGAGGAGCCGAACAGCAGACGGCCCTGGATGCTGGGGGCGCGGTAGCCAGTGGCGACGCGGCCATAGAGGTTGATGTCGTCGTTGACCGCATAGGTCGCGCTGAGCGCCCAGGACAGGTTCTCGGAGTCCGGATTGGCGCGCAGCGGGCCGGTCGGCGGGGCGCCGATGGGCGAGACGGTCTGTTCGGCGACGAAGTCCTTCTCGTCCTTCGAATAGCGCAGGCCGCCGCTGACGGTCAGGGCCTCAGTGACCTTCCAGTCGATGTTGCCGAAGATGGCGGTCGCCGTGGTCTCCTGCTCCTGCACGGCGTAGCCGTTGAGGACCCCGCCGCCCAGGGTGTTGTAGTTGAAGCTCTCGATGGTGACGTCTTCGTTGAAATAGAAGGCGCCGACCAGGTAGCTGACCGGACCGGACTCGCCGGCCAGGCGGATTTCCTGAGTGAACTGGCCGTGGCTGGGAAGGCCGTCGGCGCTTTCGGCCGGGAAGGGAATGAAGCCGGGGCCCGAGGGCGGTGCGAAGACGGCGCCGAAGCCGCCATCGATGTCGCCGCGCGAGAAGGCGTTGACCGTCTCATAGGCGGTGATCGAGGTCAGATCGCCGAAGCCCAGGCTCCAGTTCAGACGGCCGCTGATTCCCCAGGACTCGACGGTCTGCTTGGCGCGCGGCTGGCCGTCCTGGGAGACTTTCTCAGGGTCGAAGCCGGAGACGAAATCGTTGGTGCCCGGCTTGATGATGTTGGCGCGGAAAAGGCGCGGAGAGCCGTCCAGGTTGCCATAGTGCAGGTTGAACAGGGCGCTGAAATCATCGCCGCCGGTGAGCAGCAGCTGTCCGCGGACGGCGATCTGGTCGTAGCCTTCGGTGGCGTCGTCCTGGCCGGTGAAGGTGTTGTCGACCCAGTTGTCGCGGCTCTGGTAGAGGGCCGAAAGACGACCCGAGACCACGCCCGGCAGCAGGGCCCCACCGACGGCGCCTTCGGCGTTGACCGTGCCGTAGGTGCCGTAGGACAGACGGCCGAAGCCGCTGGGCGTATCGCTGGGCTTCACGGAATCGAACTTCAGGACGCCGGCCGGGGTGTTGCGGCCGAACAGGGTGCCCTGCGGCCCGCGCAGGGCCTCGACCCGCTCGATGTCGAACAGGGGAAAGCCCTTCAGGATCGGGCTTTCGAGGACGACTTCGTCATAGACAAAGCTGACCGGCTGGGAGGCGTTGAGATCGAAGTCGGTGTTGCCGAGGCCCCGGATGTAGGGACGCGGGAAGGTGCGGCCGAAACTGGATTCCAGGGTCACGCTCGGGATGCGCGAGGACAACATGCGAATGTCGCCGCCGCCGGAGCGGAAGACGTCCAGCTTCTCGCCGCCGACGGCCGTGACCGACAGAGGTACGTCCTGCAGGTTCTGCTCAACGCGCTGGGCGGTGATGATGACGGTGTCGACCTGATTGGCGTCGGCCTCCTGCGCGGCGGCGACGCCGGCTGTGGTCATCGACGCGGCGGCGGCCATGGCGAGTACGGAAGCGCGGCCAAAGGTGCGCGTAAGTTTGCTGGATCGAGTCATCTGCCCCTCGTGGATATCTGTCGGAAACAAAACTGAAACCGGACTGTCACACCACCAATAGGCGGAGTCGACGCGGGCGCCGACCGCATTAGCCTGAGGAATAGGCGCCTGCGCCAATTCTGGCAGGCAATGCGGATTTGCGGTCACATTTGGTCTGTAGCCGGACTCGGGCCGAGTCACTCATCCGTACAGGGATAACTGCCTAGCGGGTGCCGTAGAGTCTGTCGCCGGCGTCGCCGATGCCGGGGCGAATGAAGCCTTGCGGGTCCAACTCGCGGTCGATGGCGGCGCACCAGATGTGGACGCCCGGATGATCGCCCTGCAGCCGGGCAATCCCTTCAGGACAGGCCAGGATGCAGACGAAGGAGAGGTCTGACGCCCCTTGCTCCTTCAGCCGCTCGACGGCGGCGCTGGCGGTGCCGCCGGTGGCCAGCAGGGGGTTGATGACGATGACCTGGCGTTCGGACATCGTTTCGGGGGTCTTCAGGTAGTACTCGACGGCCACCATCGTCGTGGGGTCGCGGTAGAGGCCGATGTGGGCGACGCGGGCGCTGGGGACCAGGCTGAGCATGCCCTCCAGCATCCCCTCCCCGGCTCGCAGGATCGGGGCAAAAACCAGCTTCTTGCCGGCGATCTGCGGCGCGCGGGTGGTCTCGAACGGCGTTTCGACCGGGCTGTTCTCGAGGGCCAGGGTGCGGGTGGCCTCGTAGCAGAGCAGGGTCGAGATCTCGCGCATGATCTCGCGGAAGGTCTTGGTCGAGGTGCTCTTGTCCCGCAGCCGGGTCAGCTTGTGCTGGACCAGCGGGTGGTCGACGACGGTGACGCCCTTCATGGGGTGCTCCTAAAAGACGGTGCCATCGCTGACGATGTTGAGCGGCGGACCGCCATCATCGCGGCGCTCCTTCGCGAGGATACGGCCAGTAGCCCAGGTGCCGCCTTCCAGAACGCGGGCCAGGGGGAAGTCGGCTTCGGCCACGCCAAGGCGCTCGCGGACCATGGGGGCGATGCGGTCGAGCAAGGCGACGGTCAGACTGCGCCAGCCGATGATCAGCGGACGGGAGACATCCTGGCTGAGGTGCTGCTGGGCCGGGTCCTTCAGGAGCAGCACGCCGCCGTCCATGAACAGGCCGCCGTTGCGGTATTCGGCCAGACCCGTGAGCCCGTCGATATCGTGGACGACGATGCCGGCGTCTTCCAGCGGCTCGATCAGGCTGTAGGCCAGCCACTGGCTGAGCTTGTGGATCGGCACGAGGTTGTTGGTGGCGTCATCGCGAACGATGGCCGGGTGGCGCCAGGTGTCGCCGAGCGGCAGGCCGCCGAGAGTCAGGCGGTTTCGCCAGATCGGACCGAGGGCTTCCAGCAGGACTTCGAGGATGATGGGCGCAGGCAGGCGGCCTTCCGTGGCGCGGGCGGCGATGGCGTCGAACAGGCCGCCCGGGCGAGGGCTGTCCTTCAGGCCGAAGAGGTCCGGGCGGGCGCTGGCCTGGTCGCCGAGGCGGCGCAGCAGGTCGGCGCGACCGTCGAGGCCGAGCAGCGGGTTGGCGTCGGAGACCTGGAAGCCCTTGGCGAGCTGTTTGGTGGTCAGGGCCGACAGGTGATCGGCGCGCAGGGGGTCCGGGCCGGTGGAGAAGGCGCCGGACTCGAACAGGCGCAGGCTGGCGACGGCCAGGCCCTCCGAACGGGTGGTGATCGTGCCGGTGGCGCGGTCTTCGAAGGACCAGGCGGGGCCGGCGCCGGCGTCGAGCAGGACGGATGTGATGGCCAGATCGAAGGCGGCGCGGGCGCGATGGGCGGCGCCCTCCCAATCGTTGCGGGACGACAGCCAGGCCCAGAGGTCAGTCCCGCCGACCACGAAGTGGCGCCAGCGGGCGTGGAAGGGAACCTGCAGCGAGGGGTACTGGCTGCGGATGACAGCGGCGACGCGGTCGGCGACGGGATCGAGGCGGGTGAGATCCACGCGCCAGTCGGTGAGGTCGCCGTCGAGGGCGAGGGACAGCATCTCATGGGCCCGCGTGCGAACGGCGGCGGGCGTGAGGAGCGACTGGGCGGCTTCTTGTTCGGTCATTTCATTTCACGGTTCCTTCTCCCGCTTGCCGGGAGAAGGTGGCAGTCCCGGACTTGATCCGGGGCTGACGGATTAGGGCAGAGCGGAAGCTGGACGAATGGCGTTTGAGGGTTTGCCGGACGGGCCGGTGCTGCCCTCATCCGACCCGCTTCGCGGGCCACCTTCTCCCGGCGCGCGGGAGAAGGGCGCCGCGTTGCGGCGCTAGAACTTGTCCAGCCCCCGCCCGACGACCTTGCTGAGCTCTTCAGCCGAGGGGGCGCCTTCGGGGGTGTAGTAGCCGGCGGCCTTCTTGGCCTCCATCTCGACGCTGGCGTCGTCGGGGACGAGGTAGTCCGGGATCGGCACCCGTTCGCCGATCTCGATGCCGCCGTGCGCCAGGGCGTCGTACTTCATGTTCGACATCGAGACGAAGCGGTCGATCTTCCTGATGCCCAGCCAGTGGATGATGTCGGGCATCAGCTGCTGGAAGCGGGCGTCCTGCACCCCGGCGACGCATTCGGTGCGTTCGAAGTAGGTGGCCGCCTGGTCGCCGCCGGGCTGGCGCTTGCGGGCGTTGTAGACGAGGAACTTGGTGACCTCGCCCAGAGCCCGGCCTTCCTTGCGGTTATAGACGATCAGGCCCGAGCCGCCGTTCTGGGCTTCCTGAACGCATTCCTCGATCCCGTGGGTGAGGTAGGGGCGGCAGGTGCAGATGTCGGAGCCGAAAACGTCCGAGCCATTGCACTCGTCGTGGACGCGGCAGGTCAGGCGCTTGTCGCCGCGGCCGAGATAGGCCGGGTCGCCGAAGATGTAGAGGGTGATGCCGCCGATCGGGGGCAGGAAGACCTTGAGGTCCGGCCGGGTGACCAGTTCGGGGTACATGCCGCCGGTCTGTTCGAACAGGGTGCGGCGCAGCTGGGTTTCCTCTACGTCGAACCGTTCGGCGATGCCGGGCAGGTACCAGACGGGGTCGATGGCCGCCTTGGTGACCGCCACATCGTGGCTTTCGTGGACGGTGTCGCCGTCGATCTTCAGCCGGCCGGCATTGATCGCCTCGGTGATCTCGGGAAGGTTCAGCCGCGCCCTGGTGATGGCGATGGTCGGGCGGATATCGACGCCCTCGGCGATCAGGCCGCCGAAGTCCTGGGCCACCCGGTGGCCCCAGGGATCGAGGCTGACGATCTTTTCGGCATTCAGCCACTGGTCGTGCGGGCCGATCTCGACGACCGGCGAGGTGTCGGTCAGGTCGGGGCGGACCAGCGGGTTCATGGCGCCCGACGAAATGGCCAGCGCCCGGTACACGGAATAGGCGCCGCCGTGGGCGCCGATGGCGTTGCGATCGACACCGGAATTGACCGTTGCAACAACGGGACCACGCTCCTGCGCGGTGGGGGCTCCCCAGGTCAGGGGGAAACGGCTCGCGCCGCCGACGCCCGGGTGGGACGTCAGACGAATGTGACCTTGACGATTAAGGGACATGCTTAGTTGGCCCGTGGGCTCTCCAGAAACGAAAAAGCCCCCGCCGGTTTTCGCCGGCAGGGGGCCTTTGAGCGGAGATAGTGGTCCCGAACTGTAACCTTGGCAAGAGGCGCCGAATACCGGCGGTCAGCCCCGCGTCAGCTCGAACAGCCTGTTGTCATCTTCGCGCACCTCGATCGCCAGGTGCGCCATAGATTCATCCAGTCGCACCTCGGCCAGCTCACCGGCGCGATTTTCGTCGATCGCGTCGAAAAGTTGAAGAGTCGGCACGCTGTATCGGCTATCATGGATGCAAAACGAAAATATACGCAACGGTGGCTCCCCGATATTGGGAATTGCGGGAGCGCGGGAGCGCGGGAGCGCGGGAGCGCGGGAGCGCGGGAGTCTCTCAGGCGGCGGGTGCAGATAAGGCCGACGCTAAGGACAGTCTAATGCAGATCGTCGCCGTTACCTAACCGCCAATATTCACGGTTCTGCTACTGCCTCTATACTGTCGGATAGCCGACAGTTTGCATGACTTGACCCGCAAGGGTCTGCCGGGCGAAATCCTTGCCCAGACTGGAGTTTCCCCTGATGTCCGACCTCGACGCCTTCATTGCCGGCCTGCCCAAGGCTGAACTGCACCTGCATATCGAAGGCAGTCTGGAGCCCGAGCAGATGTTCGAGTTCGGCCGTCGCAACCGCGTCGACATGCCGTTCAAGTCTGTCGAGGACGTGCGGGCGGCCTATGAGTTCTCCAATCTGCAGGACTTCCTGGACATCTACTACCAGGGCGCGGGCGTTCTTCAGACCGAGGAGGATTTCCACGATCTGGCGGTGGCCTACTTCGACCGGCTGGCGGCCGATGGCGGGGTTCACGCCGAGATCTTCTTCGATCCCCAGACCCACACCGACCGTGGCCTGCCCTTCAGCATCGCCGCCGATGGCCTGCTGGCCGGCATGCGCACCGCCGAGAGCAAGCACGGCATCACCTCCAAGCTGATCCTCTGCTTCCTGCGCCATCTGGACGAGGAAGCGGCGTTCGACACCCTGCGGGCGGCCGAGCCCTATCTGGACCGTATCGCGGGCGTCGGCCTGGACAGTTCGGAGGTCGGCCATCCGCCGTCCAAGTTCGCGAGAGTCTACAAGGCGGCCGGCGAGCGGGGCCTGCTGAAGGTCGCCCACGCCGGCGAGGAAGGCCCGCCGGAGTACGTCTGGGAGGCGCTGGACCTGTTGAAGGTCCACCGCATCGACCACGGCAACCGCAGCCTGGAGGACGCCGCACTCACCGCCCGGCTGGCGGCCATGGACATGACCCTGACCGTCTGTCCGCTGTCGAACCACAAGCTGTGCGTGGTCGAGGACATGACCAGGCACCCCCTGAAGCGGATGCTGGATCTCGGCCTGCATGCCACCATCAACAGCGATGATCCGGCCTATTTCGGCGGCTATGTCGGCGACAACTACCGGGCGGTGGCCAGCTCGCTGGGGCTGACCAGGGAGGAGCTGGTGCTGCTGGCCAGAAACAGCTTTACCGGCAGCTTCCTCGACGAGGAACGGGTGGCGCTGCACCTGCAGGCGATCGACGCCTATGTGGCGGCGGACGCCTGACCCAACAGAAAAGGGCCGCCCAACCGGCCGGCCCTTCCCTTAGCTCAAGCTCATCCGGGTTTTAGCCGGTGATGCGGTAGCGACCGCGACGGTCGGGACAGACCCGGACGTAGCGATAATCACTGCGGCCGCCGTATTCCGTCGGGGCGACGGCCAGGCGGCAGCGGTTGTTGATGTACCAGCTGCGGTCATGGCGGCCGCTGCGTTGGCCCGAGCGATAGGTGCGGGGCTCACGGTAATCATAGGTCTGGGCATAGGTGTAGTAGTAGCCGTCGTCGTCGCAATCGGCGGCCTTCTCGCCGATGTTGGCGCCGATGACCCCACCGACCAGGGCGCCGAGAACGGTGCCTTCGGTCTGGCTGTTGGTGGCGGCGACGTTGTTGCCGATGGCGGCGCCGGCCAGGGCGCCGATCAGGCCGCCGACGACCTTGCTGCGGTCTTCCCGGCGCTCACAGCGATCATCGCGCCAGTCGGCGTAGTAGTCGCGGCCGTCGCGGTCGTTGCCGTAGCCACCGGCGGTGCGGCCATCCGGATCATAGCGCCATTCGCCGTAGCGGCGGACGTAGGACCCATAGCCGTTGCGGCGGTCGAACTCGGCGCGGTCGCGCTCCCACTGGGCGCGGCGCTGTTCATAGTCGGATCGGCGCTGCTGATAGGCGGCCTGCCGCTGCTGGTAGGCAGCTTCCCGCTCTTGCCATTCGCGGCGGGCGGCCTCGTATTCCTGTTGCTCGCGGCGATAATCTTCCTGCTGGTCCTGCCACTGCTCATAGGTCTGAGCCGGAGCCTGGGCCGGGGCGGGCGCCCGGCGATATTGCGCCAGGGCCGTGGCCGGAATGGCGGTGCTGGCCACCAGAATACTGGCGAGCGCGATGGCGATGGTCTTGTTGGACTTCATGGGTCTTTCTCCAGGCGGTTCCCAGGCGGCATCACGCCGCCCCCGGCGGACCTCCCATCCCCAGTAGAAATGGGCCTGGGGTCCGATGATCACCAAACGCCCTGGCGGCCAACGGGTTGCCCCCGCCCCGTATTGGGTATCAGAGCAGGGCGTCGCGGGTCGGCAGGCCGAGCAGCACCCGGCCGGCGAGCTCGAACACGGACGGGGCGACCATGATGTGGTGGGTGATCACATGGGCGTCGCGGAAACGGCGTTGCAGCGGGCTGTCCAGGAAGACCGCCGCCCCGCCGCCCAGGTCGTAGATGCGGCGCGTGGCCTCGGCGCAGGTCTGGGCGGCGTGGGCGCAGGCCAGGCGCAGATGGGCGCGGTCGGCGATGGGAATGGAGCCGGCCTGAACAGCGCGCCACAGGGTGTCGATGGACTCGTGGAAGCGGCTGCGGGCCGCCTCGACCAGGCCGGTCACCTGGGCGAACTCGGCCTGCACGACATTGCGTTCGGCGAGGGTGCGGCGTGAGCCCTGGCTGGAGCTCGACCCCGCGATGGCCGCGAACTCGGCGAGGGCGCCGCGCGCGTTGCCGAGGGCGACGGCGGCGACACCCATGGCCAGCATGCAGAAGGCCGGAAAGCGGAAGACCGCTGCGGACGCCAGCGGCGGGTCGGCGTGCAGGGCCACCGAGCGTCCCTTGGGAACCAGCAGGTCCTTGACCGCGAAGTCGAGGCTGCCCGTGCCACAGAGGCCGGAGGTGCGCCAGGTATCGATGAATTCGACCTCTCCGGCCGGGAACAGCATCATGCGATGAAGAGGCTCGCCGTCGGCATCCAGCTGCGGACCACCCTCCCCCATCAGCACCGCGCCGCCCGCCACCCAATGGGCGTTCTGCGAGCCGCTGCCCCACTTCCAGCGGCCGGTGACCCGCCAGTGGTCGCCGGCGTCGATGGCCCGGCCCATGGGGGCGAACACACCGGCGGGCAGGGTGTTGGCGTCACCGAACACCTCGCGCGCGTGGTCGGGAGACAGACGGGCCGACATCATCGCCGTGGTGGCGGCGATCATCAGGCACCAGCCGGACGAGGCGTCGCCCTCGGCCAGGGTCTCGATGGCGCGGGCCACGGTGGCCGGTTCGGACTCATGGCCGCCGAGTTCGGCGGGGACCAGCATGCGCAGCAGGCCCGAGGCGGCCATGGCCTGGGCAAGGTCAGCCGGGAAGCGACGGCCCTGCTCGATCTCATCAGCGCGGGGACGGACCTGGTCGCGCAGGCTTTCGGCGGCGGCGATCGGGTTCATGGTCATCCCTTCAGGCGCCAAAGCGCCGCGAGGTTGTTGCGCTGCATGTTCGACGATCCGCCGACGATGGGCATGCTGAGCAGGTCGCGCACGTTGCGCTCGATGTCGTAGTCGGCGCTCATGGCGTAGGCGCCCATGATCTTCTGGCAGGCGAGCGCGATCTCGACGCCGGTCTCGGCGATGAACAGCTTGGCCATGCTGGTCTCGGCGGCGCAGGGCTGGCCGTCGTTGGCCAGGCCGGCCGCGTGATAGAGCATCAGGCGACAGGCCTCGAGCCTGGTCTTGGCGTCAACCAGAGCATGGCGCACCGCCTGGTGGCCACTGATGACCTTTCCGAACTGCTCGCGGGTCTGGGCGTATTCCCAGGCTTCTTCCAGCGCCGCCTGGGCGAGGCCGAAGGCGCAGGCGGTGATCTCCAGCTTCTCGATATCGAGGGCCCGGCCGGCCAGCATGCCCCAGCCGCGGTTCCATTTCTCCTCGCCGCCGACGATGGCCGAGGCGGGGAGGCGGACCCCGTCGAAGTGGACGTCCGACGAGAGGGTGTAGCGCAGGTTCACATGGTCGATCGGGGTGATGGTGACGCCCGGCGCATTGGTCGGGATGAGAACGAAGCTCAGCCCCTGGCGGGCCGGAGCGTCGGGGTCGGAGCGGACCAGGCAGTAGATGTAGTCGGAGAAGTCGGCGCCGGTGCACCAGCGCTTGGCCCCGTCGATGACGATCTCGTCGCCCTCGCGACGGGCGCGGGTGGTCACCGCCGACAGGTCGCCGCCGACATCGGGCTCTGAGAGGCCATAGGCGAAGATCAGTTCGCCCTTCGCGAGGCGCGGCAGGAGCTGGGCCTTCTGCTCGGGCGAGCCGTTCTCGAGGATGTTCATGCCGCCGTAGAAGGCGCACTGGATGAAGGGGCCGGCGAGAAAGGATCCCGCCCGGCACAGCTCCTCGATGGCGGCGACGGCGGCGAGGATGTCGGGACCGGAGCCGCCGTATTCTTCCGGCACCGTCAGGCCGCAAAGGCCCATGCCGGCCAGTTCGGCGTAGAGGTCGCGCGGGAAGGTATGGGTGCGGTCCCATTCTCGGCGCTTCTCACGCGGCGCTTTTTCGGTGACGAAGCGCTGGAGTTGACGGCGGAGCTCGGTGACGTGGGAAGGCTCCATTATTCCCCCGTCAGGTTGGCTTGGCGCCGTTCGCGGAAGGCGTTCACCGCCTCGGCGCGGTCGGCGGTCATGTTGGACAGCATCTCGTAGGCGACGGCGGCGTCGCTGGTGCTGACGGCCAGCTGCTTCAGCGCAATGTTGGCCACGGTCTTGGTCCAGCGCACCGCCCAGCGCGGGTTGGCGAGGATCTTGCCGACGATGTCGGCGACCTTGGCGTCGAGCTCATCGGCCGGAACGGCGTAGTTGATCAGTCCCATGCGGGCGGCCTCGTCGGCGCGCAGCAGTTCGCCGGTCATCAGCAGTTCCTTGGCGCGCGCAAAACCGATCAGTTGCGGCCAGATGACCGCCCCGCCATCGCCGGCCACCAGCCCGACCTTGACGTGGGGATCGCCGATCTTCGCCGTCTCGTCGGCGATGATCACATCGCACAGCAGGGCGATGGTGGCGCCCAGACCGGCCGCCGCGCCGTTCAGCCGGCAGATGATCGGCTTTTCCATGTCGAGCAGGGTGGAGACGATGCGCTTGGCGTCGTGGGCGATGGCGCGGAAGGCGGCGGGGCGTCTGATCTGCTCGTCGAACCAGTCGAAGTCGCCGCCGGCGCAGAAGGCGCGGCCCTGGCCGGTGAGGATGATCAGGTCGCTGTCCTCGTCGGCCTGCAGCTCGATGAACAGCCGGGCCAGTTCATCGTGCATGGCGGCGTCGACGGCGTTCACCGCATTGCCGGTGATGGTCACGGTCAGGATGCGGCCGTCGCGATCGAAGCGGAAGCGCGTGTAGTTCTGGAGAAGCGGGTGGGTCATGCGGGATCCGGGCTCAAACGGGCGAGGCGGCGGCCGAAGTTCTCGCCGCGGAACAGGCCGCAGAAGGCCTCGGGCAGGGTTTCCAGACCATCGAATTCCTCGATGGCGATCTTCAGCGAGCCGTCGGCGATCCAGCCGGCCATCGTCGCCTGGGCCTCGGGGAAGCCGCGCAGGTCGTCGAACACCACCAGCCCCTCCATGCGGACGCGGTGCGTGATGAAGACGGATGTGTTCTTGATGCCCACCCGGTCGGCGGCCTCGACATTGTAGTCGGCGACCTGGCCGGAGACGACGACGCGGCCGCGCAGGCGCATCATCGGCAGGACCCGGTCGATGCTTTCATTGCCGACATTGTCGAACAGGATGTCGACGCCCTTTGGACAGGCCGCCGCGATGGCCGCCGTCAGATCGGGAACGGCCTTGTAGTCGATCACCTCGTCGAAACCGGCCTCGTCCTTCAGCCAGGCGCATTTCTTCGCGCCGCCGGCCACGCCGACGACCCGCAGGCCGAGCTTCTTGCCGATCTGGCCGGCCGTGGCGCCCACCGGTCCGGCGGCGGAGGTGACCAGCAGGGTCTCGCCCTCTTTCGCCTGACCCAGGCGATGCATGCCGAACCAGGCGGTCATGCCGGGCACGCCCAGCACGCCGATCCAGGCGCCGAGCGGCACGCCCTTCGGCTTCCATTCAGCGGGGATCTTCTGGATGACGCCACGGCCATCGGAGACGAGATGCTCGCGCCAGCCGCCGCCGGCGGCGAGAACATCGCCGACCGCAAAGTTCGGGTTGTTGCTCTCCTCGACCTGGGCGACCGCGAAGCCGTCGATGCCCTCGCCGATCTTCATCGCCCCGGCGTAGCTGTCGCCGCCCGAGAGGCGCGAGCGCATGCCCGGGTCAACCGAGGCCAGGATGGTGCGGGCGCGGAACTGGCCTTCGGCGAGATCGGGGAGCTCCGCTGTCTCAAGCCGGAAGTCGTCAGGCGTCGGGGCGCCGCTCACATGGCGGGCCAACACCCACCGCCTCGTCATTACGGTCACCGAGCCTCCCATCCCGGCTCTATGGCGGCCGGCGTTGGGATGCAGCTTAGGGGGTCACACCGGGAAAGGGGAAGCACTCATCCTCACCCGTTTACGGGGGATGATGCGCGGCCAACTACTCCTCGACGATGGCCCGCATCAGGTGGACCATCTGACGGCGCAGGCCGGGCTTTTCGATACGCACGAACAGGGAGGCGATCTCCAGGCCTTCGGGGCTCATGAGGAATTCGTTGATCGCCCGGTCGAAGCCGGTCTCGCCGACCGCCGCCTGTTCCTCGGGATCGCTCAGCCCCTCGAAGAAGTAGGCCACCGGCGCCTGCAGGGTGGCGGCGATCTGGTAGAGCTTGGAGGCCGATACGCGGTTGGCCCCGCGCTCGTACTTCTGCACCTGCTGGAAGGTCAGGCCGAGGCTGTCGGCCAGCTGTTCCTGGGTGACGCCCAACGACTTGCGGCGCTGGCGGATTCGTCTGCCGACATGCAGATCGACTTCGGCGGGACCATCAGGGGGCATGGCCACTTCTCCAACACGACAAAAGGCGAACGTTCAAAGTCGGATAGTCGACACAGGTTTCGCGTCTATTGCCGCTTCGCGGCCTGATACGTGCCCCACGCCAGGGCGATGAGCGTAGCATAGCTCCACAGGTAGTAGGCTGTGATGACCCCTAGGGCGAAGAGTCGCGGGTCAAGCAGCTGGGTGAAGTGGGTGGCGGCGGTCAGGAGTTGGGTGGCGCAGGCGAAAATCAGCCAGCCGCGCCGCCAGTAGACGGCCATACCCAGGAAGACGAAGATGAGCACCACATCCAGCGCGGCCACGCCCCACTGCGGCGAGAGGATGTTGAGGCGGTCCTGCAGCAGACTGCTGGCCAGCCAGGCGACGGCGATGATGACCGCCGCGATCTTCTCGGGCCGGCCACCCCTGATGAGGGCGTAGAGGCAGACCACGCCCATGATCACAAAGCCGGCCGTGCCGGCGAAGGATTGCCACATGCTGGAACGCCACGGATTCGAGTGACGCCACTGTGAGGCAATGGATCAGGGACGCAAGCTGCCCCTTGAGCGGGACAGTCCAGAGGCGACCGGCGATCAGCCGCGCGGCGGCTCGATCTCATTGATCAGGCGCTGGACCATCAGGGCGACTTCGTAGGCGCCGAACAGCACGCCCCCCAGCAGAACGCTGCCGACGATGGCGATCAGCGCGACCGTCGTCAGCATCTGAAGCGGCGTCAGCTCACGGATACCGGTCCGGAGTCGGGCAAGAATGTCTCGTCCGATGTCAGCCAGGCCGTTGCGCTGAGAATCTGCATCAGCAGCTTCTCCGGCGGCAACGACAGTTGCAGCCGCCGCAGGGCCGAGATCAAGGTCGGAATGTCCGCCGCCCGGTGCGGACTGGCCAGCAGGCTCCAGGTCGATTCCAGGGCCGCCCAGCTGACCAGGAAGACGGGGTTGGAGATCGGTTGCCCCGGCTCGCTGTGCTTGGTCGATCCGGTCATTGGAAATCCCCTTGTCACTGTCGCTCGGGGACTGCCTTGGCCGATCAGGATTACCGCCGGGTATGGGGATCGGATCGGATGGGTATCGGGCGCCTAATTCGTTTTCGGACTCGTAGGCCAGCAGAGCCAGGGCGGCGGCCCGCCGATTGGCCGCGCCGATGCGGGCCCTGGCGCTGTCGATGTGCTTGTCGACGGTGCTTTTGGAGATGTTCAGGAGAAGGGCGATCTCCTTGGACTGGCGGTGCTGGGCGACGAGCCTAAGACACGCCCTCTCACGCGGCGTCAGCGCCTCGAACGCAACTCGTGACAAGACGCGACGCTCCCCCATAGGTGGAAACTGTCACAAGTTTCCCGCAAAGCCGGTGGAATCAACCCGAACGGGTCGAAACTATTCGCACCATTTCGGGTAATCAATCCAATACTGGGGCTCCTCAGAGCCCCAGCACCGCCTTGGCCATGATGTTGCGCTGGATTTCGTTGGAGCCGCCGAAGATCGAGGTCTTGCGCATGTTGAAGTAGCCGGGGCCCGCCTTGAAGGCGAAGTCGGGACCAATCGGCAGGGCGTTGCCGCCCTCCTTCGGGAAGCCGCGGAAGTAGGGCGCGCCATAGTGGTCGGCGGCCTCCAGGGTCAGTTCGGTCAGGCGCTGGCCGACCTCGGTGCCCTTGACCTTCAGCAAGGACGCTTCCGGGCCGGGGCCCTTGCCGCTGCTCTCGCCGGCGAGCGTGCGCAGCTCGGTGTATTCGAGGGCCTGCAGGTCGACTTCGAGCTCGGCGATCTTGCGGCGGAAGTCGGGGTCGCTGATCAGCGGCTTGCCGTCATCGGCCAGCTGGTTGCCGGCGACTTCGCGCAGGCGTTCGATGCCCCTCTTCGAGCGCGCCACGCCGGCGATGCCGGTGCGTTCATGGCCGAGCAGGTACTTGGCGACCGTCCAGCCCTTGTTCTCTTCGCCGATGCGATTCTCGACGGGGACGATGACGTCGACCAGGAAGGTGTCGTTGACCTCGTGGCCGCCGTCGATGGTGATGATCGGGCGGACGCTGATGCCCGGCGTCTTCATGTCGATCAGCAGGAAGGTGATGCCCTCCTGCTTCTTGGCGGTGAAGTCGGTGCGGACCAGGAAGAAGCCCCAGTCAGCGAAGTGGCCCTGGGTGGTCCAGGTCTTCTGGCCGTTGACCTTGTAGTACTCCTTGCCGTCCTCGCCGGTGAAGCGCTCGGCCTTGGTCGAGAGACCCGCGAGGTCGGAGCCGGCCCCGGGCTCCGAATAACCCTGACACCACCAGATATCGCCGGCCAGCGTGGGTTTGAGCAGGTTCTCTTTCTGATCAGGGGTGCCGAAGGTGTTGAGCACCGGCCCAATCATCCCCAGGCCGAACGACGGCCCGGTGGTGTTGGCGCGGGCCAGCTCTTCGCTGAAGATGTACTTGCGCACGGCGTCCCAGCCGGTGCCGCCGTGTTCAACGGGCCAGGACGGCGTCAGCCAGCCCTTGTTGTAGAGAATCTTGTGCCAGGACAGGATCTCTTCCTTGTTGAGATGCTCGCCGGTGGCCTGCTTGTCGCGGATGGCCTTGGGGAAATTGTCCTCGATCCAGCTCCGCACTTCTTTGCGGAACTCGGCGTGCTCAGGCAGGAAATCCAGGTCCATCTAAAGGCTCCCTCTAGGTCGGGCTGGACTCTGGCGGTCCGCCTCGGCAGTTTGCGCTCAAACAAGTGTTTCAACGACGATAGGGGCGCAACGCCATGGCCGCAATCAATTCCGTCACCGACCTCTCCAACGAAGGCGATGTCGCCGTCATCACCCTGAACTCACCCCCGGTGAACGCGCTGTCGTCCGGCGTGCGCGACGGCCTCTATGAAGGCTTCAAGGCCGCCATCGCTGACGACTCGGTGAAATCCATCGTCCTGATCTGCGACGGCCGCACCTTCATCGCCGGCGCCGACATCAGCGAGTTCGGCGGGGCCGCCAAGGGCGCCAGCCTGTTCGATGTCCAGAACATCATGGAAAATTCGCCCAAGGCCGTTGTCGCCGCCATCCACGGCACGGCGCTCGGCGGTGGTCTGGAAGTGGCGCTGACCGCCCACTACCGCGTCGCTGTTCCGTCCGCGAAGGTCGGCCTGCCGGAAGTGAACCTCGGCCTCCTGCCGGGCGCCGGCGGCACCCAGCGCCTGCCCCGCATCGTCGGCGCCGAGAAGGCCCTGGAGATGATGACCAGCGGCAGCCATGTCCCCGGCAAGGCCGCGGCCGCCATGGGCCTGGTCGATGAGCTGGTCGAAGAGGGCAAGCTGCGCGAGGGCGCCATCGCCTTTGCCAAGAAGGTCGTCGCCGAAAACTGGCCGCTGAAGAAGGTCCGCGATCGTGAAGTGAAGGCCGACCCGCAGGTCTTCGCCGACTTCCGCAAGGCCAATGCCCGCAAGTTCCGCGGCTTCAAGGCCCCCGAATCGAACATCCAGTGCATCGAGGCGGCGGTGAACCTGCCCTTCGAGGAAGGCCTGGCCGTCGAGCGCAAGCTGTTCATCGAGCTGATGACCGGCCCGCAGTCGGCCGCCCAGCGCTATGTCTTCTTCGCCGAACGCGCCGCCAACAAGATCCCCGACGTCGGTGACGATGTCGAAGTCCTGCCGATCAAGTCCGTCGGCGTCATCGGCGCCGGCACCATGGGCGGCGGCATCTCGATGAACTTCCTCAACGCCGGCATCCCGGTGAAGATCGTCGAGATGAAGCAGGAGGCCCTCGATCGCGGCCTCGGCGTCATCCGCAAGAACTACGAGAACACCGCCAAGAAGGGTCGCCTGACCCAGGACGACGTCGAAAAGCGCATGGCCGCCCTGACCGGCTCGCTGGAACTGTCCGATCTGGCCGACTGCGACCTCATCATCGAGGCCGTGTTCGAGAACATGGACATCAAGAAGGACATCTTCGGCAAGCTGGACAAGATCGCCAAGCCGGGCGCCATCCTGGCCACCAACACCAGCTACCTGAACGTCGACGAGATCGCCTCGGCGACCAGCCGTCCGGAAAGCGTCATCGGTCTGCACTTCTTCTCGCCGGCCAACGTCATGCGCCTGCTGGAAATCGTGCGCGGCGACAAGACCTCCAAGCCGGTCATCGCCACCTCGATGAAGCTGGCCAAGACCATCGGCAAGGTCGGCGTCCTGGTCGGCGTCTGCCCGGGCTTCGTCGGCAACCGCATGCTCTCCAGCCGCCAGGGTCAGGCCCAGGCGGTGGTGGCCGAGGGCGCCATGCCCTGGGATGTCGATCGCGTGCTCTACGACTTCGGCTTCCCGATGGGCCCCTTCGCGATGAGCGATCTGGCCGGCCTCGACATCGGCTGGGACAAGGAAAAGTCCTCGGGTTCGACCATCCGCGAGGTGCTCTGCGAGATGGACCGCCGCGGCCAGAAGACCGGCGCCGGCTATTATGACTACGACGAGAACCGCAACGCCAAGCCCTCGCCGGTCACCGAGAAGATCATCAAGGACTTCGCCGCCAAGGCCGGGACCAACCCGCGCGACGTCGGCGACGACGAGATCCTCGAGCGGACCATCTTCACGATGATCAACGAGGGGGCCAAGATCCTCGAAGAGGGCAAGGCCATCCGGGCGTCGGATATCGATACCGTCTGGGTCAACGGCTACGGCTGGCCGGTCTACCGCGGCGGCCCGATGCACTACGGCGACAGCGTCGGCCTGGACAAGGTCGTCGAGCGCCTGAAGCACTACCAGGACAAGCACGGCGACTTCTTCAAGCCGGCCGCCCTGCTGGAAAAGCTGGCCAGCGAAGGCAAGACCTTCGCCAGCCTGAAGTAGCGATCAGCGTCCCTTCTCCCGCTTGTCGGGAGAAGGTGGCCCCCGAAGGGGGTCGGATGAGGGCAGCACCGGCCAATGCCGGTCTGCCCTCGCCTTTTTGAGAGGTCGGCGCCAGAACACGCGAACCTGCCCGCGCTGGCGCTGCCCTCATCCGGCCGCTACGCGGCCACCTTCTCCCGGCAAGCGGGAGAAGGAACCGTGTGAGTCCGCCGATGACCATCCTCGACCAGTTCCGCACCGACGACTTCGGCAACCTGCCCGACATCATGCGCGAGCACGCCGCTGCCCGCCCGGACCACCCGGCCCTGTGTCAGGACGGCCAATCCGTCACATGGGCCGAGCTCGACGCCCTGATGGACCGCGTCGCCGCCGGCCTGCAGCGTGACGGCGTCGCCCAGCGCCAGGCCGTGGCCATCTGCGCCACCACCTCGATCAACTATGCGGTGGTCTTCCTGGGCTGTCTGCGCGCCGGCATCGCCGCCGCCCCGCTGGCCCCCTCCTCCACCGCCGAGCAGCTGGTCGGCATGATCGCGGACTCAGGCGCCACCCTGTTCTTCCTCGACAAGGGGGTCGCCGAGCTGATGAGCGGCGTCATCGATCAGGTCACTGCCCGCAAGATCGCCCTCGACGAGTCAGACGCCGGCGACAGCTTCGCCGCCTGGCTGCCGGCCAAAGGCGCCAGGCCCGCCCCGGTGACCATCGGCAAGAAAGACCCCTTCAACATCATCTACAGCTCGGGCACGACCGGCATCCCCAAGGGCATCGTCCAGTCCCACGGCATGCGCTGGCGCCACCTGGCCGCCCGCCCGGACGGCATCGGCTATGGCCCGGACGCCCGCAGCCTGATCTCCACCCCGCTCTACTCGAACACCACCCTGGTCTGCTTCTTCCCGACCCTGTCGGGCGGCGGCACGGTCCACATGATGGGCAAGTTCGACACCGCCAAATACCTGAAGATCGCGGAAGCCGAGAAGATCACCCACACCATGCTGGTGCCGGTGCAGTACCGCCGCCTGATGGAATTCCCCGGCTTCGACGACCACGACCTGTCGAGCTTCGTGATGAAGTTCTGCACCAGCGCCCCCTTCTCCGCCGAACTGAAGGCCGAGATCCTCAAGCGCTGGCCGGGCGGCCTGATCGAGTACTACGGCATGACCGAGGGCGGCGGCAGCTTCATGCTGGCGGCGCACGAACACCCCGACAAACTGCACACCGTCGGCCAGCCGGCCGTCGGCTGCATCATCCGGCTCGTGGACGAAGAGGGCAACGAGGTCCCCACCGGCGAGATCGGCGAGATCGTCGGCTACAGCCCCGCCACCATGAACGGCTACCACAACCAGCCGGGCAAGACGGCCGAGGCCCAGTGGGTGCATCCCGAGACCGGCGACATCTACATTCGAACGGGCGATGTCGGCCGCCTCGACGCCGAGGGCTTCCTGCAGCTGATGGACCGCCGCAAGGACATGATCATCTCCGGGGGCTTCAACATCTATCCCAGCGACATGGAGGCGGTGATGGTGGAGCACCCCGCCGTCGTCGAGGCCGCTGTCGTCGGCGTGCCGTCGAAGGACTGGGGCGAGACGCCGGTCGCCTTCGTGGCCCTCAAGGACGGCGTAACCGCCACCCCGCAGGAAATCCGTGAGTTCACCAACAGCAAGGTCGGCAAGACCCAGCGGGTGGCCGACGTCGTTCTCGTCGACGCCCTGCCCCGCAGCCACATCGGCAAGGTGCTGAAGCGGGAGCTGCGCGACGCCTACGACGGACCGGCGAAGAGCTGATGATCGTCGTCAGCGGCACGGTCACCGCCCGTCCCGACACGCTGGATGCGATGCTGCGAGCGGCGCTCGAACACGTCCGCCGCTCGCGCACAGAGCCCGGCTGCCTCCAGCACGGGGTCGCCATCGACGCCGAGAATCCGCTGACCCTGGTCTTCTATGAAGAATGGCAGGATCGCGCGACGCTGGAAGCCCACTTCCAGGTCCCGGGCTCGCTCGCGTTCGTGAAAGCCATGCGATCCCTCGCGGCCAGCCAGACGCAGATGAAGATCCTGCCGGTCGAGCCCCGCGACTGACCAGGCGGGCGCGCCGGTGACGGCAGAGCAAAGGACCCGACCCATGATCATCGTCGCCGGATCGATCCACATCAAACCCGGCCAGCGCCAGGCCTTCCTCGATCTCGCCCGCTCCGCCGTCGAGGAGGCTCGAACGGCCGAGGGATGTCTCGACTTCGCGGTTTCGGCCGATGTCGCCGACCCCGAGCGGGTCAACATCTTCGAACGCTGGCAGTCGGTGGAGGCGCTGGAAGGCTTCCGGGGATCAGGCATGGACGAGGACCAGATCGCCATGATCGCCCGCGGTTCTGTCCGCCGTTACGCGGCAGAGGATATCGGCTCCGCCTGAGGCCGCCCTTGAATGACCGGGGGTAACGGGCCTAGGTCTCTGGGCATGAGTTCTCCTCCCGGCCTCGAAAGCGTTGTCGCCGCCGCAAAGACTGCGGGCCCCAGGGGCCTGCCGCCGGTGCATCTGTGGAACCCGGAGCACTGCGGCGACATCGACATCGTCATCCGCAAGGACGGCCTGTGGTTCCATGAAGGCAGCCCTATCGGCCGCGAGGCCCTGGTCCGCCTGTTCTCCACCGTCCTGCGCAAGGACCCGGACGGCTTCCACCTGGTCACCCCGGTCGAGAAGATGCGCATCACCGTCGAGGACGCGCCCTTCATCGCCGTGCGCGTCGATCAGGAAGGCGAAAACCTGAAATTCCTCACCAACGTCGGTGACGAGGTCATTGCCGGCCCCGAAAATCCCATCCGCGTCGAGGTCGACGCCGAGACCGGCGAGCCTCGCCCCTACGTCCACGTCCGCCGGGGCCTGGAGGCGCGCATCGCCCGCCCGGTCTTCTACGAACTGGTCGAGATGGCCACCGAGCATGACACTCCCGAAGGCCCGGTGCTGGCCGTCACCAGCGACGGCGCGGTCTTCCCCGTCGGTCCCGTCGGAGCACACCTGACGTGAAGCCCGGCGCAGACCTGCGCGCATGGATCAGCCACCATCTCGACCCCATCGCCGATGGCGGGACGGGGCGGCCCTACCAGTCCGACTTCGACCTGAACCCGGACATGGATCCGGGCGACATCGTCGTCACCCCCGCCGCCGTGCTGGTGCCGCTGATCGAGCGGCCCGAGGGGCTGTCGGTCCTCCTGACCCGCCGGTCCTCGACCCTGCGCCGCCACTCGGGCCAGGTCGCCTTCCCCGGCGGCCGCATGGACCCGGGCGAAACCGCCGTCGAGGCGGCCCTGCGGGAGGCGCAGGAGGAGATCGCGCTCGACCGCGCCCACGTCACTCTCGCGGGCCTCTCCACCCCCTACAGGACCGGCACAGGCTACCTGGTGACCCCGGTGGTCGGCTTCCTGCCCCCCGATCTGCCGCTGGTCGCCAGCCAGGCCGAGGTGGCCCACATCTTCGAGACCCCGTTCGGCTTCCTGATGGACCCGGCCAACTACGAGGAACGCCACTACGACCTCCCGGAAGGCGGTCGCCGGCGCTTCTACGCCATGACCTGGGAGGACGAGCTGATCTGGGGCGCGACGGCCGGGATGCTGCGGGCGCTGTACGACCGTCTGTACGGCGCGGCGGTGGCCTGAGGCGTCAGCGCGCAGAAACTCGGGGGTGCATCGCGTCACGCCTTTGCAGTTCGCAACACGGCGTCTATTCCATCCCCCATGTCCAAACTCCCCGACAGTATCGGCCAACCCGCCTGGATGACCCTGCCCGCCACCGTGGCGGTGATCGAGGCGCTCGAGGCCAAGGGCTTCGCCGGTTGCGCCCGCTTCGTCGGCGGCTGTGTGCGCAACACGCTTCTGAAGACCGAGATCGACGACGTCGACATCGCCACCACCCTGACCCCCGACCAGGTCACCGAGGCGCTGGAGCAGGCAGGCCTGAAGGTCGTGCCGACCGGCGTCGACCACGGCACGGTCACGGGCATCAGCCAGGGGCGACCCTACGAGATCACCACCCTGCGCAAGGACGTCTCGACCGACGGGCGACGGGCCGTGGTGTCCTTCACCAAAAGCTGGAGCGAAGACGCCGAGCGTCGCGACTTCCGCCTGAACGCCCTCTACGCCGATGCCGACGGCCGGCTGTTCGACCCGACCGGCGAGGGGATCGCCGACTGCCTGGCCGGCCGCATCGTCTTCGTCGGCGATCCGATGACCCGCATCCGCGAGGACTACCTGCGCATCCTGCGCTGGTTCCGCTTCCATGCCTGGTACGGCAAGGGCGACCCGGACCAGGCGGCCCTGACCGCCTGCAAGGCCCTGAAGGGCATGCTGTCCGGCCGCGCCGCCGAGCGCACGCAGAAGGAGCTGCTGAAGCTGCTAGCCGCCGAGGACCCCCGCGCCGCCCTGCGGCTGATGGCGGCGACCAGCGTGCTGTCCTCGGTGCTTCCCCAGGTCAAGGCGCTGACCCGGTTCGAGACCCTGGTGGCGATCCAGACCGAGCAACTGTTCGAAAACGACGCCGAGATCCGCCTGGCCGCCCTTCTGCCCGACGACGCCGTGATCGCCCGCGACACCGCCGAGCGCCTGCGCCTGTCGAACGCGCTCAAGGATCGCCTGATCGAGGCCGCCGGCAAGGAGCCGCGCATCGCCTCCTGGATGAGCCCGCGCGAGGCCCGGCGCACGGTCTACAAGATCGGGCTTCGCGCATTCACCGATCGCATCAAGCTGGGCTGGGCCGCCTCGACCCGGCCCTCGACCACCTCGCAGTGGCGCGGCCTGCTGGCCCTGGCCGAAACCTGGACCCCGCCGGCCTTCCCGCTGACCGGCGACGAGATCCTGGCCGCCGGCGTGCCCAAGGGCCCGATGGTCGGCGAGGTGATGCGCGAGGTCGAGGAGTGGTGGATCGACAACGACTTCATGGACGACAAGCTGGCGGCCGTAGAGCGCCTGAAGGCCGTGACGCAGGGGATGTGCTTCTAGAGCACGTCAGGCGGAAGTGTACGCGGTTCCGCCGCCCGGACGTGCTCTAAATGTTTGACTCTAGACCCTTTTGATCAGGTTTTGATGCCTACATCAAAACCTGAATGGGTCCAGGCTACGGCCACTTCACCGTCGGCGGCATCGAGCTGAGGATTGATTCGATGTTGCCGCCGGTCTTCAGCCCGAACATCGTGCCGCGGTCGTAGAGCAGGTTGAACTCGACGTAGCGTCCGCGCTGCACCAGCTGCTGCTCGCGCTCCTCCGCCGTCCACGGCTCGTGCATCCGGGTCTCGGCGATGGCCGGATAGCTGCCCAGGAAGGCCTCACCGACCGCTTGCGTAAAGGCGAGGTCGCGGTCCCAGTCGCCGCTGTCGTGGTGGTCGTAGAAGATGCCGCCGATGCCGCGCGGCTCGTTGCGGTGCGGCAGGAAGAAATACTCGTCGCACCAGGCCTTGTATTTCGCGTGCCACTCCGGATCGAAGCGGTCGCAGGCGTCCTTGAAGGCGGCGTGAAAGGCGATGGCGTCAGGGAAGTCCTGCTGGCGCTGGTAGCCGAGCAGGGGCGTCAGGTCGGCGCCGCCGCCGAACCAGCCCTTGGTGGTGCAGATGAAGCGGGTGTTCATATGCACCGCCGGCACGCGCGGGCTGTGCATATGGGCGATCAGCGAGACGCCGGTGGCGAAGAAGCGGGGATCCTCCTCGGCGCCGGGCATGGTCTTCGCCATCTCCGGGGTGAAGGTTCCGAACACCACCGAGGTGTGGACGCCGACCTTCTCGAAAAAGCGGCCGTGCATCATCGACATCACCCCGCCGCCGCCGGCCGGGCGATCCCAGGGCTTTTTCTCGAACCGTCCCGGCGCGCCCGGATAGAGATCGGCGGGGGCGCTGTCCTCCAGCGCCTCGAAACGGGCGATTATCCGGTCGCGAAGGCCCTCGAACCAGGCGCGGGCGGTCTGTTTGCGGGTTTCGAGCAGGGCGGCGTCGGTCATGGCGCGACCTTTTACAGGGTCCTTGGCCGCCGTCCACGCCGCGCTGTGCACAAGTTGAGCGCGCCGATTCTTTGCGCCCTGGCCGGATCAACAGCCTTTTCGCGCCAAGGCCGGTTGAAAAAGGGCCGGGTAGGTTCTAAGCGATCCGGCCACGGGACCTTGCTGGGGCGGCCCGTCGAATCGCGTGCGCCTGCCGTACGCTTCGCGGAGGCTGCAGCAACGCCCGGGATTTTCCTGGCCGACCTCTCCTTGGGTCGGCGATTGCGAAGGGTGACCTGCAGGTGGCCGACAGCGCCGTTCATTCCACTGAAGCCGGTGACGATCCGTCCCGGCGCGATTTCATCCATATCGCCGCCATCGCCGGCGCCGCCGGCGCCGTTGGCGCGATAGCCTGGCCTCTGGTCACCCAGATGAACCCCTCGGCGGATACCCTCGCCCTGGCCAGCGTCGAACACGACCTGACCAAGATCGAGGCCGGCCAGCAGGTGACGATCAACTGGCGCGGCAAGCCCCTGTTCATCCGCAACCGGACGCAGGCCCAGATCGACGCCGCCGTGCGCGACGACTCTGCGGTCCTCAAGGACCCGCAGGCCGACGCCCAGCGCCACAAGGAGGGCAAGGCCCAGTGGCTGATCCTCGTCGGCAGCTGCACCCACCTGGGCTGCGTGCCCACGGTCGGCGGCGGCGAGTACGGCGGCTGGTTCTGCCCCTGCCACGGCTCGACCTACGACACCTCCGGCCGCATCCGTAAGGGCCCCGCGCCCACGAACCTCGTGGTTCCGGACTACGCCTTCCTTTCCGACACCAAGGTCAAGATCGGCTGACGATGAGCGGACATTCAACCTACGAGCCGAAATCCGGCATCACCCGCTGGCTCGACCAGCGCCTTCCGGTCACCCGCCTGGTCTGGGACAGCTTCGTCGATTACCCGACGCCGCGGAACCTGAACTACTGGTGGACCTTCGGCGGCATCCTCAGCCTCTGCCTGGCGGTCCAGATCGTCAGCGGCATCGTGCTGGCCATGCACTACACGCCGAGCGCCAGCGGCGCCTTCGCCTCCGTCGAGCACATCATGCGCGACGTGAACTACGGCTGGCTGATCCGCTACACCCACGCCAACGGGGCCTCGATGTTCTTCATCGCGGTCTACCTGCACATGTTCCGGGGCCTCTACTACGGCAGCTACAAGCCGCCGCGTGAAGTGCTGTGGATCCTGGGCTGCGTCATCTACCTGCTGATGATGGCCACCGCCTTCATGGGCTACGTCCTGCCCTGGGGTCAGATGAGCTTCCACGGCGCGGTCGTGATCACCAACATCATCGGGGCCATCCCGGTGGTCGGCGGCCCGATCCTGACCTGGCTGCAAGGCGGTTTCGCCGTCGACAACGCCACGCTGAACCGCTTCTTCTCGCTGCACTACCTGCTGCCGTTCATGATCGCGGGCGTCGTTGTCCTGCACGTCTGGGCCCTGCACGTGGTCGGCCAGAACAACCCGACCGGCATCGACCCCAAGTCGAAGCACGACACCCTGCCCTTCACCCCGTACGCGACGGTGAAGGACGGCTTCGCGATGAGCGTCTTCCTGATCCTCTTCGCGGTCTTCGTGTTCTACATGCCGAACGCGCTTGGCCACGCCGACAACTACATCGAGGCCAACCCGCTGGTGACCCCGGCGCACATCGTGCCCGAATGGTACTTCCTGCCCTTCTACGCCATCCTGCGCGCCGTGCCGGACAAGGTGATGGGCGTTGTGGCCATGTTCGGCGCGATCGGCGTGCTGTTCGCCCTGCCCTGGCTGGATACGTCGAAGGTGCGCTCCATGCGCTACCGTCCGATGGCCAAGCTCTATTTCATCATCCTGGTGGTGGTCTGCGTCATCCTGGGCTTCTGCGGCGCCAAGCTGCCGGACGACCAGGTGATCCCCGGTCTCGAGACCATCAAGATCCTCGAGAGCGACCTCAACAGCTGGGTCTGGCTGTCGCGCCTCACCACCCTCTACTACTTCGCCTACTTCCTGGTGATCATGCCGCTGCTGGGCCTCATCGAGACCCCGCTGCCGACACCGGAAACCATCGCCTCTCCGGCGTTGTCCCATCCTGCCACGACGCCCGCGGGCGCCACGGCTGACGCCGAAAAGAAGGGCTGAGCCTCAGATGCTGCGCAAACTCACCCTGATCGCGGCGGCCCTGACGACGCTGGTGGCGGCTCCCGCCCTGGCGGCCGGCGCGGCCAAGCACCCGCACGACATCGCCTACAGCTTCGAAGGTCCCTTCGGGACGTTCGACCAGGCCCAGCTGCAACGCGGCTACAAGGTCTATCGCGAGGTCTGCGCCGCCTGCCACGCGATGAAGCTGCTGAAGTTCCGGAACCTTGGCGACAAGGGCGGCCCCTTCTATGACAAGAAGTACGGCAACCCGAACGACAACCCGGTGGTCAAGGCGCTGGCCGCCGAGATGCAGGTGCCGGACATCGACACCGAGACCGGCGACGACATCACCCGACCCGCCGTCCCGGCCGACCGCTTCCCCTCGCCGTACAAGAACGACTACGCGGCCCGCGCCGGCAACGGCGGCGCCCTGCCGCCGGACCTGTCGGTGATCGCCAAGGGTCGCGAAGGCGGTCCCGAGTATCTGGCCGCCTTCCTGATCGGCTTCGAGGCCCCGCCCAAGGGCCTGACCGTTCCGGCCGGCCAGTACTACAACAGCTACTTCCCGGGCGACGTCTCGGCCGGGTGGACCGGCGACAAACACAAGGCCCCTCCGGGTGGCTTCGTGGCCATGCCGCCGCAGTTGGCCGACGGCAAGGTGACCTACGACGACGGCACCAAGTCGACCGCGCACCAGCAGGCCCTCGACGTGGCCGCCTTCCTGATGTGGGCCGCCGAGCCCAAACTCGAAGAGCGCAAAGAGATGGGCCTGGCCGTCCTGATCTACCTCTTCCTGTTCAGCGGCCTGCTCTACGCCAGCTACCGCAAGGTCTGGAAGAACGAGAGCCACTAGGCTTTCCAGCACTCACAATGACGAAGGGCCCGGAGCGATCCGGGCCCTTTTTCTTTAGAGGTATCCGCCCACCTGCCAGGGCACGAACTCGTTGTCGCCAATGCCCAGCGCCTCTGACTTCGACGATTCGCCCGAGGCGACGGCCAGCATCCGCTCGAAGATCGCTTGGCCAACCTCTTCCATCGCCGTGCCGGTCAGCACCGGCGAGGCGTCGATGTCCATGTCCTCGTCCATCCAGCTGGCCAGCCTGGCGTTGGATGCGACTTTGATCGACGGGGCAGGCTTGGCGCCGAACACCGATCCGCGCCCGGTGGTGAAGACGATCAGGTTGGCGCCCGAGGCAATCTGGCCGGTCGCAGAGCAGGGGTCGTAGCCGGGACTGTCCATGAAGGTCAGCCCCCGCGTGGTCAGAGGCTCGGCATAGCCTATAACGCCGTTCAGCGGCGTCGAACCCGACTTGGCGACGGCGCCGAGGGACTTCTCCAGGATGGTGGTCAGGCCGCCCTTCAGATTGCCGGGCGAGGGATTGTTGTTGAGCTCCATCCCGTGCCGGTCGGCGTAGTCGCGCCACCAGGCCAGCCGGGCGTTCAGCCGGTCAGCGACGTCCTGCGAGGCGGCGCGGCGCAGCAGCAGGTGCTCGGCCCCCCAGATTTCCGGCGTCTCGGACAGCATGGCCGACCCGCCCTGGGCGACCAGCAGATCGACGGCCACGCCAAGGGCCGGGTTGGCGGTCACGCCGGACCAGCCGTCCGAGCCGCCGCACTGCAGGCCGACGGTCAGGTGGGCGGCGGACACCGGTTGTCGCTTGATGGCGGCGGCCTGCTCGACCAGGTCGCGAACGATGGCGACCCCCGCCTCAATGGCCCGGGCCGTGCCGCCGGCCTCCTGGATGGTCAGGGTGCGCAGGGTCGGACTGGCGGCCAGGCCCTGGTTCTCCAGCCAGGCCGGGATCTGGTTGGCTTCGCAGCCCAGACCGACGATCAGGATGGCGGCGAAGTTGGGGTGATTGGCATAGCCAGCCAGCGTCCGCTGCAGGACGGCGATATCGGTGCTGAGCGATGAGCCGCCGCATCCGCCCTGATGGGTGAAGGCGACGACGCCATCGACCCCAGGCGGCAGGCCGGCATCCGGGAAGGCGTCGGCGATGCGGCGGGCGACGGTGGCCGAACAGTTCACGCTGGTCAGGACGCCGATGTAGTTTCGGGTGCCGACCCGGCCGTCGGGGCGAACGATGCCCTGGAAGGTGGCGCCGGTCGTTGGCGGTGGCGGGCGGGCGTCAACCCCGACCTCGGCGGCGCGGCCGTCATCGGTCATGGCCAGGTTGTGAGTGTGGACGTGATCTCCGGCGGCGATGGCGACGCTGGCCCGGCCGATCACCTGGCCATAGCGGCGAACCAGGTCGCCGGCCGCGACCGCGCGTCGGGCGATCTTGTGACCGGCGGCGATCCCGTTGCGAACAGCAGCGTCCAGACCGTCAGGCCGCTCGCCGACCGCGATGTCGTCCAGCGCGATGGCCACGTCATCGGCCGGGTTGAGGATCAGGACACGGCTCATCGGGCGGTCTCCACCAGACGCCGGGCCGCCTCGACGGCGCCGTGCTGGCCCAGCGAAACATAGGCGTCGGTCACGGCGCCGACAAACCGGGCGTCGGCAACCAGCACGGGCGGAAAGACAGCCGTCAGGGAGAGAAGGGCCGCGACCCTGGCCTCATCCGCGTCCGCCGCCGACGCGAGCAGCTCTGCGGTGCGGCCGGCCAGCGGGTCATCGACGACGACCAGTTCGCCGGCCTCGGTAACGCCCGACTGCCAGCGCATCCAGGCGGCGATGCCGAGCGCCATGGCGGTGATGCCCTGTCCGCCGGCCAGCCGCTCCCCCGCCCCGGCCAGCAGGCGCTGTGGCAGCTTCTGGGAGCCGTCCATGGCGATCTGGCGGGTGCGGTGCATCAGGGCGGCGTTGCGGAACCGGGCCATCAGCTGTCGGCGGTAGGCGGCGATGTCGAGGCCCGGCGGCGGCCGCAGGGTCGCCTGGGCTTCGTCCCACAGGGCCTCGACGAAGGCCGCGAAGGCCGGGACGCCCAAAGCCTCGTGCACATAGTCATGACCCGACAGGGCGCCCAGATAGGCGATGGCCGAGTGGGCGCCGTTCAGCAGCCGCAGCTTGGCGTCCTCCCAGGGGGCGACGGCGTCGGTCAACTGCACCCCCAGAGCCGCAAAGTCGGGGCACGGGCCGGTGAAGCGGTTCTCGATGACCCATTGGGTGAAAGGCTCCGCCTTGACCATGCCCCGGTCCTCGGCGCCGAGACGGGCGGCCAGGCGGGCGACGTCCTCTGGCGTCGTGGCCGGAACGATGCGGTCGATCATCGTCTGCGGGAAGGCGCCGTGGGCCTCGATCCAGTCGGCCAGAGGCCCGTCGACGCGCCGGGCCATAGCCAGCACGGCCTGGCGGATCCTCGCGCCGTTATGGGGAAGGTTGTCGCAACTGATGACGGTGAAGGGCGCCAGCCCCGCCGACCGACGCGCGGCCAGGGCGGCGACGATGAAGCCCGGCGCCGTGCGCGGCGCCGACAGGTCGGCGAGATCGGCGGCGACCTCAGGATCGTCCAGCTGCAGGGCGCCGCTGGCCGGGTCGAGCCGGTAGCCCTTCTCGGTCACCGTCAGGGTGACGATGTGGACGTTCTGATCCGCCATGGCGGCCACCAGGGCGGCTGGATCATCTGGCGCGACCATCACCCCCTGCCCCGCGCCGATGACCCGCAGACGCTCGTCGACCCCGTCCCGGACCACCAGGGTGTACAGCCCGTCCTGCGGGTTGAGCTGCGCCGCTACGGCCGGCGACCGCAGCGAGGCGCCCAGCACGCCCCATCGCAGATCGCCGGAGGCCAAGGCATCGTCAAACACCACAGCCTGATGGGCCCGGTGAAAGGCGCCGATGCCCAGGTGGACGACGCCGGTCCGCACCCCGGCGCGATCATAGGGCGGGCGCGCCACATCCGCCGGAAGGTCGGACAGCGCCTGGTCGTTCAGCCGGCTCACAGGCGATAGGCCGCCTTGACCAGGTCATAGGTAAGGGCGCGGGCCACCTCGTGCGCCTCATCCTCCTCGATCCGGTGCTCGACCACCAGCTTGGCGAGGAAACCGCAATCCATCCGGCGGGCCACATCATGCCGGGCCGGGATCGACAGGAAGGCGCGGGTGTCGTCGTTGAACCCCACAGTGTTGTAGAAGCCGGCCGTCTCGGTGACCTGTTCGCGGAACCGGCGCATGCCCTCCGGACTGTCGTGGAACCACCAGCTGGGACCAAGCTTAAGGGCCGGATAGTGGCCGGCCAGGGGGGCCAGCTCACGGGCGTAGCTGGTCTCGTCCAGGGTAAAGACGATCAGGGTCAGGCGCGGGTCAGAGCCAAAGCGGTCAAGCAGGGGTTTGAGCGCGCGCACATAGTCGGTGCGGGTCGGGATATCGGCGCCCTTGTCGCGACCGAAACGTTCGAAGACCCGGGCGTTGTGGTTGCGGAACGAGCCCGGATGCAGCTGCATGACCAGCCCGTCCTCCACGCTCATGGCGGCCATCTCGGTCAGCATCTGGCCGCGGAACAGCTCAGCGTCCGCCGCCGTGGCCGGCCCCCTGATGACCCGGCTGAACAGGGCTTCGGCGTCGGCCCTCGACAGATCGGCGGTGAAGGCGGTCGGGTGGCCGTGGTCGGTCGAGGTGGCCCCCATCGCCGCGAAGTACGCCCGGCGGTCGCGCAGGGCGGCGAGGTAGCCAGACCAGGTCGCCGTGTCCTGGCCTGTCTGGACAGCGAGTATCCTTAGATTGCCGAGGAAGCCTTCGTAGTCCGGGTCGAGCACGGGGTCCGGGCGATAGGCGGTCAGAACCCTGCCCTTCCAGCCGGATTCGCGGATCGCCTGGTGGTGACGCAAGTCATCGATCGGCGACTCGGTGGTGGTCAGCACTTCGATGTTGGCCCGTTCGAACAGGGCGCGAGGCCGGAAGGCCTCGGTCTTCAGCGCCGCATCGATGATGTCGAAGTAGTGGTCTGCGGTTTCGACGCAGAGCCGCACATCAATGCCGAACACCTCGGCATAGACCCAGTCGTGCCACATGCGGGACGGCGTGCCCCGGAACAGATGATAGTGCTCTGCGAACCGCCGCCAGATGGCGCGGGGGTCAGTCTCCACTGCGCCGCCGTCCGCACGCGGAACGCCGAGGCTTTCCAGAGACACCCCCTGACTGAAAAGCATGCGGAACACGTAGTGGTCCGGGGTGATGAGCAGCTCGGCCGGGTTGGCGAACGGCGCGTCGGTAGCGAACCATTCGGGATCGGTATGGCCGTGCGGGCTGATGATCGGCAGTCCCGCGATCTCCGCATACAGCCGGCGCGCCACGCTTCGCGTATCGGCATCGACCGGGAACAGACGGTCGGGATGGAGGCGAAGCGGTTTGCTCATTGACGCGGCTTTCATGAAACCATCGGCATATGACACCGGTTACATTGAATGGCAAACGGACCGCCGATCAACCTCCTTTTGGGTCATATCCACGACGGCCGACCCCGGGGCTCACGGAATCTCAACCCCTTTGGCCCCAACTGATCCGCTGTTTCCGAAGGACACCCATGCGGGCCATCATTTGCGGACTAGCTGCATTGCTCGTGATGGCCGCGACCCCGGCCATCGCCAGGCAATCCATGAGTCCGGCCCAGCTGGCCACGGCCATCGAGGGACGGGCCGAGTCCTCAAGCTTCGCCGACCTGCGCCGGTTCGGCGATGCGGCCATGAAGGGCAAGGACCGCGATGCGCTGCGGCGGCTGAACTACGTCGCCACCGTGTTCCACCACCAGTCGGAATTCGACCTCTTCAATCGCTACAACGAGGCCATGGCCGAACAGGCCCGGCGGCAGGGCGATGATCGATACCTGGCCATCGCCGACCTCAACCGCATCTCCGATCGCATGAGCCAGGGCGACCCCTCCGCCGTCGCCGACCTGGAATCGCGCCAGACGGCCAGCAACGACTGGTACGTTCAGGCCCACGCCCGCATCCTCTGGGCGTCCGTGCTGATCAACCGCCAGCAGACCGGCGCCGCCCTGAAGCTGCTCTATGAAACCGAACTGCTGATCGACGAGAAGGACGGCGACGCCAGGGTCGCCGGATCAGAGATCTGGGAAACCATCGGCGTCGCCCTGATGGGTCTCAACGACCTGGACGGCAGCGCCCGGGCCTTCCAGCGCGCACAGTTCGAGTTCGCGGAAGCCTCCTGGCCCCGGCCCGACTTCGACGCCGTCTACAATCTCGGCGACCTGGCCATCCGCCTTGGCGACAAGGCCCAGGCCCGCAAACTGGTCGCCGTGCACCACGAGCTCACCGTCAACTCGGGGCTCGAGAACCTGCGCGCCTGGGACGCCTATCTTTGCGGCATGTACGCCGAGGCCTTCGGCGGACCCGCCGAGGTTCTGCAATGTACCGGCAGCCTGACCCAGCCGATCGAGGACACCGGCCTGCTGGCCCCCCGACTTCTGCCGATGCGCGCCATCGCCAGCGCCCGCTCGGGCCGGCCGGCGCTGGCGGCCCGCGATCTGGAGACCCTGCGCGCGCTCCAGGCCTCCCAGCGCTTCGATGCGGCGGCCTTCAAGCGTCTGCCGCAGATCGAGGCCGAGCTTCTGCTGGCGAAAGGAGACGGCGCGGCCGCCTTTGAACTGTTCCGGCAGTACGAGCGGACCCAGCGCTTCCAGACCTCGCAGGACATCTACGGCGGCGTCCGCCAGATCACCGGTTCGCTGGAGACCCAGCTGACCAGCGCCCGCAAGCAGACAGAGCTCACGAAAGCCGCCGTCCGCGCCCAGGGCTGGGTTATCGCGCTCGGCGTCCTGCTGACCCTCGGCGCCAGCCTCGGGGCCGTTCTGCTGTTCGGCAGCGGCCAGCGGCTGAAGGTCGCCCGCAGCCAGGCCGACGCCGCCAGCACCGCCAAGAGCGCCTTCCTGGCGACCATGAGCCACGAAATCCGCACGCCCCTGAACGGCGTGCTCGGCATGGCCCAGGCCATGGCGTCCGACGGCCTGGACGCCGCGCAGCGCGAGCGATTGGCGATCATCCAGCAATCGGGAGAGGCCCTGCTGGCCATCCTCAACGATGTGCTCGACCTGTCGAAGATCGAGGCGGGCAAGCTGGAGATCGAGGATATCCCCTTCCATCTGAGCGGCGTCGCCGGCACCGCCTGTTCGGCCTTCGCCGACCTGGCCCGCTCCAAAGGGGTGACCCTGGTGCTGGATCTGGGATCAGCGGCCGGCTGCTACCTGGGCGATCCGACCCGGGTGCGGCAGATTCTCTACAACCTGGTCTCCAACGCCGTGAAGTTCACAGAGGACGGCCAGGTCCGGATCGAGGCGGCCTACGACGACGGGCGGCTGGACATCCGCGTCACCGACACCGGCGTCGGCATCTCGCAGGAGAACCTCGGCAAGCTGTTCGGCAAGTTCGACCAGCTGGACAGTTCGACGACCCGCAGATTCGGCGGCACGGGCCTGGGCCTGTCCATCTGCCATGAGCTGGCCCTGCTGATGGGCGGCGAGATCGCCGTCACCAGCTTCGCCGGCGTCGGCTCGACCTTCACCCTTCATCTGCCGCTCAAACGGCTGGGCGACGAGGATGCGCCGGCGCCGGAGGCCACGACCGAGGCGGAGGTCGCGCCGCTCGGCCTCCGCGTGCTGGCGGCCGAGGACAATCGGGTCAACCAGATCGTCCTGACCACCCTGCTCGCCCAGGTCGGCATCACAGCAACCCTCGTCGACGATGGCCAGGCCGCCGTCGACGCCTGGAACGGCGACGAATGGGATGTCATCCTGATGGATGTGCAGATGCCCGTCCTCGACGGCGTCGCCGCCACCCGCGCCATTCGCGACGCCGAGGCTTCAAACGGCCGCCGCCGAACCCCCATCGTCGCCCTGACCGCCAACGCCATGGCTCACCATGTCAGCCAGTATCTGGCGGCGGGCATGGACACCCACGTGTCCAAGCCGATCCAGGCCACGATGCTTTACGAGGCCCTGTCCTGGGCCGCGGATGAAGCCGAACGCCATGCGTCCGCGCACCTGAGCGCCGCCTGAGACCAGCCTCGCTCTGCCTGTGATCCCGCCGGGGTTGGCGGGCTCTATCGGGTGAAGAGGGTGAGCTTCCGGCGGGACAGATCCAGCCGCACCGTCCAGCGCGACCACTCCCCTGTGCCGATCGAGCCGGTGACGGCAGGATCGAGCCCGGCGATCAGGCCGGACGGCGTCTCCTCGCTGAGCTGCCCCAGGAAGGAGAAGGCGCGCAGACGCCCGCGCGCGTCGTTGCGGGCCGCGGGATCATAGCCTTGCCGCGCCGGCCGGAAGGCGGCGATCCGGTCGCTGAGCCGCACCTTGCCGGCCGAACCGAAATCGACCGCAAACTGTCCGGCGACCGCCCGGTCGTCATCGGAGACGGCGGCCCGCACGGTCGGCACGCCGCCAACCAGCGTCAACGGGATCACCCGGCCATTCGGGCGGCGGCGAGTGGGGCCATCGATGAGCACGCGGCACGGGGCAAAGTCGAGGTCGACCACATGGCCCGCCAGGGCGTCGGCCCCGATGACACCGGCGATGGGGGTGTCAAAGCCGGGAGCCCGGACGTCCAGATCGACCACCTTGACCGCCAGGCCCGCCAGGTTGAGGCCGGCGACGCGCACCGGCGCGGTCAGATCCGTGGTGGCGATGCCTTCGCTCCGGGCGCGGGTTTCGTGGATCAGGGTCTGCGGCGCGCTGGGGTCGATCAGGTAGTCACCGGCGATGCCGGCCACGCTGGCCGGCGCGACCACGGCGCCGTTCTCGAACCAGCAGTCGGCGGCAAGGACGGGAAAGGCGGGCAGGCCGGCCGCCCCGAGCAAGACGACTGGAATCAGCGCTGTCAGGCGGCGGTTCAGGCGACCGTCCGGGCCAGGGCCTCGCCGACTGTCGGATGGTCGGACGGCTGGTCGACGCGGCGCAGGTCGCGGTCGCCCACCCCCTCGTCGCAGGTGGCGCAGACCAGCTTGGGCCGGAAGGCGTGGCCATTGTGGGTCATGTGATTGGGGCCCTGGCCCTCGCCGTAGACGTGGCGCTCGCCCCAGTCATAGAGGGTCAGCAGCACCGGGCGCAGCTCGCGGCCCTTGGCGGTCAGCAGATACTCCTGGCGCGGCGGGCGCTCGGAGTACTGGCGGGGCTCGAGCACCCCGTGGGCGACGAGCGCCTTGAGGCGCGAGGCCAGCACGTTGCGGGCGACACCCAGCCGGTCCTGCCACTGTTCGAAGCGGCGCACGCCGTTGAAGGCGTCGCGCAGGATGAGCAGGGTCCAGGGGTCGCCGACGACCTCCAGGGTGGCGGCGATCGGGCAGCTCTGACGGGAATAATCGGCGGTTCGTCCCATGACCGTCAAATTGTGCCTTCTGGGGGCGGAAAACAAGGGGGTTTCTTTTGAAGACTACCCCCCCCCCGGTTGCCCCTCACCCACGCCGATGATCGTCGGCGTGGGCTTTGCGGGACTACTGCTGGGCGGCGCCCGGGCGGTCCTCGGCCTTGGGCGCGGCCAGTTCCCTGGCGCGGGCCTTGGCGGCTGCCGCCTTGTCAGCGCCGGCCTTGGCGCGCGCCTCCGCCTGGGCGGCGTCGCGCTGGGCCTTGGCCTCGGCCTGCCTGGCGACCGCCGCCTGGCGTGTGGCGGCATTGCGCGCTTCCGCCGCCTTCCGGGCTTCGGCGTTGCGCGCTTCTGCCGTCTGCTTGCTTTGCGCGGCGGCGACCACGTCGCGTTGAGCTTTGGCTTCCGCCTGTTTGGCGACAGCAGCCTGACGCGTCGCTGCGTTGCGGGCCTCGGCGGCCTTTCGGGCTTCGGCGTTGCGCGCTTCGGCCGTCTGCTTGCCTTGCGCGGCGGCCGCCGCGTCACGTTGAGCCCTGGCTTCCGCCTGTTTGGCGACAGCGGCCTGACGTGTCGCCGCGTTTCGGGCCTCGGCGGCCTTGAGGGCCTCGGCGTTGCGGGCCTCGGCGGCGGCGCGGGGATCGACCTGGGGCCTGGGCGCCGGCGGTCTGACCACAGGCGGCGTTGGGGTCGGAGGCGTCACCACAGGCGGTTTGCGATCGCCGCCCCGGTCACCCCTGTCCCGGTCGCCACGGTCGCCACGGTCATCGGGCCTGGGCGGCACGATCACCGGCGGCGGCTGACCGCCGTCCTGGCGATCCTCGATCCGGTCGCCCCGGTCATCGCGACGGTCGTCACGGCGATCTTCGGCCCGCTCTCGACGAGCCTCAGCCTGGCGACGGGCCGCCTCGGCCTGTTGCGCGCGCTGACGCCATTCGGCCTCGGCCACCTGTTTGCGTTGGGCCTGCGCCTGGGCGCGCCTCAGGTCACGGGCCCGCGCCAGGTACCGCCCGGCGTAGTCACGTCGGCCATAGGCGGCGTCCCGGTCGAGGCGACGACCGCCCGAGTCGTAGAGCACGACCAGCTGGCCAGCGTCATAGGCGTAGCCATAGTCCGGATCGCGGACGAAGTAGGGTTGTTCCTCGCCCTGGCGATAGTAGTACCAGCGCTCACCGCCGCCGGAGAGACGCTCCAGATAGCGACGGCCGCCGTCTTCCTCTTCCCAGTAGGCGGGTTCGGACTCGCCGTAGTCGTAGGCGTAGTCGGGGGCCTCGTCGCCATAGTCACGGTCGACCTTCTGGACGTCCGACCAGTAGTCCCGGCGGGCGGCGGGCGCCGCGGCCGGGGCCAGGGCGGCGGGCGCGGCTTCAGGCAGGGCCTCGGCGGACGGAGCGATGTCATCCGCCTCCGCCACGACGACGACGTCGGTCTTGGGAATCCCGGTCTTCGGGGTCGCTTCCTGGTTACAGGCGGCCAGAGCCAGGGCCGAGAAGGCGGCGGACAGCAGCAGAACGGGCCTGAGCATCATGTAACTCCTGTGCAGGTGGCCAGACTGAACGTGCGGCAGGCCCACTAGGCTCCCGGCGCACTTGCCGAGGGCCTCTTGATGCCTCAAATGACAGCCCGCGCCTGAACCTCGCCTGAATTCCAAGGACATCGCCATGTCATCCGCCCCCCCCAAAGACCCGGTCGTCATCGCCTCCTTCGCCCGCACCCCGATGGGCGGCTTCCAGGGCGTGCTTTCGGGCGTGAAGGCCACCGATCTTGGCGCGGCGGCGGTCAAGGCGGCGCTGGACCGGGCCGGGATCGCCGGCGATCAGGTCGAGCAGATCATCATGGGTTGCGTGCTGCCGGCCGGTCTGGGCCAGGCTCCGGCCCGTCAGGCGGGTCTGGGCGGCGGCCTGTCGCTGGGCGTGGAAGCGACCACCGTCAACAAGATGTGCGGCAGCGGCATGCAGGCGGCCATCATGGCGCACGACGCCCTGGCGGCCGGCAGCGCCGACATCATCATCGCCGGCGGCATGGAGAGCATGTCGGGCGCCCCCTATCTGCTGACCAAGCACCGCGGCGGGGCCCGCATCGGCCACGATGCGATCAAGGACAGCATGTACCTCGACGGCCTGGAGGACGCCTACACCCCCGGCAAGCTGATGGGCGCCTTCGCCGAGGACTCGGCCCGCAGCTACCAGTTCACCCGCGAGGACCAGGACGCCTACGCCATCGAGAGCCTGAGCCGGGCCCAGAAAGCGATCACCTCAGGCGCCTTCGACGCCGAGATCGTTCCGGTCGAGGTGAAGACCCGCAAGGGCGTCGAGACCATCAGCCAGGACGAGCAGCCGCCCAAGGGCGACGCCGCGAAGATCCCGAACCTGAAGCCCGCCTTCGCCGCCGACGGCACCATCACCGCCGCCAATGCCAGCTCGATCAGCGACGGCGCCGCCGCCCTGGTGCTGACCCGTCAGTCGGTGGCCGAGAAGCTGGGCATGCCGATCGTCGCCCGTATCGTCGCCCATGCCGCCCACGCCCATGAGCCCGGCCTGTTCACCACCGCCCCGGTGCCGGCCATGCAGAAGGTGCTGAAGAAGGCCGGCTGGAGCGTCGAGGACGTCGATCTGTTCGAGGTCAACGAAGCCTTCGCCGTCGTCGCCATGATCGCCCAGCGCGAGCTCGGCATCCCGCGCGAGAAGCTGAACGTCAACGGCGGCGCCACGGCGCTCGGTCACCCGATCGGCGCGTCCGGCGCCCGCATCCTGGCCACCCTGCTGGCCGCGCTGCAGGCGCGGGGCGGCAAGAAGGGCGTCGCCAGCCTGTGCATCGGCGGCGGCGAGGCCACCGCCATGGCGGTCGAGCTGGTCTGACTAGCCGTCCTTGCGGGCGGCATCGATGATGTTGCGGATCTGGCCGTCGGGCAGCACCACGTCGCCGCCGCGCTGGCCGGCCGGGCAAGGACCGATGTAGGAGGCGTCGATCTTCATGTCGAAGACGCCGTTGGTCGTGGCCTCGGTCGCGCCCTCGGTCTTGACGGTGACCAGCACCGTGAAGTTGCGCGCGAAATCCCCCTTGGCGGCGCCGGAGGTGGTGGTCTCGCCGCCCCGGGCGGTGCGGCAGACGGTGTAGAAGGTCCAGGTGCCGTCCGGCTGCTTGCTGTACTCGCGCTTGGAGCAGTCCTGGCTCACCGCAGCCGGATTGACCCAGGAGACGGCCTCCTGCGACTTGGCGTCGACACAGGTCTTCATCGTCATCTGCTGGCCGGCGATGGTGTTCTTGTATTCCCACTGGCCGGACATCTGCTTGGGCGGCCCCTCGGGCGCCTTGGCGGCGGCGGCGGCGGGCTTGGTGTCGTCGCCCGCCACATCGGCCTTGTCGGCCCCCTTGTCACAGGCGGTCAGGGCCAGAAGGCCGATCAGCGAAACACCGGCAAGAGCTGCGCGCATCATCTATTCCCCGAGAGGTGATTTTGCATGACGATAACGGGGATCGGACGGCCGCGCGAGGCGCTATATTCTTCACCATGACCTACGTCACCGACAACGCCGCCGCCGGCCGCTACGAACTGATCGAGCAGGGCCAGACCGCCTACGCCGACTACCGCCGCGAGGGCGGCCGGCTTTACATCGACTATGTCTTCTCCCCCGTGCCGTTGCGCGGCCAGGGAACCAGCGACCGCCTGATGCGCGGCGTCCAGGCCGATGCGAAGGAAAAGGGCGAAGAGATCGTGCCGATCTGCGGCTACGCCGCAACCTGGCTTAGGCGTCATCCGGCATGAGGTTGGCGGGGGCAGTCCTGATCGCAGCCCTGCTCGCCGGACCGGCGATGGCCGCGACGCCGGTCAAGCCGCCGGCTGCGCCCACGCCGCTGGTCAGTTCCTGGACGCCGGCCCAGATGAAGACGCTGGCCCAGGGAATGGGACTGACCGTCACCCAGGAGGCGACCCTGGACAACGGCGACCCGGTGCTCGCCGTCCGCTCGGTCGCCGGCGCCGGCTTCGTCATCCAGGGCGCGGCCTGTGAGGCAACACGGTGCCGGGGCGCGACCCTGATGGCCTTCGTGACCTACGAGACGCCCGCCAAGGCCCAGGAGGCGCTCAAACGACTGGATTTCGCCGCCGTGCAGGTGCGGGCTGATGAGCCCAAGGTGCTGACCCTCAGCCGCTATCTGGTCTTCGACGGCGGCATTCACCGCGACAACCTGCGGGCCAATGTCGAGCTCTTCCTGGCCGTCGTCGAACAGGCGCGCGGCCTGATGTGAGTTGTCGGCGGCCGCAGGTCGCGTATCGTTGCCAAAACAAAAGGGAGCGAGGACATGAGCGGTCCGGTGGACAGGAACCTGCGGGCGCGGGCCGAGGCGGTGATCCCCGGCGGCATGTATGGCCACCAGTCGGTCGGCCTGCTGCCCGATGACTACCCGCAGTTCTTCAGCGGCGGTGACGGCGCCCACCTGACCGACGCCGACGGCCGGCGCTATCTCGACCTCATGTGCGCCTATGGGCCGAACCTGTTCGGCTATGGCCATCCGGAGATCAACGCATCTTACGTGCGCCAGCTCGAGATCGGCGACGTCCTGACCGGTCCGACGGGCCTGATGGTCGAGCTGGCCGAGGCCATGGTGGCGATGGTCGTTCACGCCGACTGGGCGATGTTCTGCAAGAACGGCACCGACGCCACCACCATGGCGATGATGACCGCCCGCGCCCACACCGGCCGCAAGGGTCTGGTGCTGGCCAGGGGCGCCTATCACGGCGCCGCCCCCTGGTGCACGCCCCGCCCCGGCGGCGTGGTCCCCAGCGACCGGGCCCACCAGCATTTCTGCGCCTACAACGACATCGCCAGCCTGGAAGCGGCCGTCGCCGAAGCCGGCGACGATCTGGCCGCCATCTTCGCCGCCCCGTTCCGGCATGACGCCTTCGTCGATCAGGCCGCGCCGGATCTCGCCTACGCCCGGCGGGCGCGGGAGCTGGCCGACAAGCACGGCGCCCTGCTGGTGGTCGACGACGTTCGCGCCGGTCTGCGGGTGGCGCGGGACTGCAGCTGGTCGGTGCTCGGCGTGCAGCCTGACCTCTCGACCTGGGGCAAATGCATCGCCAACGGCCATCCGATCTCGGCCCTGCTCGGCAACGACAAGGCCCGCAAGGCCGCCGCCTCCATCTATGTCACCGGCAGCTTCTGGTACGCCGGGGCGGCCATGGCGGCCGGACTGGAGACCCTGCGGCTGGTGCGGGAGACCGACTATCTGGAACGCATGCAGGGCCTGGGGACGCGCCTGCGCACCGGCCTCCACGACCGCGCCACCGCCGCCGGCTTCGGCCTTCGCCAGACCGGGCCGGAGACCATGCCGCTGTTCCTGTTCGACGATGACCCCGACCTGCGGCTCGGCTTTGCCTGGTCCAGCGCCATGCTGGCGCGCGGCGTCTACGTCCACCCCTGGCACAACATGTTCCTCTGCGCGGCGATGACGGAGCAGGACATCGACAGCGCGCTGGACGCCGCCGAGGGGGCGTTCGCCGACCTGAAGCGCGACGCCGGCTCACTGGGCCCGGTCGAGAAGCTGGCGTTCCTGGCCGCGCGCTGACAAGCTGAAGAAAACAAGACACACCGGGAGAGAGACATGGCCTTCGCCGACTACGCCGAGCATGACGGATTGGGCCTGGCGGCCCTGGTCAAGTCGAAGAAGGCCTCGCCGGCCGAGATCCTCGAGGCCGCCATCGAGCGGATCGAGAAGCACAACGGCGTCCTCAACGCCGTGGTCCACAAGGAATACGACGAGGCCCGCAAGACCGCCGCCGGCGACCTGCCCGAGGGCCCGTTCAAGGGCGTGCCCTTCCTGATCAAGGACCTCGGCGCCCAGGTGAAGGGCTGGCCCCGCACCTCCGGCTCGATGTTCGCGCAGGTCGCCGCCGACGAGGACGACAGCGAACTGGTCCGGCGCTACCGCGCCGCCGGCGTCGTTCTGGTCGGCAAGACCAACACCCCGGAGTTCGGCATTCCCGGCGTCACCACCAGCCGGCGCCTCGGCCCCTGCTCCAATCCCTGGGACCCGACCCGGATCAGCGGCGGCTCCTCCGGCGGCGCGGCCAGCGCCACGGCCTCCGGCATGGTCCCCCTGGCCCACGCCAGCGACGGCCTGGGGTCCATCCGCATCCCGGCCGCCTGTTGCGGCCTTGTCGGCATGAAGACGACCCGCGACCGCAATCCCAACGGCGGCGAGGACTATGACCGCGCCATCGGCTTCTCGGTCGACCATGTGGTCAGCCGGACGGTGCGCGACAGCGCCGCCATGCTGGACGCCACCGGCTATCCCGAACCCGCCAGCCCCTACGCCCACCCCGCCAAGGAACGCCCCTATCTGGAGGAGGTCAGCCGCTCGCCCGGCAAGCTGCGGATCTTCTGGTCGCCCGAGACCCCGAACGGCAAGCCGATCAGCGAGGAGGTCGCCGCCAGGCTGGCCGAAACCGCCGCCACCCTGAAGGCGCTCGGCCACGAGGTCGTCGAACAGGGTCTGGGCGTCGACTATCGCACCCTCTACCGCGCCCAGTCCCTGGTCTCGGCCAGCAACTTCTCGGCCGGCGTCCGCCGCTGGGTGGAAAAACTCGGCCGCGAGCCCGGCGAGGGCGAGATCGAGGGCCTGGCGCGCCGCGGCTACGAAGCCGGCAAACGCATCACCGGCGATCAGGCCATGTGGGGCTGGCAACAGCTTCGCCTGATGAACCGGGAGGTCCTGCGCAACTTCGAGAACTTCGACGTCTATCTGACCCCGGTGCTGGGCACGACGCCGCCGAAGCACGAGCTTCTCGACACCCTGACCGACGACCTGCGCGCCTTCGACAAGGCCCAGTCGGCCACCTTCCCCTTCACCCCGCCGTTCAACTTCACGGGCCAGCCGTCGCTCAGCCTGCCGCTGCATCAGTCGTCCGACGGCCTGCCGATCGCCATGATGTTCACGGCCCGCTACGCCGACGAGGCGACGCTCTATCGCCTGGCGGGACAGCTGGAGAAGGAAATGCCCTGGAAGGACCGCCGGCCGGCGATCTTCGGCTAATCGAGCGCTTCGTCAGGCCGGCGATAGACGCCGGCCTCGGCGTCGAAGGTCCAGACGATGGGGACGGTGTCCATGTCCGGCCGCTGCGGCACGGTAATGGCCGGCAGCCCTTGCACGGCGTGGCTGAAGTCGAGCCGCGCGCCCTCCTCCTTGGCGAAGCCGTTGTTGCTCATCCGCGGATCGATGACGGAGCGCCATTGCCCCTGCTGGTCCTCGACAAAGACGATGACCTGACAGCCGGCTGTGCCGCACCACAGCGGGAAGTATTCCATCTGCACGATGGCGAAGCGCTTCCAGGGTCCGGCCTGCGCCTGGCCGACATAGAGGCACAGGGCCCGCTTCTCGGGTTCGGCGTCCTGGATTTCGGGGGTGGCCGTGATGGCCGCGACAACGGGTTTCAGCGCCTTGCCGGGCTTGCAGGTCAGCCGCACCTTGGCCGGGGACGCGGCGAGGCCGGCGGCGGTCGAAAGCGGTGAGACGATCAAGGCGAGGGCGAGGACGGCGACGAGACGCATGGCAGACTCCGGGACTGAGCGGAGCCTAGCGCAGGCGCGCAGCCGGAACGCCCCGAAGAAGGGGGGACGAGCACAGCTTCGCTCCCTCCCCTTTATGGGGAGGGACAGCGCGCGCAGCGCGCAGGGTGGGGTACTCGCGGGCAGGGGCGCTCGGCATCCGACTTCCCCACCCTGACGGCTTCGCCGTCGGTCCCTCCCCATAAAGGGGAGGGAGGAAATCAGCCCTCGTCGCTGCCCTTGGGCGGATCACCCTCGAAGCTCTTGGGCGCGCGGCGGCGCTTGGGTTTGGCCGGGGCTTCGGCGTCGTCGGCGGCCGGCGCGGGGGCCGAGCGCGACAGGAAGCCGGGCAGTTCCGAAACGGCGCCGTCCTGGCCACGCAGGCGGGGCGAAGGGCGCTTGGGCTCGGGGGCCAGCGGCGCGGCCTGCGGCTCGATCACCTGCAGCGGGTCGCGGGTCTCGCGGGCTTCGGCGCGCTCCTCGCGGGGACGATCACGCTCGTAGCGGCTGCGGCGCGGTTCGCGCTCCTCGCGGGGGCGGTCATCACGGGGCGCTTCGTCGCGCGCTTGCTGCTGTTGCGGCTCACGCGGCTGGTCGCGATCCCGGGGACGATCATCGCGGTCACGGAAGCGGTCCTCGCGCGGACGCTCGTCACGGGGACGCTCGTCACGGGGACGGTCGTCGCGGGGCCGGTCGTCGCGGGGCCGATCGTCGCGGGGCCGATCGTCGCGGGGCCGATCGTCGCGCGGACGATCATCGCGGTTGCCGTCGCGGTCGCGCCAGCGGTCGCGCGGACGGTCGTCGCGGTCGCGGTTCTGGTTGTTGTTCTGGCGATTGCCCTGGTAGCCGTCGCGATCCCGGTCGCGGGGGCGGTCGTCGCGGTTCTGGTTGTTGTTCTGGCGGTTCTCGAAGCGGGGGCGCTCCTCGCCGTCTTCGGGTTCCGGCTTGTTCTCGGTGGCCTCGGCGATCTGTGCTTCGGTGGGCTCTTCGTGCTCGGCCTCGAAGTCGATGTCCATGCCGGAGCTGTAGACGTCGCGCCCGATGATGTCGGTGACCGGCCGGTTGGGCTGGATGGCGCGGATCAGGCGGAAGTAGTGCTCGGCGTGCTGCAGATAGTTCTCGGCCAGCACCCGGTCGCCGCCGGTCGTCGCATCGCGCGCCAGTTGCTGGTACTTTTCGAAGACGCTCTGGGCGGCCCCGCGCACCTTGATGCCTTCGGGTCCGTTGGAATCGTAGGCGCGGTTGGCGTTGTGCTGCTGCGGCTTGTTACCGGTGTTCCGGTTGCGGCCGCGCTGCCGCTTCATGCCCTTGAAATCTCTCATGATGTTCCTGTCGCCCGGGCCCGGCCTTCGCCAGCCCTGAAGCTTGCCTTATGACGTGTCGGACGCTGTCTGGTCCGTGACTGTCCTGTTGGAGTGGTCCTTGGGTTCCCGCCCGGCTCGCAGCCCATCGTGGCTCGCGCGCCCGCCGTTTCAGGTCACCCCGGTACGGCTTTTAAGGTAGGGAACGAGTCAGGATGTAACCCCTCACCCGATTGTTTCCAAGGGGTTTTTGAAACCGGTGACAACACGGTCCCGCGTGCCGAGGTCCTTGGTGGTGCGAACCTGCTCGGCGCCGGCCGCCTTGAACAGGGCTTCGACCGCCGCCGACTGGTCATGGCCGATCTCCACGGCGAACAGGCCGCCGGGCTTCAGCACCCGCAGGATTTCCGGCGCCAGCAGGCGATAGGCGTCCAGGCCGTCCGCGCCGCCGTCCAGGGCCAGGCGCGGCTCGTGATCGCGCACCTCCGGGTCCAGGGTGTCGATGTCGCGGGTCGGGATATAGGGCGGGTTGGAGACCACCAGGTCGAACTGCGCCTCGCCCAGACCCGCCGTCCAGTCGCCGTGCATGAAGGCGGCGCGGTTGTTCAGATCGAGGTTGGCGGCGTTCTCCCTGGCCACGGCCAGGGCCTCGCTCGAGCTGTCGATACCCAGCCCCCGGGCCGCCGGCCGCTCGGCGAGGATGGCCAGCAGGATGGCGCCGCTGCCGACGCCCAGGTCCAGCATCTGGAAGGCCATGCCCTCCGGAAAGGCCGGCAGCACCACATCCAGGATGCTCTCGGTGTCGGCGCGCGGGGTCAGCACATCGGGGGTGACCGACAGCATGATCTTCCAGAAGCCCTTGCGGCCGAGGATATGGCTGATCGGCTTGCGGCCGGCCCTCTGGCCGATGAAATCGCCCAGCGTGGCCTGCTGCTCCGCGGTCATCTCGCGGTAGGGGTCGGTCAGGATGTCGGTGCGGGTGACGCCGGCCGCCGCCTGCAGCATCAGTCCGGCGTCGATCGAGGGCTGATCGACCCCGGCCGCCTTGAGGGTTGCCGTTGCCGTCTTCCAGGCGGTGACGAGATTGGTCATTGGATTTCCAGGATGTCCCCGACGGCGATGGCCCCGCCCTCGGTGACGTTGACGTAGATGCCGCACAGGACGTGGGCGTAGTGCTCGAACAGGGCGGCGGGGATGTCGATGTCCCGTTCCGCCGTCACCGGGTCCACGGCCGTGGCGGCGCAGCGGACGATGGGCTTGTAGACGGTCGCCCTGGCCGCGCCGAGGCTCAACGTCCGCCCGGCCCAGTCATTCTCGGCCCAGGCGTCCCAGCCCTCGACATAGAGATTGGCCCGGAAGCGCAGCGGATCAATCGGCCGGCCGATCCTGGCCGCCAGATCGCGGACGCTGGCCAGGTTGATGATCGACACATGACCCAGCGGATGGTCCATGAAGCGGTGGGCGCCGGGGCCCTCGATGATGTTCAGCGGGCCGGTCGCCGCCTCCCCGAGCAGGGCGGCGAGCCAGGCCTCGAAGGCGCCCCGGCCCCCGGGCGTGTTCAGGTCACCGGCGAAATCAGGCCGGCCCTCGGCGCCGGCGGTCAGGACGCCGGTCGTGTCGTCATAGGTCGTACGGGCTTTCGCCACCTCGGCGATCTTGGCCAGGACGGTGAACTTCATCTTCGAGACGTGGCCAGGCGCGGCGGCGTCAAAGCCGCTGGGACCGTCCTCGACGGCGTACAGCCGGTCGTTCGGAAAACAGCCGCCGGCGACGAGCTCCGCCCGCTCCAGCCTCTCGGGCGTGAAGCCCTTGACCGGGTGACGATAGAGGCTGTCGATGACTGCGCGCATGGCGCTGAAGTGCCAAAGCCGCGGCCTGGCCGCAACCCTTGGCTTACGCCTCTTCCAGCGCCGACAGCCTTGCCGCCTGGTCCTCGGCGATCAGCGGCTTGATGATGTCGTCCAGCGCATCGCCCGGCATGATCCGCTCCAGATTGTAGAGCGTCAGGTTGATCCGGTGGTCGGTCACCCGCCCCTGCGGGAAGTTATACGTCCGGATCCGCTCCGAACGGTCCCCCGACCCGACCTGGCTCTTGCGCGCCTCCGACCGGGCATCGTCCAGCGCCGTGCGCTGCAGGTCGTAAAGCCGGGCCTTGAGGTTCTTCATCGCCTTGCGGCGGTTCTCGTGCTGGCTCTTTTCCGAGCTCGTCACCACCACGCCGGTGGGAATGTGGGTAATGCGCACCGCCGAGTCGGTCTTGTTGACGTGCTGGCCGCCGGCCCCGCTCGAGCGATAGGTATCGATCCGCAGGTCGCTGTCGTTGATCTCGATCTCGACGTCTTCAGCCTCGGGCAGCACCGCCACCGTCGCCGCCGAGGTGTGGATGCGGCCCTGGCTCTCGGTGGCCGGCACCCGCTGCACCCGGTGCACGCCGCTCTCGAACTTCAGGCGGCCGAACACCCCGTCACCGGTCACCGAGGCGATGATTTCCTTGTAGCCGCCCATCTCCCCCTCGGAGATGCTGTCGACCTCGACCTTCCAGCCCTGCAGCGCCGCATAGCGCGCGTACATCCGGAACAGGTCGCCGGCGAACAAGGCCGCCTCGTCGCCGCCGGTGCCGGCGCGGATTTCCAGGATGGCGCTGGCGTTCTCGTCCTTGTCCTTGGGCGCCAGCATCAGGGCCAGCGCATGTTCCATATCCGGCAGGGTGGCCTGCAGCCGCTCCAGCTCGTCCCGGGCCAGCTCGGAGATGTCGGGGTCCGGATCGGCCGCCATGGCCTCCAGCTCCGGCATCTCGGCTCGCACCTTCTCGAGGCCCGCGACCGCATCGGCCACCGGTTTGAGCTCGGCGTGCTCCTTGGACAGCTTGACGATCTCGGGGCCCTCGGTGGCCGCGCCCATGCGCGCTTCCACTTCGCGGAAACGGTCGAGCACCTGATCGAGACGGGCCTGGGGCAGTCGCAAGGGATGAGAACTTTCGTAGCAGAGGGGCCGCATCCTCTACTCTTCTCGCGTGGGAGGCGCCAATCCTCTTGCCAAAATCGCCCCCGTGAGGTTCGTTAACCATGGCTATCGGGGGTACTTTGGGCATGCATGGGGTAAACACCATGAAACGGGGAGATTTGGGGTCGTGAGCGACGCTCAGCGCAGCTCCCTGGACAGCCGCTACGAGCGGGAAGGGTCGGACCACCATGGTCACGACGCCCACCCGGTCGCGCCCGCCGCCATGCCCGCCCCCTACCTCGGCCAGCACGCCGTTTCGGTCGGCCTGCCCGGCGCCCCGGGCCAGGTCTTCACCACCCCGATCTCCAGCGTCACCGGCCCCGGCGCCAACGTCTTTACCGGCGCGGTGACCACCGTCCCGGTCGCCACCACCCCGGCCATCATGGTCCAGCAGCCGATGATCGGCGTGCCGCTCGGCGGCATCACCGTCATCAACAATCCCCCGGCCGCCGGCAGCCCCTGCCCCGTCTGCGGCAAGCCGCTGGGCGACCAGGCCGCCCACAAGCCGCACGAACACCACGGCCCGCCCTCGGCGCCCCGCTTCAGCAAGGCCACGCCGGAAGTCTTCCGCGACGGCTTCAAGCCCCTGTGGGACGCCGCCCAGGCCGACCAGGCGGCCTATGTCGTGGTCTCCGGCTGCAACAAGCTTCTGAACGTCCTCCTCAAGGAGCTCGAGGTCAAAGCCAAGGCTGACAAGTCGGACGACGATCGCCCCAAACCCTCCTCCGGCTGGTCGCTGTTCGGCGGCAAGAAGGAAGAGAAGAAGCCGACCTACGCCGAGCGGATCGAGAAGCTGCAGAAGAAGGGCTACCTTCTGAAGAGCACGGTCAACGCGGCACGCGAATCGGGCATGACCGAGGTCCTGACCGAGAAGATCGACGCCTCGGCGGTGACCGGCGAGATGGCCCGCCGCTACGTCCAGCTGCTCTGGCAGGTGGCCGACCAGGGCTTCGAACAACCCGGCTGGAGCCAGTCCGGCGAATTCCCCAAGGCCGTGCCCGGCCCGGTGGATCCGCACGCCCACCACGCCCCGCAAGCCGCCCACGCCGGCGGCGGCCACCTCCCGGCCTCCGAATCGCACCACTGACCCCGCGCGGTCCCTACCCTTTATGGGGAGGGTGGCACGCGAAGCGTGACGGGTGGGGAAGTCGGATGCAGCGCGCCAGTCTTCGAAGGTTGGCGCCCTTTCACGCTGGTTCCCCACCCTGGCGGCTTCGCCGCCTGTCCCTCCCCATGAAGGGGAGGGAGGATTTCTGACTCCGCGCCAGCATCGGCGACCGCTACCCTCCCCCAAAATCAAAAGGGAGCCCGCCATGAAAGCCGCCGTCTATTACGAGAACGGTCCGCCGTCCGTCCTCCGTTACGAAGACGCCCCCGACCCCGTCTGCCACCCCAAGGGCGTGGTCATCCGGGTCGAGGCGATCAGCATCGAGGGCGGCGACACGCTCAACCGCTTCGGCGGCCCGCTGGTGAACCACCCCCACATCGTCGGCTATCAGGCGGCGGGCGAGATCATCGAGATCGGGTCCGAGGTCACCCACCTGCGCCTCGGCCAGAAGGTCGCCACCGTCGACGGTTTCGGCAGCCACGCCGAACTGCGCGCTGTTCCGGCCCGCAACTGCTGGATCATCCCGGACGGCTATGACGTCAAACAGGCCTCGGCCATCCCCGTCACCTTCGGCACCGCCCACGACTGCCTGTTCGAGTTCGGCCGCCTGAAGGCCGGCGAGACGGTGCTGGTCCAGGCCGGGGCCAGCGGCGTCGGCCTCGCCGCCATCCAGCTGGCCAAACGGGCCGGCGCCCGGGTCCTGGCCACCGCCTCCAGCGACGCCCGCCTCGAAAAGCTGAAAGCCTGGGGCCTCGACCACGGCATCAACTACAAGGCCGAGGATGTCGCCCAGGCCGTCATGCGCCTGACTGACGACAAGGGCGTCAATCTGGTCGTCGACAGCGTCGGCGGCGCCACCCTCAAGGGCTCGCTGGCCAGCCTGGGCTATCGCGGCCGGGTGTCGATGGTCGGCAACGCCGGCCGCGAGCCGATGGTGGTCGATGTCTCCAGCCTGATGGGCGGCAACCGCTCCCTGAGCGGCGTCTTCCTGGGCGCCGAGATCATGACCGACCGCGCCCACGACATGATCCAGACCCTGGTCGAGGACTGCGCCAGGGGCGAGCTGCAGGTCGTCATCGACAAGGTCTTCCCGCTGTCCGACGCGGCCGGCGCCCACGCCTACATCGAGAGCCGGCAGGCGGTCGGTCGGGTGGTGATGGTTCCGTAAGTGCGTGCTTCGACACGCGGCCTGCGGCCGCTGCTCAGCATGACGAAGGTTTTTTGCAACCCACCCCTCTTCGTCATCCTGAGTAGCCCGCGCAGCGGGCGTGTCGAAGGACGCAACTTGACGGCCGCCACGTCACCCCCCGCCTGCTCTGGAAAACAAGGGAGCCCGCCATGACCACGCCGACGCCATTCACCGTCACCTGGGACGAAGCCGCCGTCGCCGACGTCCTGCGCCGGGTGCGCGAATACCCCTTCCCCGTCGCCCCCATCGAGGGCGGCTGGGGCTGCGGGACCGATCCCCAGTTCCTGCGTGACCTCTGCGCCCACTGGACCGACGGCTACGACTGGCGCGCCGCCATCGCCGACCTGAACCGCTTCCCGCAGTTCACGGCCAGGGTCGAAGACTTCGACATCCACTTCATCCATCTGGTCGGCGAGGCCCAGGGCAAACGCCCCCTGCTGCTGAGCCACGGCTGGCCGGGCAGCCACTTCGAGTTCTGGGGCGCCGCCGAGCGGCTGGCCTTCCCCTCGCGCTTCGGCGGCAAGGCGGAAGACGCCTTCGACCTCGTCATCCCCTCCCTCCCCGGCTTCGGCTTCTCCTCAAAGCCCGCCCGCCCCTTCGGCCAGCGCGGCACGGCGCGCCTCTTCAACACGCTCATGACCGAGGTGCTCGGCTACGACACCTACCTCGCCCAGGGCGGCGACTGGGGCGCCCTGGTGACCAGCTGGCTCGGCCACGACCACGGCAAGAACGCCCGCGCCATCCATCTCAACATGATCGGCCTGCGCCCCGCCGGCTCCCCCCAGAGCCAGGACGAGATCGACTGGATCACCCAGACCGGGGCGGCCGGCGACATGATGGGCGCCTATCTGCGCCTGCAGGTCTCCAAGCCGCAGTCAGTGGCCTGGCTGGGGGCCGGCAACCCGGTCGGTCAGGCGGCCTGGATCATCGAGCGCTTCCACGACTGGGCCGACCTGCGCACCAAGCCCTTCACCGACGTCTTCTCGATGGACCAGCTGCTGACCAACGTCATGATCTACGTCATGACCGGCAGCTTCACGACCGGCGCCTGGTACTACCGCGCCCTGATCGAGGAGGGGGGCATCGTCCTGCCCGAAGGGACCCGCTGCGAAACCCCGACCGCCTTCGCCAACTTCCCCGGCGAGGCCCTCTACTCCGCCCCGCCGAAAAGCTGGGCCGATCGCGCCTACAACATCACCCGCTGGAAGGACATGCCCCGGGGCGGCCACTTCGCGGCGATGGAGGAGCCTGAACTGTTCGTCGAGGAAGTGCAGGCCTGGGGGCGCGAGGTCTAGCAAGGCGGGGCCCAGTCGCCCGATGAATATGTCTAGACATATCCATTTTGCCCCAAAATGGGCGACTTGCGCATGCGGCAGGACCGTAGCCTGAGGCAGGCTCAAACCGGGCTACATACGGTCACAATCGACCTAAATCCCGGCCTACGCCCCGGGCTACTTTTTCGCGCAGCAGGCCCACGCCAAAGCCCACAGGGCTTGAGGTTTCGCCGCCCAGGGACGTGCGCGCCTTTTTTGTAGCCCCGCACGCCGGTGCTACAATGGTTCCTCCGCTTCGATAGCCGCTCTCCGTTCCTCCCCCATCGGGGGAGGCGGACCGCGCGCGGATACGCGCGGGGTGGAGGGGGTCCGCACCAGCGGTCCAGCCTATCCGGTGCAGCTGCGCAGCCCGTGCGCCCCCCTCCGACCGCCGCCGGGCGGCGCCCACCTCCCCCGACGGGGTAGGACCAACCGTGAAACTGCATCATCCGCCCATTTGACAGTTTTATTTTTCTATTGTTACCTGCCCCCATGACCGCCCCCATGGCCCTGCTGGACGACGCCGAGCGCGTGAGGACCGCCCTCTCGCCGATCCGTCGCCGGCTGCTCGCCGAACTGCAGGCGCCGGGCTCGGCCGCCAGCCTGGCGGTCGCCCTCGACATGCCGCGTCAGAAGGTCGGCTATCACCTCAAGGCCCTGGAAGAGGCGGGCCTCGTCAATCTCGTCGAGGAGCGCCGGCGCCGCGGCTTCACCGAGCGGCTGTTCACCGCCAGCGCCGACGCCTACGTCATCGACCCGGACCTGCTGGCCGGACCTTCCTCCAGGGATTTGGCGCCGGAGGCCCTGACCCAGGACCGCTACGCCGCCGACCACCTGATCCGCACCGCCGCCGAGACCGTCCGCGACGTCGGCCGCATGCGCCAGACAGCCGACGCCGAGGGCCGCCGCCTGCTGACCTTCACCCTCGACGCCGAGATCGCCTTCGCCGCGCCTGGCGACATCGAGCGCTTCGCAACCCGGCTCACCGAGGCGGTCGCCGCCCTGGCCGCCGAATTCAACACCCCGGGCGGCCGCCCCTACCGGCTGATCGCCGCCACGCATCCCGCCAAAGGAAGCAAGACCCGATGACGACCCCGATCATGACAAACGACGCCGGGGACCGCGTCCTCATCGATCTGACCATCGCCGCCCCGGTCGAAACCGTCTGGGCCGCCCTGCGCGATCCGGCCCAGGTCGCCCGCTGGTTCGGCTGGGAGTCCGACAGCCTGGCCGCCGAGGTCGACTTCATCTTCGTCGAACACGCCACCGCCGACGAGGCGACCGGCGTCATCGCCTTCAACGGCACCAGCGACCGCTTCGAGCTGACCGCCGCCGGCGCCGGCAGTCGCCTGCGCGTCATCCGCGCCGCCCCCGCCGACGGCGCCGCCTGGACCGACGTCTACGAAGACATGACCGAGGGCTGGATCATGTTCGTCCAGCAGCTGAAGTTCGGCCTCGAGAATGAAGGCCTCGCCCCCCGCCGCACCCTGTGGCTGTCGCTGCCCAAGGGCGAGCGCGAGGGGATGCGCCCGCTCGCTGCCCTCGGCCTGGCGGACCTCACCGGCGGCCACGTCGGCGACGCCGTCAGCCGCGCCCTTCCGACCGGCGACACGGTCAGCGGCAACCTCTGGCACGTCTCGAATCATCAGGTGTCGATGACCGTCGACGCCTGGGCCGGCCTGCTCAACGTCCACGACGCCGGCGGGTGGACCGCCGGCGGCGGCCACGGCCCCGGCATGGTGATGATCACCGCCTACGGCCTGGACGAGGCGGCCTTCGCCGAGCTTGAAGGGCGCTGGAAGGCCTGGTGGGCGGAACGCTATTCCGCCTGAGCGATGGGGCGGTTAGAGAGCGGACATGACCGACGCCCGCTACGACTTCGCCTCCGACAACGTCGCCGGGGCCATGCCCGAGGTGATGGAGGCGATCATCGCCGCCAACGCCGGGACCGCCTCCGGCTATGGGACGGACCATGTCTCGGCCAGGGCCGCTGACCTGATCCGCGAAGCCCTGGACGCCGACGCCGACATCCGCTTCACGGCCTCCGGCACGGCGGCCAATGCGGTGGCGCTGGCCGCCCTGGCCCAGCCGCATGAGGCGGTGCTGGCCCATGAACACGCCCACGTCTGCACCGATGAGACCGGCGCGCCCGGCTTCTTCGGCCACGGCGTCGGCCTGATCGGCCTGCCCGGCCCGTCGGGCAAGATTGACCTGCCGGCCCTGACCGAGGCGCTCGGCCAGCCGGACGTCAGCTATCGTCAGCCCGCCGCCGCCCTGTCCCTGACCCAGGCCACCGAATACGGCACGGTCTATTCGCAAGCCGCGCTGGAAGCGCTGATCAAGCCGGTGAAGGCCATGGGCTACGGCGTCCATCTGGACGGCGCCCGCCTCGCCAACGCCGTCGCCGCCGGGTTCGATCTGAAGTCCATTGCGAAGCTGGGCGTCGATATCCTGATCATGGGCGGCACCAAGTCCGGATCCACCCCGACCGAGGCCGTGGTCCTGCTCAACAAGGCCCTGGCCCGCCGGTTCGACGCCCGCCTGAAGCACGCCGGCCAGCTGGTGTCCAAGGGCCGCTACCTGGCGGCCCCCTGGATTGGCCTGCTGGAAACGGACGCCTGGTCCACGCGCGCCGCTCATGCCAACGCCATGGCCCGGCGCCTCGCCGCGCAGATGCCCTTTGCCCTGCGCCATCCGGTGGAGGCCAACGGCCTGTTCGTCGAGATGGACGAGGCGGCGCTCGAGCGGCTGAAGGGCCAGGGCTGGTTCGTCTACCGCTTCCTCGACGGCACGGTGCGCTTCATGTGCAGCTGGGCGACGACGCCGGAGATGGTCGATGAGCTGGGCGCGGCGCTCAAGGCCATAGGCTGAAACCGATTGTGAGCCGGGCCGCCCTATCGAAACCCGCTGCGAAGGCGCATATGCCCGCCATGTCCAGCACCAGTGACGTCCGCCGGCCCGTAGGGCTCGGCATCAAGCGCGGCCTCAAGCACCGTTGCCCCAACTGCGGCGAGGGCGAGCTGTTCGCCCGCTACCTGAAGGTCAATGCCGAGTGCCCGGCCTGCGGCCACGACCTGTCGCAGTACCGCGCCGACGACGGCCCGGCCTATCTGACCATCCTGCTGGTCGGCCACCTGATTGTCGCCCCGGCCTTCTTCTTCCCGATCATGTGGGAAACCTCGCCCTGGATCATCGTCCCGGTCGCCCTGGCGGCCCTGACCGGTCTGGTGCTGGCCATGCTGCCGCGCATCAAGGGCGGCTTCATCGGGCTTCTTTGGGCCAACCGGGTGACCAAGGACCAGATCGCCTAGGACCGCCACGTCTGGAGGTCATCGGCGCCACGGCGCAAGGCCTCGCGGAAACGGTCTTCATGGCCCGGCTTCACCGTCCAGGTACAGACGCCGACATCTATCCCTGGCCTCTCGACTTGGCGGAACTTACCGGCGGTGAGGGAATTGAACGAGCAAGACCTTAGGCTGCTCAAGGAATTCCCCAATGCTCGGTACGATCCTCATCATCATCCTGATCCTGGCCCTCGTCGGCGCCCTGCCGACCTGGGGCCACTCGAAGAGTTGGGGCTATTTCCCCAGCGGCGGTCTCGGCATCGTGCTGGTGATTGTCATCGTCCTGCTGCTGATGGGACGAATTTAGCGAGATTTCGGGGGCTTGCAGGCCAGCGGATGCAAGTCCCCGTTCCCTTCGCCGGGGAACATCGCTATAGCAGTTTTCAAGACCCGCCCGGCCGAAAGGCCGGGCGCCGCTGTTTCTGGAGCATGCCCATGGCCGAACCCATCCTGATGCCGAAGGCCACCGCCGTGTGGCTGGTGGACAACACCTCCCTCAGCTTTGTGCAGATCGCCGACTTCTGCGGGCTGCACCCGCTGGAAGTGCGCGGCATCGCCGATGGCGAAGTCGCCCGCGACATCCGCGGCGCCGACCCGATCACCAACGGCCAGCTGAACCGCGAGGAACTGGACAAGGCCCAGGCCAACCCCGCCTACCGCATGCAGGTCCAGAAGAGCCGTCACGCCGAGCTCCTCAAGCCGCAGAAGAAGGCCCCGCGCTACACCCCGGTGTCGCGTCGCCAGGACCGTCCGGACGCCATTGCCTGGTTCGTGCGCAACCACCCGGAAGTCACCGACGCCCAGATCTCCAAGCTGCTCGGCACCACCAAGTCGACCATCGAGGCGGTCCGCGACCGCAGTCACTGGAACAGCGCCAACCTCAAGCCCGTCGACCCGGTGACGCTTGGCCTCGTCGGCCAGATCGAGCTGGACGCCGTGGTCCGCAAGGCCGCCGACAAGAAGGCCAAGGACGATCTGCGCAAGGGGATCGTCAGCGACGGCCCCTCGCTGAGCCCGGCCGGTGAAGCCGCGGTCGAGCCGGAACCGGCGTACGAGGAAGAAGACGAGCGCGGCGGCAGCGTCGACCTGAAGAACGTCTTCGCCAACACCGGCCCCGCCGTCGACTACGACGACGAAGACGAGGATTGATCCTCGCCTCGGCTCGCATCGCCGGGGCGTCTGAAATGAGAAAACCCCTCCACCGACAACCGGTGGAGGGGTTTTCCGTATCCTAGTGAGTTCGAGCCTTCAGGCCTTCGATCTCTTCCTTGAGGCGTAGTTTTTGCCGTTTGAGTTCCGCGATCCTGATATCGTCGGACGCCGGGTGCGTCATTTCCCGCTCGATCGTCCGGTCCAGTTTCCTGTGGCGGCTGTCGAGCTCCCGCAGACGGGCTTCCAAGGCCATGGTAGTTCGCCTCCTTGGCTATCTATGCACACTCAAGTGAACACCCGAGATGACGGGGAGTCTGTTCACATAACTGGGAGGTTGAACCGGTCGGATGGCGCAAACAGGTCGGTTGATCGTCGGAATCTCCGGCGCTAGCGGGGTTTGGCTGGGTTTGCGGGCCCTCGACGCCTGTCGTGAAATGGGTGTCGAAAGTCACCTCGTCATGTCGAAATCCGCCGCGCTTACGCTCGCCCAGGAGGCGAACCTGACCGTTGCCGATGTCGCCGCCCGGGCGGACGTTGTCCACAAGGTCGGCGATGTCGGCGCCTCCATCGCTTCGGGCAGCTTTCAGACCCTCGGCATGATCATCGCGCCGTGCTCGGTGCGGACGATGAGCGAGATCGCCACCGGCGTGACCTCCAGCCTGCTGACCCGCGCCGCCGACGTGGTCCTCAAGGAGCGCCGCCGCCTGGTGTTGATGGTTCGTGAGACGCCGCTGCACCTGGGCCACCTGCGGACCATGACCGCCCTGGCCGAGATGGGCGCGACCATCGCCCCGCCGATGCCGGCCTTCTATGCCAAGCCCCAGTCGATCGAGGAGATGGTCGACCAGTCGGTAGGCCGGGCGCTGGACGGCTTTGGGCTCGACTGGGCGCCGGTCAAGCGCTGGGGCGAGGACCTGAAAGCCATCCGGAGCGAGGGGTGAGCGGCTTCTGGGATTGGGCGCTCGCCGCCTACGACCGGCCCGGCGTCGCCGAGGCCTGCCTCAGCCTGCAGGACGACCACGGCCAGCAGACCGCCTATCTGCTGTGGGCCACCTGGGCCTCGCCGCCCGAAGCCGTCCTGGCCGATGGCGCCGAACTGGCCCGCCACTGGGAGGCGACGATCCTGGGGCCCGTGCGCCAGGCGCGGCGGGCTCTCAAGAACCCGCTCTCGCCCGTCGATGACCACGCCCGGCTGGCTGTCCGCGAGACGGTGAAGGGGGTCGAACTCGATCTCGAAAAGCTGCTGATGACCTCCCTGGCCGGCCTGGCTCCGCAGGGTCAGGCCGAGCCGCTGGCGGCCCTCACCCGCGCCGGCGAGGCCTGGGGCGATCCGCCGCCGCCTGAAGCGCTGATGAGGCTCGCAAGAGCGCTGGCCTGAACGGTCCGGTCTGCTAGACTCGCCAAACTGCGATTTGCGTCTGGGGACGGTTGATGGCCGACAACGACGGGGAAATGATCCCCATGCCCAACGTGGAGATCCGCGGCCAACTTCTGGATCTGCGCCAGAAGCACCAGGATCTCGACGCGGCCGTCGAGGCGTTGAGCCTGATGCCCACCCCCGACCAGCTGCAGATCGCCCGGCTGAAGAAGCAGAAGCTGATCCTGCGCGACCAGATCGTGAAGCTGGAAAACATGCTGACGCCGGATTTGCTGGCTTAGGCGGTTCTTCGACACGCGGCCGGCGGCCGCTACTCAGGATGACGAACCGAGTGGATTGCACAGACCTTCGTCATCCTGAGTAGCCGCGCAGCGGCGTGTCGAAGGACGCACGGACTCACCACATATCCACCCAGCGCCGCTCCGGCTTGCGACGCTTCTTCGAACTCTGCAGTCCGGCGATCACCCAACGGCGGGAGTCGGCCGGGTCGATGACCGCGTCGATCTCCAGCGCCGCCGCCATGCTGGTCGCCTTGCCGCGGGCGTACATGTTGGCCACCAGCCGATCGAACAGCTCCTTGTTCTTCACAGGATCGGTCTCGGCCTCCAGCTCCTTGCGGTAGCCGAGCTTCACCGCCCCCTCGAGGCCCATGCCGCCGAACTCGCCGGTCGGCCAGCTGGCGATGAAGTTGGGGCTATGGAAGCCGCCGCCGGCCATGGCCTGGGCGCCCAGCCCATAGCCCTTGCGCAGCACCAGGGTGAACAGCGGCGGGCCGAACTTGGCCCCGGCCACGAACATCCGCGAGACCCGGCGCACCGCCCCGGCGTCCTCGCTCTCCGGCCCGACCATGAAGCCGGGCGTATCGCAAAGGCTGACCACCGGCAGGTCGAAGGCGTCACACAGCTGCAGGAAGCGGGCGGCTTTCTCGGCCCCGTCGCAGTCGATGGCGCCGCCCAGATGCTTCGGATCGTTGGCGATCAGCCCCATCGGCCGGCCCTCGATCCGGATGAAGCCGGTGACCATACCGGCCGCAAAGCCGCGCCGCAGCTCCAGGAACGAGCCAGCGTCCGCCAGCCCCTCGATGACGGCGCGGATGTCATAGACCCGCAGGCGGTTCTCCGGGATGGCCCGGCGCAGATCCCGCTGGTCCGGCGCCGTCCATTCGGCGAGGTCGCCCTGGAACATCGACAGCGCGTGCTTGGCCAGCCGCGTGGCGTGGGCCTCGTCCTCGGCCAGGATGTCGATGACGCCGTTGGCCCATTGGGTGGCGGCGGGGCCGATGTCTTCCGGCTTGAAGACGCCCAGACCGCCGCCCTCGATCATCGCCGGCCCGCCCATGCCGAGGTTGGAGTCCTTCGTGGCGATCAGCACCTCCGACAGTCCGGCGATGGCGGCGTTGCCGGCAAAGCAGCGGCCGGCGACGATGGCGATTTTGGGCACCTCGCCGGCCAGCTCGGCCATCTTGCCGAAGGTGGTGACATCCAGTCCCGCCACCCCGATGGCGTCGGTATCGCCCGGCCGCCCGCCGCCGCCCTCGGCGTACCAGATGACGGGAAGCTTCTGTTCGTCGGCGATGCCGAGCAGCCGGTCGGTCTTCTTGTGATTGAAGTGACCCTGGGTGCCGGCCAGCACCGTGAAGTCATAGGCCAGCGCCGCCACCCGCGCCTTTTCAGGCGCGAACAGGGCGCCGTTGACCGTGCCGATGCCGGTGATGATGCCGTCGGCGGGCGTGTTGGCGATCAGGTCCTCGACGGTGCGGCGACGGCGCTGGGCGGCGATGGCCAGGGCGCCGTACTCGATGAAGCTGCCCTGATCGACCAGGTCGTCGATGTTCTCGCGGGCCGTGCGATGGCCAGTACGGCGACGCCTGGCGACGGCGTCCGGACGGTTGGCGTCGAGAGTGAAGGCGTGCCGGTCGATGACCTCCTGGAGGTCCGGGCGAATGGCGTCGGGGTCACCGGCCGCTTCCACGACCGCTTCCAGGCCCTCGACATCCTCGGGGGCGATGAACAGCAGCGGCTGGCCCTTGAGCAGGGTCTGTCCCCGTTCCGCCGCCACCCGCTCGACCCGGCCGCCGACTGAAGCGACGACGACATGCTCCATCTTCATGGCTTCGAGGATGGCGACCGTCTGGCCTGGCCGGACAAGGTCGCCCTCCGCCACCTCGATCTGGCCGACCGTGGCCTGCAGCGGCGCGGGCACGGCCTGGGCGCCGGCCATCTCTTCGAAGGCCTCGACCACGGCCTCCTCGGCCATGGCGACCTCGCAGGCGTCTACAGGCGACAGCGCATTAGCCTCGGCCAGCAACCGTTCGAGGTTCTCTTCCAGGTATCGCGTCGTCGCCTGGCCACCGGCCACCGCCGGCTCGGCCAGCAGGGCGCGCAGCAGGGGGATGTTGCTGTCGACACCCTCGAGGCGGAACTCCTTCAGGGCCCGGGCCGTCTTGGCGGCGGCGCCTGCATGGTCCGAAGCCCGGACGATGACCTTGGCCAGCAGGCTGTCGTAGGCGGGGCTGGTGACATAGCCGCCGTAGCCGAAGCCATCGACCCGCACGCCCGGCCCGCTCGGCGGCTCATAGGCGCGGATCAGCCCGCCGGCCGGCAGGGCTGATCCGTCGGCATTGAGCGTCTCGAGATTGACCCGCGCCTGGATGGCGGCGCCCTTGAAGGGCGGGGTCTCGGCGATGCCGAGCTTGGCCAGCGAGGCGCCGGCGGCCAGGTTGATCTGGATCTGCACCAGGTCGAGGCCGGTGACCTCCTCGGTGACCGTGTGCTCGACCTGCAGCCGGGCGTTGGTCTCGATGAAGGCGAAGCGGCCGGAGGCGGCGTCGACCAGGAATTCGACGGTGGCCAGGCCCTTGAGGTGCTTGGCGCTGCACAGTTTCACGGCCGCCTCGTGCAGGGCGGCGCGCAGCCGCTCTCCCAGAGCCGGAGCCGGAGCCATCTCGATAATCTTCTGATGGCGGCGCTGGACCGAGCAGTCGCGCTCGCCGATCGCCACGCAGGTCGCCGCGTCGCCGGCCACCTGCACCTCGATGTGGCGGGCGTTGTCGACCAGCCATTCGGCATAGACCGCGCCATCGCCGAACGCTGCCTGGGCTTCGCGCGAACAGGCCGCGTGAGCGGCCTTCACGTCGTCGCCAGGTCGCACGATGCGCATGCCCCGCCCGCCGCCGCCGGCCACGGCCTTGAGCATCATCGATCCGTGCTCGGCCAGGAAACGCTCGGCTCCCGCTGCATCAATGGCGCCCGTGCCGGCCAGCAGCGGCACGTTCAGACGCGCCGCCAGGGCCCGGGCGGCAGCCTTGTCGCCGAAGGTTTCCAGGGCGTCGGGCGATGGGCCGATGAAGACGATGCCGGCTGCGGCGCAGGCGCGGGCGAAGGCGGCGTTCTCCGACAGGAAGCCGTAGCCCGGGTGGATGACATTGCACTGGGTCGCCCGGGCGGCGGCGATCACGCCCGCGATGTCGAGATAGGCGGCCGGGCCGCTGCCGGTCAGGGGAAAGGCCTCATCGGCGCTGCGCACATGCAGGCTGGCCGCATCGTCCTGCGCATAGACCGCGACGCTGGCCAGCCCCAACCCGGCCGCCGCCCGCGCGATACGGATGGCGATCTCACCCCGGTTGGCGATGAGCAGGCGTTTGAAGGCCATGGAATTCCTCGAACGTTTGTTTGAGGGCAACATAGCGGGTGGGAGTGGCGGGGGTCACCCCTCACTGCCCGAATAGAGTTGAATAGCTAGGCGACGGCCAACGCGACCCTCATGGCCTGACCACCGGCAGCGCCCCGGCCGAGGCGGCCGAACGGATCAAGGCCTCATCGAACGTCGCAAAACCCTGGCAACCCTCACGGGCGCTGGCGGAGGCGTGGTGCAGGGCATCGGCCATATCCATGCCGGCGGCGAAGACTTCGAGGGCGTGGAACAGCAATTCAGGGTCTTCGACGGCCACCATCGGCATGCCGGCCAATTGCTTGAACGCATTGCCGATCTCGGCCGGTCCGAACCTGTAGGCGCGGCGGAGCACCCATTCGGCCTCAAGAAGGACGGTCGTGGGAACCCAGACCTCTTGGCCCGTCATCAGGACACGGGCGCGCTCCGATTGGTCCGGATGATCCGCAGCCAGATAGCGGACGACGACGTTAGTATCGACCGCGAGCATGCCGGCTCAGCACTTCATCGGTGATGGCCGCGTCCATGTCCTCGATGGACAAAGGCGGGCCATCATACTTCAACATGCCGAAGACGTCCTCGGGCCGTGTCTCGGGGAAAAGCGGCTGCCGGGTCAGCACGACCCGATTGGGTGAAACCTCGACCCGCAGCTTTGCGCCCGCGCCCCATTGCGTGATCTCACGGGCTTGTTTGGGCAGAATGACCTGCCCCTTGGTCGAAACCGTCGTGGTCAAGGATTTTGTAGCCATCGGCATCCTCACTCGCCAAGTAAGATAGTTGACTTACCCCGAGGCCACAACCCTCACGCCCGCTCCAGCGCCACCTCCGGCACCGTTTCCTTCAATCGCCCGCCGATGCGGATCGGCTCGATCCGTTTGGCCAGCCCCGTGCGGTCGTCGGTCTCGACAAACACGCCGCACACCGTCGCCGGCCCCTCGGCCGGCCGATAGCGGCCCTGGCTGATCTTGGTGGTGAAGCGGCGCAGCGGCTCTTCCTTGTCGTTGCCGATGACGCTGTTGTAGTCGGCGCAGGCTCCGGCATCGGTCTGGTAGGCGGTGCCGCCGGGCAGGATCTGGGCGTCGGCGGTGGGCACATGGGTGTGGGTGCCGACCACCAGGCTGGCGCGGCCGTCGCAGAAGTGGCCCATGGCCATCTTCTCGCTCGTCGCCTCGCAGTGCATGTCGACGACGACGGCATCGGCCACGATGCCCAGCGGGGCGGTGTCGAGCTCGCGGTTCACGGCCGCGAAGGGGTCGTCCATGGCGTCCATGTGGACGCGGCCGAGAATGTTGGTGACCAGGATCCGGCGACCGTCGGGCAGGACGTACAGGTTGCTGCCCCGGCCCGGCGCATCGGACAGGATCGGATAGTTGGCCGGCCGGATCATGCGCGGCTCACGCACGATGTAGGTCAGCGCCTCCTTCTGGTCCCAGCTGTGGTTGCCGAGGGTCAGGCAGTCCGCTCCGGCCTCGAAGATCTCGCGGGCGGTGTTCTCGGTGATGCCGAAGCCGGCGGCGGCGTTCTCGGCGTTGACGATCACGAAGTCGAGCGACAGGCGGCGGCGAAGACCCGGCAGGTAGTCGGAGAGTCCGTCACGGCCGGCCCGGCCGACGACATCCCCGAAAAAAGCGATACGCATCAAATGTCCTTTCGGGCCGCAGTATAGCCCGCCTCGGTCAGAATCCCATCCAGCGGCTGGTCATGTAGTCCGTGAGGGATGGCGTCCAGTTCCTGGCCCGCGAAAGCCAGCCCGACCAGCGGCGGCGGCCGGGGCATTCGGCGCAGGGCCTCGAACGTGCGGTCATAGAAGCCGCCGCCCTGGCCCAGGCGGTAACCCCGCCGGTCAAAGGCCAGCAGCGGCACGAGGATCAGGCCGGGGACCACGGGCGGGGCGCTGTCCAGCGGGGCGGGAAGGCCGGCCAGATCATGGGCGAGGGTGTCGCGCGGGGCCCAGGCGCGGAATTCCAGCGGGCCCTGCAGGTCGATGACGGCGGGCAGCGCCAGTCGCCAGCCCTTGCGGACCAGCGCGTCGCCGAGCGGCCGCGGGTCGATCTCGGCGCCCAGCGCCTTGTAGAGGGCGGCCACGCCCGGCCCGAGACGGAAGACGTCGAGGAGCTCCTGCACCCGGTCGGCGATCATCCAGTCCGCTTCAGGGTGCTGCACCTGCAGAGCCTTGCGCGTGTGACGCGCTTCAATGCGCAGGGCGGCCTTCTTGCCGTCGAGGATCGGGTCGTTGTGCATGGGGTCTAGGGTGGCGGCGCCGCGAGGACCGTGAAAGACTGTTTTATCCCCTCAGACCCGGATAACCAGGTGGGCGCCATATACCCGCAGCCACGGCCACGGACAGGGACAGCTCCCTTCGAGAGAATTAAGGTCAGAAGGATAGATCGCTTCCGACATGAACCGCAGCAACCGCCGAGTGACAACGTAGGGCTTCCGGAGGCAGTTCTCAACCTCCCACCCCTTTATGGGGAGGGAGGGCGACCGCGCCATCCCACTCAGCGTTGGACGTTCCCCATCTTCTCGATGCGCTTGGCCGCGTTCTCCAGCGCCGCCGCCGCCTTCATCTCCACCCGCGCCTGCTCGGCCTGAACCTTGGCCAGCTCGTTCTGCATGTGGGTCAGCCGCAGCTTGAGGTCCGACAGCTCGTCGGTCAGCAACAGGGCCGTCATCAGGAACAGCCGGGTCTCACCCAGCTGGCCGACCTCCTGCCCGACCGCCCGGACCTGCTGGTCGAAGGCGGCGGCGAGATCCATCAGGTGGCGCTCCTGGCCATCCTCGCAGCCGACCAGGAAGGGCTTGCCGTTCACCGTCACATTGAGCTGGCCCATCTAGCCCTCTCCCAGCGCGGAACGGATTTCACCGATGGCCCGACCCAGCGCTTCAGACGCCTGCGCCCCGGCCTCTTCCAGGGCCCGTTCACGGGCCCGCGAAGCGTCCAGCTCGGCGGCCAGGCGGGAGCGGTCGGCGTCGAACAGGCCGCCGGCCTCGGCGCCGGCTTCACGCACGCGTTCGCCCATCCGCTGCTCCAATACCCCCAGCGCCCGCTCCAGGCGGCGCACGGCCAGGTCGAGGGCGCTTCCCTCGGACTCTCCGCTCATTCATCGCGCTCCTTGATCACACGATCTCTATAGACTGCGTCGGGCGAAGACCGGAAGGCGGGTTGCGCCAAAGGCTTTCCCGTGCGAACCGCCCGGAAACCGGCAGCAACAGCGAGTCCCCCATGTCCGTCAGTCCCGTGAAGATGGCCGACGCCATTCGCGTGCTCTCCATGGACGCGGTCCATGCGGCGAAATCGGGGCACCAGGGCGCGCCCATGGGCCTGGCCGATGTGGCCACCGTGCTGTTCACCAAATTCCTCAAGTACGACGCCGCCAAGCCCGACTGGGCCGACCGCGACCGTTTCGTGCTGTCGGCCGGCCACGCGTCGATGCTGATCTACAGCCTGCTGCACCTCACCGGCAGCAAGGCGGTGACGATGGATCAGATCCGCAACTTCCGTCAGTGGGGCTCGATGACCCCCGGCCACCCCGAGTACGGTCACACCCCCGGCGTCGAGACCACCACCGGCCCGCTGGGCCAGGGCATCGCCACCGCCGTCGGCATGGCCATGGCCGAGCGTTCGATGAACGCCCGCTACGGCGACGATCTGGTCGATCACCACACCTGGGTCATCGCCGGCGACGGCTGTCTGATGGAAGGCGTTAGCCAGGAAGCAATCAGCCTGGCCGGGCGGCTGAAGCTGAACAAGCTGATCGTCCTGTTCGATGACAACAACACCACCATCGACGGCGAAGCGACCATTTCCGAGACCGGCGACCAGCAGATGCGCTTCAAGGCGGCCGGCTGGGCGGTGAAGGCGGTCGACGGCCACGACCACGGCAAGATCGCCGCCGCCATGCGCTGGGCGACCAGGCAGGACAAGCCGGTGATGCTGGCCTGCAAGACGAAGATCTCCAAGGGCGCCGGGCCCAAGGAAGGTGACGTCCACGGTCACGGCTATTCCCTGTTCGACGAGGAAGCGACCCAGGCCCGCCAGGCCATGGGCTGGCCCCTGCCGCCGTTCGAAATCCCCGACGACATCGCCGACGCCTGGAAGAAGGCCGGCCGCAAGGGCGCCGGCGCCCGCCGCAAGTGGGACGCCCGCCTCAAGGCCGACGCCAGGGGCGCCGACTTCACCCGCGCCATGAAGGGCGACCTGCCAGAGGGCGCCTTCAAGGCCATCGACGCCTACATCGCCGGCCTGCTGAACGAGCCGGTGGCCAACGCCACCCGCGTCCACAGCGGCTCGGCCCTGGCCAGGCTCACCCCGGCCATCCCGGAAATGATCGGCGGCTCGGCCGACCTGACCGGCTCCAACAACACCTACGTCAAGGGCATGCTGCCGTTCGACGCCCCCGACTACGCCGGGACCTATGTCCACTACGGCGTGCGTGAGCACGGCATGGCCGCCGCCATGAACGGCATGGCGCTGCACGGCGGGGTCATCCCCTTCAGCGGCACCTTCATGGTGTTCAGCGACTACAGCCGCGCCGCCATCCGTCTGGGCGCCCTGATGGGGGTGCGCGTCATCCACGTCATGACCCACGACAGCATCGGTCTGGGCGAAGACGGCCCGACCCACCAGCCGGTCGAGCACCTGGCCGCCCTGCGCGCCATGCCCAATCTGCTGGTCTTCCGCCCGGCCGACGCGGTCGAGGCCGCCGAATGCTGGAAGTCGGCGCTGGAGCACAAGACCACGCCGTCGGTCATGGCCCTGTCGCGCCAGAAGACCCCGGTCGGCCGCACCTTCGCGCCCGAGAACATGTCGGCCAAGGGCGCCTATGAACTGGCCCCCGCCACCGGCGAGGCCCAGGTCACGATCTTCGCCAGCGGCACGGAAGTCGGCGTCGCCATGTCGGCCCGCAGCATCCTGGAAGCCGGCGGCATCGGCACGCGGGTGGTCTCCACCCCCTGCTGGGAACTGTTCGAGCAGCAGCCGGCCGCCTACCGCCAGCAGTTGCTGGGCAAGGCCAAGGTCCGCGTCGCCGTCGAAGCGGCGGTCAAGTTCGGCTGGGAGCGGTTCATCGGCGAGGACGGTGTCTTCGTCGGCATGACCGGCTTCGGCGCCTCTGCCCCGTTCGAGCGGCTCTACAAGGAATTCGGCATCACCGCCGAAGCCGTCGCCGATGCGGCCAGGGCGAAGCTGACGCAATAACTTCCCTTCTCCCGCTCGCCGGGAGAAGGTGGCCCTGCGAAGCCTTGGCGTAGCAGGGTCGGACGAGGGCAGCACCGGCCCCGGACGACCCGCGCCAGACACCGGAGTTCAACATGCGCCGCCTGACCCTCGCCCTTCTCGCCGCCACCGCCATCGCCACCCCTGCCCTCGCGGCGGGCGGCATCGGCCTGCAGGGCCAGAACCCGCTCGGCGAAAGCACCGATGCCTTCCCCCGCATCGTCAGCCCGGCCGGCCCCAAGATCGAACGGATCAACCAGGCCCTGACCCGCGCCGACGCCCGGGCCAAAAAGGCGATGAAAGACTGCGGCAAGGCGCCCAACGCCTATGAGCGCGCCATCACCGCTCCGATGACCGGCGAGCCCTTCCTCAGCCTGATCGCCAGCGACTTCGCCGAATGCGGCGGCGCCCACCCCAGCATCGGCCAACTGGCCCTGACCTATGACCTCGGCACGGGCCGGCCGATTAACTGGGCAGACTATCTGCCCGCAGACCTGATCCAGCCCGAGGAACTGATCGACGCCGGCGACGGCAGCCAGATCGGCGCCACCAGATCCCCCGCCCTGCTCGATTTCTACCGCGCCGCCGCCAAGGCCCAGCGCGCCGATCGCGATTGCGATGATGTCCTCGACGGCGAGCTGTCCCTGGTCCTGTGGATCGACGCCAAGCAGCAGGGCGTCGCCATCGCGCCGACCAACCTGCCCCACGTCGTTCAGGCCTGCGGCGAGACGGTGATCATGAAGACCGACGAGCTGCGCAAGCGCGGCGCCAAGCCGGCCCTGACCAACGCCATCGACGCCGCGAAGAAGGCCAGGAACTACCAGTGACCGTCTTCAGCGACCTCGTCCCGGTCTTCCGCATCTTCGACGTCGCCAAGGCCCTGGAGTTCTACCGCGACTTTCTGGGGATGACGGTGGTCTGGGAGCATCGCTTCGAGCCGACCCTGCCGCTGTACATGGAAGTCGAGCGCGACGGCCTGGTGCTGCACCTCTCCGAACATTACGGCGACTCCCTGCCCGGCTCGACGATCCGGGTGAAGGTTCAGGGCCTGGCGGACTTCCACGCCGAATTGACCGGCAAGCAGTACGGCTACCTTCGCCCCGGCCTCGAACGTGATGACGACGATCTCGAGCTCATCCTGCTCGACCCGTTCGGAAACAAGCTGCGGCTCTATGAGCCCCTCAAGGACTAGACGATGAAGCTCGGCACGCCCCTCGCCCCCAACGCCGTCAAGGTGATGCTGCTCGGCTGCGGCGAGCTCGGCAAGGAAGTGGTCATCGAGCTGCAACGTCTCGGCGTCGAGGTCATCGGCGTCGATCGCTACGAGAACGCCCCGGCCATGCAGGTCGCCCACCGCAGCCACGTCATCCAGATGACCGACGCCGCCGCTCTTCGCGCCCTCGTCGAAGCCGAACGCCCGCACCTGATCGTGCCGGAGATCGAGGCCATCGCCACCGACGAGCTGGCCCGTATCGAGGCCGACGGACTGGCCACGGTGATCCCCACCGCCCGCGCCACCCAGCTGACCATGAACCGCGAGGGCATCCGCCGCCTGGCCGCCGAGGAACTGGGCCTGCCGACCAGTCCCTACGCCTTCGCGACCAGCCAGGCCGAGCTGGAAGCCGGCGCCGCCAAGGTCGGCTTCCCCTGTTTCGTCAAGCCGGTGATGAGCAGTTCCGGCAAGGGCCAGTCCTATGTCGAGACGCCCGCCGACGTCGCCGCCGCCTGGGAATACGCCCTTTCGGCCGGACGCGTCGCCGAGGCCAAGGTCATCGTCGAGGGCCGCATCGCCTTCGACTACGAGATCACCCTGCTGACCGTCCGCTCGCTCGATGCGGCCGGCGAGGTCCAGACCAGCTTCTGCGCCCCCGTCGGCCACCGCCAGGTCAAGGGCGACTATGTCGAGAGCTGGCAGCCGCAGGCGATGAGCGCGCTCGCCCTCGAACGCGCCCGCGACATGGCCGGCAAGGTCACCGCCGCCCTCGGCGGCCGCGGCCTGTTCGGCGTCGAGCTGTTCGTGAAGGGCGATGATGTCTGGTTCAGCGAGGTCAGCCCCCGCCCGCACGACACCGGCCTTGTCACCCTGGCCACCCAGACCTTCAGCGAGTTCGCCCTCCACGCCCGCGCCATCCTCGGCCTGCCGGTCGACGTCACCCTGGAACGCCCCGGCGCCAGCGCGGTGATCTATGGCGGCATGGAAGCGACCGGCGTCGGCTTCGAGGGCGTCGCCGAGGCGCTCAGCGTGCCCGGCGCGGACATCCGCCTGTTCGGCAAACCGGAAGCCTTCGAACGCCGCCGCATGGGCGTGGCGATCGCGCGGGGGGCCGACACTGACGAGGCGCGGGCCCGCGCGACGGAAGCGGCCGGCAAGGTGCGCGTCGTCAAATCATAAGGTCCCTTCTCCCGGCAAGCGGGAGAAGGAACGCCGTGGGCGTCACATCCCGTAACCCTCCTTGACCCCCGCAAGGGTTGACTTCCCGCCCCCCAAACGCAAAACCCCCCGCCAACTCAGAACATCGTTGGCCGGAGCCCTTTCACCCATGACCATCCGCGTCGCCATCAACGGCTTTGGCCGTATCGGCCGTCTCGTTCTCCGTTCGATCGCCGAACATGGCCGCACCGACATCGAGGTCGTGGCCATCAACGATCTGGGTCCCGTCGAGACCAACGCCCACCTGCTGCGCTACGACAGCGTCCATGGCCGGTTCCCCGGAACCGTCACCACCGGTGAAGACTGGATCGACGTCGGCATGGGCAAGATCAAGGTCACCGCCGAGCGCGACCCGGCCAACCTGCCGCACAAGGCCCTGGGCGTCGACATCGCCTTCGAATGCACCGGCATCTTCACGTCCAAGGACAAGGCCAGCGCTCACCTTACGGCCGGCGCCAAGCGCGTTCTTGTCTCCGCCCCGGCCGACAACGCCGACAAGACCATCGTCTATAAGGTCAACCACGAGACCCTGACCGCCGACGACATCGTCGTCTCCAACGGCAGCTGCACCACCAACGCCCTCGCCCCGGTCGCCAAGGTCCTGCACGACCTGTTCGGCATCGAGCGTGGCTACATGACCACCATCCACAGCTACACCGGCGACCAGCCGACGCTGGACACCATGCACAAGGACCTCTACCGCGGCCGCGCCGCCGCCCTGAGCATGATCCCGACCTCGACCGGCGCCGCCAAGGCGCTGGGCCTGGTCCTGCCGGAACTGAAGGGCAAGCTCGACGGCTCCTCGATCCGCGTGCCGACCCCCAACGTCTCGGTCGTCGACCTCAAGGTCGTGGCCGGCCGTGACGTCACCGCCGAAGAGATCAACGCCGCCCTGCAGGCCGCCGCCGATGGCCCGATGTCGGGCGTCCTGGCCACCACCAACGACCCGCTGGTCTCCATCGACCTCAACCACGTGGCCGCCAGCTCGACCGCCGCCCTGCCGCAGACGCAGGTCGTCGACGGCAAGCTGGCCCGGGTCCTGACCTGGTACGACAACGAGTGGGGCTTCGCGACGCGGATGAGCGACACGGCCCTGGTGATGGCGAAGTTCCTGTAAGACCTGTTCACTCCCGTCATCCCGGACGGCCGCAGGCCGATCCGGGACCCAGGGGGTGCGTGATCTCGCTGTATCCGCCGCCGGCTTGGCGGCCCCTGGGTCCCGGCGCTCCGCGCTTCGCGCTGCGGCCGGGATGACGGAGATTGTAGACCCATGCCCTTCCGCTCCCTCGAAACCGCCGACCTCGCCGGCAAGCGCGTCCTGGTCCGGGTCGATCTCAACGTGCCGATGGCCGACGGCGCCATCACCGACGACACCCGCCTGCGGGCCGTGCTGCCGACCATCCACTACCTGTCGACCCAGGGCGCGAAGACCATCCTGCTGGCCCACTTCGACCGGCCCAAGGGCAAGCGCGTCCCCGAGATGAGCCTGCGCCCCATCGCCGAGCCGCTGTCGGCCCTGCTCGAACAGCCGGTGCTGTTCGGCGAAGACTGCATCGGCGAGCCCGCCTACGACGTCGTCACCAAGCTGGAAAACGGCGGCGTCGCCCTGATGGATAACCTGCGTTTCCATCCCGGCGAGGAAGCCAACGACCCGGCCTTCGTCACCGAGCTGGCCGCTTTCGGCGATCTCTACGTCAACGACGCCTTCAGCGCCGCCCACCGCGCCCACGCCTCGACCGAAGGCCTGGCCCGCCTGCTGCCGGCCTATCCGGGCCTCTCCATGCAGCGCGAACTGGAAGCCCTCGACGCCGCCCTCGGCGCCCCCAAGCGCCCGGTGCTCGGCATCGTCGGCGGCTCCAAGGTCTCGACCAAGCTGGACCTGCTGAACAACCTGGTGACCAGGCTCGACCGCCTGGCCATCGGCGGCGGCATGGCCAACACCTTCCTGGCCGCGCAAGGCATCGACGTCGGCGCCAGCCTCTGCGAACACGACCTCGGCGACACCGCCCGCGAGATCATGGAATCGGCAAAAAAGGCCGGCTGCGAACTCCTGCTGCCCGTCGATGTCGTCACCGCCACCGAGTTCAAGGCGAACGCCGCCCACAAGGTCCAGGGCCTGGACAGCATCGCCGCCAACGAGAGCATCCTCGACGCCGGTCCGGAGACGACCAAACGCCTGCTGGCCGCCATGGACGCCTCCGCCACCCTGATCTGGAACGGCCCCCTCGGCGTCTTCGAACTGCCCCCCTTCGACGCCGCCACCGTCGCGGCCGCGAAGCACGCGGCGCAGCTCACCACGGCCGGCAAGCTGATCGCCGTCGCCGGCGGCGGCGACACCGTCGCGGCGCTGAATCATGCGGGCGTGGCGGGCGAGATGACCTTCGTCAGCACCGCCGGCGGCGCCTTCCTCGAATGGATGGAAGGCAAGGAACTGCCCGGCGTCGAGGCGTTGCAGGTCTAGGCGGGCGAACAACGGCCGTCCGCTCTCCCCCACCTGTGGGGGAACAATCCTTTGGCGAGCGCTGCAAGCGAGCCAAACCGAGGGGGTTCCCACCGCCGGTTGATGATTGGCGTTCCGATGCCGGCGCTGCCCCGCCTCCTGGTCCGTCGCTTTCGCTCCGAACCGTCCTCCGCCCCCTCGCGGGGGCGGAGAGCGAACATCCCCGTTGCGCCGCGATGCATCTTCCCGCATCAAATCCAAACGGACGTTTGCCTCAGCCCAACGCCGTCAACCCAGGGGAAGAAACACTCATGTTCTCGCACATCATGGTCGGCACTAACGACCTCGCCAAATCCAAGGTCTTCTACGACAAGGTGATGGCCACCCTCGGCATCGGTCCGTCCATGGTCGACGGCCACCGCATGTTCTACCTCAGCCCCAAGGGCGTGTTCGCGGTGTCGCAGCCGATTGACGGCCAGCCGGCCTGCCACGCCAACGGCGGCACCATCGGCTTCGCCTGCGACTCTCCCGAACAGGTCAAGGCCTGGCACGACGCCGGCGTCGAAGCCGGCGGCACCTCGATCGAAGATCCGCCCGGCGAGCGCATCAGCAACATGGGCAAGATGCATCTGGCCTATCTGCGCGATCCCGACGGCAACAAGCTGTGCGCCATGCACCGCCCCGGCTGATCGTAAAGGAGCGGCGCCGGTCACGGCCGGCGCCGACACCCCATGCCCTCTAGCCAGACCCATCGGGGCTCCTGCCTCTGCGGCGCGGTCCGCTTTTCGACCGACGCCGTCATCGACCATTCCGACGCCTGTCACTGTTCCATGTGCCGCAAGGCGTCCGGCCACTTCTGGGCCTCGGCCGACGTGCCGAAGGAGTCCCTGACCATAGAGGACGAGGCCGGTGCGTTGCGCTGGTACGCCTCCTCCGAAAAGGTCCGCCGCGGCTTCTGCGGAACCTGCGGCTCACAGCTGTTCTGGGACCCGATCCACGGCAAGAGCATCGCCTTCGCCATGGGCGCGCTGGACGGACCGACCGGCCTGAAACTCGGCAAGCACATCTTCGTCGGCAGCAAGGGCGACTACTACGAGATCGCCGACGGCCTGCCGCAGGACATGGCCCCGCCCTCATCGTGATCACGCGCCCGTGAAAACCGGGGGTGACTCTGGCGCGGGCCTTGTCTAAACCCGCCCCACAAAATCAAAACACGCCCGCAAGGAGTCTCCCGTGGCCCGCATCACCCTGCGCCAGCTGCTCGACCACGCCGCCGAGCACGACTACGGCCTGCCCGCCTTCAACATCAACAACATGGAACAGGGCCTGGCCATCATGGAGGCGGCCGACGCCGTCGACGCGCCGGTCATCATCCAGGCCAGCCGCGGGGCGCGGAACTACGCCAACGACATCATGCTGGCCCGGCTGATCGACGCCCTGGTCGAGATCTACCCGCACATCCCCGTCTGCATGCACCAGGACCACGGCAACGGCCCGGCCACCTGCGCCACCGCCATCCAGTACGGCTTCACCAGCGTGATGATGGACGGCAGCCTGGAAGAAGACGCCAAGACCCCGGCCTCCTATGAATACAACGTCGAGGTCACCCGCCGCGTCGTCGAGATGGCCCACAGTTGCGGCGTCTCCGTCGAGGGCGAACTGGGCGTGCTCGGCAGCCTGGAGACCGGCATGGGCGAGGCCGAGGATGGCCACGGCTTCGAGGGCAAGCTCGACCATTCGGCCCTGCTGACCGACCCGGACCAGGCCGTCGACTTCGTCAAGCGCACCCAGGTCGACGCCCTGGCCATCGCCATGGGCACCAGCCACGGCGCCTACAAGTTCAGCCGCCAGCCCGACGGCGCGGTGCTGGCCATGAACGTCATCGAGGAAATCCACCACCGCCTGCCCAACACCCACCTGGTGATGCACGGCAGTTCCTCGGTCCCGAAGGACCTGCAGGAGATCATCAACGCCTACGGCGGCGAGATGCCGGAGACCTGGGGCGTGCCGGTGGAAGAGATCCAGCGCGGCATCAAGCACGGCGTGCGCAAGATCAACATCGACACCGACAACCGCATGGCCATGACCGGCGCCATCCGCAAGGTGATGGCCATGAAGCCCGGCGAGTTCGACCCGCGCGCCTATCTGAAGCCCGCCAAGGAAGCCATGCGCAAGATCTGCCAGCAGCGCTTCGAGGAGTTCGGGGCCGAAGGCTGGGCCGGCAAGATCAAGCCGCTGAGCACGGCGAAGATGGCCAAGCGCTACGAGAGCGGCGAACTGGCGATCAAGATCGACAAGAGCCTGCAACCGGGCTGAGTCCGTCCGGGCGCGGTTCCTCCCTCCCCTTTATGGGGAGGGACAGCGCGCGAAGCGCGCAGGGTGGGGAAGTCGGATGCAGCGCGCCTGAACCATCCGATTGTCGGGCGCCAACACCCCCACCGACCCGACCTGGCCCACACTTCCCCACCCTGACGGCTTCGCCGTCTGTCCCTCCCCATAAAGGGGAGGGAGGTCGCGCCGTTTCAGGCGTCGATATCCGCGCCCTTCATTTCCTTGACGAACAGGAACCCGATCACCGCCGTCGCCGCGGCCACCACCACGGGGTACCAGAGCCCGTAGTAGATATTGCCCGTGGCGGCGACCATGGCGAACGCCGTGGTCGGCAGGAAGCCCCCGAACCAGCCGTTGCCGACGTGGTAGGGCAGGCTCATCGAGGTGTAGCGGATGCGGGCCGGGAACATCTCGACCAGGGCCGCCGCGATCGGCCCGTAGACCATGGTCACCAGCAGCACCAGCGCGAACAGGATGGCCACCACCATCGGCTTGTCGACCTTGGCGGCGTCTGCCTTGGCCGGATAGCCGTGGCCGGCCAGGGCCTTGCCGAGGTCCTTGCGCCAGGCGGTCTGCGCCTCGGTAAAGGCCTTGGTCGGCATGCCCGCGCCCTCGAACGACGCCACCCGGGTGTCGCCCACCGCGACGGCGGCCAGGCTGCCGGCCGGGGCGGCGACGTTGACGTAGGACACCCCGGCCGAGGCCAGCGCCGACTTGGCCACATCGCAGCTTGAGGTGAACGCCGTCTTGCCCACCGGGTCGAACTGGAAGCTGCAGGCGGCCGGATCGGCGATCACCCGCACCGGGGCACTCGCGCTCGCCGCCGCCAGCGCCGGATTGGCCGCCACGGTCAGGGCCTTGAACAGCGGGAAAAAGCTCACCGCCGCGATCAGGCAACCCGCCAGGATCACCGGCTTGCGCCCGATCCGGTCAGACAGCCAGCCGAAGACGATGAAGAACGGCGTCCCCAGAAGCAGCGCGATCGCCACCAGGCTGTTGGCCGTCGGCCCGTCCACCTTCAGCGTCTTTTCCAGGAAGAACAGGGCGTAGAACTGGCCCGTGTACCAAACCACCGCCTGGCCGGCGGTCAGACCCACCAGCGCCAGGATGACCAGCTTCAGGTTCCTGCCGTTGGCGAAGGCCTCGCTGAGCGGCTTCTTCGCCGCCCGCCCCTCCTCGACCATCTTCTGGAAGACCGGGCTCTCGTTCAGCTTCAGCCGGATCCACAGCGACAGGCCGAGCAGCAGGATCGACGCCAGGAACGGAATCCTCCAGCCCCACTCGGCAAAGGCCTCCTCCCCCGTCTGCCCCCGCACGCCGAGAATGACGATCAGCGACAGGAACAGCCCCAGCGTCGCCGTTGTCTGGATGAAGCTCGTATAAAGCCCCCGCTTCCCGGGCGGCGCATGTTCGGCGACATAGGTCGCCGCCCCGCCGTACTCGCCGCCCAGCGCCAGCCCCTGGATCAGCCTCATCAGCACCAGCAGGATCGGCGCCGCCACCCCGATGCTTGCGTACCCCGGCAACAGACCGACCACGAAGGTCGAGCCGCCCATCAGCAGCATGGTCACCAGAAAGGTGTTCTTGCGCCCCCACAGGTCGCCCAGCCGCCCGAACACCACGGCGCCGAACGGCCGCACGAAGAACCCGGCCGCAAAGGCCAGCAGGGCGAAGATGTAGCCGGTGGTCTCGTTGACCCCGCTGAAGAAATGCTTGGAGATGAAGCCGGCCAGAGAGCCGTACAGATAGAAGTCGTACCATTCGAAAATGGTCCCCGCCGACGCCCCGCCGATCACCGTCAGGTGGCCGCCGCCCCGCTTCACGTCGCTCATCCCCGTCTCCCCGTATTTTCCACAAAGCTAGACTGAATCCGCGCCCGGATGACAGAGCCGCCTTCGGGCGCTAGAACCCCGGTCCCGATTTCATGTCCAGACAGAAGACCGACGATGGCCGGCCACTCAAAATTCAAGAACATCATGCACCGCAAGGGCCGCGCCGACGCCGCCCGGTCCAAGCTGTTCTCCAAGCTCTCGCGCGAGATCACCGTGGCCGCCAAGACCGGCCTGCCGGATCCGTCGATGAACCCGCGCCTGCGCCTGGCGGTCAACAACGCCAAGGCCGAAAGCCTGCCCAAGGACGTCATCGAACGCGCCATCAAGAAGGGCCAGGGCGGCGACGCCGAAAGCTATGACGAGATCCGCTACGAAGGCTTCGGCCCCGGCGGCGTCGGCGTCATCGTCGAGGCCCTGACCGATAACAGGAACCGCGCCGCCGCCAACGTCCGTTCGATCTTCGCCAAGAACGGCGGGGCTCTGGGCGAGACCGGCTCGGTCAGCTTCAACTTCGACCGCATGGGCCAGATCACCTACCCGGCCTCGGCCGGTTCGGAAGACGCCGTCATGGAAGCCGCCATCGAAGCCGGCGCCGAGGACGTCGAGTCCGACGAGGAAAGCCATGTCATCTGGACCGCCTTCGAGGACATGACCACCGTCATCGACGCTTTGACGGGCACGCTTGGCGATCCCAGGACCACCGCCATCACCTGGCGGCCGAAGATGCTGGTCCCGGTCGAAGGCGACGCGGTGGCCACCATCATGAAGCTGATCGACACCCTCGATGACGAAGACGACGTCCAGAACGTCTACGCCAACTTCGACATCAGCGACGAAGACCTGGCCAAGCTCTGATCCCCCCCGGGCGCTTCGCGCCCGAACAGGAGGAGGATCACGTTTGCACTTTCTTCAGACTCGTCGCCAATGTAGGGAAACATATGGCGAACACGATCCGACTCCTCGGGCTCGATCCGGGCCTACGCAAGACCGGCTGGGGCGTCATCGACGTCGAGGGCGCCCGGCTGAGCTGGGTCGCGCACGGGGTCATCTCGCCCGACGACAAGGCCCCCTTTTCCGACCGCCTGCTCTGCCTGTTCGAAGGCATCACCGGCGTCATCGACACCTACGCGCCGCATGAGGCCGCCGTCGAGGAGACCTTCCTCAACACCAACGCCCAGTCGACCCTGAAGCTCGGCCACGCCCGCGCCGCCGCCATGATCGCCCCTGCCAAGGCCGGGCTGCTGGTCGCCGAATACAGCGCCAAGGAGGTCAAGAAGTCCGTCGTCGGCACCGGCGGGGCCGACAAGACCCAGGTCGCCTACATGATCGCACGGCTGCTGCCCACGGCCGGCGGCGCGACCGCCGACGCCGCCGACGCCCTGGCCGTCGCCATCGCCCACGCCCACGCCCGCAAGGCCCGCGCCATCGGCCAGGTCACCCACCACAGCCTGCGCAAAGCCCTCGCCATAAAGAGTATGGGGAGGGTCGCATGATCGGCCGTCTGCGCGGCATCGTCGCCGAGATCGGCGAGGACGAATGCCTGATCGATGTCGGCGGCGTCGGCTATGTCGTCCGCTGCGGGGCCCGCACCCTGAGCCGCCTGCCCGCCGTCGGCGAGGAAGCCGTGCTCCATACCGAAAACCCCTGGAGCGAGCAGATCGGCCCGCAGCTTTACGGCTTCCTGGCCCGTGACGAGCGCCGCGCCTTCGTCCTCCTGCGCGCCATCCAGGGCGTCGGCCCCAAGGCGGCCATGGCCGTGCTCGACGTCGCCAGCCCGGCCGAACTGGCCGGCGCCATCGCCCGCGACGACAAGGCCCTGATCGGCCGCGCCAACGGCGTCGGCCCCAAGCTCGCCCAACGCATCGTCACCGAGTTGAAGGACAAGCCGATCAGCGACGGCCCGGCCATCTTCGCCCCCAACACCGCCGCCCCCCGCGCCGCCGCGCCCAGCGCGACCGGCGAAGCAGTCTCCGCCCTCATGGGCCTGGGCGTCGCCGAACCCATGGCCCGCCGCGTGATCGAACAGGCCTCGCTGCGACTTGGTGAGGACGCCGACGTCTCCGCCCTGATCAAGGCCGGCCTGCAGGAACTCGGTCGGTGACCCGCATCGTCTCCCCCAACGAGGCCCCCACCGAGGGCCCCGACAAGGCCATGCGCCCGCAAACCCTGGCCGAGTTCGTCGGTCAGCAAGGCGCCAAGGCCAACCTCAAGGTCTTCATCGACGCCGCCCGCGCCCGTGGCGAACCCCTCGACCACGTCCTGCTTTTTGGCCCCCCAGGCCTCGGCAAGACCACGCTCGCCCAGATCGTCGCCCGCGAGCTCGGCGTCAATTTCCGCGCCACCTCCGGCCCGGTCCTGGCCAAGGCCGGCGATCTGGCCGCCATCCTGACCAACCTCGAACCCAACGACGTCCTGTTCATCGACGAGATCCACCGCCTCTCGTCGAACGTCGAGGAAATCCTCTACCCGGCCATGGAAGACCAGGTTCTCGACCTGGTCATCGGCGAGGGCCCATCGGCCCGCTCGATCCGCATCGATCTCGCCCCCTTCACTCTGGTCGCCGCCACCACCCGCGCCGGCCTCTTGGCCACCCCCCTGCGCGACCGCTTCGGCATCCCCATCCGCTTGGAGTTCTACACCAACGCCGAGCTGAAGCTGGTCATCGACCATGCCTCGCGGCGCATGGGCATCGCCGTCAGCGACGACGGCGCCGCCGAGATCGCCGCCCGCTCACGCGGCACCCCGCGCGTCGCCGGCCGCTTGCTGCGCCGGGTCCGCGACTTCGCCGCCGCCGACGGGGCCGAGGTCATCGACCAGAAGCATGCCGCCCGGGCGCTTGCCCGCCTTGAGGTCGACGAACACGGCCTCGACAGCCTCGACCGCCGCTACCTGCGCGCCCTGATCGAGCACTACAACGGCGGCCCGGCCGGGGTCGAAACCTTGGCCTACGCCATCGCCGAGGCCCGCGATGCCGTCGAGGACGTCATCGAGCCCTACCTGATGCAGCAGGGCTTCATCCAGCGCACCCCGCGCGGCCGCGTCGCCTGCGGCAAGGCCTACCTCCATCTGGGCCTCAGTGAACCGCCGACGCCGCCGGGGCTCCTGCCGAAGGCGCAAGGGACTCTGTTCGAGGAATAGCGGCCCCACGCCTTCCTGATCTCGCTCCTCGCCCCTATGACGGGCATCAGCGCAGCTTCAAGGAGCGACTGGCGATGTCCGACCTCCCCGAACCCACCGCCGGCCAGTTCGTCGGCCGCGAGCACCGCCTGCCTGTGCGCATCTATTACGAGGACACCGACTTCTCCGGCGTCGTCTACCACGCCAACTACAGCCGCTATTTCGAGCGCGGCCGCAGCGACTTCCTGCGCCTGGCCGGCGTCTCGCACAGTGACCTGCTGGACGGCGAGCAGCCGATCGCCTTCGTCGTCACCCGCATGGAAATCGACTTCAAGCGCCCGGCCCGCATCGACGATGCCCTGGTCGTCCGCACGACCTACGACGCGGTGAAGGGCCCCCGCCTGTTCATCAGCCAGACCATCACCCGGGGCGAGGATCTGATCGCCCAGGCCGTGGTCAACGCCGCCTGCATCCGCCTCGACGGCCGCCCCTCGAAACCGCCGCCCGGCATGGCCGCGAAGCTGGCGCCCTGGTTCGCGCCGGAGCCGTCCTGAATTTGCACGTGAGCGACGAGCAGGCGTGCAATCCGGTCACAGCAGGTTAATCACTACGGGACATGGTTTTTCGACGCCTTATTGTCACCAAAGCCGCGCAGATGATGCGGGCAAGATAACACTGCCTTCGGGGGAGCCCTGATCACATGGAACCGACCGCCGTCTCGGCCGAGAGCTTCTCCTTTGTCGCCCTGTTCATGGCGGCCGACTGGGTCATCAAGGGGGTCATGATCGGCCTCGCCATCGCCTCCCTGGTCAGCTGGGCGGTGATCATCGACAAGTTCGTCCGCTTCAGCGGTCTCAACCGCCAGGCCAACGCCTTCGAGGACAAGGTCGGCTCGGGCCGCCCCCTGGAAGAGATCGCCCAGGAAGCCGGCAATTCCAAACACCCCCTGCCCCGCCTGCTCAACGCCGCCCTGCGCGAATGGCGCGACACCCGGGCCAAGGGGGCCATCGGCGATACCCAGACCGCCCTGCTGATCCAGCGCATCGACCGGGTGCTGGACAGCAACATCGCCCGCGAAAGCCAGAAGGCCGAAGAGGGCCTCGGCACCCTCGCCATCGTCGCCACCGCCAGCCCCTTCATCGGCCTGTTCGGCACGGTCTGGGGCATCATGAACGCCTTCAAGAACATCGCCCTGGAGCAGAACACCTCCCTGCCCGTGGTTGCCCCCGCTATCGCGGAAGCCTTGTTCGCCACGGCGCTGGGGCTGATGGCGGCCATCCCCGCCTACATCGCCTACAACAAGTTCTCGACCGACGCCGGCAAGTTCGCCGCCCGTCTGGAAGGCTTCGCGGACGACCTGTCGACCGCCATCCAGCGTCGCCTGGCCGAGAAGGTCTGACCCCATGGCGCTTTCCTCCAACGACGCCTTCGGCGCGGGCGGCGGTCGCCGTCGGCGGCGCGGCCGTGGCCGGCGCGGCGCCCTGTCGGAGATCAACGTCACCCCGCTGGTCGATGTCATGCTGGTGCTGCTGATCATCTTCATGATCTCCGCCCCCCTGCTGACCAGCGGCGTCTCCATCGAACTGCCCAAGACCGAGGCCGGCTCGCTGCAGGACCAGTCCGAGCCCCTGACCCTGACCGTTCGCAAGGACGGCAAGCTCTACATCGGTGAGGAGGAGGTGGCCTTCGCTGCCCTCAAGGCGCGGCTGGCGGCCATGTCCAACGAGAACTTCGAACGCCCGATCTACGTCCGCGCCGATGGCCTGGCCTCCTACGAGGTGGTCGCCCAGGTGATGGCGGCGATCAGCACCGGTGGCTTTACCAGGATCAACCTGATTACCGACACCGGCGGCCCGACCAGCGGCCCCAAACCCGAAGCGGCCGCCGAATGATCAAGGCGGGACGCTGATCGATGGCCCGCGAGCGGAGACAGATCGCCCCCGCACTCATCGCCTCGGTGGTCGTCCACCTGGGCGTGGTCGCGCTCGCCCTGTTCGCCTGGCCCCATCAATCCAAGCCCGTCACCCTCGGCTCGGTGCCGGTGACCATCGTCACCGAGGGCCCGGCCGAGCTTCGCAAGGCGCAGGAGGGCCCCGAGCTGGACGCCCTGACCGAGGAGCCGATCCCCGATCTGCCCCCGGAGCCCGTCGCGCCCCCGGCCCCGGTCCCCACACCGACCCTCAAGCCCGTTCCCGAGAAGGCCCAGGAAAAGGCCAGGCCGACGCCAAGCCCGACGCCGAAGAAGCAGGCCAACCTCGACTTCGACGACCTGGAGAAGCGCCTCCAGAAGGCCGGCGGCGGCCAGCCCAGGGGCGGCGGCCAGAAGGGCCCGCCCCGTCCCTCGACTTCGCCAAGGCCCCAGCCCAAGGGCGGCGCCGGCGGCGGACCGCCGGGCGAATGGCTGAAGGGCCTGCAGGCGGCGCTCTACGAATACTGGAACCCCAACTGCTTCGTCGAAGGCGGCCGCTCCGTGAAGGTCTCGGTCAAGGTGGTGCTGTCGCCATCGGGACGCCTGATCGGCAAGCCGGACATCGTCCGCAGTTCCGGGGCCGACCCTGAGCTGGTCCAGGCCGGCACGACCCGCGCCCTGCTGGCCCTGAACCGGGCGCAGCCGTTCAAGGACGTGCCGCCGGAACTGGCCGGTGACCCGCTTATCCTCAACTTCGACGCCCAGAAGGCCTGCGCCCTGTGAGCCTTCGCCTCATTCCCGTCCCCGACTTGCGCAAGGCTGACCGTCCCTGCGCCCCGAGGAGCCCGACATGACTCTCCGCCACCTGCTCTTCGCGCTCTGCGCCCTGATCATGGGAACGGCCGCCCTGCCCGGGGTCGCCGCCGCCCAGATCGAGGTCGACATCAACCAGGGCAATCTCAAGCCCGTGCCGATCGCCATCCCGGCCTTCAGCGGCGGCCGCGGCGGCGACATCGCCGGCGTCATCAGCGCCAACCTCGAACAGTCGGGCCTGTTCGCGCCGGTCAATCCGGCCGCCTTCCCCGAGCGCAACCTCGACATCGCCATCCAGCCCAACTTCGAGGCCTGGAAGACCATCGACACCCAGGTGCTGGTCAACGGCCAGGTGACGACCGAGGGCGACGGCCGCCTGCGCGTCGACTTCCGGCTCTGGGACATCGGCTCGGGCACCCAGCTGCTCGGCCTGCAGTTCACCTCGACGCCCGAGAACTGGCGCCGCGTGGCCCACAAGATCAGCGACCAGATCTACCAGCGCCTGACCGGCGAGAGCGGCTACTTCGATACCCGCGTCGTCTTCATCGCCGAGAGCGGCGCGCGTGGAAAGCGCGTCAAACGCCTGTCGATCATGGACCAGGACGGCGCCAACAACAGCTACCTGACCGACGGCAGCTACATCGTCATGACCCCGCGCTTCTCGGCCAACAGCCAGGAGATCACCTACATGGCCCTGCGGCCGACGGGGTCCTCGATCTACCTGTTCAACATCTCGACCGGCCGCCAGGAAACGCTCGGCCGCTTCGCCGGCATGGTCTTCGCCCCGCGCTTCTCGCCAAACGGCGACCGCGTGGTGTTCAGCGTCGAGAAGAACGGCAACAGCGACCTCTACCTGATGGACCTGCGCAGCCGCAGCCAGACCCGACTGACCAGCGACCCGGGCATCGACACCTCGGGCAGCTTCTCGCCCAACGGCGGCCAGATCGTCTTCAACTCTGACAGGGGTGGGAGTCCGCAGCTCTACGTCATGAACGCCGACGGTTCGGGTGTGCGCCGCATCAGCCGCGGCGGCGGACGTTACACCACCCCGGTCTGGAGCCCCAAGGGCGACTTCATCGCCTTCACCAAGCAGGCCGGCGGCGTCTTCCACATCGGGGTGATGAAGCCTGACGGCTCGGACGAACGCATCCTCACCACCAGCTATCTGGATGAGGGCCCGACCTGGGCGCCCAATGGTCGGGTGCTGATGTTCTTCCGCGAGGGCCGGGGCGGCGAACCGCGCCTGTGGAACGTCGACATCACCGGCCGCATTCTACGTCCGGCCCCCTACCGTGGCTCAGGATCCGACCCTGCCTGGTCGCCCCTATTGGACTAGTGGTGAGCCGGCGGTTCAATCGTCAGAAGAATTGTTGTCCGGGCGTCGCATTCCCACGGCATTGTGACGATCGGTCAGAGTTTTCAGTCGCAAGCTTACTAGGATCGGCGCCACTATCGGCCCGATAATTCCAGCCGAAGGAGGAAGCCATGCGCTTCAACACCCAAAGCGTCATGAGACTGGCCCTGGTGGCCGTCGCCGCCGCCTCACTGGCCGCCTGCGCCACCAAGCCGCAGCCCAATCCGGATCCGGGTCCGCGCCCGCCGCAAGGCGGCGGCGAAACCTATGTCCCGCCCAAGGGCCCCGGCCCTGTCGACAGCAGCATCATCCCCGGCTCCAGCCAGGACTTCATCATCAACGTCGGCGAATTCGTCTACTTCGACCTCGACAGCTACGACATCCGGTCGGACGCCCAGCCGGTGCTCGACGCCCAGGCCGCCTGGCTGCGCCGCTTTCCGAACGTCTCGATCCGCATCGAGGGCAATTGCGACGAACGCGGGACCCGCGAGTATAACCTCGCCCTCGGCAGCCGCCGATCCAACGCGGTCAAGGACTACCTGGTCTCGCGCGGCGTCTCGCCCAGCCGGATCATGACCCTGTCGAACGGCAAGGAACGGCCGATCAACCCGGGCACGGACGAAGAGTCCTACCAGCAGAACCGCAACGGTCAGACGATCATCACCAGCGGCGCCTACTAGCCGCTTCTGGCCGCGACTGCGGAACAAGGGTCGCATGAGCCCGCCAGGCGGAAGGGAACACCGGTTCCGCCGCCGGGCGGGCTCTGTTCGTTGGGGTGACCAAGGCGGCGAAGACCGCTTGGGGGCCGGCCGTCTTTTTCGTATCCTCGCCGTAAATTTGACGCCGGACACAGGACCAATCCGCCCATGAAGCCGACGCTCTCCTCCTCGCTCAAGGCCGCCCCCTTCCTGGCGGTGCTGATCGCCGTCACCGTCCACTTCGCGGCCGTGGCCCAGACCCCGATGCCCGACCCGCTGGACGACCGCTCGGTCAAGCGGCTGGAGAAGATGGAGAAGGTGGTCCGCGAGCTGCGCGCCATCGTCTTCCAGGGCCGTGACACCGGCAAACCCGTCGTCGTGCAGGACGCCGAGACCGGCGTCTTGATCGCCGCCCTCACCGACCGCGTCGCCGACCTCGAACAGACCCTGACCCGCAGCAACGCCGGCAACGAAGAGCTCGGCATGGACCTGGACCGCACCAAGCAGGCGCTGGCCGCCTCCGAAGCCGCCAACCGGCAGCTCAGCGAGCGCCTGGCCGGCCTGGAGACCCGCCTGGCCGCCCTCGAAGCCGCCGC
>VYLE01000059.1_pt1 | contig 100852 bp, 94 predicted proteins | sample 5114391 | NCBI WGS metagenome assembly VYLE01 (sample SAMN12291771, study PRJNA351875) | freshwater metagenome | isolation source: freshwater lake | place: USA: Michigan, Kent Lake | collected 2013-08-15 | reverse complement strand
CCGCGCAACAGCCCGGCTGGATTGCGCGCTGCACGAGCGCGAGCCGCGACGCGCCGCTGGAATGCGCCATCGAGCAGAACGCGGTGCTGACCAAGACCGGCCAGACCATCGTGCTGATCAACATCCGCATCGCGCCCGACACGCGCACGCCGATCGCGCTGCTGCAATTGCCGCTCGGCCTCAACCTGCCCGTCGGTGCCAAGCTGCAGGTCGACGAGGGCAAGACCGTCGACCTTCCGATCCAGACCTGCGAGAACCGCGGCTGCTACGCCTCGACGCCGATCGCGCCGGATCTGCTCGCGGCGCTACGCGCGGGCAAGCAGCTCAAGGTCTCCTTCCAGAACATGGCGAAGGAGACCATCGCGATCCCGATGCCGCTCGGCGACTTCGCCAGCGCCTACGACAAGATCAAGTAGGGCAAACTGTCATCGCCCGCGAAGGCGGGCGCTCCAGTATTCCACCAGCATCCGCGATTGAACCGATCGGCCGCGGCGTCCTGGATGCCCCGCCTTCGCCGGGCCTGACACCGGCTCACTCACTGCCGCGCCATTTCGGCGTTGCCGACGGCGTCGCCGTCGAGCTTCTGGTCGCTGTGCATGGTGACGGTGACGCGCGAGAGCTTGCCGTCGAACTCGAACGGCGCCTCGTAATGCGACACGGGGCTGCCGCGATCGCGGCCGATGTCGAGGCCGGACCACGAGATCAGCGTGTGGAAGCCGAGCTGGGTCTGCAACGCGCCGGCCGGCTCGCCGTCGATCAGCAGCGTGTATTCGGTGACACCCGTGCGCGAGCCCTTGGCGGGCGGCTCCTTGCGGAGCAGACGTTCGACGTTCACCCCGAGGCGCCGCGCGCCTGACGGCACCTTGCGGTCGGAGCGCACGATCTGGTGGCTGCCGCCGATATTGAGGTCGTGCACGAGATGGCCGTCCTTGACATAGAGGCTGTAGCCTGATGTCGCATCGCCATGCGAGATCAGGACGCCGCTCGCGCCCGCCTCGTCCATCTCGACATGCGCCTCGATCGTGTAGCTGCGGCTGCGCACATCGGGCGCGACGTCGGTCGGCACATGGCCCATGCCGGCATGGAAGACGAAATGGTGGCGCGCGCCGTGGAAGCGCGCGGCGTTCTCGGCAAAGCGCGGCCCGAAGCGATCGTCGAGCGGCAGCACGTTGTGCGTCTCGGCCTCCTTCCACCAGGTCGCGATCATCCGCGCGAGCCGCTCGGGCTCTTTCGTCGCGAGATCGTTGGTCTCCGAGAAATCCTCGTCGAGATGGAACAGCTCCCATTTGTCGTTCTCGAACGGGGTGCCCGGCGGATGATAGGCCACCGCCTTCCAGCCGCCGTGCCACAGGCCGCGATGGCCGAACATCTCGAAATATTGCGGTGAGCCCTTCGACGGCGCGGAAGCGTCGGTGATCGACCGCGCAAAGCTCTCGCCTTCGAGCGGCATCTGCGGCACGCCGGCGATCGATGCCGGCGGCGCGATGCCGATCAGGTCGAGCAGGGTCGGCGTGAGATCGCAGGCATGGACGAACTGGTGCCGCAGCTCGCCCTTGGCCGTGATGCGGTTCGGCCAGGAGATGACGAAGGGATCGCGGATGCCGCCGCCATGGGTGTTCTGCTTGTAGCGGCGCAGCGGCGTGTTCGAGGTCATGGCCCAGCCATGCGGGAAATTGCTGTGGGTGTCCGGGCCGCCAATCTCGTCGATCCGGGCGAGCTTCTCCGCGAGCGGCTCCGGCTTGAAGTTGAACGGTCCCATCGCGTTGACGAAGCCGAGCGGGCCGCCTTCCTGGCTCGCGCCGTTGTCCGACATCACGATGACCATGGTGTTGTCGCGAATGCCCGCGGTTTCCAGAAATGCGACGAGACGCGCCAGATGGCGGTCGGAATGGTCGAGCATGCCGGCGAAGGCGGCCTGCAGGCGGGTGAAGATGCGGCGCTCGTCGGCGGAATGCTCGTCCCAGGCCTTCACGCCGTCGTTGCGCGCGGGCAGCTGCGTGCCCTGCGGCACCAGGCCCATCGCCTTCTGCCGCGCCAGCCGCCGCTCGCGCTCGATGTCCCAGCCATGCGCGAAGGCCGCATCGTAGCTGCGGATGATGTCCATCGGCGCCTGATGCGGCGCGTGACACGCGCCGAGCGCGACCCAGGTGAGCCAGGGAATGTCGGGCCGGTCGGCCTGGTGATCGCCGATGAAGCGGATCGTCTGGTCGATCAGGTCCTCGGTCAGATGATAGCCGTCGGCGTAGCTCCCGGGCGGATCGACATGCGTGTTGTCGGAGACGAGCTCGGGCGCATATTGATCCGTCTCGGCATCGAGGAATCCGTAGAAGCGGTCGAAACCGCGGCCGAGCGGCCAGCCATCGAACGGACCGGTGGCGCCGCTCTCGGTCAGCGGCGTGACGTGCCACTTGCCGACCATGTAGTTGCGATAGCCGTGGACGCGCAGCATCTCGGCGAGCGTGCCCGCCTCGCGCGCGATCTTGCCGCGATAGCCGGGATAGCCGGAATCGAAATTGGCGAGGCAGCCGACACCCACCGAATGATGATTGCGTCCCGTGAGCAGCGCCGCGCGCGTCGTCGAGCACATCGCCGTGGTGTGAAAGCCGGAATAACGCAGGCCTTCCGCCGCGAGCCGGTCGATGGTCGGCGTCCTGATCGCCGAGCCGTAGCAGCCGAAATCGGAGAAGCCGACGTCGTCGAACAGCACCACCAGGATGTTCGGCGCCCCTTCGGGGGGCTTCACCGCGTCCGGCCACCACGGCTTGGACTCCTTGACCGTCCTGCCGACGGTGCCGCCGAACGGCCTGCCGCTGCCTGCGCTCATTCTCTCCTCCCGCCCTGCCTGGGCCGCGGTTGACCCGCGGACCGATCCCGTCTAAATCATAATCCGAATTATGATTATGATTTTGGAGCGATGCAAGGGCGAATGCGGTCATTGTCAGACGAGCCCGGCCTACGCGATTTCGATCTGCCCGGCGTCGCGCCCTCGCGCCAGAAGCGCAGCCGCGAGACGACGCTCGCTTTGCTCCGCGCCGGCGCCACCATGCTGCGGACGCGCAGCCTTGCCGAGCTCTCGATCGAGGCGCTGTGCGCCGAGGTCGGCGTCACCGTTGGCGCCTTCTACAGCCGCTTCGAGAGCAAGGAGGCCTATTTCAACGCCCTGATGGCGCTGGCTTCGCGCGACGGCGAGCAGCGGCTGGACGATATCCGGCGCCCCTCCCCCGACGCGAGCCTCGACGCGCTCTGCCATATCATCGTGGCCGGCATCATCGGCTGGATGCGCCACCACGAGGGCGTCCTTCGCGCCGCGCTTCAGCATGACGACACGCGCCCCGACACATGGAGCGCCTTCAAGGCGCTGGCCCGGACGACCACCGAACGGGCCACCCCCCTCCTGCTGCCGGTGATGGGCAAGGGCCGCGGCCCCGCGAAGAGACGCGCCATCGCCTTCGGCTTCCAGGTCGTCCTCGGCACGCTCGTGAACGCCATCCTCAACGACCCGGGCCCGCTGTCGCTCACCTCGCAAGAGATGGAGACGCGGCTTGCCGGCTGCCTGTCGCTGCTGCTGCAGGCGGAAATCAATCAACCCACCCCCAGATAAGCCTTCTGCACCTGCGGATCCTCCGCAAGCGCCGCGGCCGTGCCGGACAGCACGCTCTTGCCGACCTGCAGCACGGTGGCGAAGTCGGAGACTTCGAGCGCCAGTTCGATCGACTGCTCGGCGAGCAGGATCGTCAGGCCCTCCCGATGCAGGCGGCCAAAGGTCTCGTACATGGACTCGACGACCGCCGGCGCAAGGCCGAGCGAGGGCTCGTCGAGCATCAGCAGCTTCGGATCGCTCATCAGCGCGCGGCCGACCGCGAGCATCTGACGCTCGCCGCCGGACATGGTTCCGGCGCGCTGGTTGCGGCGCTCCTTCAGGCGCGGGAAAATCTCGTAGACGCGTTCGAGCAGCGTCGCCTGCCGCGACTTGTCGGCCAGCGGCGTCCCGCCGAGCAGGAGGTTGTTCTCGACGCTCTGCTGCACGAACAGGCGCCAGCCCTCCGGCGAGAGCGCGAGGCCCTTGCGCACGATCGCGAAGGCCTTCTGGCCGGCGATCTCCTCGCCGCGAAAACTGATCGAGCCGGAATGCACGGGGATCAGGCCGGCAATGGCGTTCAGCGTCGTGGTCTTGCCACCGCCATTGGAGCCGAGCAGCGCGACGACGCTGCCCTCCGGCACCTCCAGCGACACGTCGGAGACGCCGATGAGGTCGCCATAGCGCACCTCGAGATGTTCGATCCTGAGCAAGGCTCCGCTCATGACTGCGGCCCACCCATCAGTTCGACCGGCGTATGTCCGGCGGCGGCCTTCGCGGCGCGCTTGCCGAGATAGGCCTCGATCACCGCCGGATTGGCCGTGACCTCGCGCGGCGAGCCGCGGGCGATCTCCTTGCCCTGGTGGAACACCATGACGCGGCTCGCCAGCGACATGATCACCTCCATGATGTGCTCGACGATGACCAGCGTGATGCCGGAGCGGTGGATGTCGCGGACGAGATCGATCGCGAGCTTCACCTCGTTCGCATTGAGACCGGCCATGGCCTCGTCGAGCAGCAGCACTTTCGGTTCGGTCGCGAGCGCCCGGGCGATCTCGAGCCGCTTGCGGCCGGGCGTGCCGAGCGAGCGCGCGGGAGCATCGGCAAGCCTGACCATGCCGACCCGCTCCAGCACCGCGCGGGCCTTGCTCTCGGCCTCCTTGCGGTGGGCGGTGCGCAGGAAGGCGCCGATCATGACGTTCTCCAGCACCGTCATGCCCTCGAAGGTCTGCGGCACCTGGAACGTGCGCGCCAGCCCGAGCCCGGCGCGCTGCTCCGGCGTGAAATCGGTGATGTCACGGCCGTCGAATAGCACCTGCCCCGCCGTCGCGTTGAGGTCGCCGGTGAGGCAGTTGAAGAAGGTGGATTTGCCGGCGCCGTTCGGACCGATCAGGCCGAGAATGTCGCCCTGCTCCAGCGTGACGGAGGCATCGTCGACCGCCTTGAAACTGCCGAACGCCTTGGTGATTCCACGAGCCTCAAGGAGCATGGCCGGCTCCCGCATCCTGGGCCTGTTTGCCGCGCCGCTTGAACAGGCTGAGCAACCCGTCCGGCTTGAATCGGGCAATCAGCACGATGATCGCCCCATACAGCACGAAGGTGAGGCCGGCGCCCTTGCCGCCGAGCCAGCTGTTGGAGATCTCCTCCAGCGGCACCAGGATCGCGGCGCCCACCAGCGGGCCGAACAGCAGGCCCGCGCCGCCGAGGGCCGCCATGATCAGGATCTTCACGGAGATCAGGATGCCGAGCCCGGACTCGGGATCGACGAATCCGAACATCATGGCATAGAGCGCGCCGGCCACGCTCGTCAGCGCCGCGCTCAGCATGTAGGCGTAGAGCTTGGTGCGGGTCGCCGGCGCCCCGAGCGAGCGCGCCGCGCGCTCGGAATCCTTGATGGCCCGCAGGTAGAAACCCATGCGGCTGTTGGTCATCCAGAAGGTGATGAGCAGCGTCAGCACGAGCACGGCGAGGAAGAGATAATAGTAAGGCAGCGACGACAGGAAGGAGAGATCGAACACGTTGCGCGGCACCGTCGGGCCGGACAGGCCGACGGCCGCGCCGAGCCATTCGGTGTTGGTGACGATCAGCCGCATCGTCTCGGCGACCGCGATCGTCGCCATGCTGAAATAATGGCCTGAGAGCCGCAGCGTCGGCACGCCGATGATGGCGGCGAGGCCGACCGCCAGCACGATGCCGCCGGGGATGCCGAACAGCGGCGACAGGCCGAACTTGGCGTAGGAGGCCATCGCGGCATAGGCGCCGCAGCCGAAGAACACGACATGGCCGACCGACACCTGGCCGGCATAGCCGCCGACGATGTTCCAGGCCGAGGCCGCGATCGCATAGAGGAGCACCAGCGCGCCGAGACGCTGCTGGAACGGCGAGGACATCAGCAGCGGATAGGCAATCGCCACCGCCAGCACGACCGAGAGCCAGATCAGGCGCCGCATGACATCTTCCCCATCACGACTTGCCCATCAGACCTTGCGGCCTGAACCAGAGGAAGAGCAGGAACAGCACATAGACGACGATGTCCTTGTAGACGGCACCGATCAGATAGCCGGACAGCGACTCGATCACGCCGATCAGGAGGCCCGCGACGAGCGCGCCGGGCACGCTGCCGAAGCCGCCGAGCGACACCGTGACGAAGGCGACGATGCCGAGCGTCTCGCCGACGGTCGGCACGATGTAGAAGAAGTTCGCGATCAGCGCGCCGGCGAGCCCGGTGGCGCCGGCGGCAATGGCCCAGGCGATCGCCTGCATGGTGTCGGGGCGGATGCCCATCAGCTGGGCCGCGGTCTGGTCCTCCGCGACCGCCAGCATCTTCGAGCCGAGCGAGGTGCGCGTCAGCAACAGATGCAGGCCGAGCGTCACCAGCAGCGCGACGATGCCGGCGAGCAGCCGCGAGGCCTCGATGCGCAGCCCGGCGAAGGCATAGGTGCCGCCGACGATGTCCTGCGGCATCGACAGGAAGTTGGCGCCGAACCACCAGAACACGGAGTAGCGTAGCAGCAGCGCCAGCCCGAACGTGCCGAGGATCTGCGCCAGCATCGGCCCCTTCATGATGTCGCGGATGAGGCCGAAATAGACGACGACGCCGAGCGTGGCGAGCACCAGGGTCGCCAGCGGCGCCCCGAGGATCGGCCCTCCCCCCATCAGCGTATAGACGACATAGGCGACGTACATGCCGAGCATGACGAAATCGCCATGGGCGAAATTGACGATGTTCATCATGCCCCACACCAGGGTGAGGCCCGAGGAAAACAGGGCGTAGACGGCGCCAAGCAGCAGCCCGCCGACGATCACCTGCACGAGGACAAAGGACATGAGCCGCGCTGCTCTGATCACATCATGGGAGGACGGGCGGGACGTGTCGTCCCGCCACCAGGAATGTCCGGACATGAAACTGCCGGACGACCGCCACCGCGATCGGCAAGTTCATGCCGGGCCGGTTCACCAGCCCTTGTAGGGCAGCACCGGCGCCTTCTGGGCATTGGCCTTGGGCCAGACCGAGACGTAGTTCTCGCCGTCCTGGAGCTGGATGATGGCGCCGGAGGCGAGGACGTTCTGGCCCTTGTCGTCGAACTTCACGCCTCTGTAGCCGATCAGCAGCTGCTCGGGCTTGAGGTCGGTCGCCTTCAGCGCGGCCTGGACCTTGGCCGGGTCGGTCGAGCCGGCGCGGTCGATGGCGTCGGCCAGCACGAAGAAGCCCTGCATCTGGCGGGCGACGGTGTCGTCCATCTCCTCGCCGCTCTTCTTCTTGTACATGTCGGCGATGATGGCGGAGGGCGAGCCTGATGGCCCCACGACCCAGGACGAGCGGTTGAAGACGCCTTGCGAGATCTTGCCGACCGCCTTGGTGAAGGACGGATCGGAATAGCCGGCATCGTCCGCCAGCAGCACGGCCGGCTTGTAGTCGAGCGACTGCATCGTCTTGGCGAACAGGATCGCATCGGACGTGTAGCTGATCATGATGACGACGTCGGGCTTCTTGTCCTTGAGCTGGAGCACCTGGCCCTGCACGTCGGTGGCATTGACGGGATAGGCGACGTCGAGCGCAATGGCGTTGCCCTTCTCCTTGAAGGCGGCGGCGATCGTGTTGGCGACCGAGGTGCCGTATTCGGTGTTGTCATGCACCAGCGCGACGCTGTCGGTCTTGGCGCCCTGCGCCTTGATGTCGGCGAGGAAGTCGACATAGATCCTGGCGAAGTCGGTCGCGATCGGCGTGGTGCGGAAGAACCATTTGAAGCCGCGCTCGGTGAGATTGGCGGCGACCGATTCCGAGTTCAGGAAGGGAATGCCGTATTTCTCGGCGATCGCGCTCGTGGTCAGCGTGACTCCGGACTGATAGGAGCCGAACAATGCGGCCACCTTGTCTTCCGTGATCAGGCGCAGTGCCTGGTTCTGGCCGGTGGCCGGGTTGCCCTGGTTGTCGGCGATGATCACCTCGACCTTGGCGCCGCCGAGGCCGGCGAGCCCCGCATTCTTCGCCAGCGGAAAATTACCGAGCTCGGGATGCGCATTGTTGATGATGTCCATGGCGACTTCGAGCGCCGCCTTGGCATGTGCGCCGATCGAGGCGGTGCCGCCCGACATCGGCAGGATCGCGCCGATCTTGACGACCTTGTCCTGCGCCTGCGCACCCGACGCGAGAGCAAGGGACATCGCGGCCGCGCAAAGCAGCCCCGTGACGTGCTTCAATGACATGAAATCAGACCTCCCAAAGGGTTTCCCCAACCAGATTTTTGGAAAGCTGTGGCTGGCGCCCGCTTCCGTTTGATTTTGCCTGGTCCCGTCAGGATGGCATGGGGATCGGGCACCGGCAAGGTGAAACGATCCACGCCGATGCGACATAAGGGGGACGCGCCACGGACACATCGCAAGGGCCGCGTTCAATTCAAGATCGTTGACGGAATGGGAGACAACTCGTACGCCGCAGACGCAGATACGCGATCTCGCGGCCCGTCGGGTCCGAGTGGTGCGTTTGGTCCTCATCTTGCCGCGCCCCTTTCCGCAGAAAGGGCGCAGGGAAGGCCGGGCGCCGGCTGGCACCCATCAGAACCCCCGTGCTGAACGGAATGCACACGGAGTGCACAGGGGCGTAACAGGGCAGCCAATACCAGGCCTTCCCTGCGCGATGGTCTGACGGCCTATGCCGCGCTCTCCCCGGAGCCGAGTTCCTTCTGGCCTCCGTCACCTCGCGCGCAACCGACGGTCATCGCACCGGTTGGCCGATGACGACTCGCGCGAGGCTTGACCGTAGAAGCGACGGTCAGGACCACACGGTTTCGCCGTACGCGGACCTTGGCGCCGTTCGTCTCTGCCAGCTCGCGCCGTGCTCACGGAGGGGTCCTCCCCCCGCCCTGCACGCGCGAGCAAGCCTTTAACGCCGTCCGCGTCCACCGCTCCCCGGCCCGCGCTCGTTGCGACGTACGACCGCCCCTCGTGGGGCCGGGATGGCCGACACATACGACAAATCCGAATTTCGGTAAAGTGGAATATTTTTGGCGGAGGGGATTGACGCACCCCTAGCTGTTTCGCCTGTAAGAAACACAAGGAATGTGGTCAACGCCAGAAGGCGAACAGGTGTCGAGGGCGCGGCCGGCGCCTGCACGGGCACGCTCGGTCTATTGCTTCGGGCGAACGCGGGGCGCAAGGTTGGCGATGGGCCCGGTCCTGACGCCGACAGATGCGATATTCCCGATCAGCGCCGTTGCATCGCAGGACACCAGCAGACACACATAGTAGCTGCGAGCCAGCTCGTAATTGTTGAGGAGCGGCGGCATCGGCTCGAACGTGATCGTCGCTTGCGGCCCCGAAGGATCGATGCCGCGGAACGTCGAGCCGTCGGTGCGCGATGCGTCAACGATATCCTGGAGAATCGACGGCCTTTCCCGCGCGCCGGTGAAGGCGAGTTGCGGGCGCGATCCCCAGACCAGGTGCAACGCGCCGGTGAGCTCCGGAAAACCGTAATAAGTGTGCCAGCTGTTCCCCAGGAATCCGTCGGAGAGAGAGAAGACGGTCGCAGGGGCCTCCCGATCGGCCTTGCGAAGATTTTGCATCAGCGCCTCAAGCCTCAGCCAGCGGGCCTGCTGGTTGATGTAGCCGCTCCAGAGCGCGCTGATGCTCACGGACAAAACGATCGCAACGAGGCCGTAGCCGATGCCACGGTGGACCGGCAGCAAGGCGAGGCCGCGGAGAAACGCCACGAGCAGCAGGGCGTTGGGAATGCCGAAAAGAATGAGATGCCGCGACTCGTAGAAATGTCCGTCCGGCTGAATCCCGGATACCAGATAGGGCATCGCGCAGAACAGGAAGATGACGACAGCCGCAACAACAGGCCAGATCATCGCCGCGACGGAGCCGGTCGAGACGGCGTTCCGCAGGCTTCGATTTCGCGCCAGCAACGCCACGATCACCACCGCGATCAGCAGCGCAAGCACGAGCACGATGTGCGAATCCCGCATCATCAGATCCAGACCCTGCCTGATCACCTTGCGGAAACCGAAGGTCCAGAACGCATTCAATCCGGCGGTCAGCTCCCCGATGCCCGGAATCCTCGGCATGTAGTAGGACTTGTAGGGGCCCGTTTTGGGAAAGAACCAATTGACCAGGATCCAGTAGACGAACGGAACAGCAAAGAAGTCGGGCCAGTGTCTGACGGCAGACGTTATCCGCGACAGCATCGGAAAAGGTCTCGCCTGATCGCTCCGTTGCTGCATCACGACGATCGCGAAGAGGCCGATCGCATAGGCCACCATCATCGAGTTGAGGGAAAAACTCAGGAAAATGGTGACAAGAGCCGCAGCGCGCAGTCCGAAGCGACGGGGACCGGCTTCGACCAGGATGGAAAGAAGGTTCAGTCCGAGACAGAGCATTGCAAAGCTGAAGAGATAGCTCGCGACGACCTTGGTCGCCCAGCTCTGATAGCCGGCATAGCTCCAGACCAGGAATGCGAACAGGGCGGCCTCGAAATCGGAGAACAGGCGCAGCCGTTCGAGCAGACTTCGCAGATTCAATGCACCGATGATGATCGCAGCAATTGCCATCAGATTCATCACCGTCGCGGGATGGCCCGACAGATTGGCCAACGTGACGTAGATGAAGAGAAAGGGGTGTCCGGCGCCGTGGATGAGAAAATCCGTGTCGACGGGATAGTCCGGGGTGATCCGAAACATCACCCAGTCGTCCGTGTAGAAGCCGTGATTGAAGACGAGCAGGACGTGGACGAGCAGCAGCGCACCGACAAGGATCAGGGGATCACGGAGCGGCGACGGGCTTTGCATCGGCATTTCCGGGAAGAATTCGATTTGTCTCGGGCCCGCGACTGGCGTCCGGATTCAGCTCACCCTGAAACGCGAAACAAATCAAAGCATCGGCCCCAACCGAAAGCAATGCTGACCACCCTGTTCTGCAAGGCCGTTCGCTCCGTCGAGCCCTTTGCGTGCCCTTGGCGTGCCCTCACCCAGGCCGCTTCCCCGCAACGCTGTCGCGCGGGCCGACCGGGTCGACGGCCAGACGGCCATCGCGGCCAACGATGCGCAAATGCACAACCGTGGCGTCGCGCGCGGACCTCCAGGACGAAGGAGTTTTTCCGTCACGGCCCCGCAGGCTGGCAGGCCGCAGCGCAGGCTTGTCCGGGTCGGGTGCAGGGGGACGCGACGGGCCCGTTCGCCTCGACTGCGATCGAAAACGCCTGGAGCGCTCACATCTCCCAAAGGCCAGCAGAATTCAGGGTGGATTTTTGGCTGGGGAACCTGGATTCGAACCAAGACAAACAGAGTCAGAGTCTGTTGTGCTACCGTTACACCATTCCCCACCGAAGTGACTGATTTAACAGCACATTTTTCGGCAGCTGGGCGAGCCGCGCGGAACAATTCGTCAACGTCGGCTCAGCTGGCGTCCATATAGCCGCGTCGGCGTTGGCGGTCTAGTCCCCCCGTCGGGATCTCCCACAAATCCCGAAACGGGGTCTCCCCTCCACATACATCAGATCAAGCCTGGCCGGCGTGACGCCGCCCGCAGAGGTCGCCCCGCGACGCGCTAGAACTTGGCCGCAGCCGTCAGCCGCACCGTGAGCGGCTCCGCCGAATGGACGTGGCGGTCGCCAACCCCCTCGATCGGCTCTCCCGGCAACCGCGAGACATAGTAGTACTCGATCTGGTTCGTCCGCGCGTTGAAGAGATTGAGAATGTCGAGCTGAAGTTTCAGGCCATTGTCGAAATTGTACCCGGCGCGGGCATTCACGATGAAGGACGACAGCGAGCGCACACTGTCGTCCTCGATCAGCGGCCGGGGACCGAAGTAGCGCGCCTTCAGAGCGCCGAACCAGCCGCTCTCCGCGCCGAACGTCACGGCGCCGCTTGCGACCCACGCCGGCGCGCCAGGGATGTAGTCGCCGACCACGTCGAAATCGGTGAACCGCGCCTTTGTATAGGCGACATCGAGGTCGAAGCCGAGCCAGGGGAGCGGCTTGTAGTGATTGGTCCATTCGGCGCCGACGCGCCGGCTCGGCCGGCTCGGCTCGGTGGTGCCGGCATCGCCGACGAACAGCAGTTCGGAGTCGAAATCGAGAACGAAAACGGCGAGCGAACTGGTGAGATCGGGAATCGCCTGGGTCCGGATGCCGACCTCGGCGCCACGCGAGCGCACCAGCAACGGCACGCGATCGAGCGGCGTCACCTTGTCGTTCGGATCGACCGTGATGGTCGCGCCGCGGATGTCGTTGCTGTGCAGGCCATAACCGGCATTGCCGAAGAACTCGGTCTTGAACCATGGGCCGAGGACGATGCCCGCCTTCGGGCTCGTCATCGCGGCCTGCGCATTGCCGGAATTCTCCGGCGTGTCACTCGAGACATGTCCGGCAAAGAAGTCCTCGCGCAGGCCGACCGTGGTGCGCAGCCAATCGGTCCAGCGCGTCGTGCTGTCAGTCCAGATCCCGACATTGCCCTCGCCAACGTGGTCCTCGCGCACGGTCGACAGCAGGGTCCGCTGAGCCGTCTTGTAGAGGCCGACATTGATGTCGTCATATCGGGTCTGCACGCCGACGCGGGTCTGGGTTTCCAGGCCGCCAAGACGCCAGTCGAAGGTATGACGCGCATCGAAACCGCCAAGCGTGCGGCTGTCGAGCTGGCTGAACTGATCGCCATTGACGGGATTGTCCAGGAAGTAGGTGAAGTCGTTGAACAGGCGAAGGTTCGAGCGGATGACGTAGGCACTGACATTGGTCTGGCCATAGTCGCTCGACTGCGCCCATTTGCCGGACAGGCTGAAGCGGCTCGACGTGCCGCCATCGGTGGGATCGAGCGTGCCCCATCGACTGATGAGGCCTTGATCGATCGCCCGCTGGGCAACCTGGTCGGTCGAATTCCAGCTGTTGGAGTAGGCCATCGCGGTCAGCGAGAAGCCGTCGGTGACGGTCCCCTCGCTGTAGCGCAGGACGCCGTTCAGCTTGCGCACGTCATCGGCGACGTCCCAGGGCCCATTATATTTGGTGCCCTCGAATGCTGCGAGCAGATTGCCCGCGCCGACCTTGTAGGACGCGGCGGTCACCCCGCGCAGATAGCCGAAGCTGCCGACCGTCGTTTCCACGAAATTCTTCGGCAGGCGGTTGACATAGTCGATCGAAACCGCGCCCGCCGAACCGAAGTCGCCGACATCCGCGAAATACGGTCCCTTGCGCACATCGACCGATCGGATCAGTTCGGGAATGAGAAAGTTGATGTCGGCATAGCCCTGGCCGTGGCCGTGGGTGGGCATGTTGACGGGCATGCCGTCGACCGAAATCGCAAGATCGGTGCCGTGGTCGAGATTGAAGCCGCGCAGGAAATATTGATTGGCTTTGCCTTCTCCGGAATGCTGCGTGACGATCAATCCCGGCGCGATCTCCAGCGCCTCTCCCGGACGCGAGAAAGGAACGGAATTGACTTCCTGACCGGTGAAGCGAACCGCGCTGGCGGCGGTCGGGCGCATCGCCGCCGCGCGTTCGGCAGCTGCATTCGCGGTGCCGTCGCCATCACCCGCGGCGGCACCGGTGGTCGGAGCGGTGCTCGGACGTGCGCTTGTCTGGCTGGCGGATGGTTTGGCGCGCCGGGGGAGTTTCTGCTGCTTCTTGGAAACGACGGTCACTGTCGGAAGATCGGTCACGGCGTCCTGAGCTTCCGCCGGCACAGCGACAAACGCAATCGACGCCGCAACGGACAGTGTCGGCCAGAACAACTTACACACGCATGTGCCCCCAACGCTACGCCACGGCCGCCCCCGGCCGCTCATTTCCAGGCTGCAAACGCACGTTAACAAGCACTGTATGATGTTTCAATGACATCGTCATACCAATCCTGCGACAATCCCGAAGCCGTTGGAACGACGGTCGACGATTCGGTTTGACTGTGGAGCCGGCGGCCGCGTCGTGATGGCCGTGACGGCCGATCGTGCATGAGGAAGCGAAGGACCAGCATGGCAAAACCCAGCGACCAGGATCCCCGCGAAACGCCGCAGGACGATCCTCGACAGCGGAACGACATGCCGACCCACCGGCAGACCGACAAACCCTGGCGCGGCAATCCGGAGAAGGAGCAGGATCCGCCCGACCGCCCGGACATCGATCTGGAGAAGTGGCAGACGTCCAACACGCATTGAGCTGGCGTCGAACCGGCGTCGCAGCCGCGGAACCGAATGTCCGCGGCGCGGTTGGGTTCCGGCCGCACGTCGCGCGCGTGCGGCCCTGCTTACCCCGATCACAAAGCGGATCTCATGCCCCGCAGCGCCAGCCAGCCGTCTCAATCATCCTTCAGCGCCGCCTCCGAGATGGACGGCGTCTCGCCCGAGCAGAGCGAGGAAATCGAATCGCGGAGCCGGCCGAACGCGGCGCTGATTCACGAAACCATCCGCGCCGAAGGCGAGCAGGAGCTGAAGCGGCGCTGGTGGGCCATTCTCGTCTCCGGATTTGCCGCGGGGCTGTCGATCGGCCTGTCGCTGGTGGTGCAGGGCAAGCTGCATGCCGCGCTCCCTGAAGGCGCCGCCCGCGACCTGATCGCACCGTTCGGCTACAGCATCGGATTTCTCGTCGTCGTGCTCGGACGCCAGCAGCTGTTCACCGAGAACACGCTGACGCCGATCCTGCCGCTGCTGCACCACCGCGATCTCCAGACCTTTCTCGACGTGTGCAGACTCTGGGGCCTCGTGCTGGTCTCGAACATCGCGGGAACGTGGGTAATGGCCACGGCGCTCTCCCATGCCGGGATCTTCGAGCCCCGCGACATCGACGCGTTTCTCGATATCAGCCGGCACACGATCGAGGGAAGCTTCGCCACCACCTTCATGCGCGGCGTGTTCGCGGCCTGGCTGATCGCGCTGATGGCCTGGCTGCTGCCGGCGAGCGAGGGGTCGCGGCCGATGATCATCGTCATTATGACCTATGTGGTCGCGTTCGGCGCCTTCGCGCACGTCGTCGCGGGCTCGGTCGAATGCGCCTTCCTGGTGCAAAGCGGTCAGGCGTCGCTTGGGCAGTACTTTGGAGACTTCTTCGCGCCCACCCTGCTCGGCAATGTCGTCGGCGGCACGACGCTGGTGGCGCTGCTGAACTACGGCCAGGTCGCGCCCGAGCTCGACGAGGCCGGGCGATAGCGCGCTGGCTTCGTCTAGTCCGGCGCGAGCGTGGCGAGGCCGGCCTCGATGATCGTGATCTCCTGGCTGACCTGCGCGATCGCCTGCGCCGGGTCGACGCCGGTCACCGAGGACAATTGCCGCAACAGATCCTGCCGATGCGCGAGAATGTCCTGAAGCGAGTCGCGGTCGCTCAGCCTGACATAGCCTTCGACAATCAATTCAACGGAACGGGACATGACGCTTTCAATCCAGATTCATCTGGCGCGAATATACCGCGCCGGCGGCGTCCCCGGTCCAGCTTCCGGCGTCAACCTTGATCGGTAAGATTAACCTTTAGGGAAAGCAGAAGGCGCAATTCGCCGGATGCAGCCGCTGGAGATCGGGCCCTATGGCGGCGGTGCCGCCGTTCTAGACCTCGATCCGCATGAAGTCCGAGGCGATCGTCGTGTCCGGAAAGATGGCGGCCGCCTCGGCCAGGATTTCGGCGTCCTCGTAACGGCCCGACAGATGGGTGAGCACGAGGCGCCCGACATCGTTGGCCGCGGCGAAGGACGCCGCCTCGGCCGCGGTGAGATGGCCGTAGTCGCGCGCGATCTGCGCATCGCGGTTGAGAAACGTCGCCTCGATCACCAGAACATCGGCGCCGCGGACATGCGCCGCCAGGTCCACCGTGGTCTGGACGTCGCCGATCACGACGAGCGTCCTGCCGCCCCCCGGCGGGCCCAGCACCTGCTCCGGATCGATCATGCGTCCATCCGCCAGCGCTACCGCGCGCCCCGCGGCGAGTTCGCCGCGCAGCGGCCCGTCAGGCACACCCAGCGCATCGAGACGATCGGCGGCGAGATGCCGGCGCGGCGGGCTCCGGAACGCGAAGGCAAAACTATCGGTGTTGCGGTGACGCACCGGGAAACAGTCGATGGCGAAATCGCCTTCGTCGATGACGCGGCCTTCGCGCAACGCGTCGAACGCGACCGGGATCGGCGCGCGGCCCTCGCCCCACAGCCCCGCGAGCATGCGGATGACGATGTCGAGCGTACCCTCTCCGCCATGGACGGTCATCGTCTCCGCGCTCTGGCGCAGTTGCAAGGTCGAGAACAGGCCGGGGATGCCCAGCACATGGTCGAAATGTCCGTGCGTCAACAGGATGCGATCGAGCCGGCGGAAGCCGGCGCCGCTGCGCAGCAGCTGGCGCTGCGTGCCCTCGCCGCAATCCACCAGCATGCGCCTGCCCGCGGCCTCGACCAGCAGCGCCGGATGGTTGCGCTCCGCCGACGGGACACTGGCGGAGGTGCCGAGGAAGGTCAGCGTGAACATGCGATGTCGCGACGGACTAGGTGTGGGCCGACTGCGCCGCGATCGCCTCGACCGCGACGCTTGCCACCTGCCGCAGCGCCTCCCGATCGGCGCCCGACGAGGCCATCACCCCCATGCCGACCGACACCGCCGACACATAGCGGGCGAGCGCGGCGGGATCGGATGTCGGCAGCAGATCGCCCTCCGCCCTGGCGCGGATGAAGCGGTCACGCAGCTGGTCCTCGTTCTGGGCGCGGCGGGCGGCGAGTTCGAACGGGACATTCGCCGATCCGGTGCCGCAGGCGATGCCACCCTGGACCAGGAGACAACCGGGCGGATTGGCGGGATCGGTCTGCTTCTCGGCTATGCCCATCAGCATGCGCTCGGCCACCTCGCGGGCGGTCGGCGCCGCGGTCACCTCGTCCATCCAGGCGCTGCGCAGCTTGGTATAGCGATCGAGCGCGGCCTTGAGCAGGCCCTCCTTGTTGCCGAAGCAGGCATAGAGGCTCGGCGGATTGATGCCCATGGCCTCGGTCAGCTGCGCGATGGTGGCGCCCTCATAGCCATGGCGCCAAAACACTTCCATCGCCTGATCCAACGCCTTTTCGGCGTCGAATTCCCGGGGGCGTCCCATGCCCATCTGCCTGTCTCCTCGGATTTCAGCTTTCGCCTGAAGCTTAACGCCAAATCCTATCTATTTGTTCTCTTTCGATTTTCTCTTCGCGCCGTGCCCGATTGCGGTATGGGACTGCAATTTTCTTAGCAAATGATACATAAGTATCTTGCACTGCAAGAGCCAGCCCCACATCTGTAACGCTCACTACAGATATGGAGCGCGCAAATGCCCCCCGCCTCTACCAAGGTCCCTCCTCGCCCTGTCCGCCGCCTGCTTGGCGGCATTGCCGTGCTCGGGGTTCTCGCCGGCGCCGGTTCGATCGCCACGGGACGCTATTTCCACGCGGCGCAGGCGACCGCCACGGCCGCCGCAGCCGAACAGGCCGTCGCGGTCACCGTGGCCACGATCGAGCCGCGACAGACCGTGCTGTGGGACGACTTCTCCGGCCGGCTCGAGGCCGTCAACCGGATCGAGCTGCGCCCCCGCGTGGCCGGCGCGATCCTGTCGACCCATTTCACGGAAGGCACCCTCGTCAAGGCCGGCGACGTCCTGTTCAGGATCGATCCGGCGCCCTACGCGGCGGAGGTCGACAAGGCGAACGCCCAGCTCGAGGCCGCGAAGGCGCGCATGGTGTTCACCCAGGCCGAGCTCGACCGCGGCGCGCAGCTGGTCGGCAATGCCGTCGTGACCCGCCGCGACTACGATCAGCGCGACAACGCCCATCGCGAGGCGATCGCCAATGTGAAGGCGGCCGAGGCGACGCTGCAGACCGCGAAGCTCAATCTCGACTACACCGAGGTGCGCGCGCCGGTCGACGGGCGCGTCGGCAGGATCGATATCACCGTCGGCAATCTGGTCGCCGCCGGCACCGCCTCCCCGGTGCTGACGTCACTGGTCTCGGTCAATCCGATCTACGCCTCGTTTGATGCCGATGAAGAGGTGGTGCTGCGGGCGCTGAACGGCATCGCCGACGGTTCGGGCCGCCGTGGCAGACTGGACCAGATCCCGGTCGAGATGACGACGTCGGGCGGACTTTCCGCCAGGGGACACATCCAGCTGATCGACAACCAGGTCAACGGCCAGAGCGGCACCATCCGCGTCCGCGCGGTGTTCCCCAACGCGGACGGACGTCTCATTCCCGGCCAATTCGCCCGCGTCCGCATGGGCCAGCCGCAACAACAGTCGCTGGTGATGATCGACGAGCGCGCGATCGGCACCGACCAGGACAAGAAGTTCGTGATGGCGGTCGGCGACGACAGCCACGCGGTGTACCGGCCGGTCACGCTGGGCGGCGCGGTCGACGGCCTGCGCATCGTCACCGCGGGCCTCAAGCCGGGCGAGCGCATCGTCGTCAACGGCCTGCAGCGCGTGCGCCCCGGCGCCCTCCTCAAGACGGAGGTGGCCGACATGGGCGCGCGCACGCCGCGGGACGCCGCCCGAACCAGCCAGGACGTGGTGCAGCGCTAGCTGGCGCTCTCGGTCCGGCGCCACACGGCGCCGGACCGCCACACGATATCGCCAGGGGCCCGCCATGAATCTCTCGAAATTCTTCATCGATCGTCCGATCTTCGCCGGCGTGCTGTCGGTCCTGATCTTTCTTGCGGGCCTGATCTCCCTGTTCGCGATGCCGATCTCGGAATATCCCGACGTCGTGCCGCCCTCCGTCGTGGTGCGCGCGACCTATCCCGGCGCCAATCCCAAGGTAATCGCGGAGACGGTGGCGACGCCGATCGAGGAGCAGATCAACGGCGTCGAAGGCATGCTCTACATGTCGAGCCAGGCCACCACCGACGGCGCGATGACGCTGACGGTGACGTTCCGCCTCGGCACCGACCCCGACAAAGCGACGCAGCTGGTGCAGAACCGCGTGCAGCAGGCCGAGCCGCGGCTGCCGGCCGTGGTGCGCCAGCTCGGCATCATCACCAAGAAGTCCTCGCCCGACCTCACCATGGTGGTGCATCTGTTGTCGCCGAACGGCCGCTACGACATGACTTACTTGCGCAACTACGCGGTGCTCAACGTCAAGGACCGCCTCGCCCGGATCGACGGCGTCGGCGACGTCCAGCTCTACGGCGCCGGCGACTATTCGATGCGGGTCTGGGTCGATCCGCAGAAGGCGGCCGAGCACGGCCTCACCGCCGGCGACATCGTCCGGGCGATCCAGGCCCAGAACGTCGAGGCCGCCGCCGGCGTGGTCGGCTCCTCCCCCAACGTCAAGGGTATCGACCTGCAGCTCTCGGTCAATGCCGAGGGGCGGCTCTCGAGCGAGGAGCAGTTCGGCGACATCGTGGTCAAGACCGGCGGGCGAGGCGAAGTGGTGCGCCTGCGCGACGTCGCGCGCATCGAACTCGGCGCCTCCGAATACGGCCTGCGCTCGCTGCTCGACAACAAGCAGGCGGTGGCGATCCCGATCTTCCAGGCGCCGGGCTCCAACGCGCTGGAGATCTCCGACCATGTCCGCGCCACCATGGCCGAAATCAAGAAGAACATGCCGGAGGGCGTGTCCTACCAGATCGTCTACGACCCCACCCAGTTCGTGCGCTCCTCGATCGAAGCCGTGATCCACACGCTGCTGGAGGCAATCGCGCTGGTGGTGCTGGTGGTGATCCTGTTCCTGCAGACCTGGCGCGCCTCGATCATTCCGCTGCTGGCGGTGCCGGTGTCGATCGTCGGCACCTTCGCGGTGATGCACGTGTTCGGCTTCTCCATCAACGCGCTCAGCCTGTTCGGGCTCGTGCTCGCGATCGGCATCGTCGTCGACGACGCCATCGTCGTGGTCGAGAACGTCGAGCGCAACATCGAGGGCGGGCTGTCGCCGCGCGATGCCACCTATCAGGCGATGCGCGAGGTCTCCGGCCCGATCATCGCCATCGCGATGGTGCTGATCGCCGTGTTCGTGCCGCTGGCCTTCATCTCCGGCCTGACCGGCCAGTTCTACAAGCAGTTCGCGCTGACCATCGCGATCTCGACGGTGATCTCGGCAATCAACTCGCTGACGCTGTCGCCGGCGCTGTCCGCGCTCCTGCTCAAGGGCCATGACGCGCCGAAGGATCGGCTGACGCTGCTGCTCGACAGGGGCCTCGGCTGGTTCTTCCGCGGCTTCAACAAGGCCTTCACGCGCTCCTCGGAGAATTACAGCGGCACCGTGACCAAGGTGATCTCGGGCAAGGCGGCGGTGATGGGGATTTATCTGGTGCTGGTCGGCTTCACTGCGGTGCTGTTCCAGCTGGTGCCGGGCGGCTTCGTACCCGGTCAGGACAAGCAATATCTCGTCGGCTTCGCCCGCCTGCCCGACGGCGCCTCGCTCGACCGGACCGAGGAGGTGATCCGCAAGATGAGCGACATCGCACTGACGCAGCCGGGCGTCGAAAGCTCGGTGGCCTTCCCGGGCCTGTCCATCTCCGGTTTCACCAACTCCTCCAATGCCGGCATCGTGTTCTCCACGCTGCGGCCGTTCGACGAACGCAAGGACGCCTCGCTCAGCGGACCGGCGCTGGCGGCCGAGCTCAACAAGAAATACGCCGGCATCCAGGAGGCGTTCATCGCGATGTTCCCGCCGCCGCCGGTCAACGGCCTCGGCACCATCGGCGGCTTCAAGCTGCAGATCGAGGACCGCGCCGGCCTCGGCTACGAGGCGCTCAACGAGGCGACTGCCGCGTTCATGGCGGCGATGCAGAAGGCGCCGGAGATCGCCGGCGTGTTCTCCAGCTTCCAGGTCAACGTGCCCCAGCTGTTCGCCGACATCGACCGCACCAAGGCGCTGCAGCTTGGCGTCCCCGTGACCGAGGTCTTCAACACGCTGCAGATCTATCTCGGCTCCTACTACGTCAACGACTTCAACAAGTTCGGCCGCACCTATTCGGTGCGTGTCCAGGCCGATGCTCCCTTCCGCGCCCGGGCCGACGACATCAGGCAGCTCAAGGTACGCTCGTCATCCGGCGACATGGTGCCGCTGTCGGCGCTGCTCACGATCCGCCAGAGCGCCGGTCCCGAGCGCGCGATCCGCTACAACGGCTTCCTGTCCTCGGACATCAATGCGGCGGCCGCGCCCGGATTCTCCTCCGGCCAGGCCCAGGAGGCCGCGACCCGGATCGCCGCGGAAGTGCTGCCGCAAGGCTTTGCCTTCGAATGGACCGACCTGACCTATCAGGAGTTCATCGCCGGCAATTCCGGCATCTGGGTGTTTCCGCTGGCGATCCTGCTGGTGTTCCTCGTGCTCGCCGCGCTCTATGAGAGCCTCACCCTGCCGCTGTCGATCCTCATGATCGTGCCGATGGGGCTGCTCGCCGCCATGTTCGGCGTCTGGATCTCGAAGGGCGACAACAACGTCTTCACCCAGATCGGGCTGATCGTGCTGGTGGGACTGTCCGCCAAGAACGCCATCCTGATCGTCGAGTTCGCGCGCGAGCTCGAGTTCGCCGGCCGCACGCCGATCCGCGCGGCGATCGAGGCGAGCCGGCTGCGGCTGCGCCCGATCCTGATGACGTCGATGGCCTTCATCATGGGCGTGCTGCCGCTGGTGCTCTCGACCGGCGCCGGCTCGGAGATGCGGCGGGCGATGGGCGTCGCCGTGTTCTCCGGCATGATCGGCGTCACCGTGTTCGGCCTGTTCCTGACGCCGGTGTTCTACGTGCTGCTGCGAACCGTCACCGGCATGAAACCGCTGACGCATCACGGCGGCGCCACCGGCGCGGCGCCGGTGCAGACGACGGGTCACTAGATCAGCGACAGGCCGGACACCAGCAACAGCACGAGCACGGTCCTGCGAAAGACCGTCTCGTTGACCCGGTGGAAGGCGATCACGCCGAGGACGGATCCGGCAAACAGCGCCGGCAGGCTGATCGCAAGATCGACGAAGACTTTCGCGGACAGGTCCTGGTGCCCGACCAGGAGCGCGATGGCGAACAGCTGCATGGCCGCGATGAAGGGCTGCACCAGCCCGCGCTGCTCGCTCTTGGGCATGCCGCGCATGTCGCACCAGATCGTGGGGATCGCACCCGGCATGGCGGTGAGCCCGCCAACCAGGCCGCCGCCGAATCCGATCAGCGCCACCCAATGACGGCCGACGGCCGCACCGGCCGTGACCAGCGTCGGTCGCAGCAGCATATAGGCCGCGTAGAGCGCCACGACGATGCCGAAGCCCCGCCGCAGCAGATGCGTATCCGTGCTCTGGAGCAGCGCGACGGCGATCGGAACGCCGATCACGCCGCCGACGATGAGGAGCAGGCTGCCCTCCCAGCGGATGCTGTGCCGCAGCGCCCACAGATTGGTCGCCTGCACGCCGATGCTGCACGCCATCATCAGCGGCACCGCCTCCAGCGGCTGGAACACCCGCAGCAGGATCGCACCCGCGACGGCTGAGAACGCAAAGCCCGAAAGTCCGGAGACGAAGGCTCCGGCGAATACGGCGACGCTGACCAGCAGGCCCGTGAGGAGGTCCGGCATCATGTGGTTCTCCGCTCAGTCGTAGAGCGCCTGGGTGGCGGGGACGGTGGCGGGTTCCGCGCATAGCGCCGGCGCATCGCGGTTCAACAGCACGCGCGAGGCCGGCAGCGCGTGCGAACGCTCCATCATCGCAAGGCCGACGAGCTGGAGAACGACGAGCGCCGCGGTCAGGGCGACGACCACGATGCGCGCATTACGCGCGCTCGAGGACTGCATCGCCGCGAGCGGATTGGTGCGCGTCAGGTCCGTGGGCATGTTCCGACTTGTCCTTGCTGTTCACGAGCGCGTCGCAGGCGGGTGCCGCCTCACACGGCGGCGCCAAGAGGTGCCGGTAGCGCCGGATGGCGCGCCGCGCCTCGGTCTCGCGCTGTTCGCGCAACGCCGCGCCGAATCGCGCGAGGATGTTGCGGAACATGTTTGCGCGAGAAGCCGTTGGAGTTGGCATGACAGGCTCCTCTCATGTTGACGCGAACTGATCGGGTTGGCTTTCGCGAGCCGTGAGTTGCTTCACACAATGGTGGGCGACGACGATTCAGGGATCGTGTTGAATGTCGTAGGCAACGACGCGCTTGCCTGCGTCATTCAATCGAACGACGTGCAGTCACTTTCTCATGAAGCTGACGATTGAACCTTTCGAGGGCTGCAGCGACGGGCCTTGCGCGTCGCACCTGCGCCTTCAGTGCACGAGCGGGTTCGCGAACCCTGCCGCGAGCTTGACGAGATCGGCCTGACGCGAAACGCCGGTCTTGGCGAACACGCGGTGCAGATGCGTCTTCACCGTGGTTTCCGCGATACCGAGCGCAACGGCGGTCTCCGGTACGCCGCCGACCTCGACGATCGACTGCAGAACACGAAGCTCCGCACGGGTCAGTTCGAAGGTGCGATCGATCAGGCCCAGATAGGATCGCTTGCCGAGCTCCGCCTTCCAGACCATCAGGGCCCCGACGGCGGAGCCCGGGCCGGCCTTACGGTCGCGCATCAAGGACGGCAAGGCGATGACGTGAGCGACGTAGTGCAGGCCGTCATGCGATGTGAGCGCGATGCTGCGGCCGCACGCGGACGCCGCGGCCACCGACCTCGCATCCGTGAAGATGTCGCGCAGGACGAGATTGGCCTCGGCCGCGCTCGCCACGAGTCGTCCGGAGACGGACCGCAGGACGTCGTTCATCGCAAGGATCGACGCCGCGGCGGGATTGCTATGGACGATCCGACAGGACGCATCGAGCAGGAACACGCCGGCATTCAGGCTGTCCACGACGTCGGCGAGCGCGTTGGCCCGCTGCTGCCTGTGCCCGACCGCCCGGTTGATCATCAAGGCGCGGCTGACATGCGGCACGAGGAACTGCATGCGCTTGCGCATGGCCGCATCGAGCATATCCCGGCCGGGAATCACGGTCATCAGCATCGGGCACGGCGTCTCGGACCGGTCGAGCACCACATTGGCGACGTCGGCGCAGCCCTGCGGACGCAGCCATTCCTGGTAGAACCGCCCGCGGCGATATTCCTCGAAATTCACGAGATCGGGGATGTTGCGCACCTCGCCGTAGCGCGGCAGGCGGCCCAGCGGATCGTGGCGGGAATAGGTCTCCGCGTAGAGCTGGATGTAGTGCGGATCGACCCCGCAATAATGATGCGTCGCGCCGGATTTGCTGACGGGGTCCTTGGAGATCAGCCCGCAGGCCCGGCTGCCGAGAAACGCATTGAGCGCCACGACGACCTCGCTCCACAAAGCGGGCTCGAGACCGGCGTCGTAGACTGACTCGATCAACTCGGACGGCTTGGCAGGTCGGGACATCGGCGGCGCCAGTGGTGATCGAGCGAGCTTGTTGAGGGGCCACCCTCATGCCCCGACGGCTTCCGTGAGTCGAAGGCGGAGGCAGAAGGTTCAGCTCCGGCGGACGATTCCGGCTCGATCATCGGCGAGAGCTGCGAGGCCTGGGCGGAAAGCTAGCACGGTCACGGCAGCCGGCATCCTCCGATCGGAGGATGCCGGCCTCCGGCGCGGCGCCTCCGCCAGAGGTTCGATCCTACTGGCGTAGCGCGGGCGCTCAGCGCTCGTCCCAGCCGACCCTCTCCGCACTCTCGGCCAGCACCGGCGCGCGATAGACTTCGCGTCCACCGGCATCGCGGACGCGGATCCAGGCATCGCGATCGCGCAGATCATCGCGCCAGAGGAACAGGTGGCTTGCCATCTGATCCGCCGCGGAGATCGAGGCCTCGGTGTATTCGAACACCATGCCGCCGGGGTCGATCATCACGACATTGCCGACCAGCAGATCGAAGAAGAAACGGCGCATTGCAAACTCCAACTCTCGCCGCCGCTCGAGGAAGCGACGGACCTCTCCTACTCCGCGCGCCAGAACACGTAGTCGGCCGAATAGGGTACGCTGCGATAGGCGCCCGCCTGATCGCATGGACCCGAGATCAGCCCACCTTGCGTGTTGACCCGCTGCACGTGCGTGACGCCGTAGAACAGGCCGTTACCCGTCTGCGCCGAGACCTTGAATTTCAGCCACGGCAAATCGTCGGCGCCGCGGCCCGCGACCCGGGCGACGATCCTGGCTTTGACGACGCTGCCGTCGTTGTGCTCCCAGATCAGCGTACCGGCATCGACCGCTTCCCAATGCAGCGCCGCATAGTGCCGACCAACGGACTTGTCGCCGTCCATCAGGGTCGCGGCCGGCTCACGCGGCTGCCAGTTCAGCTGCCTCGTATCGCCGACCTGGCACTCGTAGATCTGCGCGCCCTCGGCGTGCAGGGCGATGCCGGGGATCTCGCCGGGCACCCTGATCTCGTCAGGCACAAGGGCAAGCGCCGGCAGCGCAAGGAGCACGCCTCCGAGGACCAAGCCCCGGTGAACCCACCGCACAACAAGCGCGGCTCTGCGATCGTGGACCATGTCGATGTCCTGCTGGATGACGTCGGGACGCTGGAGAACCTAGCCGCCGGCGGTCACGCTTCGCCGCTCCTGACACCGCTCGGCGTCGCGCCGTAGGCCCGGCGGAAGCAGCGGTTGAAGTAGGAGAGATCGCCAAAGCCGACGTCATAGGCAATCGAGCTCACCGGCCGGCCGGCGAAGTCCGGCTCGCGCAACATGCGATGGGCGCGCTTGAGCCGCTGCTCCGTCACGAACGATGAGAACGTCTTGCCGTCCGCCTCGAACAGGCGCTGGAGGTAGCGCGTGGTCACGCCGAACTGCTCGGCCACCGAGGCGACCGACAGGTCCTGCTGCCCGCAATTGTTGACGATGAAGGATTTCATCTTGCGCAGGCGCGCGGCCCTGACACCCCGTCGTCCGGCCAGTTCATCGACCTCAGCCGTCGCACCGAGCACCCGCGCCACCAGATCGTGCAGATGCGCGACGCCGACCCGCTGCAAGGCCGGTGTCGCGAGGGCGCGCTCGCGCACCAGCGCGGTCGCGTAATCGACGAACAATCTCAGTCCCGTGGCATGGGCCGGCAGGAGCCGCATCACGACGTCGTCGATATCCACGATCATCGGCGCGAGCAATCGCCGCGGCACCCGCAGCGAAAGGCAATAGCCGAGCGAGTATCTCTCGAACGTCGTGACGTCCTCCGCGCTGGTCAGGACGGCATCGCCGGGATGCAGCCGCAGCTCCCGTCCCCGTGCCGACACACCGACGACACCGGAACGGTTGACCATCAGGCCGAGACTGTCATCGCCGTCGGCGACCAATTGCCTCGTGCGGATGATGCGCGCTCCGAGGAGCCCGCCAATCACCAGTTGGGCGTCCGGCAATGCGTGGGAGGTCAGACTTGCCGCGACAGAATTTCCCTGCGTCGGCTCGACCTCCGACTTCAGCACGCCCCGGCAATAGAACTCGCGCAACAGCTGAATGCGCTCGCCTTCCGGAACGTCATGAGCCGAAAACTCGATGATGGACAACTCATCCTTGCCGCTCACTGCATCTCTCCAATTCCCGGGCAGGCTCGGCACGCGCGGTTGTCCCTCCGCACTCGCGTTTGGTGCCAGGGCGCGCCCGATCCCGATCGCGCATGCCGCCCGCTTCGTTTCCAGCGGGCCCTATACGAAAGTCTCCGTCGACCCGCGTCCTGCGTTCGGAGGACCTGCCCTCACCGCTCATCCGAACGCATCGAGATTACATGCGCCGGCGCCTTACGGTGTGAACCCGATCACACGCCGTCGCCACCGTTGCCGGATCTCTCGACAAAAGGGGCGGCGAATCCCGCGGCGATCCTGACGAGATCGGCCTGCCGTCCGGCGCCCATCTTCTCGAACAGGCGGCCGAGATGGGTCTTGACCGTCGTCTCGGCAATCCCGAGCTTTGCGGAAATATCGGGCACGCCACCGGCCTCGACGATGGCCATCAGCACGCGCAATTCCGACGGTGTCAGCCTGAATGCAGCGGCGATCGCCTCGGGCACCAGTGCTGACGGCATTGAGACCTTGTGGATCAGCAGCGCGCTGGCGGCCATGTCGCGCGACCGCTGACACTCGCGCTTCAATGCAACGAGCCTTAACAGATAGTGCTGTCCGTCCGACGTGGTCGCGAGTTCGATCCGGCTTCGGTCGTCCGCAGTCGTTGCGCCCTGCGCAGCAATGTCGAGCAGGTTGCGGAATATCCGGTCGGCCTGGGTGTTACGCGGCACGATCCGGTCGCCGACCAGGGCGACGAGATCCGCATCTGCAAACAGCCGATAACCCGCAGCATTGGCATGAACGACCCGGCCGTCCGCATCGAGCAGACAGACCGCCATGCTGAGACGATCGAGCACAATTGCAAGGTCGTTCACGCCGTGCGAGCGCGCCCTGATCTGCCGCCCCATGGTCAGGGCGCGGCCGATGTGAGGGGCGAAGAGCCGCAGACGCTCCTTCATCATCTCGTCGACGACGCCGCGGGAGCGGTGCCGCAGCACGTGGAGAACCGTGATCCGCGTCTGCGAGCATTCCAGCGCGACGCTCGCCAGGTCGATCGCTCCCTGCGGCGCGACCCAGTCGCGATAGAAGCTCGAGAGATGAAACCGCGCAACGGGCATGATGTCGTCAATAGAGATCGCCTGCCCCCTTGCGACAGCGTCGTGATGCTCCAGCAGCGGATCCTGCTCGACAAGGCGGTCGCGATAGAGTTGACGGAGATCGGCCTCGATTCCGAAGGTCTGGTGGATTTCGATCGATCGGCCCGCAGCATCGCGTGAGACGATGAGGGCCGCACACCCGCCGACGAAATGCGTCACATGCTCCAGCACGACGCCGCGCTGCGCCGGATGCATCGCCGCGTCATAGATCTCGCCGAGCAGCGACGAGAAACGATCCGCGTAGGGAACGGTCATCGCCGGGGCCGTATGATCGGGTAACATCCCGGACGACCGAGAGCAGCCGCCCTTTCGAGCGGGTTGCAGGTCGCACGCCTGTCGGTTGACTGCGTCGACGGGGATCCTGGAATGTCGAACATGGTCCGTGGGTAACGTCAACCGCATGAGGCGGCTTGGACGTTTTGACCAAAGACTGGGATTCAGGCGAACAGCGGAGTGGCACCTGTGCGCCAGATCACACGCGCCTGGCGGATTTGTCGTCGCTCGCGAGCCGACGTCGGAGATTTACTTCCGGTTCTCTTCGCAGAACTTCAGCGCGGCGAGCGCCTCGCCCGCGCGCGGCGTCTGCATTTCGATGCTGTCCTCGTCATCGTCCTGGAAGTCGAGCGTGAGGCGCCGGGCCTTGGACAGCCGATCCATGATGGATTGATCGTACTCGAAAATGCCGCGTACGGTGGTCTTGTCCATGACCTCCCACTTCGCCTTCTTCATGATCTCGGCGTCATCGGTGCCGAAGTCGGCGCGGAGAATGTCGCCGGTCTTGTCCCATTCCCAGCCGTCATAGATCATCACGATCACGATCGCCTTCTCGGAATAGGTGATGACGATGACGTAGTCGCGGTTCTCGTCGTCCTTGTCCTTGTAGCCGCGGCTCGCATTGCAGTGGGTGTCCTGCGTGCGCTTCTCGATGGTCCAGTCGCCGACCTTGGACTGTTGCGCGGAGGCCGGGCCCATGCTCAAGCCGCTGACCAGCAATACGACAGCGAGAAAGAAGCGTTTCATGGCAGCCTCCGGCGCGTTCCCCGGAGGATGATGACCACCTCCGGCTGCGGCCGGCAAGGCTTTCGGCGGTCTAGCGAGGGCCAATGACGGCCCAGAAGCGCTTCCCGGGGCTGTCCGGGCGAGCGACATGGCCCGCGCTGCAGCGCACAACGCAAGTAGAGGTTCCCCGCGAAACCCGTTTCCCTCTGCGACGAAACACGCCGGAAACACGGCGGCGGTTAACTCAGCCCGAACCAGACAGGGACGTCTGCCATGCAATTCCTCCTCGAACTCATCTACGACTATTCATGCTGCCGCCACCTCGTCATCGTGCAACCGCAGACGGACGAGCGATGATCGAGATCATCTCGGCCGCCCTGGTGTTGTGCAGCGTCTGCGTCTTCGGCGCACATGCGGTGGATGCCTACCGTACCGCCCAACTCTGACAGGGCCGGTGGCTAGAATGGCCGCCGGTAGAAGTGCTCCGAATGCACGGCCGGCGGAAAGCGGTTGGCGAGCGCCAGCGCGGCCTTCTCGTCGGTCTCGAGCGAAATCTTCTGTGCGAGCATGACGTCGCCCGGCACCAGATAGCCCGCCGGAACAAAGCACCAGCCCATCGCCGCGCGACCATTGCCATCGATCTCGTGGACGTTGGCCGCCGTGCCGTAATGGATGCGATAGGTCTTGCCGCTATCGCAGCCGATCACGTCGAAATAGCGATGCGCCTCGAATTGCGCGCGCTGCGCCGGCGAGAGCCATTCGCAGAGCAGCCGGCGACCGCGCGCGTCAGGCGAATTCTCGCCGAAACAGCGCCGGTACAACTCGCGCAAGGCATGCAGGCGCGCCCGCGCCGGCGCGCCCAGCCGAAATGCCGCGAACATGTGCAGTTCAGATCAGCCGCCGACCAGGCGAGGATAGAACAGCGTTTCCTGAGCGGTCGGGTCGAACGATCTGATCCTGATGACCTCGCCGGGCCCGGTCCGCAACGCTGCGGTGAATCCTGCTCCGGTCAGTTCCCGAAAGCGCCGCTCGGCACGAGCCAGCGCTTCGGCATTGGCTGTATCGAACTCGTGACGCGTGTCGCCGGTCTGATCCATCACGATCTGGGTAGCCATCTTGAGTCTCCTCATGCCAGCCCCGAACCCGATCAAAGCAAACCTCGTGCCGTCAGGTCCTGACGGCGAGAAACAACCGCGGCGACGGCGGCGCCCATCCTAGCGCGAAGCCGCCGCGCCGCCCTCGTCGATCTGCCGGCCCATCAGCGCAATCGCCTTCTGATAGACTCCGGCGGCATTCCAGGCCTCGATCGCGACGAAATTCGGCTCGCCCGGCTGATAGCCCGCTCCCGCCTTCCAACCATGGGCCTTCAGAAAGTTCGCCGTCGAGTTGAGCGCGTTGGCCGCAACTTCGAGATTGCCGGTGCCATAGGCCAGGATGTTCTTGGGCATGAACTGGGTCTGACCGACCTCGCCATGCATCGAGCCGCGCGTCGCCCCCGACAACGTGCCGCGGTCGATCAGCTTCAGCGCAGCATACAACTGGTCTGTGAAGAATTCAGGACGGCGACAGTCATAGGCCAGTGTCGCGATCGAGGAGAGCATGTTCTGGTTGCCGCGCTGGCTGCCGAAGCCGGTCTCCATGCCCCAGATCGCGATCAAGGGCCCGGGCGGCACGCCATAGCGCTGCTGGATCGAGGCGAACAGGGCCGCCTGCGACTGCTTCAGCTGCCGCCCCTTGGCGACGATGGTGCTGGCACCGCGCTTGGCGAGGAACTGGTCGAGCGTGAGCGAAAAGCTGCGCTGGCTGCGGTCGGCGGCAATGGTGGCGCTGGCGTAATTGGCCTGCATCAGGGCCGACAGCGCCGTCGGCCCGATGCCTTTGCCCTGGGCCTCGGCGCTGAACTCCCGCTTCCAGGCCTCGAAACCGGCCGGCGAGCTGCCGCATTGCGCGGCATCGGCTGCCGATGCCGCGACGAAAACCGTGGCCGCGCCGAGGATGAAAGTCACTGCGATATTCGCCCGGGTCATTCCTGCTCCCTGAAATCAATTCAGCCATGATCCTACGTCGGCGCCGCAGCCTCAAGCCCCTTCGGACGGTGGCCAATTGGAACACTTCCCCTCACCGCGATTTGAGGACGACGGCAGGTGCAACAGAAGGAGCTTTTCATGACAGGCGATGCACCCATCAGTTGGCTGATGTTCTTTACGCTGGCGGCCGGCATTTTCGTGGCGGCCGGCTTGTTCCTCAGCTTTCTGAGATCGCGGCATAATCGCGAGATCGCCGCTTTGGCGCTGGAAGGCGACGGCCGGTCGCGGCATGGCGAACCCTCGGGCGCCGGCATCGAACTCGTCGGCCTGTTCGTTCTTGCGATGGTCGCGATGGGACTGCTGGTGACTGGCTACCATACCGCCCCGGGCCGCGATCTCGGTTCCTACACCGCGTCCGCCAACAACAATCTCGCCACCGAGCGCGCCAACCCCGAGACGCCCAAGCCGTATCAGCCGGCCAACCCGGCACCCGACACCCGCGCCGCGCCGACCGGCACGACCACAGGTCAGGGCTCCGACAATGGCGGACGGCCCGAGCAGCAACCGAAGCCGCAGCAGTAACGCGACGCCGGCCGAGGCCACCTCAGGCCGAGGCCGGCGCGCAATCGAGTTCGAGGCCTTCGAGATTGCCGTCCTTGCGCCAGCGCTCCAGCAGTCGCAGGAAGGCGATCGGTCCGCGCCAGTACTGGCTGTTGCGGGCCGCGACGGGATCGAACACGCCTTCATTGTTGTAGTAGCCCGGCGTGCATTCCGCGAGATAGGTCTGACGGCCGAGCGCGGCCTTGACGACCTCCTCCACCCAGGCGCTTTCGGCGGCCAGCGTCGGCTCCAGCGTCCGCGCCTTGCGCCGCTGCGCCTCGCCGATCACATAGGCGATGTGGCGCGACTGCTCGTCGATGATGTGCGGGAAGTTGGCGCTCTGGCCGGCCTGCACCGTCACGATCAGAAAGCAGTTCGGAAAGCCGCGGCTGTAGAAGCCGTGCATCGTCTTGACGCCGTCGCGCCAGCGATCGGACAGAGTCATGCCGTTGCGGCCATGGACCTCGAAGCCCATGCGGCGGGCATAGTCGGTGCCGACCTCGAAGCCGCTGGCGTAGATCAGACAGTCGAGCTCATATTCCTTGCCGCCGGCGATGACACCATGTTCGGTGATGCGCTCGACGCCCTGCCCCCTGGTATCGACCAGATGCACGTTGGGACGATTGAAGGTGTCGAGATATTCGTCGTGGAAGCACGGCCGTTTGCAGAATGCCTTGTACCAGGGCTTGAGCGCGGCCGCAGTGGCCTCGTCCTTGACCACCGCATCGACGCGGGCGCGGATCTCCTCCATCTTGCGGTAGTCGGCCTGCTCGATGACCTTGAGCGCCTCCTCCATGGACGTCACCGGCTGGGGCTGCCGCCGCGGCGCCAGCAATATCTCGCCAAGCAGCCCGGTCCAGCCGTCCTGCACCAGATCACGCTCGAACGGCTCGCCCGAGATCACCGCGGTGAAATTGTCCATGCGCTCGCGTTGCCAGCCGGACCCGAGGCTGTTCGCCCAGGACGGATCGGTCGGCCGGTCATCGCGCACGCCGATCGCGGACGGCGTACGCTGGAAGACATAGAGCTCCTTGGCCGACCGGCCGAGATGCGGCACGCATTGCACGGCGGTCGCACCCGTGCCGATGATGCCGACGCGCTTGTCGGCGAGGCCCGTGAGATCGCCGTCGGCCGAACCACCCGTGTAAGCGTAGTCCCAGCGGCTGGTGTGGAAACTGTGGCCCTTGAAGGTCTCGATGCCGGGAATGCCCGGCAGCTTCGGCCGGCTCAGCGGCCCGCCCGCCAGGATGACGAAGCGCGCGCGGATGCGATCGCCGCGGTCGGTTTCGACCAGCCAGCGCGCCTCCTCCTCCTGCCAGGTCATGCGGGAGATGACGGTCTGAAACAGCGCGCGCTCGTAGAGACCGAAATGGCGGCCGATCCGGCGGGAGTGTTCGTAGATCTCCGGCGCACGCGCATATTTGCGCACCGGCATGTAGCCGGTCTCTTCGAGCAACGGCAGATAGATGTAACTCTCGGTATCGCAGGCCGCGCCGGGATAGCGATTCCAGTACCAGGTGCCGCCGAAATCGCCGGCCTTCTCCACAATGCGAAAATCCGCGATGCCCGCCTCGCGCAGGCGCGCGCCACAGAGCAGGCCGCCGAAGCCGCCGCCGACGATGAGCACTTCGGTCTGTTCGCTGACGGGCTCGCGGTGAAATCCGGGATCGGCCCAGGTATCTTCGAGGTAGCGGCTGAAATCGCCTGTCACCTCGACATATTGCGCCTTGCCTTCGGCACGCAGGCGCCGGTCGCGCTCGTCGCGGTAGCGCGCACGGAGTGCGGGAATGTCGACCGTAGCGTCGCCGGCCGCACCGGTCTTGTGTCTTTCCGCTGACATCGATGTCCTCCACGGTCGCTACTTCTATGGACAGTTCTTTCCCGACGTTAGCCTCGAAAAAGTGGCGCACGCAATCGGGTCGTCCGTTTTTTGCGTGAAGGTTTGCGGGCGTTCCGCTAACTTGCGCGCAAATCACAAGCCTACGCCACGCAACGACGGGGCGATCCGGAGGACACCATGCAGGGATTGATGATGGACATGCCGCTGCTGCTGAGCGGCCTGATTCAATACGCGGCCGACTATCACGGCGAAGCGGAGATCGTCGCGCGCGAGATCGAGGGCGATATCCACCGCTACACCTATGCCGACGCCCATCCGCGCATCAAGCGCATGGCGCTGGCGCTGAAGCGGCTCGGCATGACGAAAGGGGACCGCGTCGGCACCTTGGCCTGGAACACGCACCGCCATTTCGAGATGTTCTATGCCGCGCCGGGCATGGGCTATGTGCTGCACACCGTCAATCCCAGGCTTTTTCCCGAACAACTCGTCTACATCATCAACCACGCCGAAGACCGCCTGCTGTTCATCGACCGCGCCACGCTGCCGATCGTCGAGGCGATCGCGCCGCAGTTGAAGACGGTCGAGGCCTTCGTCGTGATGGCCTCGCGCGAGCGGATGCCCGAGACCAAACTTGCCAATGTGCACTGCTATGAGGAGCTGCTGGCCAAGGAGGACGAAGCCGGCTTCGCCTGGCCGGAGTTCGACGAGAAGTCGGCGTCGACCATCTGCTACACCTCGGGCACCACGGGCAATCCCAAGGGCGTGATCTATTCGCACCGCGCCGCGATCCTGCAGACCATGACCTGCTGCAATTTCGATTTCCTGCCGGGACATGTCGAAGGCGTGCGCGAGGTCATGATGCCGATGGCCCCGCTGTTCCACGGCAACGGCTGGAACATGCCGTTCTCCGCGCCCTACACCGGCTCGAAACTGGTCCTGCCCGGCCGCAATTACGAGCCCGACAAGCTCTACGAACTGCTCGAAGGCGAGAAGGTGACGCTGTCGGCGGGGGTGCCGAGCTTCTGGCTGATCCTGCTCGACTGGCTCGGGCGGACCGGCAACACGTTCTCGACGCTGCGCGCCACGCTGTCGTCGGGCTCCGCGCCGCCGCGTGCCATGGTCGAAAAGCTCAAGCGCGACTACAATGTCGACTACATCCAGGCCTGGGGCATGACCGAGGCCCTGGGCTGCTCGATGCCCGGCCTGCGCCCAGGCTCGGAGCATCTTGGCGACAAGGAGAAGTTCGACCGGCGGCAGGTCTCGGGCCGGGCCTGCTTCGGCACCGCGCTGCGCATCGTCGACGACGCCGGCAACGAGCTGCCGCGCGACGGCAAGACCGTCGGCCATCTGCGCGCCCGCGGGCCCTGGGTGGCGTCGGGCTACATGAAGCTCGACGAAGGGCTCGACCGCGACGGCTGGCTGATCACCGGCGACATGGCGGTGATCGACGCCCAGGGCCACGTCACGCTCACCGACCGCTCCAAGGACGTCATCAAGTCCGGCGGCGAATGGATCTCCTCGATCCAGCTCGAGGACGTCGCATTGTCGCATCCCGACGTGCTGCAGGCTGCGGTGGTCGCGATCGCGCATGAGAAATGGCAGGAGCGCCCCCTGCTCCTCGTCGTCCGCAAGAAGGGCGCGAGCGTCGATGCCAAGACGCTGCTGGAGCATATGCGCCCGAAGATCGCGAGCTGGTGGATGCCCGATGCGGTCGAATTCCTCGACGAATTTCCGATGACCGGCACCGGAAAGGTGCTGAAATCGAACCTGCGCGAACGGTTCAAGGATTACCGCGTGGCGTAGACAATCGGAATTTGTTAGTGTCGTCTTCACCTTTTGGTCAATTCGGGAACGCTATATCGGAGACCCGTTCACGCGATCGAGGACACCATGGCGTTTTCCGGACTGGGCGTGCATCTCGGCAATCTGTCGCGACTGTCGAACGCGCAGACGCGCTCGATCAGCCCGGAGAATCCGACGGGTGAAAAGGGCAAGGGTGGCATGTCCGTCGATGGACCCGCAGCCCGGCAGGCGCGCGATCTCGGCCAGGGCTGGAAGGTCTCGCCCTATGTGCTGATCGAGCCCGGCGCCACCTGCAGCCTCGCCGATATCTCGGGTCAGGGAGCCATCCAGCAGATCTGGATGACGCTGGCCCGGGGACGGCTCCGTCATGCGATCCTGCGCTTCTACTGGGACGACCAGGAACTGCCGAGCGTGGAATGTCCCGCGGGCGATTTCTTCGCCTGCGGCTGGGAGGAGTTCGCGCAGGTCTCCTCGCTCGCGGTCTGCGTCAATCCAGGCCGTGCCTTCAACTGCTATTGGGACATGCCATTTCGCAAGCGCGCGCAGGTAACGCTGGAGAACCGCAGCGAAGAGCAGATCACGGTCTATTACCAGATCAACTACGCGCTGACCGACGTGCCCGAGGACTGCGCCTATTTCCATGCGCAGTTCCGCCGCACCAATCCGCTGCCCTCCAGACAGGTCTACACCATCCTGGATGGCCTGCGCGGCGCCGGCCACTATGTCGGGACCTACATGGCCTGGGGCGTCAACAACAATGGCTGGTGGGGCGAAGGCGAGATCAAGTTCTTCATCGACGGCGACGGCCAATTCCCGACGATCTGCGGCACCGGCACCGAGGACTATTTCTGCGGCGCCTACAATTTCGATCCCTATGTCGCCCATTCCGGCCAGGGTCCGGCACAGCAGTCGCGCTACCAGGAATTCACCACGCCCTATGCCGGCCTGCCCCAGGTGATCCGGCCCGACGGCGTCTACAAATCGCAACAGCGCTTCGGCATGTATCGCTGGCACATCCCCGATCCCATCCGCTTCCGCTCGGACCTGCGCGTGACCATCCAGGCGCTCGGCTGGCTGCCCGGCGTCAAGGAGGCGAAGTACCTGCCGCTGCAGGACGACATCGCTTCGGTCGCCTTCTGGTATCAGACGCTGCCGACAACGCCCTTCCCGCCGCTGCCGGCGCCGGACCATCTCGAGATCGGCTAGGTGCCGGGCGTCGCCCTGACACATCCGTGCCATCCGGATGGTGAACACATCGGCCGGATGGCACTATGCACTCCTTCTCGTTCCGCGCCGGCCTACCAGGAATACTGAAGGCCGACCCGTCCAAGCGCTCGAATGTCGCTCCACGACTGCGCCGGGAGCGCGACACCGAACTCCGTCGCGGTCCGGGCGGACGTGGATGTCAGGCTGCCGCGATCCAGACCGAACGCGATGCCCATGGTCAGGGACAGGTTTCCCTGGATCCTGATCATGCCGACGGCCCCGGCGGCATGCTGCCCGTCGAAGACGGCCCAATGGGTCGAGATCGCGTAGTTGGTTCCGTCAGGCAGAAACGGATTGACGAGCGAAGCGGCCATGGCCGTTCCAGTCGCCGCACGCGTGACCTGTCGGGCGATGTCGAACTGGCTCTGCACGGTCTGTTGAGCGTTCACGCAAGTCTCGGTGCCGGGTATGTAGAAGAAGCCGGCTCCGTAAATCGAGCAGACCCTTTCGTACTCGACCACGGCATGGCCCGGCGTCGGCAACGCCAGAACCAGGGCAGCAGTCGCGAGCATCGCGCGCAAGCTTCGTCCGAGGACGCATCGTGCCGCGGTGATGAGCTTCCACATGGTTGTCTCCAATCGATGATGTTGGCGCGGCTCAGTAACGAGCAACGATGGCATCGCCGTTGAAGCGGTAGTTCACGCCGAGCTTCACGAGATGCAGCTCATGGTCGACGTTCTGGGGGCTGATCCGCGTGGTCAGCGCGATCGAGGCCGGCCCGAAATACAGATAGTCGTACTCGAGACGCGCCGAGAGATTTCTCGTCAGCGCGTATTCGAGGCCGACGCCGCCGGTCAGGCCCGTTCGCTGATGATTCACGTCGAGTGGAGAAATCGTGCCGACGAGGGCCTGATAGGCAATGTTGGCCCATGCCACGCCCCCCTTGGCGTAGACCAGCGCATTGTCAAACGCGTAGCCAATGCGACCGGTACCCGTCGCCAATGCCTGGTACGAAACCGAAAGGCCGGACAGGATGGGGTTCGCGGGATCGACCGGGCGATTGCCCTTGATCGACGCCCAGGAGAGATCGAGCTCGGCACCGACAACGATGTTGTCGAACTGCCAATTGCCGCCGACCTGCGCACCTGCGAGCGCGCCCTTGGTGTCCATCGTGAAGCGGTCCTGGGCGAAGGCGAAGCTCGGGTCGACCAGACGGCTGCTACCGAAGCCATAGCCACCGTGAGCCCCAATGTAGAAGCCGTTCCAGAGCGGAACCGGAGCAACGACCGGAGCCTTCACGGTCATGTCGGCGGCCTTCGCGGACGTGGCAGTGAGCGACATGCCAGCGAGAAGCGGCATGACCGCGGCAGCGCAGGCGAGGACGCGGCGCGCCTTTCGGATGATGGAGATGGGCATGGGATGATCTTTCAAAATGTCAGAATGAATGTTCGGAGCGAATGTCGGGCGCTTCACCAGGCGTACATGAAGCCGGCGCGGCCGAGACCGCGGACGTCGCTCCACGATTGCGCCGGGGTCGCCGTGCCGAATTCGGTCTGCGTCCGGTTGGTGAGGGACGTGAGGCTTCCCTTGTCCAGGCCGAGCGAGAAGCCGCCGGAGAACACGAAGTTGCCGGAGACCCGCATCAGGCCCGAGAAGCCCGCGGCATGCTGGCCGTCATAGGTCGCCCAGTGGGTCGAGACCGCGTAGTTGGTACCGGTCGGAAGCCACGGCGCGACGAGCGATGCGGCCATCGCGGTGCCGGTCGAAGCGCGGGTCTGCGCTCGCGCGATGTCGAACTGGTTGGTCTGGATCTGGTTGGCGTTGCTACAGGTGTCGGTGCCCGGAATGTAGAAGAAGCCGGCACCGTACAATGAACAGACCCTGACGTACTCGACCGGGGCAGCTTGGCTCGGGGCTGCGATCATGGCAGCAAGACCGATGGTGGCGGCGGCAGCGACCACAAGGGCGGCGCGGCGGCTGTTGAAAATGATCGACATGACGTTCTCCAGATTTCTGCTGAATGGTGTTTCAATTGAGCTCGGGGATTTATCGCAGCGGGCCATCGTCGAGGTTTAAGCGCACGTTGATGCCGGCCTTCACCATCTGGACGAAGTGCTTGATCTCGGACGTCGAGTTCGGGCTCACCCATTGGAGCGTCTCGGTCGGCAGAAAGATCGCGTTGTATTCGACCTTCGCCGAGACATTGCGCAGGAAGGCCACTTCCAGGCCCACACCGCCCACACCCCCGTACAAATTCCTGTCGTAATTGGTGACGTCGGGCGTGAACCTCGACGAGAGCTCCATGCGGGCATAGGCCGCGCCGCCCTTCGCGTAGGCGAGCCATTGGCCCGATGCATAACCGATGCGGCCCGTTGCGGTCGCAAGCCCGGTATAGCCGACCCCGTTGCTGGTGCTCGACGTGATGAGCGGCGAGGTGCTGGTGTTGCCCTTCACGAAGGACCACGAGCCGTCGATCTCGGCACCGATGACGAAGTTGCCCTGCTGCCAATTGTAACCAAGCTGCCCGCCGGCGAGCGGCCCGTTGTAGTAGGCAAAAGACGGATTGTTGGAGGGATTGTTGAGGGGATCGCGAAACTCCGACCTCCCCCACCCCCAGCCGCCATGGACGCCAGCATAGAAACCGGTCCATGAAACGACGGGCGCGGGAGGCATCCCACCAGCAAGCACGGGAGGCGCGATCAAGGCGTCCACCGCGGATAATGCGATCGCCAGCCCAAAGCGACAGATCACTGCAGGCGCAGCGTTGACGTTCGCGCCGCCAGCTATTTTGTGCACTCTTCCTTGAATTGTCATTTATTCTTTATCCTATCTAAAGTTGTTTTTTCAGTTGCAGCTTTCGGTTCAGGTTGCAGCCCGTGCCTGGACGGATGCGCGCTCCAGCCGACCGGGGAGATCGGTCGATGGAGCCAGCTTCGTGGTTTCTGAAAAACAGAGCGCGACTTAAGAAATACGCCCTGCGTCTATCGCCTGGCGAACCGAGAATCCGCGCAACGCCGGGACGCGGACCCAGAGTTCGCTTGCATTGCCATTTCCTTAGCCCCCTTTTTTTAATTGAGGCCGATCTTAGGCACGCCTGCGAGTATTGCCAGTCCCGCTATTGTCACAGTTGCCTTTTGTTTCTGGTACGCGCCCCGATTGCCGCTTATTGCGCCAGCGCCGCCAACGTGCGTTCACGCCGTCCGGTCAGATGATGGACGCAAGACGCGGTCGCCAAGATACGATGAAGCGGCACTGGACATGCACTCGCCTGTCGTGGCCGGACTCAATCGCTCATTCCTGCAGGAGACACGCAATGCTCTATCCGATGTCGCCCAAAGTCCTCGAATTGAAGCGCCGGCTCGAGAGCTTCATGGATCGGCACATCTATCCCAACGAGGAGCGGTTCTATCGCGAGGCGGAAGAACTCGGGCCATGGAAGGTGTTTCCGGTCGTCGAGGAGTTGAAGCCGCTGGCGCGCGCGGAGGGGCTCTGGAATCTCTTCCTGCCCGACTCCGGCCACGGCGCCGGACTCACCAATCTCGAATATGCGCCGCTCTGCGAAGTCATGGGCCGCTCGCATCTGGCGCCGGAAGTGTTCAACTGCTCGGCCCCCGACACCGGCAACATGGAGGTGCTGGAACGCTACGGCACCGAAAAGGACAAGGAGCGCTGGCTGAAACCGCTGCTCGCCGGCGAGATCCGCTCCTGTTTCGCGATGACCGAGCCGGCGGTGGCATCGTCAGATGCCACCAATATCGAAAGCTCGATCGTGCGCGACGGCGATCACTATTTGATCAACGGCCGCAAATGGTACACGACGAATGCGACCGACCCGCGCTGTAAGATCTGCATTTTCATGGGCAAGACCGACCCGGACAATGCCGACCGCCACAAGCAGCAATCCATGATCCTGGTGCCGATGGACACGCCGGGCATCGAGGTCAAGCGTCCCTTGCCCGTGTTCGGCTTCTACGGCGTGCCCGACCGCGCCTCGGAGGTCGTGTTCACCAATGTGCGCGTGCCGAAGGAGAACATGCTGCTCGGCGAGGGCCGCGGCTTCGAGATCGCGCAGGGCCGGCTCGGTCCGGGCCGCATCCATCATTGCATGCGGCTCATCGGCCTCGCCGAACGCACGCTGGAAAAGATGTGCCGCCGCGTGCGCAGCCGGGTCGCCTTCGGCAAGCCGGTCTCCGAACAGACCGTGACGCAGGAGCGCATCGCGGAAGCCCGCATCATGATCGAGCAGGCAAGGCTGCTGACGCTCAATGCCGCCTACGCGATGGACACCGTCGGCAACAAGGTCGCAAAGGCCGAGATCGCGATGATCAAGGTCGCCGTGCCCAACATGGCCTGCCAGATCATCGACTGGGCGATCCAGGCCCATGGCGGCGGCGGCACCTCGAACGATTTCGGCCTGACCCAGGCCTATGCGACCGCGCGCCTGCTGCGGCTGGCGGATGGCCCTGACGAGGTGCATCGCAACCAGATCGCGCGGTTCGAGCTGAAGAAATACTCGAACGCGTGAGCTTGCCGCCTCGGTGGCGTCCGCGTCAGGCCGCGGACGACAGCCTTTGCCGACGCCGATAAGCGAGTGCTCCGACCGCCGCGAACCCGACGATAAACATCGCCCAGGTGGACGGCTCCGGCACGGCACCGACGGTGTCGAGATAGCTGGCATCGGACAGCGGGACGTAGTGCAGCTCGCCATTGCCGGAATAGGACGATGCGAACAACGTTCCGTCGATCGGCGAGTTGTTGGTCACACTGGCGTTCGGCGCCAGAATGGTACCGCCGAACTGGACGTTGAAAGACAGGCTGGTCGCGTCGTAGAAATTCCAGAGGATATTCGAACCGATGTTGGAATTGTTGAAATTGATGCCGTTGCCTGCCGTATAAGTCGACGCATCGACATTGATGATGAAGAGCTGAGCGCCGTTGAGCTGAAACGAAGGGTTGTTCAGGCTCGAAAGCTGCGCTCCGGTGATGTCGAGGACCGCGACGCCTCCGACGGGGGCCGCGATGAACACCGAATTCGTGAGGCTCGACCCGGCCGTGCTGCTCAGCTTGGCGAGATCCGTCGACAGCGTCTTGAGCTGACCGGAAATGCTGTCATAGGTCGCCGGAAAGGTCGCGTTATAGGTCGTGGTGCCGCCGGAGAAAACCGCGCTGCCCTGAGGCGTCCCAACGCGGACCTGCAGGCCGTTGACGTTGTACGGACCGCCGCTCGTGGTCCCGTAGACGTTGACGTCGGCAAAACCGCTCGCGGTGCCACCGGGATGGATGCTGTGAGCATCCAGGGTCGCGCTGTTGCCCGACAGCTTGCCCCCAATGATGACGGCCCCCTCGGTCTCGGAGGTCGTCTTGAAGTCGCCGACGATCGCGTTGAACTGGGTCAGGAGGTCGCTGTTGAGGATGGCGGCCGCGTCGGCAGCGCTCGGCGCGAAACTGAAAGACACGATCAAAGGCACCGCAAGAAAAGCCCGCTTCATTCCATTAAATCCCAAGCCATTAAAACCCAAGTCATCGCGATAAACCGCAATTAATCAGTCGCTCTAGAGAATATTGGTTGCTCTGACAACCATGAATTCTGGGAGTACGAAGCAAATCAGCTATTTGCGGGACGCAAGCATGCGCCTCGGAAACAAAGCAGCAATCTGCAGTTAAAATCATACGACTAATCCAGCACCTCCACCGTCGCCGAACGTCCGGCAACCAGCGCCGTCCCCTCGGGCACCGGATCGAGCGCGATGCGCACCGGCACGCGCTGGGCGAGACGTACCCAGCTGAAGGTCGGGTTGACGTTGGCGAGCAGGCTGGCGCCATCGGAGCGGTCGCGATCCTCGATGCCGGCGGCGATACTGTCGACATGGCCGGTCAGCGTGGCCTTCTCGCCCATCAGGCGGACCTTGACCCTGTCGCCGACACGGATACGGGCCAGCTTCGTCTCCTCGAAATAGCCTTCGACATGCAGCGTATCGGTATCGACCAGCGCCATCACGCCCTTGCCGGCGGTGACATAGGCGCCCGGTCGCAGGTCCATGTTGGTGATCACGCCGTTGACGGACGCCCTCACCTCGCTGCGGTCGAGGTTGAGCTGGGCCACGGCACGGTCGGCGACGGCCTGGTCGAAGGCGGCCTTGGCCTGGAGCTGGGTGGCCAGCACCTGCTCCTGCTTCTGCTGAGACACCGCGTCGGTGGTGAGCGCGCTGTAGCGCTTCAAGTCGGCATTGGCCTGGTCGAGCGTCGCCTGATGGCCGGCCACTGACGCATCGGCCTGCCGCAAGGCCAGCGCGAACCGCTGCCGGTCGATCCGAAACAGCACGTCACCGCGCCGGACCTTCTGATTGTCCTTCACCTTCACTTCGGTCACGAAGCCGGAGACGTCGGGCGCGACCTGAACCACGTCGGCACGGACACGGCCATCGCGGGTCCAGGGCTGCTCCATGTAATAGACCCAAAGCTCGCGGCCGACGGCCAGCGCGGCGAGGACAGCAAGGGCGGTGAGCGCGAGGCGGCCGAGCCCGGCAAAATTCCCTTTCATGTGAGATACTCCGAGAGATAGACGACGCCACCGAGAAGGCAGACGAAGATTGCGAAATCGAACAGCGCGCGGTGCCAGACCAGGCGGTAGAGATCGAAGCGCTGCATGAACCGGCGCAGCAGAGCACTGAGCAAGTAAGCCGCGATGATCCAGAGCAGCAGCGACGGCACCAGTACGCCGTAGATGTCGACCACATATCTCATGCCGCAAAGCTCTCGCCTGCACGCGGAAGGTAGGCCGGCGCGTCGGGGAACAGCCCGCGGCGAATGCCGACGAGCCCGACGAGGGCGTCCTCGCGCGCGGTCTCGTGGGGATCCGTGACCGCCTGCGCCAGCGCCAGATCCACATGGCGCAACAGTTCGGCCGGCATGCCGTTGGTGCCGTGATTGCGGCAAGCCGCGGCCAGCTGGTCCAGCATCTCGTCGATGGCGGCGATCGTCGCAGGGTCGAGGCCATAGCGGGCGCGTCGCAGGTCGATGATGTTGAGGCCGATGCGGAGCTGGACGAGACTCTGCGTGTCGCGGCGGTCGCTCTCGGAGAGCCATGCGATCCGCTGCACCAGCAGCCCGAGCCGGTGCAGCATCAGGCCGGCGAATTCGGCCCGGTCGCGCTTGCCGCGGCGTTCGGCAGCAACGGCCAGCGTGGTCCAGTTCGAAAGCACCAGCCGATTGGCGATCCACTCGGCCCCCACCCCGCGGGCGATCCGCGTCACCAGTTCGGCGATGACGACGCCCACGAAGAACGCGACGGCGGAGTTGGCGTAGGACGCGAAGTCGGCGCTGTAGGTCGATTGCAGCGCCAGCAGCGTCGCCGTGTTGGCGGCGAGCGCCATGCCGGTGCCCGCCGTGGCCGGACGCGCGATCAGGAAGCCATAGACGAGAAAGGCCGGCGCCAGGGCAACGATCAGCATCTCGAGATGCGAGATCGCCGGGACCAGGGCGAACAGATAGACCGCGACGACGACGATGGCGACCAGCGACCACAGCCCGAAGCTGCGGATGAAGCGGGCCGGCTCGTCCTGTGCCGCGAAAAAGGAACAGGCAACCGCCGCCATCATCGGCGCCGACGCACCGTCCGGCCAGCCCGTCCCGATCCAAAAGGCGCAGCAGATCAGGATGGCGGAAGCCGCCCCGGCCGCGGACCACAGCGCCAGTCCCCGGTCGCGGTGGCGCACGGGCGCGGCTCCGGCCTCCGAATGAAAGGCGAGATCGACATCCGCGATGGGCCGGCCGTCCGCGATCGCCGCGGTGAGGACGCGACAATCCCGCGAGAGATCCACCAGTTCGCGCAGACGCGACAGCAGGCTGGTTGTGATGATGCGGTCCCAGGAGGCTCCGCCATCCGGCTGCTCCTGACGCTGCGCGATCATGGCGCGGATACGTTCCACCGGCTCTCGCGCGTCGGCATCATCGACGATCCAGGCCGCAAGGTCCTCCAGCAGCCGCTTCAATTCGGGCTGCCGGCCCAGCATCGTCTCCCCCAGCGCGGCGAGGCGGTCCTCCAGCGAGGCGATGACGGGAAGCAGCATCAGCATGCGCAGACGTATCTCGGCGAGACCCGTCACGGCGTTGCGATCGGTCAGCCGGTCATAGGCCAGATGAGTGGAGAGCGTGTCGATCTCGACGACGTCGGTGGCGAGTCTGAGCCGCCGGGCGCGGTGGGTCTCGCTGGTGCCCTGGCGCAACAGCACGGCCTGGCAGAGCTGGCGGGCATCGGACAGCCAATCATCGACACGGCCCGCCACCGCAGGCGCGACGCTGCGCGGAAACACGATGGTCGAGACCAGGCTGGCGCAAATGATGCCGAGCGAAATCTCCTCCACCCGCGCCACCGCGGTGTCGAAGATGGCGCCAGGATCGGATACCGAAGGGAAGCCGATCAGCGCAACGGTATAGCCGGCCAGCATGAAGACGTAGCTGCGGGGCGTGCCGTCGAGCAACGACACATAGAGGCAGACCCCGACCCACAGCGCGATCGCGAGGCACAACAGTTCTGGCGCATCGACGAGGTTCGGAACCAGCACCACGGTCATGATCGCGCCGGCCATCGTGCCCATCACGCGGAAGAAGGCTTTCGAACTGGTCGCACCGGCCAGCGGCTGCGAGGTGATGTAGACCGTCGCCATCGCCCAATAGGGCCGCGGCAGGTCCATCGCCAGCGCGACGACGAGCGCCAGGATCGATGCGGCGAACGTCTTCAGCGCGAAGATGAGGTCGGCGTGGCGAGTCAGGAAGGGCTGGTCGGCGCGCATGCTATGTCGCCTCCGGACCGGCCTTCGGAGATTCCCCGGCCTCATGCAGGCGAAGGGCGCGCTGCTCGATCCGCCGGAGCGTCTCGAAGGTGATCGAAAGATCGGCCGCGTCGATGTCCTTGAGCAGGCTCGCCCGCACCCGGCGCAGTACGCGGTTGGTCTCCTCGACCTTGGCCTTTCCGGCTTTTGTGAGGTGCAACGTCTTGGCGCGGCGATCGGTCGGGTCTTCCCGGCGCTCCACCAGCCCTTCGACCTGGAGCAGATCGATCAGCCGGACCAGCGACGGGCCCTCGATGCCGAGTTCGTCGGCGAGCACGCCCTGGCGGACATGGTCGCCCTGGCGCGACAGCACGAGCAGCGGAATGGCGGTCGCATCGGACAGGCCGTGATCGGACAGCGCCTGATCGGACTCGCGCCGCCAGATCCGGCCGAGACGCGCGATCAGACGGCCGATCTCGGCATGGATTTGGGCCTGCGATATCGTCATGCGAATTAGATAGGATGCGAACTATTAGCTCGCAACCATCCTGGACGCCGCCCCGATCACGAAAGCGCGAACGCCTGGCGGGGTCGCCGCGGCGCCCGACGGCAATCCGCCCCTCAATTCACCGCATAGACGTCCGGATCGGCGCTCGAGCTGGGCTTCCTGAAGGCGTTGCGCAGCGCCGGCGACATCGGAACATTGTAGTTGAGACCGTTCGGCGGCGTGGGGGATTGCAGCCACTTCTTGTAGAGCACCTCGATCTCGGGGCTGGCATAGAGTTCGGCGGTGGCGCGATCGGCCAGCGCCTTGAACGGGGCATCGTCCCGTCGCAGCATGATGCCGTAGGGCTCCGGCTTGGAGAACGTCTCGTCGCTGATCATGAACAGCTGCGGCTCCTTGGAGCGGGCGATCGCGACCGCGAGCTGGACGTCGTCGAGCGCAAAGGCCTGGGCACGGTCGGTCTCGAGCAGCAGGAAGGCCTCGGCCTGGTCCTTGGCCGGCATGATGTTGAGGCCGAGATTGCGCTCGGTGTTCACCTTGGCGAGCTGTGTCAGGTTGACCGAACCCGCCACCGCCGTGACCGCCTTGCCCTTGAGCTCGTCGATCGTCTTGATGTTCGAGGCCTTCTTGGCCGCGAAGCGCGTGGCGCTGAGAAAATGCGTGTTGGTGAAGGCGACCTGCTTCTGCCGGTCGGCATTGTTGGTGGTCGCGGAGCAATGCAGATCCAGCGTGCCGTTGACCATCAGCGGGATGCGGTTCGACGAGGTCACGGCGAGCGTGTCCACGGTGAGGTCGGGCATGCCGAGCTGGGTCTTCACCGCGTCGACGATCTTCAGGCAGATGTCCATGGCGAAGCCGACCGGCTTCTGGTTGCCGTCGAGATAGCTAAAGGGTACCGACGCCTCCTGGTAGCCGATCGTGATCTTCCGCGTTTCCTTGATCTTCTGGAGCGTGCCGGACAGGTCCTCGGCTGACGCTGCGCCGACCAGACAAGCCGTGGCGAGCAGAACGGATAATAGACGCATCGGAGGCTCCTCGAGATTCGTCGCTTGTGGCGCGACATCGGCGAAGAGCCAATATCCCAAACCCGCTTCCATCGCCAGCCGGGGATCGTGACGGTGTGTTGCGCGCCTGACGCTTCACTGGCAGCTGAGCTGCTGTGCGAACCAGCCGGACACCCGCTCCGACAGCGGCTGCCAGGCCCGCTGGAAATCGGTCAGCCTGCCGGCATTGGCACGATACATCGCCCGCAAGTCCCGTTCGATGGCCGGAAGATCGACGCCTGAGCATTTGCCGTCCCGCACGATGGTCTTGCCGGCCACCACGACGTCCCTGACCAGCGACGCATTGCCCCGCGCGAAGAGCAGCGCCATGGGATCGACGGGCATGATCTGGTCGCGGTCGAGGCGGTCGAGGTCGATCACGACGAAGTCCGCCGGATGGCCCGCCGAGAGCTCGCCTGAGCCGGGAGCACCGGTGGCGCTGCGGCCGCTGCGGATCGCGAGCGCGAACATCTCGGCCGGCATCCATGTCGCCTCGAAGCCGAGGCCGCCATGGGCCATCTGCACCAGCCGCATCTCGCGCAGGATGTCGTCGTCCTCATCGAGCGCCAGCCCGTCGACGCCGACCGCGATGGCGCAGCCGCATTTGTGCGCGGCCGCGATCGGGGCGAGACCCGAGCGCAGATGCATGTTCGAGCTGAAATTGGTGACGATGCGCGCGCCGGAGGCCGCGATCATCTCGAGCTCGTCCGGGCGGGCATGAATGCAATGCGCGAGAGTCAGCCGCTCCGAGAGGAATCCTATGTCGCGCAGCCAGCGCACCATGTCCGGAAAGTGCCGGTCGGCCCAGGCCCGCTGATGGACGGTTTCGAGCAGATGCATGTGGATACGGCGGCCCGTCAGCGCCGAATTCTCCGCCACCGCCTCCAGCAGCGGCTTCGAGCACCATTGCACCCCGGCCGGTCCGAGCTGGACGTCGATCATGGGACCTGCGATGGCGGCCGCGATGGCGTCGGTCAGCTCGAGATAGGCCGCCGGCGACATCGGCGCGCGAACGAACAACTCCTCGATGGTCTTGCGGTCGTCGTTCGACAGGCCGGAAAGCACCGGCTCGGCATCGCCATAGACGATCGGATTCTGGTCCCGCACGGCAATCGCAAAGGCCATGCGGATGCCGACATCGGAGGCCGCCCGCGCGATCGCCTTGGCCTCGTCCAGCAAGGGCATGGTGCCGCTCGGCCGCGTATAGTGCACCATCATCGCGGCGCAGCCGGCACGCGCGGACCGGGCGAGCGCCGAGGCCGCGGTCAGATAGGGATCGACGGGCGTGCCGAGCACCGTCCGCAGGATCCAGCTTTCCAGGGGCATGCCGACGGCCGCGAAGGACGAGGCGGTGGCGCGGGCGTGGTCATGCGCATTGACGAAGGCCGGGATGACGAAGGAGCGCGGCGAAGGCCCCGCCCCTTCCGAGATGCCGGTAATCAGGCCATCCGCGTGCCGCAGCACGACGTCGTGCTGGACGCCGAGATCGGGGCCACGGAACAGGCTGGTTGCCGAAATCTCCGTGGCCATGACCATCGTCCTCCGATCAGTTGGCGGTATACACCAATTCGCGCTCCGCGCGCGGCGGCAGGAAGTCACGCGAGAACACTTCGGCCGGTGTCGGGGCGCGGGTAAGCTGATAGCCCTCGACCACGATTCCGATCGCGCGCGTCATACGGTCGTCCTTGATGTCGCCAATGCCGATCTCCTTCATCTCGGGCGAGACGATCAGTTTCTCGAAGGAATATTGCAGCCGCCGCTTCTCCACGGCCACGTCGATCAGATTGTCGTAGTTCAGCGCCGCCTTCATGCCGGCATTCTGATCCTTAGCGACCGCGATCGCGCCCTTGTTGATGGCGCGGACGAGGCCCGCCACGGCCTTGGGGTTCGAGGCCAGCAGCTTCCGCGACACCATCACGCCGTTGGAATAGAGATCCAGGCCGTAATCGCCGAACGAGAACCATTTGAAGTCCTTGTCCGGATCCTGGCGGTTCAGCACGAGGTTGAAATAGCTGGTGATGTTGAAGACGAGCGCCGCGTCGATATCGCCCTTGATCAGCATCGGCTCCTGGAGGTTCGGCGCCATGTTGGAGATCTTGATCTTCTCGGCGTCCAGCCCGTTCTTGCGCGTGAACACCGGCAGCAGGCGGGTCGTCGGCGTGCCCTGCGCGCCGCCAAGGGTGTGGCCCTCGAAGTCCTTGATGGTGTTGATGCCGCTGGTCTTCTTGGCGACGATCGCAAACGGCGGCTGGTTCCACATCATGTAGACCATGACGGGCGCCTCCTGCGGCTTGGTCGAGGCGTTCTGGATGATCGCATTGACGTCGCCGAAGCCAGCATCATAGGCGCCCGACATCACGCGCGTCACCGTCGCGCCGGAGCCCTCGCCCTGGTCGATGACGACGTTGAGGCCCTCTTCCTTGAAGAAGCCGTTGTCCTTGGCATAGAAGAACGCGGCGTCGCTGCCTTGCGTCTTCCAGCCCAGCGTGAACTTGATGGTGGTTTCCTGGGCGGCGGCAGCCGCTGCGGACAGCGCCAGTCCCATGAGCGCGACAGTCACTTTTCTCAACATCGAGGCCTCCTCAGCTATGTTTGCATGACAATGGTCGGTTTCGATCAGGTGGCGATCACGTCGTTCTTGCGCGTGGCCCAGCCGGTGACCTGGCTCTCGATCAGCGAGAACACGGCGTAGAGCGCGACGCCGAGGCCGGCGAGTACGAACAGCCCGGCGAACACCAGCGGCACGTTGAAATTCGAGGACGCGGTCATCATGACATTGCCGATGCCGCGGTTGGAGGCGACCGTCTCCGACAGCACCGCGCCGACGAAGGCATAGGAGATCGCGACCTTCAGCGAGGCGAAGAAGAACGGCATGGTCCTCGGCAGCCCGACATTCCAGAGGATGTCGAACTTGCTCGCGCCCAGCGCCTTCAGCACGTCCTCGAGCTCCGGCTCGGTGGTCGCAAGGCCCGTGGCGATGTTGACCACGATCGGGAAGAAGCAGATCGACAGCGCGGTGAGCACCGCCGGGACGGTGCCCGAGCCGAACCACAGCACGAAGATCGGCACCACTGCGACCTTCGGGATGGAGGAGAATCCGATCAGAAGCGGATAGCAGGTGTCATAGGCGGTCTTCGATACGCCGATGACGGCACCGAGCGCCACGCCGAGCGCAACGCCAAGTACAAAGCCGGTCATGGTGGTGGCGAGCGTCTGCAGGATGTGCGGCCACAGCACCGGAAAGCGCTGCACCAGCGTCACGAACACCTGCGATGGGCGCGGCAGCACCAGGTCCGACATGCCCGTCATCAGGCAGAACAGCTCCCAGGCGACGAAGAACAGCACGATCAGTCCGGCCGACCACGCCTTCTGCCTGACATCGATCCCGAACATCAGCCCGTCCCCTGCCCGCTGGCGCTGCGCGCATCCTCGATGAAGGCGCGCAGCTTCTGGTTCAATGCGACGAATTCCGGCTCGAAGGTCATCGCGACGGTGCGCGGCCGCGCGAACCCGACATGGCTGTCGTCGAGGATGCGGCCGGGACGCGCGCTCATCACGCAGATCCGGCTGGCGAGAAACCCCGCCTCGCGCAGATCGTGCGTCACCAGCAGCACCGTCGGCTTATGGGTCATCCAGAGATCCTGGAGGATCGACCACAACTCCTCGCGGGTGAACTGGTCGAGCGCGCCGAACGGCTCGTCGAGCAGCAACATCCGGGGCTCGTGAATCAGCGCACGGCAGAGATTGGCGCGCTGGAGCATGCCGCCGGAGAGCTGCCAGGGATAGCGGCTGGCGAAGCCTTTCAGGCCGACCTGCGCCAGCAGCGCATGCGCCTTGTCGCGATAGTCGCTCTTGCGCAGCCTGCGGAAGTTCGATCGGAACGGCTCGACGATCTTCAGCGGCAGCATGATGTTCCGCTCGATCGTCATCCACGGCAGCATCGTCGGGTTCTGGAACGCCATGCCGACCCGGACCGCGCGTGCCGCCACCTCGCGGCCGCCGACGATGACGACGCCTGATGTCGGCTGCACCAGCCCGCTGACGAGCCGCAGGATGGTCGATTTGCCGCATCCGGAAGGGCCGACAAGTGCGACAAACTCGCCGTCGCTGATCTTGAGCGTGGTCTTCGACAGCGCCGGAACGGCGCGCTCGCCCCGACCGAACGTCACCGACGCGTCCGAAAGCTCGATCGCGGTCGCGGCGGCTGGAAGACCGTCAAACTGGGTTTTGGGTTGCATACGCATCTTGCAAAAAGTGCATGCAAGCTGAATGCCAGCCGCTAGCCGCAACAAAATCAGCGAATTGGCGACCTCGCCGCGCAATCCATCGCGTTCGATTTAAGCAATCGCGACGTCAAACTGCATGCAATTGAAGCGACGATCCGGCGGAACTTTGTGCTAAGCTCGCGGCAAGAGCTCCACCGTCCGGGAATTCGCCGATGCCGGCGCGCACCACCAGCAAGACGTCCGAATCCTCGGACAAGGTCGCCATGATCTGCCGCGCGCTGCGGCGCGCGATCATCGAGCAGGCGCTCGAGCCCGGCGCGAAATTGCCCGAGGATTCGCTGGGGGAGCGTTTCGGTGTCAGCCGCACCATCGCACGCCATGCGCTCGGGCAACTCGCCGCCGAAGGCCTCGTCGAACTCCGCCGCAACCGGATCGCCGTGGTGGCGACGCCGAGCTGGCAGGAGGCGCGCGATGCCTTCGATGTCCGCATTGAGCTCGAACGGCTGGTCGTCCGCCAGCTCGCCGGCAAACTGACCAAGAGCCAGATCGCCGAGTTGAACGCCCATGTCGATGCCGAGGACCGGGCGCGCGACGGCTCGGATGCCGTCTCGATCCGGCTCGCCACCGAATTCCACATCCTGCTCGCGCATATGACGAACAGCCCGATCCTGGTACGCTATGTCAGCGAGGTCGCCTATCGCTGCTGCCTGACGCTGTCGCTCTACAGCCGGCCGCATTCGACCGAATGTGCGATCAACGAGCACCGCGCCATCATCGCGGCGCTTGCCAAGGGAGATTCGGCCAAGGTGATGGATCTGATGCACCATCACCTCGATTCCGTTGCCAATCGCGCCCTGGTCGCCCCCGCCCCGCAGCGCGGCCGCGACCTCCTCGACATTCTCGCGCCCTATGCCGAGGAAGTCGCCAGCAACCGGGTGGTCAGGCTGCCCAAGGTGGCGCGCAGAGGCTAGAGCTTCGGCCCTGATTGAATCACACCTGAAGCTCTCAATTCCTGTTTTGACGCGTCTTCTTCGCGAGAACCGGTATCCACGTCGCGCGAAAACGCTCTAGGCTTCGATGCCGCGCTGGACGAGGATCCGCTCGGCGCTGTCGTTCCAGACATCCATCTTCACGATCTGGCCGCCCTTGACCACGAAGCGATCGACATAGCGATTGCCCTCGAAGGGCGTGCCGTCCATCCACTCGCCATAGAGCGTGCCGACGCTGTAGACGACGGTCTCGTCCGCGCCCGGGCAGACGTCGAATCGGTCCATCTTCTTCTTGACCCAGCGATAGCGCTTGGCGTTGAAGCCGGTCGGCCCGCGCGGATGATCGAAGGTGCGCCCCCCGGTGAAGGTGATGGTCGTCCCGGGTTTCATGAAGGCGGCCGCCGCGTCCGGATCGGGAATCATCGAGGCCGTGAGATAGGCTTCGACGATTTCGGCATCGGTCATGGGGGCGGTGGCGGGCACGGACATGGGGCGTCTCCGGGAGCCTGACCAGTCTACAATCTGTCCCCATAACTGCATGCATCTTTTTTGAACAATTTGCGCATTGAATTGCACACAATCTGGAGCTGCCTCGTTCCGCCTCTTCCGCTAGCCTGTGGGCGCCACATGTAACGCCATGACCACCCAGACCGCCTTCGACCTGATCTTCCGCAACGCGCAGTTGCGATCGTCCGCTGCCCCCGTCGACATCGGCGTGAAAGGCGGACGCTTTGCCGCGATCGCACCCAGCCTCGCCTGCGAGGCCGTCGAGGTCGATATTGGTGGCCGGCTGGCCCTGCCCGGCTTCGTCGACACCCACATCCATCTCGACAAGGCCTGCCTGCTCGGCCGCTGCGGGCACGATCACGGCAGCGTCTCGGACGCCATCCGCGCCGTGGCCGGCATGAAAAAGGATTTTACGGTCGAGGACGTCTACGCGCGCGGCACTGGCGTCGTCGAACGCGCCATCACGTTCGGCACGACGCGGATGCGCACCCATGTCGAGATCGACCCGCGCATCGGCTTGCGCGGCTTCGAGGCCGTCAGGGCGCTGAAGCGCGACTACGCCTGGGCGATCGATCTGTCGCTCTGCGTGTTTCCGCAGGAGGGCCTGACCAACGATCCCGGGGCCGAGGATTTGCTGGTACAGGCGCTGCGCGACGGCGCCGAGTCGATCGGCGGCTGTCCCTATATGGACACCGACCCCAACGCCCATCTCGCCCGCATCTTCGACCTCGCCCAGGAGTTCGACGTCGATGTCGATCTCCATCTCGATTTCGACCTCGATCCGTCCTGGTGGCATCTCGACGAGGTCTGCCGCCAGACAGAACGGCGCAACTATCAGGGCCGGGTCGCGATCGGCCATGCCACCAAGCTCTCGGCCCTGCCGCCATACCGCATGAAGGCCGCGACAGCCCAGCTGTCGAAAGCCGGCGTGGCCGTCACCGTGCTGCCGGCCACCGATCTCTATCTCATGGGGCGCGAGGCTACCCACAACGCCCCCCGGGGATTGACGCTGGCGCACAAGCTGGTGGGTGACGGGGTCCTTTGTTCGGTCGCGACCAACAACGTGCTCAATCCCTTCACGCCGTTCGGCGATGCCTCGCTGCTGCGCATGGCCAATTTCTACGCCAATGTCGCCCACGCGTCGGTGAGCGATTTCGACACCTGCCTCGATCTCATCACCTCACTCCCGGCGCGGCTGATGAACCTTGATGACTACGGCATCGCCGTCGGCAACCCGGCCGACCTCATCGTGCTCGACACCAGGGACAGCCGCTTCGCCATCGCCGAACTGCCCGACGTCATGATGGGCTTCAAGGCCGGCCGCCAGACCTTCGCACGGACCCGGCCGACCTTGTTCCGTCCGCCGGACTGAACGATGGCGCGCCTTGCGCCACGCCCAAGCCGTGCGCAGTATCGCGGGCGTCGCTCAGCGGAGACATCCGGATGGCCTTCGATACCGTTTTTCTCAATGCGCGCTTCGACGACGGCGCCAGCCATCACATCGCGGTCGAAGGCGGCCTGATCGCAGCGATCACACCGGCGGGGCAGCCGCCCGCCGGTCGCAACACGATCGATCTCGACAACGCGCTTGTCGTGCCCGGCTTCGTCGAAGGCCACGTCCATCTCGACACCAGCTTCCATGGCGATGCCTGGCGGCCCCACAAGCCGTGCACCGACGGCTTCGACGTGCGGGAGCGCGTCGCCTTCCAGGCCGAGAACATGGCGAAAGCCGCGCCGATGGACGTGCGCGCGCGCAACCAGCTCGAGCTCTGCATCGGACACGGCACCACGCGGATGCGCAGCCATGTCATGGTCGACGGCTCCGTCGGGCTGCGTTCGCTCGAAACCATCCTGCGCGTGCGCGAGGAATACAGGAGCCTGATCGAGATCCAGCTCGTGGCATTTCCCCAGAGCGGCATTCTGTCGAGCCCCGGCACGCCGCAATTGCTCGACGAGGCGATCGGGCTCGGCGCCGACCTCGTCGGCGGCCTCGATCCCGCCAGCTTCGACCGCGACGTCGAAAGGCATCTCGACGTGGTCTTCGGCGTGGCCGGAAAACACGGCGTCGATGTCGACATCCATCTGCACGACATGGGCACGCTCGGCGCCTTCGAGATCGAACAGATCGCGGCCCGCACCCGCGCGCTCGGCATGGAGGGCCATGTCGCCATCAGCCATGCCTACGCGCTCGGCGAGATCCCTGCGGACCGCCTGATGAAGATCGCCGAACGCCTTGCCCGTTCCGGCGTCGCGATCATGACCACCGCGCCCGGTGCCCGCCCCTTCCCGCCGGTGCTTGCCTTGCGCAAGGCCGGCGTCACCGTCTTTGGCGGCAACGACAACATCCGGGACTCCTGGTGGCCCTATGGAGACGGCGACATGCTGCGGCGTGCGACCACGATCGGCTATCGCTCCGGCTTCAACGTCGATGAGGAATTGCGGGTCGCCTTCGATCTGGTGACCGTCGCGGCCGCGAAGGCGCTCCGCCTCGAAGCCTATGGCCTTCGGATCGGCGCCAGGGCCGATTTCGTGACGCTGCAGGCCGAGCATGTTCCCGATGCCGTCGCCAGTCCGCCCGAGGGCCGCTCCGTATACAAGGACGGCCGGCTTGTCGCTTTAAACGGCAAGGTTGTCGGTCGAAGCTGACACGTCGTTCGATCGGACCGGGGAGTCCGGTAGATTCCCGGCGTTGCGAGTCCGGGGCCAGCTGACGATACTGGAGCCTGTTCTGGGGCCAGCGTTCACCGGAGTTTGGACATGTTCCGCGCATTCAGCGGCCTCAACCTGCAATCGGGTCAAGCCGGAACGTCCGCGGACGCCGCTGTCAGGCGTCTCGATGGCATCGGTCAGATCGTGGCGGAGCTCGACATGCCCGCGTTGAGGACCCAGCAGGACATCAATCGCGCGCTCTGGACCCTCGACGCCGCCGTCAAATGCATCCGCGCGGTTCTCGCCGAGTTCCGCGAACATCCAGCCGCCGATCAGCTTGCCCGAAAGTCCAGAAACCTGATCGAACGGATCGAGCGGGCTCGGGATGAAATCCTGACGCAGCGCTCCGTCGTGCTCAATTGAGGCAGGGCTAAGTCGCGTGCCTGATCCTTGCGAGGATGCGGTCGGCCTCTGTGCGCCAGTCGGCGCTGCGGGCGAATTCTGGGGTTCCTCTCGGACCGAACAGTCCCTCATCGGCGAGATCGGCGACCCAGGCCTGACGCTCTGCCGTGCCCTGCGCCGACCATGGCGTCAGGCCCGCCTCGCGCACGGTCTCGGCCACCTCCCGCACCTCCTCGGCACGGCGGCGGCCGTGCTCGATCACGCGCTGGAAGAAGTAAGCGCCCTGCTTCTCCCAGTCGATGCCGGGGAAGGTCTCGGCCAGTGAAGCCAGCACGGCGTCTTCGACGCCATAGGCACGCGCGGTGGTGAAGCTTTCGATCACCATGGCCTCGAGCCCCTTGATCATGATGCTGCGGCACATCTTCACCGCGGACGACACGCCGAGTTCATCGCTGGCGACCCTGGCGGCAAACCCGATCGCATTCAGCAGCGGTGCGAGTTCCCTCGCACCGGGGCCGCCGAGCAGCAGTGGCACCTTGATCCGGTAAGGCGGCACCGAGGTCATCACCGCGCCCTCGACATAACGGCCGGCCGCTCCGTCGATCAGCGCGGCGGCGCGCTGCTTGGCGCCGGGAGAGGCCGAGTTGAAATCGAGGAACCAGGTGCCCTGATTGATCGCGGCCGCGCAGGCCTTTGCGACAGGCACCGCCTGGCTCGCCGTGACCGCGGAAATGATGAAATCGGAGGACGCTGTCAGCTCCGCATGGGACGCCGCGAGCACGACGCCGATTTTCGCTGCGTGGTCCTCCAGCGACTTGGCCTGCTCGCTTCCGAGCTTGACGTCATAGGCCGCGACCTTGATGTCCTGCCGGCGCAGATCCTCCGCGAGGATCCTGCCGACCTCACCATAGCCGACCAGCCCGATCTGCCAGCGCCTGGGATCACCGCTCATCAATTCAGCCCTAGCGTCGTCTCGTCGAACAGCTCCGCGACCGCGAAGCGCCGCGGGATCAGCCCCTGCTGGAACGCGTAGTCGACGATCAGTTCCATCGGCTTCCTGTTGGCCTCGATCCCGAATGGGAGAAGGTCCGGGGTCGCCGCCGGCCCCGCCTGCGCCTTGTTCTGCTTGAGCAGATCATAGATGCCCGCGACCACGTCGGGTCGGGATGCCGCAAGCTGGGCGGTCACGACCACGAGATGATTGACCGGCACGACGCCGCGCTGCGCATACCATCGGGCGGCTTCCGCGGCAGGATCCGGGAATAGCGGTTTCAGTCGCGCGTCGGTCGAGGTCTCGCCAAGGACGGCATCGAGCTCGCCGTCGAGCAGCATTTGCAGGATCTTCTTGTCCTTCGGCGCACGCGCGGTGGTGTCGACATATTCGACGACGTGCGGATCCTCGAAGGTGATCCAGTTGATCCGGTCGAGCTTGACGCCGTAATCGTTGGCGAGAATGCCCCTGATCCAGGCGCCCGTCGTCGTCGTGAACGAGCGGATGCCGACGCGCTTGCCTTCGAGATCGGCGGGGCCGAGCACGCCATGCGCAGGGTTGTAGAGCGCGTAGCCATGCTGGAATCGTCCGAGCATCGTCGCCGGCAACAGCACCAGCGGCTTGCCATGCGCCTTCGCCATCAGAAACGTGACGATCGCCATCTCGCAGACATCGAGGGCCTGCTCGCGCACCATCGGCTTGAACGCCGTATTCGTCGGCGTGTACTCGATGAAGTCGAGCTCGAACAGGTCGGAGCGGAGCGCGCCGCTCTTCACCGCCTGGACATGCGGGTGGCTGCCGAGCACCGCCTTCAGCTTGGGACGTTCCATCCGCTCGCTCCCCGTGTCGTTGCTTCAGACGTCCTCGGGACGATCGACATAGACGAGCCCGGCTTTCGCCAGCGCCTCGCGCATGTTGTACATGTCGAGGCCGAGCTCGCCCGAGGCCAGCCGCTTGCGCTTGCCGCCTTCGTCTGCGTTGCGCTTCCTGGCCTTTTCGGCAACCTCGGCCGCGTATCGCTTCGGCACCACGACCACGCCGTCGTCATCGGCCACGACGATGTCGCCGGGCTCGACATTGACGCCGGCGCAGACCACGGGGACGTTGACCGAGCCGAGCGTCGCCTTCACCGTGCCCTTGGCCGAAACCGCGCGCGACCACACCGGGAACCTCATCTCGTGCAACGCCTTCACGTCACGGCAGCCGGCGTCGATGATCAGCCCCTGCACGCCGCGCGCCTGCAGCGATGTCGCCAGCAGTTCGCCGAACATGCCGTCGGTATTGTCGGTGGTACAGCCGACGACGAGAACGTCCCCTGTCCGGCACTGCTCGACCGCGACATGAATCATCCAGTTGTCGCCGGGCTGCGCCAGCACGGTGACGGCCGGGCCGGCGATCGCCGCCCCCGGCCAGACCGGCCGCAGATAGGGCTTCATCAGGCCGATGCGGCCGTAGGCCTCGTGCACGGTGGAGACGCCGTAGTCGGCCATGCCGGCGGGATCGGCCCGCTCGATATTGCGAACGACGACGCTCTTCATGCCAGTTCCTCCGCGACGGTCGGGAACAGGCGCTGATAAGCCTCGCCATAGGTCATGGGCACGCCGGTGTTGCGGCTGCCCTGGATGCCGCGGTTCAGCGCGACGCGCTCGTAATAGCCCCAGAGATGCTTCTGCGCGGCGAGGATCTGGAAGGCCTCGTATTTCTGCGCCCAGACCTCGTCGATCTTGAGCAGCAGATCCGGCTTGAAATTGCATTGCTCCGGCTGGTGCGGCTCGAACAGGAACACCGGCGGCGCCGAATATTTGTACTGGGCGCCCGGCTTGTGGCCCATCGCCTGCGCCACCACGCGGGTCTCCTGCGCGAAATGCGCTGCGTTGGGGTGATCGAAATTGTAGGGGTCTTCGAGCGCATGCGTCAGCACGAAGCTCGGATTGAGCTCGCGGTAGATGTCGACCATGCGATCGAAATGCGCTTCATTCAGCTTCAGCGGATAGTCGCCACAGTCGAAGAACTCGATCTCGGCGCCCAAAAGTTTGGCGGCGCGTTCGGCTTCGTCCCTGCGGCCCGCCTTGACCGACTCCAGCGTCGCTCCCTTCTCCTTCCACGCAAACTGGCTCTCGCCGCGTTCGCCGAAGGACAGGCAGACGATTTTCATGCGATAGCCCTTCTTCGCATGCAGCGCGATCGCCCCACCCGCGCGCCAGACGAAGTCGCCGGGATGGGCGGTGACGACGAGACCTGTTTTCATGGGACAACCTTTCCTGGCGTTTCATGTGGTTGGTCGAACCCGAACAGCCGCGCGGGATTATCGACCAGAAGCTTCTGCTGGAGCTCCGGCTCCGGCGCGAACAGCGGAATGAGATCGACCAGATCGCCGTCATTCGGCATCACCTTGACGTTGGGATGCGGCCAGTCGGTGCCCCAGATGACGCGGTTCGGCGCGGTCTCGACCAAACGGCGCGCAAAAGGGACGGCATCAGTAAACGGCGGACCGGCGGATGAGACCCGCTCGGCGCCGCAGACCTTCACCCAGCATTTCTCGTCACGCTGCATCAGCTCGCGCAGGATCCTGAACGGAAGCTGGTCGAGCCCGTCGGACGCCTTCACGCGCCCCATGTGATCGATGGTGTAGTTCAGCGGCAGACGGGCCAGCATGTCGGCATGATCAGGCAGGTCGATCGCATCGAAATGCAGATCGACGTGCCAGCCGAGCGGCGCGACCATCGCGATGGTGCGGTCGAACACGCGCTTGTCGGGAACGCCTCCGAGATGCCGGACGAAATTGAAGCGGCAGCCGCGGACACCGCCGTCCTGCAACTCGCGCAGCCCGCGCTCGGTGATGCTGTCGTCGATATTGGCGACCGCGCGATAGGCGCCGTTGCTCTGCGCGATGGCGTCGAGCGCGACCCTGTTGTCGGTCCCATGGACGCTGGCATTGACGATGACGGCACGCTGCACCCCGAGCTTTGCGTGCAGGGCGCGAAAATCATCCAGCGGCGCGTCCGGCGGCGTGTAGGACCGGTCCGGCGCGTAAGGGTATTTCGCACCCGGGCCGAAGATGTGGCAATGCGCGTCGCAGGCGAGCGGCGGCAGCACGAATGTCGGCTTGCGCGTAAAGGGATCGGGTCCCGGAATGGTCGGCGTCAACATCAAGTCTGGCTGGTCGCGGCCGCGGGCCGTCGGCGCGCAGGCGTGCCATGGTCGAGCGGCGGGGCCTGCAACGCGGCGACGGTCGCCTGCACCAATTGCTCGATGGCCCCGGCAGGATCGTGCCCGTCGGCTGCGCCGCGCGACAGGCGCGAGACACGGTCGGGCGTCACAAGAGAATAATAGAGGGCGCCAAGCAGGAAGTGGCTGCGCCAGACGATGTCCGTGCGCGGAATGTGCGGCAGGCTCTCGTGGATCGCATCGATGAAGGCATGGCTGGTATCGTCGAAGGTCTGCGCGATGATCTTCCGCGCGACTTCGTTGCCTTCGGCCGACATCACCGCGCGAAGCCGCGTGAAGCGGGCTCCGCCCCCGGCCAGATCGCTGCCCGAGGTGAAGGCCGGCACGACATAGGCGCGCACGATCGCCTCGAGCCGGTCCTGCAGATCGCGCACGCGCTGGGCGGCGGCGAGCAGCTCGGAGCGGCGCAGGTTCATCGGCCCGCAATGACGCCGGTAGATCTCCAGCAGCAGGCCATCCTTGGTCTTGAAATGATAGGTCACGCTGCCGGGATTGGCGCCGGCCGCCTGCGCGATGTCGCGCACCGAGACGGCATTGAAGCCGTTGGTGGCAAACAGCTCCTCGGCTGCCACGAGGATCGCCTCGCGCATGTTCGGCTTGCGGGCCGTGTCCTTGCTGATGGGCTTGCGTACCATGCGATTTGTACTATCGTACAAAAGATCAGGTCTCGTCAACAAGAACGGCGGGCCGCGCCCGGGCCCGCTTCGCAGGTCCGCGCGCGAACCCCCGAAGGAGCTTTGGGAATGCCGGGTATGAACATGAAGATCGGCCGCATGATGCTGGGCGCCGCCCTGCTGCTGGCGGGCAGTGCCGCGAAGGCTGCGGATGCCTATCCGAGCAAGCCGGTCCATATCCTGGTGCCCTATGCGGCCGGTGGTGCGGTCGACGTGCTGGCTCGCACACTGGCCCAGGCACTGGCCAAGACCTGGGGCCAGCAGCCCGTCATCGACAACCGCCCCGGCGCCGGCGGCATCGTCGCCTCGCAGGCGCTGACCCAGGCCGCGCCGGACGGCTACACGTTGATCCTGGTCGCGAGCGGCCACCCGCTGAATCAGTTCATCTATCCGAGCGTGCCCTATGACACGTTCAAGGATTTCACGGCGATCAGTGAGGTCGCGTCCTCACCGCTGGCGATCGTGGTGGCGAAGGACAGCCCGTACAAGACGCTCGGCGATCTCCTCGCCGCCGCCAAAAAAGATCCCGACAAGCTGTCCTACGGCATGTCCGGCAACGGCACCTCGGCGCATCTGGCTGGCGAACTGTTGAAATACATGTCCGGCACCAGGATCGTCGCGATCCCCTACAAGGGCGGCGCGCCGGCCCTGACGGCCGTCATCTCGGGCGAGATCCCACTCAGCATCAATCCGCTCGCCGAGGCGATCGGCCAGCTGGAAGGCGGCCCGGTACGCGCACTTGCGGTGACCTCGGCCGAGCGGTCCAAGGCGCTGCCGAATGTCCCGACCGTCGCCGAGTCAGGCGTCGCCGGCTACGACGTCTCGGTCTGGTGGGGCGTCCTCGGTCCGCCCAGGATGCCGTCGGAGATCGTGTCCAAGCTCGAGACCGACCTCAAGGCGGCGCTGCAGGATCCGAACGTGCTGTCGACGCTCGGCAAGATCGGCGCGACCCCGGTCGGCTCCTCCGCCAAGGACTTCGACGCCTACATGCGCGCCGAGGCGACCAAATGGGAGCCGGTGCTGAAGGCGGCCGACATTCGCGCCCAATGACGCTCTTCGGCGTCACGACCGGTCTTCCGCGACGGGTGCATCGCGCCCTGATCGCGACGGCTCTGCTCGCCTTGCTCGGCGGACAGGCACGGGCCGAGGGCGAGGCCCAACTGCTGGCGCCAAGCGGCACCTTGCGCGTCGGCATCTATCCGGGCAGCCCGACCTCGATGGTGACGGACGCATCCGGCAAGGCCCACGGCCTCGCCTACGATCTCGGCGGCGAACTCGCGAAGCGGCTCGGCGTCGGGATCGACTATGTCAGGTTTGAGCGCGTTGCAGACATCGTCAGTGCCATCCGCGACGGCCAGGTCGATTTCACCGTCACCAACGCGACCCCGGCGCGCGCCAGGGAGGTCAGCTTCAGCCAGCCCGTTCTGGCGATCGAACTCGGCTATCTCGTTCCCGCGAATTCGCCGATCGGCAAGGTCGAGGACATCGACAAGCCGGGCGTCAGGATTGGCGTGACCAGGGGATCGACCTCGGAGCGCACCCTGCCCGCCAGGTTCAGGAACGCGGTCGTCGTTCCCGCCAACAGCGTCAAGCTGGCGATCGCCATGTTCGCGCGCGGCGAGATCGACCTCTATGCGACCAACAAGCCGACCTTGTTCGAGATGTCGGACCAGATGCCGGGCGCCCGCATCCTCGCCGGCAATTGGGGCCTCGAGCACATGGCCATCGCCATTCCTCCGGGACGCGAGGCCGCACTCCCCCTGATCAATCATTTCGTCAGCGACGAGCAGGCCTCCGGGGTACTCGAGACGATCCAGCAGCAGGCTGGCCTGCGCGGCGCCATCAGAGCGCCGCGCGAATAGGCCTCAGCCTGCCGCCTGCTCCACCGAGCGCCACACGATCTGCGGCGGATCGCGGAAGGCGAAGCGGACCAGATGCCGTTCGACGATGCCCTCGACCTGCACGACGAGTTCGGGTGTCTCGGCTTCGACCCGGAGCGTCAGTGTGCCGCCTGCCGCTTCGAGCCGGCACGTCCCGACCGAGAAGGGAATGGTCCCCTGCTCCGGCGTGAACGTGACGGGCAGCTTGTGCGCAAAGTGCTTGCAGAGCTGCTGCAGATAGATGCTCGCGCGGTCGGTGGCGATCTCTGCAACTGACTGGTTCATGATCATCCTTTCAGGTGGTCTGGTTGGGCATCCCCCGTGATCAGCCCGCTGGACGTTATCTTTCCAGCAAGCTATCCTCACCTGACAATGCCGTGAGACGATGTGAGGCCCGATGCTGCCGATGTCAGGGACACCGGATGACCTCGAATCTTGAGCCGCAGGCTCGCTACCACGCCCCCGGCTGTGCCGGCGGACGGGCCACAGCGACGGCCGCTGCGGGGATCGTGGCATCATGGCTCCGCACGGCACCATAGGCCTGCCGCAAGGATGGATGGTTGCTTGCAACCTTGCGCGCCACGGAGGTTCTGGTCTGGTGTTCCGCGGCGAACGCACCCTGCGTCGCGAGGAACGCAGCCGCAACGATGGTCAGGGTCAGGCACGTTCTCGTCATTGCTCGTCTCCGATCTGTCAAAATCCCTCCCGTTCGCGCACTGGGCCACAATGCGCGCGCCGGGTTCGTCCGATGGCTCAGCCGAGCAGCTTCACTCGGCCTTATCTTTCTAGCAAGATATATCGTTATTATCTTTCCAGCAAGATATAACGGCATGAAGTTTACGTAAGGAACCGCCATGACCGAGACACGCTATCCGGCCGACAAGCTGCTCACGCTCCGGAAGAAGCACTGGCCTCAATCCGTCACGCCGGTCGGAGAATTCCTCGTGCGCATCTACCGTCTGAGCAATCTGATGCATGACGGCGTGGCGCAACGCGTCGCGGCGCACGAACTGTCCTTCATGGAGTTCGAAGTACTGATCACGCTTCGCGGTGTCGGCCCGCCCTTTGAGATGATTCCGACCGAGCTTTATCCGGCGATTCTGATCTCGTCGGGCGGATTGACGAAAGTGCTCGCCTCCCTGCAGAAGCGAGGCCTGATCGCCCGGGCGGAAGGCGCCGACGACAAGCGCAGCAAGCCGGTTCACCTGACCGCCAAGGGCCGTGTGCTGGCGGAGCGGGTCATGGCGGATGTCCTGAAACACGGCGACAAGGTGGTACTCGGCGGCCTCTCGATCGCCGATGTCCAGCGCACCACGCAATTGCTGCACAAACTGCTGGCCACGATCGAACCTGCAAACGACTAGCATTCGCCGCAAGCACGGCGACAACCCTTTGCTGCAAATCAACGCAACAACATGGACAAAGCGTCATTTGTATTCGGCGCCGCGCTGCGCGACGAACGCGACAGACTGTGGGAGACCCGAACATGAGCAAGCCGCTGTTGTTGACACTCCATCGTTGGCTCACCCTTGTCTTCGCACTCCCCCTGCTCGCAATCATCGCCACCGGACTGATCCTGTCGGCCGAGCCGATGGTCCAGGTCGGCGGTCTCGGCGGTGCGCCGCTCGACGCCGCGCAGGTCACCGCCCTGATCAAACGCTACGATGTGGACGGCAAGGCGCGCGGCCTGTCGCTCAATGCCGGCGCCGGGCGCATGACGTTGCAGGGCGCGGGCCTGCCGGCCATCGACCTCGCCACCGGCGAGGTTGCAACCGGTGGATCCGGACTGTCGGACATCTTCCCCTGGGCGCGCGTCACGCATGAACGGTTGCTCGGCCAGGCCTGGCTGGTGACGAGTTCGACCGTGGCCATGGTCGCGCTGATGGTGCTCGGCATCCTTATGGGATGGCCGCGGCTGCGCAACACGCTGTCCGGCTGGCACAAGGGCACGGCCTGGTTCGCGCTGCCGCTGATCCTGCTGAGCCCCCTCACCGGCCTGTGCATGGCGTTCGGACTGACCTTTCAGGGGACGGCCTCCCCATCCACTGGCGGTCGTCCGCTCCCCTTGCCCGATGCGGTGGCGATGGTCGCAGCCTCGCACGATCTGTCGCACGTGATCTCCATCGGCGTGCGCGGCGGTCGCATGATGGCGCGGATCTACGAGGGTGGAGAGCTGCGCGCCTATGCCATCAATTCGTCCGGCGTCACGCCGCTGCCGCGCAACTGGCCGCGCCTGATCCATGAAGGCAATTGGTCGGCATGGATCGCATCGCCCCTGAACGTGGTGACGTCGATTGCGCTGCTGACGCTGCTCACGACGGGGCTGCTGATCTGGGCACGGCGGAAACTGCGCAAGCCGCGGGCGCGAACCAGCGGCCGCTCCGAACCGACCATCACCGCAGCCGCCTGACTGCGCGCGGCAACGCCCCCGGCGCCTCGTTGCGCTCGTACATCTTGCAACGCAGATCCCGGGATTGCCACGCATGGCTCCGCGCTTCCTGCGATGCAGGTGTCCGTCTGGTGCAATCCTCGGCGGATTGCGCTAGACTCAAGACAGCAATGACCAGACGCACCGGCAGCGCCGATCTACCTCTCCACAGCGGGCGGGTTCCGCCCTGGCTTGCCAGCCGCATGGCGAGCCTCGGCGCGATCGTGACGCAGGCGATCGTGCATCATTACGGCCGCGACGCATTCCTGCAGCGGCTGTCACATCCTTTCTGGTTCCAGTCCTTCGGCGCCGTGATGGGGATGGACTGGCACTCCTCGGGAATCACGACCTCGGTGATCGGCGCCTTGAAGCGCGGGCTCGGGCCGCTCCAGGACGAACTCGGCCTCTATGTCTGCGGCGGCCGCGGCCAGCATTCCCGCAAGACGCCGGACGAGCTGTTGCAGCTCGGCGATCGTGTCGGCTTCGACGGCGGAAAGCTCACGCGGGCCAGTCGCCTCGTTGCCAAAGTCGACAGCGCGGCGGTGCAGGACGGCTTCGATCTCTATCTGCACGGCTTCTTCGTCGCGCGCGACGGCAAATGGACCGTCGTGCAGCAGGGCATGAACGGCGACAGGCGACAGGCCCGCCGCTATCACTGGCATTCGGAGGCGCTGAAGAGTTTCGTCGATGCGCCGCATAGCGCGATCGACGGACCGCTCCAGGGCGAGATCGTCAATCTCACCGACCACCGCGCCGACGTCTCGCGCAGCGCGCAGCTCGAACTGCTGCACGATCTCGGCCCCGATCGCATCGTCACCGAATTCGAGCAGCTCACCGGGACGACGCCCGCGCAAGGCCTGCTGCCGCATCTGATCATGCCTGATCATCACGACGTCCGTCCCAAGGACGTGTTCGCGCGGCGCCTGCATGGCACGCTGGCGGCCGCCGCCGAGCGGGGCCCCGTCGACTTCCCGGATCTGTTGCTCACACCCGGTGTCGGCGCGCGCACGGTGCGGTCCCTCGCGATGGTCGCGGAGGTGGTGCACGGCGCGCCCTACCGATTCGCCGATCCCGCGCGCTTCTCGCTCGCCCATGGCGGCAAGGACCGGCATCCCTATCCCGTGCCGATCAAGGTCTATGACGAGACCATTCGCGTGCTGAAAGGCGCGATCCAGAGCGCCCGTCTCGGCCGCGAGGAAGAGATGCAGGCGCTCAAGCGTCTCGACGATCAGGCCCGGCGCCTCGAGAAGACCGCACGCGGGCCGTCGGTCGAGGCGTTCATCGCCGGCGAGCGGGCCGCCTCGCCCGATCTCGACGGTCGATCGGTGTTCGGATGGGAACGCGACCTCGCCGCAGCGAAGGCGCCGAAACAGGCTTGAGCTTCAGCCGCGTCCCGGCGCGCGTGGGGGTGTCTTGCGCTGCTGCGTGTAGGCGTCCCAGTGGCTCCAGCTGCCGTTGCTAAGGCTCTGAAGATCGGTGGCGAGCGGTCGCCGCGTGCGCTTGTCGTACTCGGCGACGGCTCGCTCGGACTGCGCGATCTTGCGCTTGAGCTCCGCGACCGCCTTCTGGGTGTCACCGGCGCGCTTTGACGAGGCGATCTCGCCCATCGTGAAGCGGGCGGTCTCCAGCGCCTTCAAGGCGGCGCGGTTCTTCTTCAACTGGACCCGGTGCCAGGCGATATTGCTGTCGCTGTCCGCAACCATATGGGAACTCCGCTGATTCGCACCCACAGTGTATCGCGCGCCGAATCGGCGCCGCAACGGGCGCGCAATGGCGGAAATGCGGCCCTTTCCGGCGGAAGGCGGGCTCAGCGCTCGGCGAACGCCTTTTCGACCACGAACTGGGCCGGTTCGCCGTGATTGCCTTCGACGAAGCCCCGCTCCCCCAGCAGGACGCGGGTATCGGCGACCAGCGCCGGACTGCCGCAGATCATGACGCGGTCATGTGCGGCCTCCAGTTGCGGCAGGCCGATGTCGGCGAACAGCTTGCCGGAGGTGATGAGGTCTGTGATGCGTCCGCGATTGCGGAACGGATCGCGCGTCACGGTCGGATAATAGATCAGCTGGTTGCGGATGTACTCGCCGAGCAACTCGTCGTTCGGCAGTTGCTCGGTGATCATCTCGCCGTAAGCGAGTTCCTTGACGTGACGGCAGCCGTGCAGCAGCACGACCTTCTCGAAACGCTCGTAGGTCTCGGGATCCTTGATGACGCTCAGGAACGGTGCAAGGCCGGTGCCGGTGCCGACGAGGTAGAGATTGCGGCCCTCTTCCAGGTTGTCGATGACCAGCGTGCCGGTCGCCTTGCGGCTGACGATGATCTCGTCGCCCTCTTTCAGATGCTGGAGCCGCGAGGTCAGCGGGCCATCAGGCACCTTGATCGAGAAGAACTCCAGCGTGTCCTCGTAATTGGCGCTGGCGACGCTGTAGGCCCGCAGCAGCGGCTTCTCGCCGACCTTGAGCCCGATCATGGTGAATTCGCCGTTACGAAAGCGGAAGGTCGGGCTGCGGGTGGTCCTGAACGAGAACAGCGTGTCGGTCCAATGATGGACGCTCAGAACGCTTTCCTGATTGAAATTGCTCATCTCACCCTTCCCAGTCGCAGGCTCTTGGTTTCGAGGCGGTCAGCTATGCGTCGTTCGTACACGATCATTCGTATACTAATGAATAATCCGACTTGATCCGGCGGTCAAGGCTGCCCAAGATCGGCAGCGTTGCAGTTCAGGAACAAGGACACTTTTCATGGCGCATGACGCACCCCAGGCCGCCGGACCCTCGAAGCTCGTGATCCGAAACATCGGCCTGATCCTGTCCGGCGCGCTGGAAAAGCCGATCCTGGACGGCGACACCATCGTCGCCGAGAACGGCAAGATCACCGCGATCGGCCGCTTCAAGGATCTGAACACGGAAGGCGCCACCACCATCGTCGACGCCCATGGCACCACGGTCGCGCCGGGCCTGATCGACAGCCACGTTCATCCCGTCGCCGGCGACTGGACCCCGCGGCAGAACCAGATCAACTGGATCGACAGCTACCTTCACGGCGGCGTCACCACCATGATCTCGGCCGGCGAAGTGCACATGCCCGGCCGCCCGCGCGACGTCGTCGGCCTGAAGGCCATGGCGGTGTTCGCCCAGCGCGCGTTCTGGACCCTGCGTCCGGGCGGCGTGAAGGTGCATGCCGGCGCGCCCGTCATCGAATGCGAGATGGTCGAGGAAGACTTCAAGGAGATGGCCGCCAACGGCGTCAAGCTGCTCGGCGAGGTCGGCCTCGGCGGCGTCAAGGACGGCCCGACCGCGCGCAAGATGGTCGGCTGGGCCCGCAAATACGGCATCCAGAGCACGATCCACACCGGTGGCCCGTCGATCCCGGGCTCGGGCCTGATCGACAAGGACGTCGTGCTGGAAGCCGACACCGACGTGGTCGGCCACATCAATGGCGGCCACACCGCGCTGCCCGACGATCAGATCCGCTGCATCTGCGAGGGCTGCAAGCGCGGCCTCGAACTCGTGCACAACGGCAATGAGCGCTCCGCCTTGTTCACGCTGCGCACCGCGCGCGAGATGGGCGATCTGCATCGCGTCATCCTCGGCACCGACGCGCCGGCCGGCTCGGGCGTGCAGCCGCTCGGCATCCTGCGCATGGTGTCAATGCTGTCCTCGCTCGGCGATTTGCCGGCGGAGATCGCCTTCTGCCTCGCGACCGGCAACACGGCGCGGATGCGTCAGCTCGATTGCGGCCTGATCGAAGTCGGCCGCTCCGCCGACTTCGTCATCATGGACAAGGCCCAGCATTCGCCCGGCAAGAACATTCTGGAGAGCGTCCAGCTCGGCGACCTCCCCGGCATCGGCATGACCATCATCGACGGCATCGTGCGGACGCAACGCAGCCGGAACACCCCGCCGGCGGGAATGGTGCCGGAGGTGGTCGCGAAGTAGCGCTTGCGAAGGGTGGGTTAGGCTTGCGGACTGCCGGAAACGCAGATCGCCTGGCATAACCCACCGATGCCGCTCCGCAATCGCGGAAGCCTGGTGGAGTTACGCTTCGCCCGCGGACTTGCGAAAGCTCACCGCAGCTTGGTCAGCAGCGCCATCAACGTCTCCCGCTCCTTGGCGTCGAGCGGGGCCAGCGTCTCGCGGGTGATCGCGATCGCGTTCGGCGCGAGCTTTTCCGCCAGTTGCTGGCCCGCGCGCGTGAGGCTGACGAGCAGGCGCCGGCCGTCTTCGGGATCCTGGCTGGTTTCGGTGAGACCGCGCGCGGTCAGGCGGTCGATCACGCCCTTGATGGTGGCGACGTCCATCGCGGTGAGGCGGCCGAGCTGGTTCTGCGAGCACGGCCCGGTCTCGGCGAGCTTTGACAGCGCCGCCCATTGCGTCGGGGTCAGATTGGTACCGATCTCGCGCGAGAAGATCGCGCTGTGGCGCTGCCAGACCTGTCGCAGGATGAAGCCGACCTGCTCGTCGAGCACGTAAGGCGGTTTGGCCGGCTTGGCGCTCTTCTTGGCCGCGACGCTTCTGGCCATCCGTTCCCCGCTCCTCACAACGACAGATGCGCGTCGCGGATATCCGGACGGGCGTCGAGTTCGGCCATCGTGCCACCGAAGCAGATGCGGCCGCGCTCGATGATGTAGACGCGATCGGAGATCAGCCGCGCGAAATGCAGGTTCTGTTCGGAGACGACGATGCTGACGCCCTCTTTCTTCATCGTGAGGATGGCATCCACCATCTGCTCCACGATCTTGGGCGACAGCCCTTCCGAAGGCTCGTCCAGCAGCACCAGCGAGGGATTGCCCATCAGCGTGCGCGCGATCGTCAGCATCTGCTGCTCGCCGCCGCTCATGCGGCCGCCCGGACGATTCTTCATCTCGCCGAGATTGGGAAACAGCGTGAACAGTTTCTCGCGTGTCCAATACGGCGCATTGGGGCGCTTCGGCTGGCGGCCGACCTCGAGATTCTCCTCCACCGTCAGGTCGGTGAAGATGCGCCGCTCCTCCGGAACATAGCCGAGCCCCTCCCGCACGATCTCGTGGGTGGGACGCGACGAGACGTCCTTGCCCTCGAACATGATGCGGCCGGTCCGCTGTGCGACCAGCCCGACGATCGACCGGAACGTCGTCGACTTGCCGGCGCCATTGCGGCCGAGCAGCGCGACAACCTCTCCCTCCCCGACCGCAAAGCCGATGTCGAACAGGATATGCGCCGGGCCGTAATGGCTGTTGAGCCCCTCCACCGTCAGCTTCATGCCGAAGCTCCCTCGCGATGGCGGGCATCATAGACGAGGCCCTCGCCGAGATAGACCGCCTGCACCTGCGGATTGCCGCGCACTTCGGCGGGCGAGCCCTCGGCGATCAGCGTACCGCGGTTGAGCACGATGATGCGGTCGGCGTGCTCGAACACCACGTCCATGTCGTGTTCGGTGAACAGCACGCCGATCGACTTCTCGCGCGCGATTTGAGCGGTCAGCCGCATCAGGTCGACGCGCTCGCGCGGCGCCATGCCGGCGGTCGGCTCGTCCATCAGGAGTAGCTTGGGCCGGTTGGCAAGCGCAACCGCAAGCTCCAACCGCTTGAGGTCGCCATAGGCGAGTTCCCCGCAGGGCCGATCCGCATAGCCGCCCATGCCGACCAGCTCGAGCAGGCGCCCGGCCTCTCCCCGGTCGAAATTCGGCGCCGAGCCGAAGAGATTGAACAACTTCTTCTCATGCGAGATCAGCGCGACCTGCACGTTCTCGCGCACCGTCATGGTGGCGAACGTCGCGGTGATCTGGAACGTGCGACCGACACCGAGGCGCCAGATCTCGCGCGGTTTCCGACCGGTGACGGATTCGCCGCGCAGGCGAACCTCGCCGGAATCGGGCGTGTTCTGGCCGTTGAGCATGTCGAAACAGGTGCTCTTGCCGGCGCCGTTCGGACCGATCAGCGCCAGGATTTCGCCTGCTCGCAGCGAGAAGGAGACGCCGCGCACGGCATGTATGCCGCCATAGGATTTGGTCAGGCCTTCGACGGCGAGAAGTGGGGAAGCGGCACTCATTCGGCGGACTCGATCGGCTTGGCGAGCAAGGGGGATGTCGGCGGCGAAGGCTTCCTGCGGCGCTGCGCCAGCATTTCCAGCACGCCGACGATGCCCTTGGGGAAGACCACGACGATCAGCATGATGAAGCCGCCAAGCACGAGCTTCGACAGATCGGTCTGGCTGACCAGCCAGATGTTGAGCGCCTTGTAGACGATGGCGCCGATCACTGCGCCGGACACCGTCTCGACGCCGCCGAGCAGCACCATGACAAGCGCATCGACCGAGAGCGAGATGCCGAGATTGTCGGGAAACACGCTGCCCTTGAGATAGGCGAACAGCGCTCCGCCGATGCCCGCGGTGGTACCCGCGATCACGAAGGCCGTCCATTGGATCCGCTTGGCATCGATGCCGACTGCTTCGCTGCGCAGCAGGGAGTCGCGCGTGGCCCGCAGCGCATAGCCGAACGGCGAGAACACCGCGATCCGCAGGGCGATCGTCACCAGGGCGGCGACGCCGAGCGCGAGCCAGTAGAAATGCGACGGACTGGCGGCCCATTTCTCCGGCCAGATGCCCAGAATGCCGTTGTCGCCGCCGGTGACGCTGACCCACTGGAAGGCGATCGACCAGACGATCTGCGCGAAGGCGAGCGTCAGCATCGCGAAATAGACCCCGGAGAGCTGCACCGCGAAGAAGCCGAACACCGCCGCCCCCATGCAGCCGAGCAACGGCCCGAGCAGAAGACAGACGATCATCGGCAGCCCCGCCATCTTGGCGAGGAAGGCGACGCCGTAGGCGCCGAGGCCGAAATAGGCGGCGTGACCGAACGAGGCGAGCCCCCCGACCGACATCAGGAAGTGCAGGCTGACGGCGAAGATCACGAAAATCGCGATCTCCGAGCCGACGGTGAGTGCGTAATTGCCGGCGAACAGCGGCAGCGTCGCCGCAAGCAGAAGGGCGACCAGCGACGCCAGCCGCTCGTTCCCCGTCAACGGCCGCCACGGATTGACGGTGAGGCCGGGCGTCTTGCGCGCGGCCGCCTCCGGCTTGCCGAACAGGCCCCAGGGCCGCACGATCAGGACCACCGCCATCACCAGGAAGACCAGGATGATGGAGATCTTCGGGAAGATCAGGATGCCGAAGGCGTTGAGCTCGGACACCAGCACCGCCGCAACGAAGGCGCCGACGATGCTGCCGAGGCCGCCGATCACGACCACGACGAAGACTTCCACGATGATGCGAAGGTCCATCGCGTGGTGCACGGCATCGCGCGGGATCTGCAGCGCCCCGCCGAGCGCGGCGAGGAAGACGCCGACGGCGAACACCGAGGTGAACAGCCATTTCTGGTTCACGCCCAGCGCCGCGACCATGTCGCGGTCCTGGGTCGCCGCGCGCACCAGCACGCCCCAGCGGGTGCGCTGAAACAGCAGCCAGAGGACGCCGAGCACGACGGGCCCCAGCACGATCAGGAACAGGTCGTAGCTCGGGATGTTCTGGCCGAAGAAATCGATCGCGCCGCGGAAGCCCGGCGCGCGGCGGCCGACGAGATCGTCAGGCCCCCAGATCAGCACGACGAGATCCTCGACCATCAGGGTCAGGCCGAAGGTCGCGAGCAACTGGAAGAGTTCGGGCGCATGATAGATACGTCGCAGCAGCACCATCTCGACGAGAACGCCGATCAGCGCCACCGCGAGCGCCGCCAGCACGATGGCGCCCCAGAAGCCGAACGCTCCCGACAGGCGCTCAGTCAGCGTGAAGGCGATGTAGGCGCCGATCATGTAGAAGGCGCCATGCGCGAAATTCACGATCCGCGTCACGCCGAAGATGATCGACAGGCCCGAGGCCACCAGGAACAGCGACGCTGCGCTGGCGAGACCGGTCAGAAACTGTACGACGTAAAAGGCCATCGGCGGTCCGGGTTGGATGTTTGGTTCACCTCTCCCCGGTTGCGGGGAGAGGAAGCTTCGCAGGGTGGGTTGGCGCAGTGTAACCCACCAGCTTTTCGCGTATGGCGCCGTAGGGTGGGTTACGCCTTCGGCTGACCCACCCTACGGCAGCGCGTATCAATCCTTCGGACGCAGCTTCTCGACTTCGGCATCGCTCGGCAGGTAGTCCGAGCCCTTCTTGTAGGTGGAGTCCACCATCACGCCCTTGCCGTCCTTCAGCGCGGTCTTGCCGACATAGGCGCCGAGGGTCGACTGATGGTCGATCTTGCGGAACGTGATCTCGCCGAACGGCGACGGCATCGACATGCCTTCGGCGGCAGCGATCAGCTTGTCGGTGTCGGTCGAGCCGGCCTTCGTCAGGATCGCGGCGGCCGCCTTGATGGTCTGGTAGCCGACGATCGAGCCGAGCCGCGGATAGTCGTTGTACTTGGCCTGATAGGCCTTCAGGAACGCATCATGCTCGGGCGTCTTGATCGAGTACCAGGGATAGCCGGTGACGATCCATCCTTCCGGGGTCTCATCCTTGAGCGGATCGAGATATTCCGGTTCGCCAGTCAGGAAGGAGACGACCTCGCGTCCCTTGAACAGGCCGCGGGTGTTGCCTTCGCGCACGAGCTTGACGAGATCGGCGCCGAAGGTGACGTTGAGGATCGCCTCCGGATTGGCGGCGGCCACGGCCTGCACGACCGGACCTGCGTCGATCTTGCCCTGCGGCGGCCATTGCTCGTCCACCCACTGGATGTCGGGGCGCTTCTCCGACATCAGCTTCTTGAACACGGCGACCGCCGACTGGCCATATTCGTAGTTCGGCGCGATCGTCGCCCAGCGCTTGGCCGGCAGCTTCGCAGCCGCCTCCACGAGCATCGCCGCCTGCATGTAGTTGGAGGGACGCAGGCGGAACGTGTACTTGTTGCCCTTCGACCAGGTGATGGCGTCGGTCAAGGGCTCGGCGGCCAGGAAAAACACCTTCTTCTGGTTGGCGAAATCGCTGACCGCAAGTCCGATGTTGGACAGGAACGTGCCGGCGAGCATGGCAACGCCCTCGCTCGAGACCAGTTCGTTGGCCGCGGTCTGCGCATCCGCCGGCTTGCCGCTGTCGTCCTTGGAGATGACGACGAGCTTCTTGCCGTTGACGCCGCCGGCCGCGTTGATCTCCTCGACCGCGAGCTGCCAGCCCTTGCGGTACGGCTCGGTGAAGGCCGGCAACAGCGAATAGCTGTTGATCTCACCGATCTTGATGTCCTGCGCCATGGCCGACTGCGCCATGCCGCCCGCCAGAAGCGCAAAGGCCGCGCCGGCGAAAATGTGTCTTGCTCGCATCCCAACCTCCAGTTTTGAACTCGCCTTGCTGAGCATGATCCTATCGGAGAACCGGTTCCCGCTTTTCCGGATCATGCTTTATCTCAGACCGTCTTCGCCCTTGATCTCCGCAACGGTCAAGCCGCCGACGCGCGGCAACGGACGGCCGCTGTCGGTCACGGCGACGGCGACCATGATCTCGTTGGCGCGCGGCGCATCGTTGATCTGGACTTCCATGCCGTCGAAATGGCTGCGCACGAAGGCTGCGTCCTTGTGACCCAGCGGAATGTCGAGGGTCGTGCCGGGACCGCTGCGCTTCTTCGACGAGGGGATCAGCGCCGCGCCCTTGCTCAGCACCTTGCGCACCGGCGCGCCCATTTTCGGATGCAGGATGGCGGCAGCATGTTCCAGTTCGCCGTTTTCGCCGACGGCGGCGGCCTTGCCGTAACTCTGCACCTTGGAACCGTCGATGCCCAGCGCGGCCACTGCCCGTTTCGACAGGAGCTCTCCGAGTTCCTCGCCGATCGCGATCAGCGGCGCGAGATCGTCGACATATTGTCCGGCGAACGGATTTTCGATCACCGCGATCGCAGCCGCGCGCCGCGTCGGCGGTGATATCTGCCGGCCCATTTCCATCTGCGTCTCTTCGACGACGGTGACGATCTTGCGGATGATCGCGCTCATGATTGTGTCCTCGAGGCTCTTCCCTGGTCAGGCATGGACCGCATGCTCCAGCACCAGCGAAGGCGGCTGCGGCATTTCAACATGTTTCGGTCCGACGACGATCATATCACCACACAGCTGCAACACGGCACCTTCGATCAGTCCGCGATCGAACAATTGTCGTGCACATTCCGCGCCAGAGTCCAGCGCCGCCGCAATATCCTGCTGCGACAATTCACCGACCGCGCGGGTCACGAGACGGTCACCGAGATCGCTGTCGGGCTGAAGCTCATTTGCCGGCAGCCGGGTGATGGCGGGATGGCCGGGACAATCGACGGCATTGGCAATGATGGTGGCCGCGGCATCGGCCTGCGAGGCGGTCGCCGCCAGCACCGTCACCGCATCGGCAATGCCGAGCGAGAAGCTGCGCCCATGCCGGCCGCTGGTGGCGATGCCGCGCACCGGATCATCCGCCTCGATCGTCATGCCCCGCATCACGCCATCGCTGTCCGGCCGATCGACCAGGCCGACCGAGAACCGTTCGCCGCGCATCAGATGCAGCGCGATATCGCCGCCATTGTTGACATAGGCCCGATCGAGCAACGCCACGCGCAGCATCCCGCCGAGGATCTCTTCTGCGACGCTTCCAGCCACCGCCGCCATCGGCGTGATGAAGTGATCGGCGGCGAAAGGCGCGACGGCGGCCTGCATGCGGCGGGCGGCGACGCCTTTCAAAGTGCCTGGCGCCGGACGGGCCTGTCGGCGCAGCGCCGGCAATTCCGCACAGAGCTCGTCGAGCAGGCCGGTAAAGCGCCGCGCCGCAGCCTCATAGGCCGCCTGCACGGCATCGCGAGAGCCCTTCGCTTCGACGATCAGATCAATCGGTCCATCCTGCAAATGCAGCCGCCGGCCGTCGGACAGCAATGCGATCTGCGGGCGCCTCGTCATGCCCGCAGCCCCGGGATCGGGTTCTGCCAGGGCAGCTGGCGGACGTCCTCACCACGCTGCACCTCGGCCAGCGGCTTGACGTAATCCATGTGCCCGCCGAGCGCGGCATAATCCGACAGTTTCATCGTGAACTCGATCGGCGCAACCAGCGCCGGCGTCGGCACATAGCCGAACGCACCCGACGGCATCCGCGTCACATCGACCATGTAGGTGATGCCGCCGCCCGGCCAGACATAGACCGGCGCGCCGCCGCTGGTGACGCGCGTCAGCGCATCCTTGACCGAGCGCGTCAGCCGCACCGGATTGTCGGTGACACCTGCGCGCAGCGAGCCGCCGGCGCCGGCCATGAACAGCACGGTGCAGAGCGCCGGCTCGCAATTCTCCTGGATGCGCTCCACGGAGAATTTCAGGTCGGCCGGCATCTTGGTCTCGACCGGCTTCAGGGCCTCATCCAGCACATAGTAGGACGAATGCTCGCCGGTGGTGGAGACCATCAGCATGGTGAGGCCCGGCTTGGCCTCCTTGGGATCAAACGGCCCGAGGATCGCCAGCGGATCGGAGATGTTGGTGCCGCCCCAGCCGGTGCCGGGATCGGCGACCTGGAAATAGCGGCCGGGCGTCGAGCGGCGCCCCTTCATCTTGATGCCGGTATCGGCGATGTCGAGCAGCTTGCCGGCCTGGTGCTCGGAGAGCACGCCGGTGATGTGGTCGTCGACCACGACGACCTCGTCGACCTTGCCATGCCATTGCTTGGCGAACATGCCGATCGTCGCCGAACCGCAGCCGACCCGCATGCGCTCCTCACGGACGCCATTGACGATCGGCGACTGGCCGGCCTGCACGACCACGGTCGCGCCGCCATCGATGGTGAGTTCGACCGCCTTGCAATTGGCGAGGTCCATCAACGTGTCGCAGGTGACACGCCCCTCCTTCTTGGAGCCACCGGTGAGATGATGCACGCCGCCGAGCGACAGCATCTGCGAACCGTATTCGCTGGTCGTGACATGCCCCACCGCCTCGCCCTGCGCGCGGACGGTCGCGGTCTCCGGCCCGAGATAGCGGTCGGTGTCGATCTTCACCTTGATTCCGCAATAGGAGAAGATGCCCTCGGTGACGACCGTCACCATGTCGACGCCGTCGACCTCCGCGGAGACGATGAAGGGCGCCGGCTTGTAGTCGGGATAGGTGGTGCCGGCGCCGATCGCGGTGACGAAGGTCGAGGGTTCGTGGACGATCTTGCCGTCCCAGTCTTCCGAACGGCTGAACGGAACCAGCTTGCCGCCCTGCGTCACCGTGCGCTCGAGGATGATGTGGGGATCGACGCGGACGAGCTTGCCGTCATGGTTGGCGTAGCGATCGCAGGCGCCCGCCGCGCCCGGCTTGATGTAGCACATCACCGGACAGGCGTCGCAGCGGATCTTGTCGGTGGCAGCGCTCGTCGTTTCAGTCATGATGTGCAAGCCGTCGGCACCGCAGTTATCATTCGTATACGAACGATGGTGCGCGCGTGCCCGAAGGCTGTCAAGCGGCGCCGCGTGCGAAAAGCCGCGACTGCCGAATAATAGCTCATTTGCCTGCCGACTCTGTCCACAAAGCGTGCAATCGCGCTGCACTGCGGCATGGCGGCTTGCACGTTTGTGTACAAACGGTATCGTCGCGACGTAGAATTTTCGCGACGGCAGGCTTCGCAAGGCTGGGACAGGAATGACGCAGGCACCGATCCGCATCACGGTGAATGGCAGGAGCCACGACGTCACGGCGGCACCGGACACGCCGCTGCTGCTCGTGCTGCGCAACGATCTCGAACTGAATGCACCGAAATATGGGTGCGGCCTCGGCGAATGCGGCGCCTGTACGGTGCTGATCGACGGTGTCGCGGCGCGGTCCTGCGTCATCCCGGTCAAGGGCTGCGCCGGGCGGAGCGTCGTGACGCTCGAGGGCCTCGGCAGCCGCGACAGGCCCGACGTGGTGCAGCAGGCCTTCATCGACGAGCAGGCGGCGCAATGCGGCTACTGCCTCAACGGCATGATCATGACCACGAAGGCGCTGCTCGCAATCAATCCCAGGCCAAGCGAGCAGGAGGCGCTGGCCGCGCTGCGCTACAATCTCTGCCGCTGCGGCACGCATGTCGAAATCCTGCGGGCGGTGATGCGCGCCTCGGGTCAGCTTGCCGAGGCCGGTGATTGATGGCCTCCCCCCTCTCGACCGCATCCGATCGAGCCACCGGATCGCTCGTCGTCGTCCGCACGGTGGACGAATGCACTTCCGAGACCTTCGTGCGCATCACCGCCGACGGGGCGGTCACCGCCTATAACGGGCATGTCGATCTCGGCACCGGCATCCGCACCGCACTCGGCCAGATCGTGGCCGAGGAACTCGACGTCTCCTTTGCCCGCGTCGTGGTCGTGCTCGGCGACACCGCGGTGGTGCCGAACCAGGGCGCGACGATTGCGAGCGAGACCATCCAGATCACCGCCGTTCCCCTGCGCAAGGCCGCGGCCCAGGCACGGCATATCCTGCTAGCTCGTGCGGCCGAGCGGCTGGAGCTCGCCGCGGCCGAACTGAGAATCGAGGACGGACTGGTCCGCGGGCCGGACAATCGCAGCGTCAGCTATGGCGAACTGATCGGCGACGAGACGATACGGCTCGAACTTGACCAGGGCGTCGCGGTCAAGTCCGTCGGCGACTACGCCATCGTCGGCCAATCCGTTCCGCGCGTCGACCTTCCGGCCAAGGCGACGGGCGAGCTGACCTTCGTGCACGACGTCCGCGTCCCCGGCATGCTGCATGGCCGCGTGGTGCGCCCACCCTATGCCGGCGTCGATGCCGGACCGTTCGTCGGCACCAGCCTCATCGCGGTCGACGAAGGCTCGGTGCGCGACATTCCCGGCCTCGTCGCCGTGGTGCGCATCGGCGACTTCGTCGGCGTCGTCGCCGAGCGCGAGGAGAATGCGATCCGGGCGGCCGAGCAGCTGGCCGTGAGCTGGAAGCCGGTCCCTGATCTGACCGATCTCGCCGATTTGGAAAAGGCCCTGCGCGCCAATCCCTCGACGCCGCGCACGCTGATCGACAAGGGCGACGTCGCGCAGGCCATCGCCGGCGCGGCCAAGCCGATGCAGCGTACCTACGTCTGGCCGTACCAGATGCACGCCTCGATCGGACCGTCCTGTGCGGTCGCCGATTTCACCGAGGGCAACATCCGGGTCTGGTCGGGGACGCAAAATCCGCACATCCTGCGCGGCGATCTGGCACTTCTGGTCGAACGCCCGGAGAGCGAGATCGAGGTGATCCGGCTCGAAGCCGCCGGTTGCTACGGCCGCAATTGCGCCGACGACGTCACCGCCGATGCGCTGCTGCTGTCACGCGCGGTCGGACGTCCCGTGCGCGTGCAACTGACCCGCGAGCAGGAGCATGCCTGGGAGCCGAAAGGCACCGCGCAGCTGGTCGACGTCAACGGCGGACTCGACGCCGATGGCGGCATCGCGGCCTATGATCTTGCCACGCGCTATCCGTCGAACGCCGCACCGACCCTTGCGCTGCTGCTGACGGGCCGCATCGCGCCGGACCCGGCGGTGCTCCAGATGGGCGATCGCACCGCGATTCCGCCTTACGACTACGAGCACATGCGCGTCGTCGCCCACGACATGGCGCCGATCGTGCGCGCATCCTGGTTCCGCGGCGTGTCGGCCCTGCCGAACACATTCGCGCACGAGTCCTATATCGACGAGGCCGCGACCGAGGCCGGCGTCGACCCGATCGCCTATCGCCTGCGCTATCTCAAGGACCAGCGCGCGATCGATCTCGTCAATGCGGTCGCCGAGCGCGCCGGCTGGACGCCGCGTCCGGTCCGCGAAGAGAAAGACGGCGAGGTCGTGCACGGACGCGGCTTCGCCTATGCGCTCTATGTCCACAGCAAGTTCCCCGGCTACGGCGCCGCGTGGTCCGCCTGGGTCGCCGACGTCGCTGTCAACAAGAGCACCGGCGATGTCAGCGTCACCCGCGTGGTGGCGGGGCAGGACTCGGGCCTGATGATCAATCCGGACGGCGTGCGCCACCAGATCCACGGCAACGTCATCCAGTCCACCAGCCGGGCGCTGATGGAGGAGGTGTCGTTCGAGCGCGGCTCTGTGGCCGCGCGCGAATGGGGCGCCTATCCGATCATCCCCTTCCCCGACGTGCCCAAGATCGACGTCCTGATGCTGCCGCGTCCGGACCAGCCGCCGCTCGGCGTCGGCGAGTCCGCGTCGGTGCCGAGCGCCGCAGCGATTGCCAATGCGATCTTCGATGCCACCGGTGTGCGCTTTCGCGAGCCCCCGTTCACGCCCGAACGCATTCTGAAAGGCCTGCATGGCGAGACACCGGCAGCGCTGCAGGCCCTGCCGCCACCGGCCGCACGGCCGCCGTCGCGTATCTGGGAGAATCCATTCACAAGGCGCAAGGGGATCGCTGCGGCGATCGCCGCCGTCTGCACCGCCGCGATCGGCATCGGCGCAGCGCTGCTGCCAGGCCGTGCCATGGCACCGATTGCAAGGCCCGATCCTGCGGTCTACTCCGCGGCGACCATCGCACGCGGCGAGCAGCTGGCGGCGCTCGGCAATTGCGCGGAGTGCCACACCGCGATCGGCGGCGCGACCTATGCCGGAGGCCGCGCGCTGGAGACCCCCTTCGGCACGATCTACGCGACCAACATCACGCCCGATGTCGAGACCGGCATCGGCGCATGGTCCTATCCGGCCTTCGAGCGCGCCATGCGCGAGGGGCTGCATCGCGACGGGCGGCAACTCTATCCCGCCTTCCCCTACACGCATTTTGCGAAGACCAGCGAGGCCGACCTTCAGGCGCTCTATGCCTATCTCATGGCACGGCCTGCGGTGCGCGCAACGGCGCCGCCGAACACGCTTCGCTTCCCGTTCAACCTGCGCCCCCTGCTCGCCGGTTGGAATGCGCTGTTTCATCAGAGCGAGGAGTTCAAGCCCGATCCCGCCAAGTCCGCGCAATGGAATCGCGGCGCCTATCTGGTCGAGAGCCTCGGCCATTGCAGCGGCTGCCATTCGCCGCGCAACGCGCTCGGCGCCGAGCAGCGCAATGCCTATCTGGCTGGCGGCTTCGCGGAAGGCTGGGAGGCACCGGCGCTGACCTCGCTGTCGCGCGCGCCGATTCCGTGGAACGAGGACGAGCTGTTCGCCTATTTGCGCACCGGCCAGTCCCGCTACCATGGCGTTGCGGCCGGCCCGATGGCCCCCATCGTCAGGGATCTCAAGGCCCTGCCCGACCAGGACATCCGCGCGATGGCGGTCTACCTGAACTCTTTCAATGAAGCCGCCGCGGATCGTCCGGATGCGATCGCGGCGAGGCTCGAGACCACAACGAAGGTCACCGTGGCCGGCAGCCCCGGCGCGCGGCTCTATCTCGGGGCCTGCGCGGTCTGCCACGAGGTCGGCGGGCTGCCGCTGTTCGGCAGCCGGCCCTCGCTCTCGCTCAACAGCAATCTGCACGGCGACACACCGGACAATCTCGTGCAGGTGATCCTGCACGGCATCGCCGAACCGGTCTCCAGCGATCTCGGCTACATGCCCGCTTTCCGCAACAGCATGAGCGACGCGCAGGTCGAGGAGCTCGTCAGCTTCCTGCGCCAGCAGTTCGCGCCGGACAAGCCGGCATGGAGCGGCGTTCGCGAGACGATCGCGCGGGTCCGGGCGTCGCCGAACTAGGCGTGCGCCTTCACCTCTACCGGCGGCGTGCCGTGGGTGTGGAACGACTCGATCGTCTTCAGGCCCCAGGCCTGGCCCTTCTTGCGCTCTTCCTCGGTCCACACGATCGGCTTCCAATCGGGCGCAAGAATGAGACGCGCGCCCGCATTGGCGACTTCGACACGGTTGCCGCCGGGCTCGTAGACATAGAGAAAGAAGGTCTGCTGGATCGCGTGCTTGTGCGGACCGGTCTCGATGTGCACGCCGTTCTCGAGGAAGATGTCGGCGGCGCGCAGGATCTCCTCGCGGCTGTCGAGCGCGTAGGTGACGTGGTGGAAACGGCCGGGCACGCCGGAATGATCGAGCGAATAGGCGAAGTCGTAGCTCTTGTTCGACATCGTCAGCCACATCGCGGCTTCGGTGCCATTGTTGAGCACGATCTGCTCGGTGAGACGGCAGCCGAGATAGTTCTCGAAGAACTCGCGATTGGCCTTGATGTCGACGGCGAGGCAGTTGAGGTGGTCCAGCCGGCGAACATTGACGCCGCGCGCCGGAAAGCGCTGCGCCTGGTTCTTCAGCGCCGGCTTCAGCTCCGGCGGCGCCTGATACCATTCGGTCTCATAATAGAGCTCGACGATATGGCCGTCCGGATCGCGGCAGCGGAAGGTCGGCCCCTGCCCCATGTCGCCGTCGATCCAGCCGATGTCGAAGCCGGAGCCCTTCAGCGCGGCCACGCGGCGCTCCAGGGCCTGCTGACTGCGCGCGCGCAGGGCCATGTGTCCCATGCCTGAGGTTTTCGCGGCGGTCAGCTTGAGCGAATAGCGTTCGTAATCGTCCCAGCCACGCAGATAAACGGACTCGCCCTTCTGCCCGCTGACCGTCATGCCCATGACATCGACGAAGAATTTCAGGCTCTCGTCAGGCTTGGGCGTCAGCAGCTCCATGTGGCCGAGATGGGCGAGATCCAGGATCGGTTCGGGCTGCATGCTGTCCTCCACACGTTTCGCGCGATCGCACGGGACCGCTTGATCGGTCGACCAGAGCGCGACGCGAAAGGCTGCGACCTATTTGTACTAATGTACAAATGATTAGGTCCCGTCAACAAAATCGAGGCAGAGGGGTCAGCCGAAGGCGGGGCGTCCACGGACGGCGGCAATCCTCGTCCGAATGATGGACAGACTGGCCGAATGGTGAACTGTTCCTTAACCCCCGCCCGCAGCACCGGCCCATAAAATCGGCAGATTCCTGCAGATTTCGTCGGCACGTATGCAATGTGGACAAATGATCCTGCCGAATTTCGGTACATTTAACAAAGTCGCCGCCCCTCGGGCTTAACCGTTTGTGCAGCCCCGCCTCCCATAGTTCGAGATCAATCTCTCGCTATGTCAGGTTCATCCATCGTGACATCCTTTGGACGCGTGATTTCGGTTCGCGGATCACAGGCCCGGGTCGGCCTGCTGGCCGAGGGCGGCATGCCGATTGCGGAGGTCCGCGCCACCGTCGGCCGCTTCATCAGCATTCGCTGCGCCAGCTCGGTCATCGTCGCCATGATCACCGAGGTCTCCTGCGAGAATCTGTCCAGCGCCAACGATTACATCGCCGTCGCCTCGGTCGATCTGCTGGGCGAAATCCTCAATGCCGCCGACAAGGCCAAATTCCAGCGCGGCGTCACCAATTACCCGACCATCGGCGATGCCGTCGACCTGATCACCAGCCAGGAGCTGCGCACCATCTACGCGCCGACCGGTTCGGACCAGATCAATGTCGGCTTCCTCCAGCAGGACCGTTCTGTCGTCGCCTATGTCGACGTCGAGGAAATGCTTTCCAAGCACTTCGCCGTGCTGGGATCGACCGGCGTCGGCAAGTCGACCGGCGTGTCGCTTCTGCTCAACGAAATCCTGAAAGCGCGTCCGAACCTGCGCATCTTCCTGCTCGACGTGCACAACGAATATGGCCGCTGCTTCGGCGACCGCGCGCTGGTGCTGAACCCGCGCAACCTGAAGCTGCCGTTCTGGCTGTTCAACTTCGAGGAAATCGTCGACGTGCTGTTCGGGGGGCGTCCCGGCGTGCCCGAGGAACTCGATATCCTCGCCGAGGTGATCCCGCTCGCCAAGGGCGTCTACACCCAGTACCAGAACGCCGACCGCATCGGGCTGAAGCGCATCGATCCCAAGCAGGTCGGCTACACCGTCGATACGCCGGTGCCCTATCGCCTCGTCGATCTCGTGTCGCTGATCGACGAGCGCATGGGCAAGCTCGAGAACCGGTCCTCGCGCATTATCTACCACAAGCTGATCTCGCGCATCGACGCGGTGCGCAACGATCCGCGCTACGCCTTCATGTTCGACAACGCCAATGTCGGCGGCGACACCATGGCCGAGGTCATCAGCCATCTGTTCCGCCTGCCGGCGAACGGCAAGCCGATGACGGTGATGCAGCTGGCCGGCTTCCCGGCGGAAGTGATCGATTCCGTCGTCTCGGTGCTCTGCCGCATGGCCTTCGACTTCGGCCTGTGGAGCGACGGCGTCTCGCCGCTGCTGTTCGTCTGCGAGGAGGCGCACCGCTACGCGTCCGCCGACCGCAATGTCGGCTTCGGGCCGACCCGCAAGGCGGTCTCGCGCATCGCCAAGGAAGGCCGCAAATACGGCGTCTATCTCGGCCTCATCACCCAGCGTCCCGCCGAGCTCGACGCCACCATCATCTCCCAGTGCAACACGCTGTTCACGATGCGCCTCGCCAACGAACGCGACCAGGCGCTGCTGCGCGCGGCGGTGTCGGATGCGGCCGCGAACCTCCTGTCCTTCGTCCCCTCGCTCGGCACCCGCGAGGTGCTGGCGTTCGGCGAAGGCGTCGCGCTGCCGACGCGCCTGCGTTTCAAGGAAGTTCCGCCGCATCAATTGCCGCGCGGCGAGGCCACCATCTCCAGCGTGCCGTCCGCCACATCCGGCCACGACATGCACTTCGTCGGCGCGGTGCTCGAGCGCTGGCGCGGTGCGACCTCGCAGCGCGACGCGCCGAACGACCCGGTGTTCCAGGCGCCGCCGGCCAAGACGATTTCCAACGTCGAGGCTCCGATGCTGCAGCCCTCGATGGGCCTCGACCCCGACCGCTTCTCGCTCCTGAAGAAGCCGCTGCGGTAGCACGTCACCCGTTGGGCGCGCCACTCCATCCGCGCCGTCATTGCGAGCGCAACGAAGCAATCCAGAATCCCACCGCGGGAAAAGTCTGGATTGCTTCGCTGCGCTCGCAATGACGATGGATGGCGCGTCGTTCACGACACGCACTTTCGTCGCGGCCACTTCGGCGCAGCACATTGAGCCTGTCACTCGCATCGACTATGGTTGCCGGCCCCAAGCCGGATCCATGCCCATGACAAAGCCCGCCGCCCAGCGTTTTCCCGCCCCCGCCCTCGACAGCCTGCCCGACGACATCCGCACACGTCTCCTCGCCGTGCAGGAGAAGAGCGGCTTCGTGCCCAACGTGTTCCTGACACTGGCCTACCGGCCCGACGAATTCCGCGCCTTCTTCGCCTATCATGACGCGCTGATGGAGAAGGATGGCGGCCTCAGCAAGGCCGAGCGCGAGATGATCGTGGTCGCGACCTCGGCCGCGAACCAGTGCCAATATTGCGTGATCGCGCATGGCGCCATTCTGCGCATCCGGGCCAAGAATCCCTTGATCGCCGACCAGGTCGCGATCAACTATCGCAAGGCCGACATCACGCCGCGGCAGAAGGCCATGCTCGACTTCGCCATGAAGGTCTCGGCCGACGCGCAGCGCATTTCGGACGAGGACTTCGCCGCGCTGGCGCCGCACGGCTTCCGCGACGACGACATCTGGGACATCGCGGCCATTGCCTCCTTCTTCGCACTGTCGAACCGGCTGGCGAACTTCACGGGCATGCGGCCGAACGACGAATTCTACCTGATGGGACGCCTGCCGAAGCCCGCCAGGGCGTGAGCCAGACCTCGGCTCGCGCAAGCATCAAAGGGTCGGTTCGAAACGACATCGTGGCCTCACGATGTCGGCGACTGATGGAGGTAACGGCCGTCGAAATCGGCAAGTTGCAGAAATTTCCGCTCGTCGAGCACGGTGACGCGCCCGCGCTGCACCTCGACGACGCCCTCCTGGCGCAACTGCTTGATCACGCGGTTGGCGTGGACGGCTGTGATACCCAGCGCTTCGCCGATCTGCTCCTGGGTGAGCGGCATTTCGAAGCTGTCGCCCTCGACCGCCCCGATGACCCTGAGTCGCTCTCGCAATTCGATCATGACGTGGGCAAGGCGCGCCGGCGCCGGGCGCTGGCCGACATTGACGATCCATTCCCGGAACATCGCCGCATCGATCAGCGTGTCGCGCCAGAACATCTCGGCCACGGACGGTCTTCGGCGATGCAAGCGCTGCAGCGTCTCGTGATTGATGAAGGCCAGCGTGCATGGGGTCAGGGTGGTGAGATCATGGTCCATGACGTGCAGGAACAGGCTCATCAGATCGGGAATCTCGCCGGGAATGTGGAGTGAGAGAATCTGCCGCCTGCCGCTCGCAATCGTCTTGGAGCGGGCGCAGAAGCCATCCGCGATCAGGCAGGAGCTGGTGGCCCGCTCGCCGTCGCGCACCACTGGCGTCTCTGCCGGCATGTGCCTGACGGTGACGGGAAGCGTTTCGATTTCCCTCAGATCGTCGTCGGAAATGTTGGAGGAGATGCGCAGCCGTCTGACAAGCGCCGCGCGGATGGGATCGCTGGGCACCCCGGGAACTCCGGTTTGGGAATGGAACCTGAGGCGCGTCGCGCCCGTGTTAAAATGCGCGTGACGCCGGCCAAGTTCCAACAAAAGTTAAGGACGTCGCCGATGCCGTCATGATTGGTTTCCGCGAGGGACGAAAGGCCAAGCCATGACCAGGAAACGCAACCGCACACGACCGGCCCTGTCGCTTCAGGAACGCCTGAACCGCTTCACGCAGGAGGCCCGCGCCGCCGCCAGGACAATGCCTGCCGGCGCGGAGCGCTACACGCTGCTGCAAAAGGCCCGCGACGGCGAGGCCGCCGCGGAGATGGAGCGCTGGCTGTCCTCACCGGGCCTTCAGGCACCGAAGTGACCCGCATGGCCTGCGGCGTCGGAGCGCTCTGTCGCTATCGCTTCGCCATCAGGTCCAGCGCCGGAGCGAAACGCTCGGAGAATGTCCGTGTCTTGGCGTGGTGAACCGCGGCAAACGAGGCCGAAATTCCCGCTGAGGCGACTGCGAGCAAGGCAATGACGAAGATCAGACGGCGCATTGTGGCCTCCTGTGTGAGCTCGACGACCCCACACAGATGGGATGGCTCTGTTTCAGGACGGTTTCACCGGCGCGGAAAACGATGTCGCTCAAGAGGCTGTGATGAGGCGCCGTTGGCGGACCGGCCTGCCGGCTGAACCCCGCCGGCCTAATCGTCGGATGCCGGGCCGCACCAACCCGGCAGATAAATGGCATCCTTGCTCTTGGCTTCGGCCAGCGCCTTTTCCAGCGCCTTCTCGAAATTGGCATCGACTGCCTTGCGCGACAGTTTTCGGCGCAGATAGTCGGCCCACAGGAATTCCGAGAACGGCGTCGTGTCCTTGGCAAATCCGCCCATGCGGCGCAGTTCGCCGGCGAGGCTGCGGAACGGATCGTCCTTGAGGTCCGCCACGGATTTCGGCAGATCGTCGAAAGGCCGCCGTTCACCCTTGGCGTCGTAGGGATAGACCCAGCGCTTGTTGTCCATCACGCCCCAGAAGGCATCGCGCTCGACCATCCGCAGGTCGCCGATCACGGTGACCAGCACCTCCTTGACGCCCTCGTCATGCAGCGCACGGCCGAGATGATGATGGTCGATCACGTAGTAGCGCTCGTCGGGGCCGTACACGACCGGGATCATGTGGGTGCCGAGCAACTCGGCCTGCTTCTTCTTGCCGTGCTCGCGCCAGCGCATGCGCTTTTCCTTGACCTCGCGCATGCCGACCGTCATCTGCGTCGGCCGCAGCGACAGGATCGGCACGGGATGAACCCTCGGCTCGCGCGTGTTGGTGGTCATGATGGATGGGCCCTCATAGGGTGGCAATCGGCGGTCGGATTTTCACCGATATTGCCACGCGCCCGCGGGCGGCAAAATGCACCGGCGGCTGTTTTTGCAGCGCAACCGGTGCATGCCCGGGTGGCCGGGATTGCGGCTTGACGCGGACATCCGCTGCGCCTGCGGGACATGATGAAGAATAATGCGTGCCGGCCCTGCCCGTTTGCGTCGAGAAGATTTTCTCGCAACGCATTTGCCGCCTATGCTAGTTTGAATCGCTGCTTCGGAGTGATCCTCTCACCATGAAAACCCAGCGGCCCATCAGCTCCGACGACGAGCACCGGGTGCTTCAGTTCAGGCCGCGCAAGCCGCCCGCGCCATCGGGGCATCGCGGCAATGGCACGGTCCAGCCGCTGCACGCAGCGCCCGAACCACTCGACCTGTCGCGTTACGAGCAACCTCGCCGGGAACCCGACGATTTCCGCCACCGCATGCTCGCCAACATCGCAGCGCTCGCCTTTACGATCGCGCTGACCGCGATCGGGATCTGGCTCGCGGTCAACATCGCCGATCTGCGGCGGACACAGGATTGCGTGCTGATGGGCCGGCGCGACTGCGCCAGGATCGCGACGCCGGCTCTCTGAGTCGCTCCGGAACGGCCCGCGCGGGCATCCCCAGCCCTGCCCGGAGGTCCCGCCCGGCTCCATTGAACTCAGGGCGGCGCTCCGATATACGGGCTTTCGACCCGGCCAGAGGGGGGTTCGAGGGCGTCATCCGGGGCGCGATGCCCGCCCACCCCATTCGTCTGGAATATCTGACAAATATCCGCAATCTTTCAAAGGCTTAGTGATGTCCTCCACATTCGATCAGGTCGCCACGATCATCGCTGAAACCTGCGACATCCCGCGCGACACGATCACGCCGGATAGCCATGCCATCGATGACCTCGGCATCGACAGCCTCGATTTCCTGGACATCGCGTTCGCGATCGACAAGCAGTTCGGCATCAAGCTGCCGCTGGAAAAGTGGACCCAGGAGGTCAACGACGGCAAGGCGACCACCGAGCAGTATTTCGTGCTGAAGAATCTGTGCGCCCGCATCGACGAACTGGTTGCGGCCAAGGGCGCGAGCGCCTAAGCGCGCTGTCATGCAACTCGAATACTTCCACATGATCGATCGGATCGTCGACCTCGATGTCGGCGAGAAGAAGATCGTTGTCGAAGCCCAGGTCCCGACCGAGAGCACCATCTTCGAAGGTCATTTCCCGGGCTATCCCTTGATGCCCGGCGTGCTGCTGATCGAATCGATGGCGCAGGCCTCGGGCTGGCTTCAGCTCGGGGTCTTCAAGTTCGAGCGCATGCCGATCCTGGCCGCCGTCAAGGAAGCCAAGGTTCGCGGCTCGGTGTTTCCGGGCGAGCTGATGAGCATCGAGGCGACCCTCGCGCATGAAGGCTCGGGCTACGCGATGACCGAAGCCAAGATCAGGGTCGGCGGCAAGCTGCGCGCGAACTCCGCGCTGACCTTCACGCTCATCCCCTTCCCCAATGCGGACATGCGCGGATACATGGCGAAGGTCGCCGAACGCGTCGGCTTTCCGCAACAGGCCCCATTGCCATGACCGACACTTCCGCTTCGAAGCCGGGCCAGACCGAGGTCTGGATCACCGGCATTGGACTCGCCACCTCGCTCGGCGAAGGCCTCGACGCCAACTGGGCCGCGCTTCAGGAGAAGCGCATCAATGTCGACGAGAAGGGCTTCGCGCCCTACATCGTGCATCCCCTGATGCCGGTCTCTTTCGACAGCCAGATCCCGAAGAAGGGCGACCAGCGCCAGATGGAAGCCTGGCAGCGCATCGGCACCTATGCCGCGGGCCTTGCGCTCGACTCCGCCGGGATCAAGGGCAACAAGGACATTCTGTCGAAGATCGACATGGTGGTCGCCGCCGGCGGCGGCGAGCGCGATCTCAACGTCGACACTGGCGTGCTGACGGCCGAGGCAAAGGGGGCGAACGCGCCCGGCTTCCTGAACGAACGGCTGATGAGCGATCTCCGGCCGACGCTGTTCCTGGCGCAGCTCTCGAATCTCCTCGCCGGCAACATCGCCATCGTGCACGGTCTCGGCGGCACCTCGCGCACCTTCATGGGCGAAGAGGTTGCGGGCGCTGACGCCACCCGCATCGCGCTGTCGCGCATCGCCTCCGGCGAGAGCGACATCGCGCTGGTCGGAGGCTCGCACAATGGCGAGCGCAAGGACCTCATGGTCCTCTACGAATTCGGCGACTTCAACCTCAAGGACAAATTCGCTCCCGTGTGGGCGCGCAAGGATCATTCCGGCTTCGCGCTCGGTTCGGCCGGCGCGTTCCTGGTGCTGGAATCGAAGGCGCATGCGGAAGCGCGCGGTGCCAAGCCGTTCGCGAAGCTCTCGAGCGTCGTCGCCGACCTCGCCCGGCGCAAGCAGCCCGGCGACATGGCCGCGACGCTGGAGAAGCTGTGGGCCAAGCTGCCGAAGCGCGAGGGCAAGGGCGCGATCATCACCGGCGCGACCGGCGCGGAGCCCGCGACCAGCGAAGAGCGCGACTTCCTGAAGGGCCGCGTCGACGTCCCCGTCCGCGCGACCGGTACGATGTTCGGGCACACGATGGAGACGCAGTTTCCGCTCGGCATTGCGCTCGCGGCGCTGTCGATCTCGCGCGGCGCGCTGTTTCCGCCGAACGATTCGACCGGCACCGAGATTGAAATGCAGGGAGCCCCCACCCAGATTGTGGTGGTGGGAGCCGGACACTGGCGCGGCGAAGGCATGGCGCTGGTGGAAGCCGTTCGCTGAAGCGCGGCGCGCTTCGGGGATGATGCTCTAGTTCGATCGGGGGACACATGACTGCACCACGCGACAAACTCGGACGTCCCGTCGTCGTCGTCACCGGCATGGGCATCATGACCTCGCTCGGCGCCGGCAAGGCGGACAATTGGGCCAAGCTCGTCGCCGGCGAATCCGGCATCCGCACCATCACGCGCTTTCCGGTCGACGGCCTCAAGACCACGATGGCCGGCACCGTCGATTTCGTCAGCGTCGATCCGTTCTCCTCCACGGGCCTGTCCGAGCGGATGGCGGAGCTGGTGACGCAGGAAGCGCTCGAGCAGGCCGGCATCGGCGCCAGGGGCGATTTCCCCGGCCCGCTGTTCCTGGCGGTCGCGCCGGTCGAGGTGGAATGGCCGCAGCGCCGCGAGCTCGGCCGCGCCGTCGGCAAGCCCGACTTCACCTATGACGACCTCTTGCGCATCTCCGGCGGCGGCAAGTACAGCGCCTATCATCACCGCTTCATGTTTGGATCGGTTGCCGCATATCTCGCCGAGACGTTCGGCACCAAGGGCTCACCCATCTCGCTGTCGACGGCCTGCGCCTCCGGCGCGACCTCGATCCAGCTCGGCGTCGAGGCGATCCGCCGCGGCGAAACCGACGCCGCGCTGTGTGTCGCGACCGACGGCACCGTGAACCCGGAGGCGCTGGTGCGCTTCTCGCTGCTCTCGGCGCTGTCGCAGCAGAACGATCCGCCGCAGGCGGCCTCCCGCCCCTTCTCCAAGAACCGCGACGGCTTCGTCATGGCGGAAGGCGCCGGCGCGCTGGTGCTGGAAAGCTATGAAGCCGCCACCGCGCGCGGCGCGAAGATCCTCGGCGTCATCGCCGGCTGCGGCGAGCTCACCGATTCCTTCCATCGCACCCGCTCCTCGCCGGACGGCAAGCCGATCATCGGCTGCATGAACAAGACGCTGGCCGATGCCGGCATGACGCCGGACCAGATCGACCACATCAACGCGCACGGCACCGCGACGCCCGAGAACGACAAGATGGAATTCAACACGACCTCGGCCGTGTTCGGCGAGCTCGCGCAGAAGATCCCGGTGACGTCCAACAAATCGATGGTCGGCCACACCATCTCGGCCGCGGGCGCCGTCGAGGCGATCTTCTCGCTGCTGACGCTCGAGCACCAGCGCATCCCGCCGACGATCAATTACGAGACGCCGGATCCGACGATTCTGTTCAACGTGGTCGGCAACACGGCGCGCGATGCCCGCGTCACCGCCGTCATGTCGAACTCGTTCGGCTTCGGCGGCCAGAACGCCTCGCTGATCCTGACCCGCGAACCGGCCTGACCGGACGCGGCATGGCGCTGATGTCCCTCGGCACGAAGCTTCGTGCGCGGAATGCAGCCAAGTCGATCGGCGGCAGCCTCGTCGGCGCAGCGACCGTCGGCATGCTGCGCACGACGCGCTATTTCGATCCGGTGAAGACCTCGGACTTCTTCGCGCGCATGACCAGGCTGATCGGGCCTCGCCTGCGCGAGCACCGCATCGGCCGCGCCAATCTCGCGGCAGCGTTTCCCGAGAAGTCGTCGGAAGAGATCGAGCAGATCCTGATGGGCGTCTGGGACAATCTCGGCCGCGTCGGCGCCGAATTCGCCCATATCGATCACGTCTGGGACTACGACCGCGCTCATCCGGAAAACAGCCGGATCGAACTGCCGACGCGCACGATCGAGCTGTTCGACCACATCCGCGACGACGGCAGGCCGGCGCTGATCTTCGCCGCGCATCTGGCCAATTGGGAATTGCCGGCGCTCGCCGCCGTCGCGCACGGCCTCGATACCGCGATCCTCTACCGCCGCCCCAACATCGCCTCCGCCGACCGCATCATCCAGGAGATGCGCCAGGTCAACATGGGCACCTTGATCCCCGCGGGGCGCGACGCGCCGCTGCGGCTCGGTCAGGCGCTGAAGGACGGCCAGCACGTCGCCATGCTGGTCGACCAGTATCTCACCGGCGGCGTCGAGGTCACCTTCTTCGGCCGCAAGACCCGCGCCAATCCGATGCTTGCGCGCCTCCTGCGCCAGGTCGAATGTCCCATCCACGGCGTCCGCATCATCCGCAGGCCCGGCTTTCGCTTTACCGCCGAACTGACCGAGGAGATCCCGCCGGTGCGCGACGCCGAGGGCAAGATCGACATCCAGGGCACGACCCAGGCGATTACCAACGTGGTGGAAGGCTGGGTGCGCGAATATCCCGAGCAATGGCTGTGGCTGCATCGCAGGTGGCGATAGGCGCGAACACGACCACGTTCACTGCTCCGGCAGGCCGGCGTCGACCATGCTCTGAACGACGCGATCCGACGCGGCGAGAAACACCGGGCTCGTATTCTTCCTCGGCGGCGAGACAGTGAGCCTGGTCGTTCCGGGCCGCAGTTTGAGGCCCTGCTCGATCGCGGCCCTTGCCTCCTCGAACCGTCCCGCCCGCTGGTAGGCGGCCGCGAGCAGCATATGCGAGCGGCCCGTCGCCGCAGTGATGGCGATCGAGCGTTGCAGCCACGGCACCGCCTCTTCGCCTTGCCCCTTCAGGAGCGTCGCCCAGCCCGCGCCAAGCAGCCAGGTCCAGCGCGAGGGTGACGGCGTGTCGTAACGGTCGGCCTGGCGAAATGTGGCGAGCGCGTCGTCGAAGCGGCCGAGAAAGATCTGCCCGAGGCCGATCAGATAGAGCGCAGACCCGTCCCAGGGATCGAAGCTCAAAACCTTGGCGCAGGTGACGAGACTTTCCACGAAATGATTGGTCGCGCTGAGAAAGCGGCAGGAGGCCTCGAGCACCGGGATGGAATTCGGCTTCATCCGCAAGGCGCTCTCGAGCGTCGTGTTCGCCTTCGTCTCGACTGCAGCCGCTTCATCCGGACCGAACCAGACCATCTGGATTCCGCGCATCTGCAGCGAAGCCAGCGCCACCGCGAGATCGACGTTGTCGGGGTCGTCCGCGAGCGCCTTCTGCAGCATGGTCTGCGCCGCGCCAAAACGCTCGCGTGTGGTCTGATTGATCGAGGAGAGCGCCTGCTCGACAGCGACCTTGTCGCCACCCGCCGACGCTTTGCGCGTTCCGGAGGGCGCTGCACTCGGCTCCAGAATTTCATTGAGGCGGCGCGCGAATACGTGCCCTGCGCCCGCAGCGAGCCGGGATTGCGCAAGCTGCGCGTCTGCCTCGTCAGCCCTGACCGACGATGCGACGACCGACTGAACCTCGCCGGTGCCGGTCTTGATCACGCGCGCCCGCAGCGTCCAGGATTGGTCGACGAGCTGTAACTCGCCGCGTATTTCGTAATCGGTCGACACGGCCGCGCGTTCGACGCCCGCCACGGCCGTCGATTGCGGCGCGACCACGCTGATGTTTTGGATCTTGGCAAAACCGTCCGTCAGGCGCGCGGCGACCTCCGCAGCCATTACCGCGCCGCCCGGGTCGTTGCTGTCGTCAACGATCGGCATCACGGCGAGCCGCGGCAGCGTTCGCTTGAACAGGAGGTCCGGCTTCAACACCGGCGCGGCAACCGCAAGCCCCATGAGGATCGCACAGAACCCGGCCAAGGCGGCGACCATGGCCTGCCGATTCAGACCAAATACCGCGCGTTTTTGCATCGCGGCGACGTCGGCCGCTGGCGCGACCTCGCCAGTCGGTTCCGGTCGCGTCCCCTCGTCGTACGCAGGACTTGCGGCGGGCGCAGCCACCACCTCCGTCGCCAGCAGATAGCCGCCGCCGGAGGCGAGCTTGATGAGCTGCCGCCGCTCGTCACCGAGCGCGGTGCGGAGCTCACGGATGCACTGGAACAGGCTGTCCTCACCGACATGGACGTTCGGCCAGACCGCCTCCATCAGCTCCTGCTTGGTCAGGAGGCGGCCACCGCTGGCCGCGAACAAGCGCAGCATCTCGAAGGTCTTGGGGCGGAGCTTGATCGGGGAGCCATCGGGGCCACGCAGCTCGGCCCGCTGCTGGTCCAGCTCAAACCCGGCGAAACGAAGCAAGCGATCCCCCAACGCGTCTCTCAAGGCGGCTCATATAGCGGAAGTCTGGCAAAAATGCCCGAAAATCGGGTCTGAAAGCGAAATATCAGAAACTTTCAGAAATGAGCCAAGCCCTTATCAGGACACCCCTCCCGGCCCGGTGCGATGAGTCCGATCAAGGACTCGTGACGATGCCGGGGTGACTAGTGTGAAGACGGGGAAAGATTGTTTCAAGGCGACCGGCCGGCTGCGGGCCGCGCTGCTGACGTCGTCGGCTCTGGCCCTGGCCTGGTCGCTGCCGTCCGCGCCCGCCCATGCGCAGGACGCCACCTGGCTGGCCTCGCCCGGCAGCAACGACTACTACACCGGCTCAAACTGGAGCACCGGCACCGTGCCAACCGGCACCGTGACTTTCGGCGCATCGAGCCAGACAAATCTGACGTTTTCAAACAATCCGGCGACGATTGTGACCGCCGGCGCCTGGGCGTTCATCGCAGGCGCTCCCGCCTACACCTTCACCAACGCCAACACATTGCGCTTCACGGGCGGCGGCATCACGCTTAGGGGCGCAGGCGTGACCATCAACAACACCGGCACCCTCGCTTTCGACAACAGTTTCTCCGGTGGAGCCACGATCAATAACAGCGGTCATGTCTATGCCAGATATACAAGCATGGCCGGCGACATCACGAACAACAGCGGCGGCACCGTGGAGTTTCAGTGGGGCGCAGCGGCCAGCGGTACGAACGTGAACAATGGCCTCATGAGTTTCCTGGACTCCACCGCGGCCTATGCCACCATCACCAATAACAAGAACCTGTTTTTCACCGGCAGCAGCAGTGGCGGCCAGGCAAACCTCATCAACAGCGTCGGCGCCAATCTGAATTTTAGCAATACCAGCACTGCGTCTTCCGCCACCATCGTCAACGCCGGCAACATGTTCTTCACCAACCTTACGTCCGCCGAGCTTGCCAACATCACCAACAGCGGAACCCTCGCCTTCCAAGACGCCAGCAGCGGCAGCAGCGCGTTGATCACCAACAGCGCCAACCTGAACTTCAGCGACGGCAGCTCGGCCGGAGCGGCCTCTGTGATTACCAACAACGCCGGCGCTTACCTGATGTTCAACAACAGCGCCTCGGGCGGCAGTGCCACCATCCTCAATGACGGAGACCTGATCTTCAACGGGACCAGCTCTGCCAGCTCCGCGCTTATCACCAACAACGGCCGCATTTATTTCAGGGACAACAGCACGGCAGGCAATGCCGCCCTCATCAACCCAGGCAGCGTCGATTTTTCGCCGAGCGCCGGCCCGAACAACGACCATAAGCTCAACGCCGGCTCGATTGCCGGTGCCGGCCTGTTTTTCCTCGGCGCCAACGAATTGACCGTCGGCTCCAACAATCAGTCGACCGCTGTCAGCGGAGTGATTGCCGACGGCGGTTCTGCCGGCGGCACCGGCGGCTCGCTGGTCAAAGTCGGGACCGGCGTACTGACGCTGTCGGCAAACAACAGCTATACGGGCGGCACCACCATCACGGCCGGCACCCTGCAGCTCGGCGATGGCGGGACGACCGGCTCGATTCTCGGCAACATCGTCGACAACGGCACGCTCGCCTTCAACCGCAGCGACACAATCACTGTTGCCATCGATATTTCCGGCACCGGCGACATGCAGAAGCTCGGCTCGAACACCATGATCCTGACCGGAGCCAACAGCTTCACGGGCACCACCACGATCGCAGGCGGCACCTTGCAGATCGGCAACGGCGGCACAACCGGCTCGCTCGTCAGCAATGTCGTCGACAACGGCGTTCTCACCATCAACCGCAGCGACACGATCACTCTTGGCGGCGATATTTCCGGCAGCGGCTCCCTGCAGCAGGTCGGTTCGGGCACCACGATCCTGACAGGAACCAACAGCTATACGGGCGGCACCACGATCACGGCCGGCACCTTGCAGCTGGGCAGTGGCGGGACGACCGGCTCGATCGTCGGCAACGTCGCCAACGAGGGCACGCTCGCCTTCAACCGCAGCGACACGCTCGCTTTGGCCGCCAACATATCCGGCAGCGGCTCCGTGCGCCAGATCGGCTCTGGCACCACGATTTTGGCCGGCGCCAATACCTATAGCGGCGATACGACCATCTCCGCTGGCCGGTTGCAGTTCGGGGACGGCAGCGTGAGCGGCCGCACCAATCTGGCCGGCAACGTCAACGTCACGGGCGGCACGCTTGCGATCCAGGCACCGGCATCCCTGAACGTCGCGCAGACCGTGACCTTGGGAAACAACACCGCGCTCGCCATCGTCGCCGGAACGAACAGCCCTGCGCTATCCGCCAACACCGTCGCAATCGGCAGCGGCGTCGGCTTCAACGTCAGCGGCATCAACGATGCGAGCCAGCTCGACAAGGTGCTGATCGACACCCGATCTGGCATCAGCGGCGACTTCGCCAACATCACCATCGGCGGCTTCAGCGGCACGGTGGACTATCTCACGATGAACGTCCGCAAATCGACCGACGGCCTGCAATACCTCGCCAGCTACGGTCTGAGCTGGACCGCAGGCAACTCCTCCGCCACCGGCACTTTCACCCTGACCAACGCCAGCGACAGTTTCACGTTGGGGACGGCGCTGACGGATCAGGCGGCGAATCCCGCGAACGGCTGGAACGGCACGTCGCTCACCAAGGCTGGCGCAGGCACACTGATCCTGACCGGCCAGAACAGCTATAGCGGTGGCACGACGATCTCCGGCGGCACGCTCCAGATCGGCAGTGGCGGCGTGACCGGCTCCATCCGCGGAGCAGTCGCCGTCGGCAGCGGAGCCACGTTCGAAGTCGTCAACGCCGACACGAGCGGCATCACCGGCATCAATAACGCCGGAACCACGAACTTCCGCAACAGCAACAGCGCCGGCAGCGCCAGCGTATCGAACGGCGGAACCCTCTCGTTCTACGACACCAGCACGGCCGGCACCGCATCCATCGACAACAGTGGCACGCTGTCTTTCCTGGACCACAGCTCCGCGGGCCTGGCATCGATCAACAATCACACCGGCCAAACGCTGAGATTCAACGTATCGAGCACAGCCGGAAGCGCCACCATCACCAACGACGGCGCCCTTTTCTTCAACAATTCCGGCAGCGCCGGACACGCAACCATCACCAATGACTACACCGTCTACTTCAACGACTCCGGCACGGCCGCAAACGCGACCATCACCAACAATGTCGGCGGCTCCATACGCTTCGACGACCTGTCCACGGCAGGACACGCCAGCATCGGCAACAGCGGCACGATCTATTTTTTCAACAACGGAAAGGCCGGCAGCGCGACGATTACCAACGATGCCGTCATCGAGTTCATGGCCGACAGCACGGCCGAGAACGCCGTGATCGTCAACAATGGCAATCATTTGTGGTTCACGCAGAACGCAAGTGCCGGCAATGCGACCGTGACCAACGCCGGCACCGGCACGCTGGAATTCCATGATGCGAGCACCGCAGGCGGCGCGAGCATCAACAACAACGGACAAATGACGCTCATCGACCGCGCGACGGCCGGCTATGCCACCATCACCAACAACGCCCAATTGACATTCCGCGACAGCGCCACGGCCGGCAACGCCACCGTCACCAACACGAGCCAGTTGACGTTCTACGGCAACTCCTCAGCCGGCAGCGCGACCATCCACAACAGCGGCAATGTGCTGTTCGACCGCAACTCCACGGCCGGCAACGCCCAGCTCGTCAACGTCACCTCCGGCGCCGTCATCGACTTCTTCACCCCCGGCCCGAACAGAGACGGCAAGATCAACGCCGGCTCGATCGCCGGCAACGGCCGCTTCAATCTCTACGGCGCGGAACTGACGGTCGGCGGCAACAACCTGTCGACCAATGTCACCGGCGTCCTCACCGGCGACGGAAGCCTGACCGGAACATCGCTGGTCAAGGCCGGCACCGGCACGCTGACGCTGGCGGGCATCAACACCTACACTGGCGCGACCAGGATCGACGGGGGTATTCTGGCGGTCAACGGCTCAATCGCATCATCGAGCAGCCTCATCGTGAACACCGGCGGCACGCTCGGCGGCACCGGCACCGTCGGCAACACGACAATCGTGAACGGCGGCACGCTGGCGCCGGGCAATTCCGTGGGCACACTCAGCGTCAGCGGCAACCTCGCCTTCAGTACCGGCAGCTTCTACAGGGTCGAGGTCTCCACCACGGCCAGCGACCGGACCAATGTGTCGGGCACCGCGACACTCACCGGCGCCACCGTGCAGGCGGTGGCGATCCCCGGCAGCTTCCGCAGCCAGACCTACACCATTCTCAATGCAACCGGCGGCCTCGGCGGAACGAAGTTCGCCGGGCTAAGCGTCTCCGGCAGCTTCAGCCCCACCCGCAATCCGCACCTGACTTACGACCTGAACAATGTCTACCTCGTGCTCGATCCCGGCATGATCATCCTGCCGCCCGGCAGCAGCGGTAACCAGACCGGTGTCGCCGGCGGCATCAACAACGCGGTCGAGAGCGGCGCCACGCCCCCGGCGGGCTTCGATACGTTGCTCAACATGAGCGGCGCGCAGCTCGCCCGCGCGCTCGGTCAGGTCTCGGGCCAGCCCGGCGCCGCCAGCACACAGGCCGCGTTCAACGCGATGGATCAGTTCCTGGGCATGCTCGATCCGCTCGGCGGCGGTACGGACGGCGAGCGCGGCGCGGGCGCCGGCGCTATGAGCTATGCCGCCGCCGCGCCTGACGATGCGAGGGTGCGCGAGGCCTATGCCGCGGTGACGCCGCCCAAGACCAGCGGCAAGACCGGCGGCGAGACCAGCGGCGAGACCATCGACCGGCGCTGGGGCGTGTGGGCCTCTGCTTACGGCGGCGGCAGCAATTTGAGCGGCAATGCGGCAGCGGGCTCGAGCTCCACCACCAGCCGCATCTACGGCACCGTGGTCGGCGCAGACTATCGCGTCTCGCCGAACACCGTTGTTGGTTTCGCGCTCGGCGGCGCCGGCTACAATTTCGCGCTGTCGGATAGCCTCGGCGGCGGCCGCGCCGATCTGTTCCAGGCTGGCTTCTACGGCCGCCACACATTCGGGCCGGCCTATCTCGCTGCCGCGCTCGCCTATGGCTGGCAGGACGTCACCACCGACCGCACCGTGACGGTCGCGGGCACCGACAAGCTCACCGCCAACTTCAAGGCCAGCACCTTCTCCGGCCGCCTGGAAGCCGGCTGGCGCTTCGCACCCATCCCCGCCTCCAGCTTCGGCGTGACGCCCTACGCGGCCGCGCAAGTCACGACCTTCCACCTCCCCGGCTACGGCGAGACCGCGATCGTCGGCAGCAACCAGTTCGCGCTGTCCTACAACTCGCAGGACACGACGAACGTCCGCACCGAGCTCGGCGCCCGCACCGACCAGCGCTTCCTCGTCAATGACGGCGCGCTGACCTTGCGCGGCCGACTCGCCTGGGCGCACGATTCCAACACCAGCCGACTCGTCAGTGCCGCCTTCCAGACGCTGCCGGGCGCCGCCTTCACGGTCAGCGGCGCACGCCCCGCCGCGGACTCCGCTCTGGTCGGCGGTCGGGCCGAGATACAATGGCGAAATGGCCTCTCGCTCGCGGGCACGGTCGAAGGCGAATTCTCGCCGAGCACGCAGACTTACACAGGCAAGGGCACGGTGCGATATGAGTGGTAGCGCGCCCTGCTCTCACGATGCGTAGCAACGAGAGCGGTCTCTGGACCTGATGGCCATGATGCCATTCTGCCGGTGTTTTGCCCGACGTGTCAAATGACCGGAGCCTCGCCGGCAACGGTTCTACTGTGCATGGGGTTGTTTTGCAGATTTTGAGTTGGCGGGCGTGGCCCGAGGCCTGCCGCCGCCCTCACCGCCCCGTCTTCACCTTGGTCCAGAGCCGGTTGATGACCCGCTGCGTCGCCGGCTCGCGCGCCGTGATGACGAACAGTTTCGAAAGCGTCGCCTCGTCGGGATAGATGTTCTTGTCGTTCAGAATCTTCGGATCGACCAGCTTCTGGCTGGCGAGGTTGCCGTTGGCGTAGGACAGGAAGTCCGAGTTCTTGGCGGCCACGTCGGGCCGGTAGAGGTAGTTGATCAGCTCATAGGCTTCCTTGACGTTCTTGGCGTCGGCGGGGATCGCCAGATTGTCGAAGAACATCTGCGCGCCCTCCTTCGGAATGGAGTAGCCGATCTCGATGCCGCTCTTGGCTTCGGCGGCGCGGGCGCGGGCCTGCATGATGTCGCCGGACCAGCCGACCACGAAGCAGATCTCGCCGGTGGCGAGCGCGCTTAAGTATTCGGAGGAATGGAACTTGCGCACCGCGGGCCGCACCTTGGCGACGGCATCGGCGGCCTTCTCCAGGTCGGCCTGTTTGGTCGAGTTCGGATCGAGCCCGAGCCAGCTCAGCGCCGCCGGAAAGATGTCGTCGGCGGAGTCGAGCATGTGGACGCCGCAATCTTTGAACTTCGCCAGATTCTCCGGCTTGAACACGATGTCCCAGCTGTCGATCCTGGCATCCGCGCCCAGGATCTCCTTCACCTTCGCGACGTTGTAGCCGATGCCCGTCGTGCCCCACATGTAGTTGGCGGCATAGACGTTGCCGGGGTCGTAGGTCGCCAGCCGCTGGGTCACGACCGGCCATGCGTTGGCGAGGTTCGGCAGCTTCGCCTTGTCGAGCTTCTGGAAGATGTTGGCCTTGATCTGGCGCTGCAGGAAATAGGCGGTCGGCACCACGACGTCGTAGCCGGACTTGCCGGCCATCAGGCGCGTCTCCAGCGTCTCGTTGGCATCGAAGGTATCGTAGACCACCTTGATGCCGGTCTCCCTGGTGAAGGTCTCGAGGACCTCCGGCGCCATGTAGTTCGACCAGTTGTAGAAGTTGACGACCCGTTCCTCGGCGCTGGCGGATGCGGACCAAGCCATCAGGGCGGCCGCGGCAAGGCCAAGGCTGAAACCGAAGCGGCCGATTGATCTTCCCCCGATAAAGTGGACGGGTTAAGCGGCTTTTAGCTCCATCTCGATCGGGGGGATATATCCGAGTGCGGAATGGAGCCTTGTCCGGTTATAGAATCCTTCGATGA